>Ga0307513_10010352_pt1 | contig 11697 bp, 14 predicted proteins | sample 15_EM_MG_FD_202174 | JGI IMG/M metagenome (GOLD analysis project Ga0307513, IMG submission 202174) | Populus trichocarpa ectomycorrhiza microbial communities from riparian zone in the Pacific Northwest, United States - 15_EM | ecosystem: Host-associated > Plants > Roots > Unclassified | place... | reverse complement strand
CTGAACAATAGTGCACCCTGAGGTCTTGTGGCAAAGTACTTCACTACCTCCCCCTGGTTGACTGGTTGTGGAAGAGTGTCCACATATGTGTACACTGTTAGCCAATCCCAGAGGGTAAGGTTTTCCCACTTTGCCTTCTTGATCAGTTGTGTGGAAGTCTTCGGGGTGTCTTTTGATGGAGCTGGTAAGTGCTCACAATTGTGCCTAGCCACTTGAATGGGCTGCTTCTGGCGTTTACGCTTCCATTCTTCCTGAGGCATGGTGATGGAGGTTGGGGGACTGACCAAAAATTTCATTCCAGAGTAATCCTTACTTAAACAGCCAATCGCACAGCCAATCGGCCATGAAATTTTAGCCTATTTCCGAATTTCATACTGCATAATCACCCCAAACAGCTATTCAGTATTCAATATTCAATAAAGGTTGATTTAGATAGGAACCAACTCCGTCGACACCCAAAACCAATGCATTATGGGATTTATGCATTATAGCCTTATGCATTATAGCCTTGTCGACTGTATATGGTTACTATTTATGGAGCCGTCGAGGTGTTTAGAGTTGTTGGGTTGTTATTTGGTGCAAATATAGTGCCCACGTTCCTCGGGAATTCACTCCCGCAGGAATTTCCGCGCTACATGTTTGTATTTTAGGTCACCTGACGGTGTGAGAGAGTTGGCAGCCATCTAGTGAAGGTAGCTCGCGGGTTGGAGTGCGCAACAAGCACCCGTATTTAAGCTTGAATCTGTTTTGGGATGCTCACGGCACGATGCGTGGGTTGGAATGATCCAGCCACCCCCTAACGCGATTGCATATCACCCTTTTTGCTACTAAATTTACCACACACATAACGCATCTTTTAAAACACCCAAAACGGCATTGTTCCAGGTTTTGAAAGCATATGGAAAAACCCTTTCGGGATCGACGGGTTATATTTTGACAATTCTCTGCCCGCCACCCCAGCCGCGAACCAACTGGATGTAAATGAAATCAAAAGACTGTATCTCCTGTACCCAGGTATATGAGTACTGGTGAATCAACCAGTTGAAGCCTACCCATTGTGGACTCTTTTCAATCTCCGCTTGCCCGTGTTTGGGACGAAACAGGGACAGTCGCGAACTTTTTTTTTTAGAATTCCCACATCAATCAATCGGTAACTTGATGGCCCCTATACATGAAAGCACCTGGCGGTCCCAGAACCGTATGTCGCATTGGATTTGGTAACGATGTGCCCCATCCTTAATATGTCCCCTTCGCTTCCTCGTTCAATTAGGAGGGCAAAACCAACTCATACCATATGTTGCTATGACACTGCCTGCGCTCCCACAAGTATAAAATCAAGATGCGCTTCTCTGGCTAGATATCGCCTCCAAGGATCGCAGGGAACCTACGAAATCGTGTACACTAGGTTGACGATAGCTTGAAGAGCGGTATAAGGGGCATCACTCGTAATGTCGCGCTTTCATGTTTGGATGACCGACCGCAACGTCGGGCGAGCACCTCATTGTGGCATCAATAAATGGCCCCACCGCATCGCAGCACACAAGCATGGGTGTACTCACTTGTAGTCCTCAATGTGCTTAACTTGCGACCTAAAGTGTCGCAACAACCCACTGATGACCTGAGGGCCATGAGGTCCTCGATAGAGAGTATCACCCCTGAGCACATAGTCCACTAGTTTTGCATGGGGTCCACCCCATGTCCGTTGGTTGCACGGGTGACGCAGAACTAATGATCTACTCATCAACCGCGCGCGCATCCTTCGCGTCTTGACCACAAGTACTGCATTGCAACCTTGGGTTTTTGTATACTGACTACAATCACATAGAACTCCCCCAATGGCCTCCTCAACTCCGGAGCGCGAAGGACTGGATCGCGAATGACAGGGCGCATGATAAATAAATTGTGACCTTTATCGGAAGTATTCGCCTGGAGTCAGACCAAATCTCGTCCACGCTTGACCCAAGAGTATATAGTGGGAAAGTTTCCAGTACAGTTATATAAGTCGATGAAGAGCGTGAACGTACTTGTCTCGCTACCTAATCCCGTCTTTCACCCACGAACTCTCCGAACCACTTAAATACTTCATGATGCCATTTGAGCGAATTTTCGGGATTGATGACCCAATGATTCTCGTCCGGGAAGTAGAGGAAACGACTGGGAATGCCACGCCTATATCGAAGGGGTCAGCTCATGTGCCCCTGGGGTTGGGTAGAGGATGATACACACTGCTGCAGAGCATGGAACGCCCCGATGCTTTCGGTTTCTGGGAGACGATAGTCCTTACCACCGTGGATAAGGAGCTGCGGCGTCTTCCACTGGCTGACGAACTTGGACGGGTTAAACCTATATAGCAGTGAGCATGTATTCTCGCCCAGGATGTTATTTTATTACTTCTCCGCAGTTTTAACCTTCCAGGGTGGCCCTCCGAAATCGTGGTTGAACTAGTCAAGACATCAGGGAAGCACGAACGGAGTGAGGACAAGATGTATTTACGAAGAATAGCTCGTCAGTGGAGAATCCGTTGTACGTGGTGTCGAAGACGCCGTCATGGCACACCAAAGCCTTGAATCCGAATCCGTACTCTTCACTATGTCCATTAATCCAGCTACAGCGGATGGTAAGAGACCCAGTGATATAGGTTCTGGTGTTCTTACTTGATTGCGTATCCTCCCCATGAAGCGCCTGCCGCGACAGTCCTCTTGGGGTCAATCTAGGATGAAAGGTGGCCAAGTCAGATCAGGTCAGGAAATAGGTGAAGGTTTTTCATTACCTCGGGGTAGGTCTGAAGGGCAAACTTCCATCCGAGCTTCAAGTCAATGAAAGGTCGCCCTCCCCAGTCCTCCGTGATGGAGTCGGTGAACGCTGAAGTAAAGATCATTCAGCCTGTCACGCCCTCATAGAGGCATTACGTTCCGGTTCTGACCTTGCCCGTAAGTGGTCGAACCGCTCGGGTTGATGAAGATCGTAAAGTAGCCTTGATGAGCAAAGACTACCAAAGGCTTCTGTGGACAGAACTTCGCTTCATAACGCAAGGTGCTTACCATTAGGGTTCCACCGAGTTGACCAAGCGTCCTCCCAGGCGCCTTGCGGGCCACCATGAATCAATAGTACCGCGGGGTACCCCTTCTTCTTTCCTTCTTTCCATCCCTTGGGTTTCAGTGCAAACCCATGTACTTTCGTTCCATTTGCGCCCTCAAACCAGAACTCCTCGGCAGATGACAGGCCCAGCCCCTGCAAATGAGTCACGGCAAAGTGGCTGACTTGCTTCAATTTCAGCGGTTCGTTAGGCTTGTCAAGCCCAGAAAGTAGCCAAATATCATTCGGAGTTGTGAGTGAGTTTTGAGTGAAGAGGATGCGTCCGTTGGGGAGCGACTGGGGAAGCGATGCGGTGTGTTGTATTGTCAGTGAGTACGGTGTAGGCTCTTCGACCTCCAGCACGGCATAGCCTCCATTGATAGATGCCCCAGATGGAGTGACCGGGAGATCGACATAAAAGATCTTGACATGACCAAGGTCACCCACAACGAGGACGAGGCGACTATCATCGTGAGAGAACTAAACATTGTCTCAGCATGTCTGAAGGGAAGGACAGTCAAGTAAAACTACTCACCGAAACGTCGCTGGGCGAACGATCCCAGGAAGTGGCAACCTTAAACCGGACGTCTTTCTTCAAGTCGTATACGACAATCTGAGCACGGTCACTCTCGTACCCATCCAAAGCAAGTTCTAGCCAAACGACCTTTTCACCGCTATGACTGATCGCGGGACTATGTGTCGCTCCTTGCTTGCCGGTCGTCAGATGCTTGGGCTTTTCGCCGCCTTTGAGTGGCACTAAGTAGACATTCTGGCGAGTGTGCATCGCTTCAGGCACGGAGGAGTCTTTGGTCGTGTAGGCAATGTGAGTGCCAGAAACCGAGAAGTCATCCGTACCCCCAAATGGTTCAACAGGAGCGTGCTAGGAGGTTGTTATTTTTATATGCACAGAAGGGGAAGCTCTTGGTTGCACTTACGTGAGGAGTATGGAGCAATGGCCGGTGGAAGGTGTCACCCAAATGCCAAGATCCATTATCCGACTTGGTGAGGTCGACGCTGAACAGCCGGTTCTTCTTTGGACCCCGCCACGTATCCCAGTGGCGGACAAAGGTCTCGTCGAACACGTACGCCGAGGTTCCGCGTGCTGCATGTGCCTCATCGTGCGAGTTTACGGCATGTATATCATGGTCGTCGTACACGGCAGCGGAGAATACGAGAATCCCTGCTTCTTGTGAGTATGAAAAGTTGTCTGCTGATGCACCCTTGGGTAGCGCGCAAATGATCTTGGGCGCGGACACAGTGAGGCTGTTCTTGTTGAGAGTAACCTCAAGGATCTCTAATATCTGTGTTCCAGCACCTTCTGTTACCCGTATGAGAGTCCGTGGATCGACCCAGAACACGCCCAGGCCGTCAATGCTCGCTGCGGGGAGGTGGAAATCGAGGGAGAACAAATAGACCGTCTTGTTAGTCCTATGAAAGTTGTCATTTGTGTATACAGTAAGCCCCACAGTAGTGACTCACGTCCTGGTTTCGAAAGAGTACTGCGTAACGGGGACGAAGGCCAAATCTCCTGCAGAATTGGCGACTCCCGCGCGGGGCCGGGGCATTTCCAGCATGGCACGCGGAGAGAAGACATCCTTTCCGTCCTTAAGAGAGAAACCGGCCATTGGTCGTCGCGTCATGTTTGCAGGGTGAACAGCTTGGCCGTTTAGAGACAGCTGGTTGGCCTGGACAGCTGCAGCGGCACTCAGAACTACCGCTCCAAATACCTTCCAGAGCATGATAGTATGGTCCGCTACCTGATTTGGAGCACCCTCGAGCGTTTCAAGAACGCAAAAGTTGCGGACGCGTTTGAGCTGGAAGGTCAACAAATCTAAGTCTTGTACCCAACCCCGGTAGCATGGAAAGTCCGGAGTCGCCTCTGGTGGTTCCGATCACGCTGTCTGGTGCATCTTTAGAGGAATCCGCATCGACCTCAACGGCTACAAAGCTTCTCTCCTGGTCCACTGAGGACGCGAAATCCGGTGGCGTTGCTCTTGGTTGCGAGGATGGAACGATCTACCTGTTTCTTCCCAAGCGTTCTTGGGACCTCGTAGATCGTAACTCTGGTCCAAAAGTCTCTCCAGTCCAAGCCACGACTTTACCGAAACTATCACAATCTCAGCGTCCGGCAACTCCAACACAGGTTTTGCGGGCACCTTCTCCAGCTCCTTCCAATGGCCACTCCCATCGTGTTACTACAGCACTACATGGGCCCTTTCTCCCCTCAAAATCAAAGATTCAAGCCGAGGTGTCCAAGGAACAAGTCGAAGCACCCAAGAACTACGTCGATTACGATGACGAACCCGCAAAACTCAAGAGTTTGCTGAAAGGGAAGAGTCCAGTAAAGGAAAGAAGTGTCATCGATAGCATCATTCCCAAATTTGAACGCAACATCCATTTGGATCGCCAGTCTGCTAGTAAAAGTACCCACCTAACACTCGACAAAGAAGAGGTGAAGTCTTTCCTGTCGGCTGGTAACAGCTCTCCGTCCTGGACTTCTCGCTCTTTGTCACCCGTGCTCGGCTCTCCACCATCTTCTGCCCTTCCGAGGATCACCCGTACTGCAGACGACCCGTCCGATTCTCTTCGCCTTGTCGCACATATCTTTCCTCCTCGATTTGGTCAAGGACGGAAAATCACCGGACTGGAGGCTCTAGAATACGGGTCGTTAGTTGTTTCTCTTCAAGAGTGCGGGTACGTGACCTGCTAGAGGCATGCTTCCATTCGCTCACTCTCTCCAGGACTGTTTCATTGTTCTCGACTGTTGATGGCCAATGCTTCGCCTCGCTCCTGGTCAGCGACCCCGCGACATTGGCACCTCCAAAGGGTGCCGCACACGTGGAGGGCATCATCAAGGACTCCTGGAAATGGACAAGGCTATCTGCAGGGATTATTGGTGATGTACGAATGCCCACTCTTTTTTTTCATACCGGGCCTAACATTTCGCAGATAACCTTCTTGTTTCTCGCCGCGGAAGACTGCTCGACGCATTGGGGCAATGAGTCGGAGCGCTCAAATGTCATCCTTTTACGCGTACGAAACTCTCAAGAACGCAAATGTTGCTCACCCGACGAAGTACTCAGCAAGATCGGTGAATGGATCGTTCAGAGCAGCGTTGCAAATCTTGGGCTCAGCATTGGGTCAGATGGTGAGGATTACCTCCTGATTGCTACTCCATCACCACCTTAACACAGTCGCAGGTACCCCGTCTTTCTATCACCTATCTTCCAGGTCACACCTTATTGTTCAAACTGTCACACTTTTGGATAACCTGACGCCCATCGTTCCTCCGCCACCTGCGAGTAAAGAACAATCTCTCAGTCAGGCGTTGCAGTCGATACCTATACCCAATCCGTTCAAGTCTCGTCGGCCCCGTGTACCACGACCCATATCGGTCTATGACGTAAGACGAGAAGATGATGGGAGGATAGCACTCGGGGATGAGGTCGACCTGGGGGAATTACTCGACCCCCTTGGAATCATTTACTATGCGACTCAACACGGGGATATCGTGCTTTCATGGTCCAGCAACCGAATACAGGTTCATGCTCTTGAGGAACGTGCTATTGAACTTAAGAAAACGCTGGATATCTCGGATATCGTTGACATAAAGATCGTTAGTGAAAATCTAGTCGCTGTATTCACGGACGTGCGTAACATTTGCTTTTGGTGCGATCATCTCTGATAAATCTTGATAGACCCAATGTCAATATTTCAACCTTTCCACGCTACTGAGACCACCCGAAAGCAACGGTTCCTCCAATGAAAACTCTGGTGTCTCAAATATGTAAGTGGTCATCTCGACGCCGACTGTGGTGCTCATGGTGGTGTAGGTCATCCCTCTCTTATGTCCTTCCACTCCGTCGCCTCGGAGGGAGCGAAGGTGGTCGTGCAAATATCAGTAATATTCATAATGGTCAATTCCATACTACTCGCATTACCTCAAAAGGACAGAGAAAGCTTGATCGTGTGGTTCTAGAGGAAATGAAGCTCCAGGCGCGTGAGGTGTGGAAGTCGTCCTCCGCCAAAACACCTACACCAAGGATCACCAGCATGTTACCGGTCGAACTCGGTGCGATTGTTGTTGGCCGTGGTCAGTGGACGTCAGTCTCATATTCAAACGAGCTGATTCATTTATCCAGGTGACGGATTGCTCTCAAGAGAATCCTTCGCGACATTAGTGGCGTGTGATGACTATGGTGAACAACCGATCTATCAGGTCTCGGACACGGCCCTAGACGGAATGGTTATCTCCCTCCATAGTGTAAGGATTGACCGCGCCAATCAACACTACATCATCGGTGGAACAGATGGTGGAGCGGTAGCACTATGGGATTTCAAGTACGTTCTCAGGCGGTAGGAGTCGATAAATGACTCACCTACGCGTAGAACTCTCAAATTAGTCGCACGATGGACGGTATTCGCTACACCCCTTCTGTCTGTAATCCGACTTGAAGACGAAGCGGTTGGGCGTCTCCGCGGATGTGTAATCTGTGTCGCAGCCGGGGGAACTTTCGCCGTCATCTCTGTTGAGACCTTAGAATTGTGCGTTTTCCAGCTGTATGATATGCTTTTATCGGACTGATAAGTGCACAAGGTTATACCTTGTCCCAGGAGGGCCTGGTCGACTCGAGCGCGTGTGCTTGGGTGAAGACAACTTGTTGCTTGTATACGCGGATGATAGGGCTCGCCTGTGGGATGTCAAGACGCAGGAATTCTGGAGATCTATGACAAGAGAGAAAGCAGAGGAGCTATTAGAGCAAGGAGGGTGGTTTGAAGCGTGAGTCCCAATGGCTCTGCACAACACGCTTTTCATTGACTGTGGTTCTCTCCAGCTCCGTCGAGCCGGAGGGCGCGATATTTGAATATCGCGCCTTGGCTGGGACAGAGAAGTCATTTGCCACCGTTGATGGAGGTCGGTTATCCCAAACCCTCAAGAGCGACTTTGTGTTCACACACCGTTATAGCATCGACCTTGTTGCTGAACTTTCGCACTATTATGGAATTTGTCTTCAACAAGACCCGAGTTCTTGAGCAAGCAGATCTCGTGGACCCCACCAATTCGGTCGCATCGAGTACTACTAGCAAGAAGCACTTCCAGATCATTCAACCCTTACTTGCAGCACTCGTGACAACAGGCTTGGATCACCCTACGGACGTCATTTGTCGCGAGACACTAGGAATCGTAAGGAACTATTTACCGTCAGGGCTTGTCTGGTTTGTTTTTCCTAGTCCAGCCCATTGCATAGAAGCTGATACCTTAGTAGTAACCGAGGAGCACTATCCATCGTCAACGGAGTACGTCCGGATACTGTATGGCGGATATCTCCAGAGGCTACAGCCTGGAGGCTTTTGGCGATATGTACACTGCTCAGAGTATGCTTAGGCCTGGAAAGTAAGTGAACGCTAATTTAGGCAAAGGCAGCTGTTAATCTACGAATTATCATAGCATTAGAGCAAGACATCAACGATCTCCTCACCTTCTACATCATCACACTTGCCGAATCTGTGGGAGATGGTTTCCAATCGCCCTCCCTCTTTGTCCTTGGACAGTTTTGGTTCGACCCCTCTCGTAAGCTGACCTTTTGATGTCAAATCTTGAACGCAATCACTTATGAAACCCATGAAGCTGAATTGAGGACTGCTGCAAGGGCCCTTTTCGAGGCCGCTTTAGGTCGTATGACAGACGAAGAAGTCACGCCGTTCATCGAAGACTGGCAACATCAACGTGAGTCATATGTCCCTTAAATCGTCTGCATTTCGCTGACCAATGTACGCGCATAGTGCCATGTCTTCAGCCAGATAGCTTGAAAGAAGCACCTTTCGCGGCTGCTACATTGATCGTTACCGGCAATATTGCAATCGCTCGGTATTCTTTACTCTCAGCGGTGTGCGTTCCACCTAGTAAACACAACTCCCGTCTTATCAGCCCCCTCTAGGTGTCTCACCGATATTTCTACGTCCATAGCGCTGTACATGCATGACGAGTCGTCGGCCCACCGTGTGCTCGCTATTGACCTCTGTTCGCGTGGCCTGCAAATATGGCAACACTACTTCGACACGATGGAGATCCTAAGGACACTCTTCGATCTGGCGACATCTACGAAGCGAGAGCCAAACGTCCCTGTTATCCGAAATCCGGCCTCTCAAGCCAAGGTGGCGGTCTTGCAGATCGCCACCTCGAGCACTCCATTGTTTATGACTACCCTCTCCTTGGATATCTTGACCCCGAAGAGTCCAGAACACCGAAAGTCGGTCATGAAATTACTGGCCTTCTTAATCAGAAAGGCGAGTCCTAGGAATTCAAACCCCCCCCCCCGCTTTTTTATCTAATCAACATTCCGGTAGAAACCTTTGGTCTTGTATTCGAACCTGCCTCGTTTGATGGAAGCCGTGGTCAAGTCTCTGGACCCCAATTCAACCAGCGGTCGAGAGGCGATCTTGGACACAGCCACGCAGATCCTCGGTGAGGTGGTTAAGACGTACGTCTGAGAATTGAGAACGAGACACATACCCCGGATTTAGCCATTGACTGACTATGGCTCTGTGTCACAGATACCCCTCCATCGACTTCCACACGCCCAGCCAGCGCCTCGCCGTCGGGACCAACGAGGGCGCCGTCGTCCTCTACGACCTCAAGACCGCCACGCGCCTCTACGTCCTCGAGGGCCACAAGCGCCGCCTCACCGCCTGCAGCTTCTCGCCCGACGGGCGCAGGCTCGCCACCACGTCGCTGGAGGAAAGCGTCGTGATGGTCTGGAAGGTCGGCACGAGCTTCACGAGCTTCTTCTACCCGGGCGCGCCGCCGCGCCAGGGCCACTCCGGCTCGGAACCGTTCAAGAAGCTCAGCTTCAACGTAGGCGCTGAAGGTACGTACGCCTCCGTTTCTGCTGTTATGGAGGGCAGCGAATTGTTTGGCTGAGCTTTATTCGTAGCCCATATGACCGTCGCCGCTACTCTAGAATGGGTCGCATTCGATTGGCCCGCCGAACGAACCGCCCGCTTGCGGATCCGCGACAGTATGCTAACATTCGCAACCTAAAGCGTTAGAATGTCCCTGTTCTATTTATTTCTTAATTATACAATCAGTCGTTTCGAATCTGCACCCTGGGTAATTCTTCGGCACTAGGTGTCTGGCATGACTGAAGGACCAAGCCCGGTCCTGACGAGGTCCTCCTTTCTAGCGAATATCTCCGCGAGAATAAATGCAGCGAGTGAACCATCTCCCCAGTACCCAGAGTGCGCCTATACGTCCGGACAAATTAGCTTTCTGTTTTCCAATGGAAAAACACAACTTGGTCTTACGGTTATCATATCTGTGAGAGCGAGCAAGCTCAGTGACCAACTTCAAACAAGGGGACGAAACCGCGACGCACCAACATACTCGCTGATCGAGCCCTCGGCGGGCAAGAAGAAGTCGATGCACCCATGTCGATTGAGCGCCATGAACCGTCGTTCCGCCCTGTCTCCCTGCAGTTTTTCCGGCCCCCCCGGCCCACCGCCAAGTTCAAATTCGAACATGGTCTCCTCGTCATCACCAGAACCACCACCACCACCACCAGCGCCGGCTGCTTTCGGTTGCTGATTCGCGGGCTGACCAAGGCTGAAAATCTTGGACATGCCCTTCGACCAGGTGTTGAAGATGGATTCGTTGATGTTGTTGATCCCGTAGACGGGGAGGTCCTTTGCTCGTCTTATGGTCATGGGGCGTTAATAACTCTCGAAGAAATTACTAGGACGGAGCACCATACTTAGCGTCAACTGTGGCATTGAGTTTGTATCTGAATTTTATTATTATTATTTTCTTCAGCGGCAGCTAAGGACCGAGAGGAATGAAGACGCACGCTACTGGATCACTCGGGTGGAACACATTATAAAGCGAGTCGACAGCCAGGCATCCGAAGAGTCCAACTCTGTCAAGCTGCACAGAGTCAGGTGAGGGGATTGTGTGTATAGGAGACCACATACAGCTTCATCGTCTGGAGAATGCATCGTCCTTTCTCGGCCCTGGCACAGCGTTCAGTACTAGTACTGGGTTCCCTCACAAAGCGCAGTTCAGCTACCTTTCGTGCAATCAACTGCGCTTGGTTCAGGTGTAAGAACACCCCGAGCGGGCTGCCGATCATGAATAACGAGCTGACGTTAAATAGAAACTGTGTCTTGCTCTTTTGCTTGATCTCCTCCACATTGAAGTCCTCGAGTGGGGGTTGGGTTGTGGGTTGTTTGGAGAGGATGTGCGCAGCGAGGGCTGATCCGAGAGAGTGGGCGAGAATGTGCTGGGTGAGATGTGAACGGGGGGGTCTCACGGAAAGGGAAAACACCCAGAGGGGTGAATACTCACCACTCGCCCATTCTTCGAGAAGTCTGGATTCCGGGCGCACCATAGCCGGTAAAGGCGGTTTGCTTGAGTGCATACCTTTCGGGGGAGGTCAGGGTGCCTGCTTTTTCCTTCCAGCGCAACCTGGGCTACGGACAGATTCAATCAGCCTGGCCTGGCACTGAGAAAAGCACATGTGGTGATTTTCACCACATGTTGTGGTGTTTTTGATGCGGTGAAAATCACTACAAGTTGTGGTGTTTTTTACTAAGAAGTTGTGGTGTTTTTTGTGGTGATATTTACTA
>Ga0307513_10010351_pt1 | contig 11697 bp, 6 predicted proteins | sample 15_EM_MG_FD_202174 | JGI IMG/M metagenome (GOLD analysis project Ga0307513, IMG submission 202174) | Populus trichocarpa ectomycorrhiza microbial communities from riparian zone in the Pacific Northwest, United States - 15_EM | ecosystem: Host-associated > Plants > Roots > Unclassified | place... | reverse complement strand
TGACCTCTTCCCGTTCGAGTAATAGTTTCACCACCCCCTCGTGTCCACCCCGAGCGGCATTCGAGAGCGGTGTTTGGCCGTGACTATCTGGCTTGTCGGGATTGACCTCTTCCCGTTCGAGTAATATTTCCACCACCCCCTCATGTCCACTCCCGGCGGCATACGAAAGCGATGTTCGGCCACTACCATCTGTCAGGTCGGGATTGACCTCTTCCAGTTCGAGTAACAGTTTCACCACCCCCTCGTGTCCACCTCGAGCGGCATGCGAGAGCGGTGTTTTGCCGTTTCTATCCGGCTTGTCGGTGTTGACCTCTTCCCGCCCGATTAATATCCTCACCACCTCCTCATGTCCGTTATGAGCAGCCCATGCAAGTGGTGTACGGCCCATAAAATCACCTTCGTTGGTATCATAACACTCCATCTCTATCAAACTAGCTACAACTTCAACAATTCCGAAGAACGATGCACAGTGAAGTCCACTGAACGGCGAGCAAGTATCCCTACGCGGAAGATACAATCCTGGTGCTTGCTCTAAAAGTAACTTAGTCTGTATCTGGCCATAATTCTCTTTCAATAGCTCCACCGCAAGTGATTTCACGCAGCCTGAGAGCTCCCTTTTCGCATGAACCCCCCAGTATACTGAACAGTAAGATAGAAATGGTGTGTCTCCCATATCAAGAGAAAGGGATTTGACCTGTCGGGAACCCAGAAAGGTCAAGCAAATTTCCGCCATTGCCGAGTGAGGTCCGCTGAATACATCGGGGTGAGTGAAAAGATACTCCCGCAGAGTAAAGTGGATCAATCGCACAGTCGACGCCTCTTTATCCACGGTAATAAGCCCCTGGCAGCAGCCAACCAATGTCGATATCAAAGGGACATTGTCAGTATTAAAATCCGTGGAGCCTAGCTTAACTGCTAGTGCGTGGCAGAGCTCATCCGCTTCCAACGGTCGTTCCGCATGGCTGATCCACATCAACGCTTCCATCCCGAGTCTCGATTTATCCCCAGCTTGCGCCTTGATCCGTTCGATTGTCGCACCATAAACATCCTCCAACTCCGATCCATCCGTCATTCGGATAAGTTTTTCCCGCCTCCCATAGATCGTCGATTCATGTAAGACCGCATCGACACTCAAGGACACCAGTAGAAACCTAGATTCATACCTATTAGCTAATAGTGTGGTGCGGGGTTGCCAGCATCATATCCTACATACATTTCCGACATTTTTTCGGGAATCCTCTCCAGAATGTCCGCCTCTAAACTCTCGTCCATCGCCTCCGGGGTTTCGTCCTCATCTAGTTTCAAACGAATGTATTCGATAATATCGTCCTTGCTGGAACCTACGGATGCACTTATCACTCGTCCAGCTAGCCGCCTCTCCACCTCAGCCCGAATATGAGGCCTTCCAATAATGAATATTCGCACGGACTGAGACTTCTCGAGTATTTGTTTTAGCGAATCAAGGACCTTGACTCGATGCACTGCCTCACATTCGTCCAGGGCGTCTATGCATACAAATGTGCGTAGTGAGGACGTGATATCCTGTAGCATCCTTACTATATCTGGAAGCAGTAGTCCCCGTCCGCCAACAGCTTTCTGCTCTTGAAAAGCCCGCGATATTTTCTCTGGAACCCTTTCCAGTCCGCCAACGATCTGCTTCAGCAAGGAACCCAGCATACTTGTTGCTGAATGCTCCTTTCGGTCTGCGAAGTCAAAGTAAAAGCACGCAACGGCTGTATTCTGTCCGGCCGCCTCATCGCACAACCTGTCCATCACCAGCGAGCTGACATCGCAGCTTGTTAGCCTTAATTCTCTTTCTCCCCTCTCCCAAGAATTAACCTTCCTACCTGATAAATGTCTTACCGACCCCAGGAGCCCCAGAACAAAACAAGACTTCCCTACCACCTTCACCTTCACCACGGCAGTCATGCCAGCTCCTGAATGCTTCAGTTTGCATGAGCCACCCCCCCACATTGCCGATTCGGCGCTCTCGGATGTCCTGATGCCGTAGCCTAGGATCTAGGAGCGATAGCCAGGCTAGGAGTGGAAACCGATCATCGGCAAAAGTACACTTGTTCCATACATTATTAAAAGAGTTCGTAGGATTGAAGGAGTTTGTATTACCACAGGCGGTGGGTTGAGACATATTCCGCGTTTTGCTAGTTGCGCCGTTTGAGAGGAGTTAGTTTGAGAGGAGTTATTGAGTCGGTCGGTTGATGATGTCCTTGGAAGCTGAGGAAAAGCGGGGCCTTGGTGAAGAAAAGAGGGGGTCCTCAAAAATTAAAGCAGCGTTGCAGATCCCACCTTAAACTGACAGAATACCGTACAGTACGGAAGAACAACCCCCTAGTCCACAAGCAACCATCCACCAATACCCCAAGCGGCGGCAGTAGAACAAGCCCAACTAGACCACTCCATCAACGATGGCAGCCTAGGTACCAGACACCACAAAAACGGTCTTTGGTGGAAGCCACAAACACCATCGCAAGCCCTGGTCTCGTATGTCTCAAGTTAAAACAGACAACTCTTTCCCCTTCAATATGACAGAAGCTCTCCCCCCAGATACATGACCACCACAACCACGAATAACGGCCACCATTTTTCTCATAAAAAGTCCTGTGTCCCAGGTAAATCACGGGCGCCTTACATACCGGTAACGCGAATGGCGTACGATTTATCTGGTTACGAAACTGCGACAGTCTTCACAAAGGACCCCAACGATCCTCGTCCAATATTACATCCCGGGCACGTATCTCGCACCGATATCTCTCCTAGGTCTTTAGGAGCCGATCGGACTCCAAAAACAAGGTCGCTAGACCCTCAGTCACTTAGGCCGCCGCAATAAACCTTTGCGAACTCATGAGGAACCGCAAGACAAACATGCCACCTATGATAGCCTAAAGCGCGCGCGTCCATTTCTACACAATGTGCCCAAAGACCGCGAACCTCCTTCTGACAATGATGGAAACCTCCATCGAGATGCCCTAGGAATTCCATCTCCCGATCCTCGCGAACGAGCAGCAAGACATACTCCACTACCCCACCCCGCCATGATAAATCACCACATTGGTAATCTCACCCACTCCCGGGGAAGCTAAATCCATCAAAACCGAATCCCCTTATCGAAAGTCACGTCCAGCCATAAACAAGCCGACCCGGAAGCTCTATCCATAACACTCCCCACCTCGGATGGCCGGACCCCAACCCTTATCCATCTTGTGGATAACGCTCCTCGATCCATCCCATGAAATATCACCCGGTGTGAATAGTTGCAATTTAAGAAGACGACTTCGATATCGGGCGTCGACTTCAGATAGTGCTCTAACAGTACGTGCGCTAGCCCGGCCTCTAACCTAATTCGCACCGCAGAGCCACTAGTATTATTACACGGCACTAATTCCAACCTGGCTACAGTATCTTCACAACAAAAAACTCACCTTCACCCCGCTCCGCCTCCACCTCCCTTCCCTCTCCAATAATCAAGACCCAGCGCCCCATCCCAGTTTCCTTCCTTCCTTGTTTTTTTCTCCAGAGGCCCTTTTTCCTATCATACTAAGTTACCCCTCGTTCCTCTTTCCAAAGTATGATAGAGAATCCCGGACTATGATACATAATCCCCCCACTAGATTATTCCAGTTTCTACCGTACCCATAAAAAAAGCGAAAGCCAAAGGAAGGGATGCAAAAAGACAGACTTCGGAAAACCAATCGCTCCGGAGATTCGAAACGAACCCTACCTAAAGTATCATACAGTATTATACCTCCACCAAGCACCCGAACGCGCCACGAAAGAGCGCAAGAATGAAACACCATGACCATGTACTATACAATAGCTATCACGGCCCCCATCATGAAGCGCTCACTTGTGAAGACATAATATTTTTTTTACTTGCTCGATAAATCCAGGCGCCAAAAAAAAAAAAACTAAGCAGAAGAGCAAGACCACCGCACAGCCCTGCCGGCGGTATTCCAGAAATACCGCAATCCTACAATACAATGCACTACCCGAAGCCCAACTCGACTTGGGGGGCAAAAGATTATTTGTGATCGGGTGGTATACAGCATTACGCTCCCTCCCTCCCTCCCTTCAAGCCCGATTTCAGTTTTTCCTGCGCTTTACGTTACTCCAATACCAACCTAGACTAGACCAGATATGTACTGTGCGGTACGAGTAATACTTCCACAACTCCACGACGTTCACTACGCCAGGCGAAAAATTCACAGAACCTCTACCGGTACTATCGCAGGAGAAATTAATCCATTAGTGTCATACTGGTAATATCATAACTCCTCGCTTCTCCTGGGCCTGACACACAAGCTTCAACCCCTCTTCCTTCTGGACCGAATACAGCATAGTACCGGTACTGCCACGATAGGATAAAATATATTATGTTTAAGCACCATAGAGTAGCCTCACTCAGAGCCCCCCCACGCCCGAAGCTAAAAAAGATCCCCCCCCACTAGGATAATTATGCACTCACATGCATCGTGCCAATGCGACCCATCATCCCTCTTTCAAAAAAAAAAAAGACTCCCCTCCTAATAACAAAACCCAATCAAACGGATGGATGGGTAAACCTTGTTTTCATTCATTCTACGCATCATCAACTAAATGACATCCAGCGCGTCCGAGGACACCGTCCCCCGGCCTGACCCCCCTAAAGAAAATAACCTCCCATCCCGCCATAAGCCTATCCAACAACCGCCTACCCGCCAGTGCCTCCGGTACCGACACCAACCACGCACCAAAATAATACCGCCCAGGGCCTCGACGACGATCCCAAGCCGCGCCTCCCCTCCCCCTCCTCCTCGGAACCCAAAAGGGCCACAGGCGCATTCCCCAAAGGGGCTACCCACTAGAGAGAGAAAAAACCAACCCGGGTGGGAGACAACCATTCCAAGCTCGGCGCTTACCGTAACGGGACACAGCTACCCCACACAACCAAAAAAATAATCACTACCGCGGCCAAAAGCCACCTCGCGTACCATCCACCACATAAGAAGCCCTCCCGGGAAAAGAGACCCCAAAGCGGAAGGAGGAAGACACAGTTGCAATGGCTGCATGCGCCCCAAACCACCCCAGGAATCGAACCAATCCCACCGGTCAGCCGCACACCCACCCCAACAAATCCAAAGAAATGAAGGCGGGGCGTGAAAATTCGGGGTCCCTGGCGTGCCCCGAGGGGGCCAGGGAAAATCGAGGGCCCAGCCCGAAGCCAGGAGAGCGGGGAAGGAAACACTCGCCCAAAAACAGGCGGAGTGAACCAAAGCGTTGGAGATAGTATGCCAAAATCGCAGGAAGGCACGATCCAAGTGAACCGTAAGCAACAGGGGTCCGGCGTGTGCGTGTCCGAACGGTCGCTCCGAGGAGAGGAAGGAAGAAACCTTCCCATACGACCAACCGTGTCCCAGCCAGCAGACCTAGGGCCGAACGGCGCGACAAGAGAACGAAACCAAAGCGAAAAGCAACGGGGTGTGGCAGTAAGTGCCAGGTCGGGGCCGTATCAATAGGCAAACAAAAGAAAGCGGGCCCGGGGCATGAATACACATGAACCACCCAGGTAAGAATAAAGACTTGAAGCCATCGTGAGAATCAGCAACAAGGGCGTTGATTGGGTGAACCCCCCTACACACCCCCCCGGCCCCGCCAAAACAGAAAGTCTCTGAGAGGATGGATGGGTGGATGGGAGCTGACCACATGTCGGGAATTCATCCAACACCATCGAGTCCACCTTCCAAACGCAGTAGGTCAAAAGCTTAGCAAGTTAGCGCAGACAGGCGGGCAGGGAGGGAGGCAGGGATACCCGGATATCTGCGATCAAGGTGAAACCGCAAACAAGATCTCTCATGTGGGTGGTACAAGTACTGTACCACAGATCCCACCACCTTCGTTTTTTTTTTGAATTCCCGGGAATAAACACACCCCCCGGTGACGAAAAACAAATTTCACGAGAACAATAGTTGAAATAACGTCCGTCATATACTTGTATTAACAGAACTAGTTCATCTCCTAAGAATGATGAAACCAAGTTCAGAGAAAAGGAGATACAGGGAAAAACCACACAAGCCCACCATCCGTAAACATGAAAGACCCCCCGAAACCCCCATTTTTCATTATCATGACCCACAAAAGGAAAAGAAAAAACAACCCATCTGAGACAACTCGAGACAGCTCCCCTAGGCTCGATTAATCGTCCTCATCAGAGAAGACCTCCTCACCCCTCTTTCTCCTAGCGATACGGTCCTTCTTCTTCTTGCGGAGTTCAGAGGAAGTGAGCTTCTTCTTTTTCTTACCACCCTCAACCTTGTTACCCATAGCATCGAAGACATCCTCCTCATTTGCCTTATCCTCGAGACGAGGACCAGCACCTTGACCCTGAACCCAATTGTGTCCAGAGGGTGTCATTTTTCCGTCAAGAACGGACCAACTATTAAACATATTAGCTTTCGACCAATAACTTGTAGATATTAGCCGGAACAAAACTTACACTTCCTCAGTGAGATTCTTGGTAAACTCTTCGCTGTGGGTGATGATGATAACACCACCCTGGAACGCCTTGAGAGCACGGGACAAAGCACCAAGCGAATCTCTGTCGAGATAATTGGTGGGCTCGTCAAGAACGATAAGGTGGGGACGTTGCCATGTCGAAGCGGCAAGACAGACCTTGACACGCTGACCGCCAGAGAGACCCTTCATGTGAGAATGAGAGACAAGCTCGGCGTCGAGACCAAACTGAGCACAGTGGGCCTCAATTTCCTTACGGATGAGCTGACGGAACTGACCAGCCTTGATGGACTCGGCACGATCAACCTCAGCAACCATCTTGGCGTGTGAGGTGGTGAGCTCGGTACGAGGGATCCAAGCGTTGTCGGAGGTAGACATGACAATCCACTTCTCTCCCTTCTGCCCGACGTTCTCTCCAAGAGTGAACGAGCACTCATATTCGTAAGAGTTCTTGAACTTTCTTCGCGAGCTGATGGAGATGACACGCCTCTGAGTACCCTCAATTCTGAAGACCTTGTTCATGGCCTGCTCATCACCTTCGGTGATCTTGGTGTTGGCGCGATCCATAGTCTCGCGATCCTCTCCAGTCTGGAAACGCCATTGGATGTACTCGGAAGGAGTCTTCTCCAAGTGGTTATCGATATGGGCGAAAGCGTGTTGTTTGATGTAGGCGATACGGATGTTCTCATGGGTGTAAATGTCACCGCTGGTTGGGATCAATTCACCGGTAAGGACGTTGACTAAGGTAGACTTTCCGGCACCGTTGGGGCCAATGACGGCAATACGGGATCCGAGAGAGCACTGGAAGGTAATGTCGCGAATCTGGGGCTTGGTGGTACCGGGGTACTGGAAGCTCATGTTGGAGACACGAACGATGGCCTTGGCCTTAGTCTTGACACCCTCGAGGTAACCAGGTTCGGGGAAGTTGAAGTTGACCTCGGAGGCACCGAGCTCATAGTAAGACCTAGCGGAAGGAACCTTCTCAGTAAAGGCTTTGAGGTTACCCCTGTAACGCTTAAGCTTGAAGCGCTCGTAGTGGATGATATGCTGAACAACGTTATCAAGGAAGCCGGAATCGTGCGAGACGATGATGGAGGTGCAAGGAGAGTTGATCAAGTATTCCTCGAGCCACTTGACATTCTGTCTGTCCATGTGGTTGGTAGGCTCGTCGAGAAGAAGGATATCGGGATTCTCGAACACGGCACGGGCAAGAGCCAACTTCATCTTCCAACCACCGGAAAGAGAGGTGATAGGAGCATCGAACATGGTCTCCAGGAAACCGAACTCACCCAACTTAGTCTTGAGGTCCTCAACGGAAACACCAGCACCAGTCTCAGCGAGCTTATCGAATGTCCATCCAACGACGGTCTTCTCGGTATCGGCAGAGTCGAGATCGTGCTCAACGAAGACGGTCTTGACTTCGGTCTTCTTGGGGAAACCCTCAACCTGCTCGTTGTTGATGGCACGCATGAGCGTAGACTTTCCGGAACCGTTGGGCCCACAAAGACCGTAACGCTGACCTCTCTTCAATCGTAGATGGGTCTGGTTCAACAAGATCTTTGCACCATAGGCCAAGTTGAATGTGCAGTTGCAGAGGTCTTCGCCCTCTTCATCATCCTCATCAACCTCCTCATCAGCAGCACCAGGGGCAGCACGTTTCCTCAAAGTCTCAGCGGTACCCTGGGCCTCACCCTCGGGCAGGAAAGCGGCAAAGTATGGGACAGTGTGCTCGGTCCAAATGAGAACCTCATTCTCCTTCTCATCAATCAAGCTACCAGCAATGCAAGCAATGTAGGCGAGAATAGGCTCAAATTTGGCAGCGAGGTCCTTCTTGCCCGACAAGACAGTCTTGACAATCTCGAGAACAACCTTAGGATCACCAGCGGCGGAGATCTCGGGGATCTTGCCGTCCTTGACGTCACCGACACGGGTTAAAGTATCGAGACCTTGCTTAGTCTTCTCACGAGCCTCAGGATCGGCCATGTTGTCATAGTTCTTTTGGAGGTTGGGCATAAGCTTGGGCAAGAAGGGAGCAACGATTTGAGGATCCTCGACAAGCTTGCACATGTTGTCGACAATAACGGCAGCCTTTCGCTTAATGGTGGTGTCACGATCGGCAAGACCACGCTCGAGAAGAGGAACCATGATGGACAGAGTAGGCGCTTGGACGTTCTCAACGAAAACGGTAGCACCGAGGAGATGAACTGTATCAGGAACCTTCTCAGGTTTGGCAATACAGTTGATCAACTCGGGAATAAATCGGTTGATATCGTTGTTGGAGATGAGAGAGCAAAGCTTCTCCATGCCAGCGCGGGCAGCCTTCTTGATTTCGGGCTTGGTATCCCACATGGCCTCGGAGACAGTAGGAATGAGCTGAGGAAGACGGAGAGCAGTCTGGCCGGGGGCGGTCTCAACGAGGACATCGAGGCACTTGAGGGCAGTCATCTTCTCGGGCCATTTCTGAGCCTTGGTGATGGAGTGAGAGATTGCAGGAAGAACAGCCTTGACAGCATTGGGGTTGATCGAGCAGACAATCTTCAGGGAAGTGGCCTCGGCGGCGACCTTGACGGCGGTGATCTTGTCTCCAACGGCGGCAAGAACATTAGGGAGTAGTGAAACGATGTAAGGTTCGATACCGGGAGAAACCTGCTTTGAGCAGATGGCGGCAAGGGCAGTAAGGGCATGTTCTCTAGCGACGGCGTCCTTCTTGTTTGCGAGCTGCTTCTTGATCAAGTTGAGGATCCTAAACAACTACGATTAGCAAACTCCGTTGAGCTCATCAGAAGGTAAGCAAAACTCACTTGGTAGGAACCTCGTGCTCTTCAATAGGACCATTAATGAAAGTGGCCAAGTTCTCGGCAGCATAAGTGGCATCAGCCTTTGTCTTTGAAACGGACAATTTCTGAAGAAGCTCGTCGAGGACCTTCACGGACTTTTGGTTTTCCGAAGCGACAACGGCATCGGCGGGTGTCATTGTGTCGAGGGCGGGGGCCATTTGTGTTGTGTTGAAAGGGGATCTAATGGTATAATAAAGATGAAAAAATTGCTTGTGGCGAGAAAGCGGAAGGGAAAAAAAGGAAGAAATCAAACACCGAAAAACAGTCTAAGATCTAATGGTGGAAAAAAGACTAGGGACGGTAATGCCCTGAAAATTCTTTAGGGTTTTAGGAAAATGTAGCAGGCTATCGACCTTGCAAAGAGAGCAAAAGCTGGCGCAGCGTGGAGTGCGTTCCCCGTGTTTTTTGTTCGTTCCCGTCTATAGAGGAAGAAAAAACCCCGACAAAAAGAAAACCGGAAATCTATTCAAAGAGAAAGAGAGGAGAGGGTGTATGGAGGAAGAAAGGAGAAAAGGAGCGCAAACGCTGGGAGCGAGAAGACTCTTATATCAGAATTTCGAGAAAGTGTGTGTTTAGGAGAAGATGGGCTGAATTAAGAAAAAAGGACGTTGGCGGCAGGGGGAATTCTCATTGTGTGTGTGGGTGGGACAGGGAAAAAAGAAAGGGAACCGAGAAAGAAAAAAAATTTAGGGTGATGGGTGGTGGGAGGGAAATGATACGGAATGGGAGGACAATAATTGGGGCTAACCCAAAGGGGCCATTTGGCCTTGGTTTGCTCAGATCTCTTGGGGGGAAGAGAACAGATTTTTGGAAACAGACAAGGCAACGGTTCCCAACAATAGGAATTTAATACTCTGCTGTGGGTGCGTCAGCCCCATTAATCACGGCGCCTCCCTCGAGTCGACTTCAATTACCGTACGGATAGCTTACCCTGTCAAAATCGACTCAACTCTACTCAATTCAACCCACGGATATCAGAGTTTGCAATCCTGAGCCTGGGGGCCTTACTGGCACCTCACTCTATTCCTAATTCGCAATCTTCACACTTTAATTTTTCACTTTTTTTTTTCCCTCTACTTCTCGCCTGTTACCCCAGCGCCCTTCTCCATTTTTTCCCCACCATGTCAGAAGTCCTCCTGCGGTAGTCTGTGTGTTCCTTCGCCACGGTCACTCTATCGTCTACCGCCTTGCGACGCTCGTACTAGTGACATCCAGACCTTTCCATCAAAGCTGGTACAGATATCTAGAATCATCCGTTCAACCTCGCTCCACCACTCAATCCAAGGGAACACCATGTCATTCCCAGTGTGATAAATCAAGACCATTTCGCTCTCGTACTGGGACGGAGCAGAGGAGAAAGAGACAGAAGGCAGGAAAAAATCCGCCCACCAATACAAAGGTCCAGTCAGCAAAAAAATAATTCTTCGCTGGCAAAACCGCTCTCCTCCGCCGCAGGGATAGGCTGTGCAGCAGCGATATTCACCCCTCGAGCACCCAAAATAGCCAATCCTCCCTCGGTGCTCACAGACGTGAACCTTCCGCTTGGCTTTGCAGTACCAGTATGATACTTTTGCCTTGATATGCTATGCTCACTCCAAGTCACCCCGTCAAAGCTCAGCACAAGTGCGCGCACCTTTCTTCTGGAAGTCTCACCCTCCCCCCCAGGGGCTATTTTTTTTTCACCTCTCTCCGTAATCCCCCAGAATTTCAGCCCGGCTCTTTTTTAGCCCCGGCTCACCCCCCAGACTCGACTCGACTCAGAAAGTGAAAAAGAGGGAGGGAGAAAGAAAGGAAAAAGAAAAGAAAAGGAGAAAAATCAGACTCCGATAGGATCCCCCCCCGACTGCGGAAGAGTCTCTCTTTTTTTTATTACTCTACCGGTACTCAAAGCAACCTATTTAGAGATAATAGAGAGTTTGCGCAAGAGGACCTGGGTGGCAGTTAACGGAAAAGAGACCCAGGTCTCTGAATGAGTTTGCGCACGGTCTAGGTGGCTTGGTAGCTGGAAGATGAGAATTAAGTAGGGTAATACTGCATTGCACTCAAATTTGTTACCTGCTCAACTTAGGATTCCCGGATACTTGTACACAAGTTGGGTACTAACCATACTGACTGCCATAGAACAGGTGATAATCTACTACTGAATGCCTAATATATCATCAGTAAAACCATCCAATAAAATGCGAAAAGAGTGCCATGTTGCTGCTGATTTATTGTTCTGCAGTGATTGGATCTCTTCAGGTCTGAAAAGCCCCATTTTACACCTCTTCCAGGTCTCGCTACCCACCTGGGTGTCCAAGACTTTTAGGTTAACAGAAAATAACCTGTTTTCCTGCCACCTAGGTCTCCTTGCGCA
>Ga0307513_10010350_pt1 | contig 11697 bp, 15 predicted proteins | sample 15_EM_MG_FD_202174 | JGI IMG/M metagenome (GOLD analysis project Ga0307513, IMG submission 202174) | Populus trichocarpa ectomycorrhiza microbial communities from riparian zone in the Pacific Northwest, United States - 15_EM | ecosystem: Host-associated > Plants > Roots > Unclassified | place... | reverse complement strand
TCTTTGTGATATTGAATTCACTGAGCACAAGGTTTTTCGAGCAATGGAACCGCGCCCTCCGAGTGTGGAAGTAACGGAAATCAGGATACATCATGTAGCCGATTAGAGGGTAATCAAAGATAAGTGATATCCCAATGATTGCCTTCGTCCTGGTCAGGATTCCTTGTCAATAAGCATGTTGCGGTGTCCAATCTAACCAAATATCACATACGCAGTACAAGTTCCCAGCTGCAGATCTCCACTGCGGGAAGCCATCGCCCCTGTTTGCGATTTTCTGGAAGGTCCGTTTGATGTAGGCGTCAATGACCGAGTTGTGCCGGATGTCAAGTTTGAATCTGTAGCCAGGTCAGAGGTGAATACAAAAGGACATCCATGGCTGACCCATTGGCATGCGATCGCGTGCCAGCGGCGTGGCCTACTTCTGTTCCGCCTACGATGGTGATACTCGCGCCAGAGGCCCTCTTCAATGTAATGATCCCATCGACTGTACTTGAAAGTATACCATCCAGAGACGTGCATCGAGGATTTGATTTATTGGTGCAGTTACCACTTGAGACGATAGAAATTCCTGCTGCGCGGATGCGGGACTCTGCTTCGGCCTGCGTGAGCTTCAGACCGGAAGCAGCGACAAAAAGCAGATACGATCAGAAAGCATACGAAACCCAACTGTTCAGTTGAGGGCATCCAGCTGCTATAGTTGAGGGCTTACCTTCATGGTTGGAAAGTGATCGGATTGTAGTAGAGGACAGGATCGCATGAGGTATCTATATTTATAGACCGATGGTCACGATATTAAGGTTGTATGCCGGAGACACGCGATTGTCGCCGAGAGCCTGAAAAGAAGAATGTCAAAAAGTGTGATCCAGCTCGTTCCGGATTGGGCACATTGGAAAAGGCAATGGGAGAAGCGCGACCATAATGACATCGAAGACGGAAAGCGGCTACTGAGCTAGGTCAGCTGGGGGTGTCCCCATTGGCTTTCACGGTGGAATGGGCCGCCAAATGGTGATAAAATGGCCAAAGAAGGGACGAGAGCTCGGTTTATCTGCCTCCGCTGGGGGTTGTGTACGGAGCACTGCGCTTCAAGCTCCCGAGGCACAACCCAACGGCCGAGTGGAAACTCAGTACGCATGGATATCCTCCAACATTGCAACGTCCACCAGTCAAGAGCATTCATTTGCACCAGTCAAAATGACGAGAATTTCTCTGGTTGAGTGATGGTGCACTCTCGGCCAGTGAATATGTCGGCCAGTGCACTACATGTATCACTTAAAAGGCACCATCCTCATCCGTAGCGTTGCTGATGTTTCTTATGTTGCCTTCCGACCAAACAGAGCGTGGCAGGTGGTCAACGAGCTTGGAACCAAACTATCCCTATCCCTCACCTCAGCGCAGAGGCATGCCGCCCAGGAGCTCAATTGGGAAGCGGATCGTTAGACGGCCCGCTTCCTACGAAGAGGAACCCGATACAGATGAGGGTGAGCATCTCGCACGAGTTATAGTTAGGACAATCGTACTCGTGCCCAAAGAGGGGCCGGTCGCCATCGAATATGAGCTATCATTGCTTCAAAGACGCTCCTCTTTGTGGATACCCCTAGAGCCATACAACTATTTTCTTGGCTGTGTTGTTGCAGCTACCTCGTCGTTGTCCTGCTTCTGACCACCACTTCAATGTTGAACAGAGCTACAACTCGAGGACGACGAGGACGACGAGATGATTGCGCAGGATGACGAGGTAGATGAGCTCGAAGACGACGATGAAGATTATGGCTTCGACGGCCCTTCCACCGTACGTTCAGTATCCTGAGACGCAAGCCGTCAATCGTTATCCAATGCAGTTCTTCAGGGGTCTGCCGCGCGGACTGGCCTCAAAATCAAACTCAATGTCGGCGCCGCAAAGTTGCGCGCAGGTCAAACGGTGGAGTCGACTCCCAGCGACGGAACACCGTCCCAGAGCACACCAGCCGCGTTCATTCCCACCTCCAAAAGCAAACGTACCACCAAGAAGAGGATCAGTGGGTCCCATTCTCGATCACTTTCGTATCGAACTAACCCTAGCCTAAGTTCAAGAGGCTTCAGAAGACGAGCCTGAAGAGGAGGAAGAAGAGGAAGAAGAGGAAGATTTTGAAGGCGACACATTGCCTGCCGCACCTGTACCCCCGACGAGGATGACGGCACGCCAGGCTGCCCTTGCCGGCGGTGGAGGAACGGTTGAGCATGTGGCTCTAGGTAATTTGTTCTATGGTTGATTTGCCACAACTCATTCATTTACCATCAGAGGAGCCACCAAACCCTCGCAAGCGCAAATGGACAGAGGCAGAATTAGCGCAGCGGAGGGAAGAAGCTGCTCGCAAGCGTAAGCTCAAGGGAGCACAGAAGCAAGAGGACGAGAAGGTTAGGTCTTGTTGGTGTAGGCGCTGTGATATCCGCTCATATCACATTGACAGCAAATGATCATCAACCGCCTGATCAACAAGGGAAATAACCGTCGAGGTCGATGGGCTACCAAGCAAGACAAAGCGAAGGAAGCCGAAGCTGAAGCTGCTGCTGCTGCTGCTGCTACTACTGCACAACCAGCAAACGCAGACGGAGCGGGAGAAGAGGGGGAGGACGGCGTTGCAACAGGTGCTGCTGGTGAAGGCACTGAAGCAGGAGGGGACAGCACCGAGGAAGAGTCCAGTGCGCCTGTTGCAACACCCGCGCCGACTAGGGGTGGTTGGCGCGGCCGTGGTCGGCGAGGAAGAGGGGCGAGACTTCCCCCTCCACCCGTCAAGCAGCACATCCCTATGTACCGCTGGGTCAGTGCGGTACGCAGCGTCGTAGTAGACGGTCCGGACGAACCTGTGCCAATTGAGGATGCCATGGCGAATGCAAGCCTCGTAGAGGATGCGGAGAAGAAGGATGGGACAGATGCGGCACTAGCGTTTAATAAGTCTACTGTGAGGGAAACAACCTTCACATTTTCCGTCCCTCCGGAGCTCGTGCCCATCGTGCCTTCTCAACACCCACCACAACCACGGAATATCCCACCCTGTGCCGTGCAAGGCTGTACGGAACTCCGGAAGTATCGGTTGGTTGGCGCGAAGGATCCCGAGGTTGGAGCTTGCTCCGCGCCTCACCTCAATGCCCTGCAACGTCTGGTTTCTGCAAAATAGTATATTTACGGGTTGCTTTTAATGTATCGTGATTCCTTTTCAAGCCATCATGACAGATCTTCAGGAACGTTCTTGAATGTTTATGTAAATATTATTTTTCCGTGTTAGTTGTGCCCGTCATGTCGTCAGGTTCCCGACGTGTAAATTAAGAGCAAGGCACCTTTGCGCTGCTTCTGACGCGCTTTCTCTTTCAACCCTCATTATTCCTTTCTCAAAGGGTTTGTTTCGCGGCGCCATTCGGCGGGTTCAAGGATGCAGTCGACTATTTTTTGAAACAATGATTTATCCCAGTATTTATCTATATTCAGTGGTGATTTGATTAGCAGCACATTAATCTGGAGCAGTAGTACTATCGTCGTATTGCACCCTTCTGGTAGAATATTGTACAGTATGAGATTATACTAAGCTGATGTGCGAAAGGTGACGAATATGGTCTACCATAGATCCGACCCGTCTCTAGGCCCTGCTCATCAATATCGCTATGAGGAATTTCCATGATTATGCTCCATGTAGCTGATGATTCGCATGGAGAAAGCTATGGTGAGGTTTTAGCTATCAATACAATGTGTAGCTGATATGGGAAGTGAGGTGCGACGATCCGCATTCTCTTTGTGACGCGAAGTTATCTGACCAGCATTGGTCTTTACGTCGGCTGTACGTTGTTCTTTATGCTCTAGTAATATTGATCAGCATATGGTGACCATCCCAGCGAAACGATATGCCGCGCACCAATATAGGACATGTGAGCTCCAGAAAGTGAAAGAAGAAGCGTCACCAAGGCTGTACTTGTTGCCCACTATGGGAGGTTGGTTAACAATCATGAACCTTATCGTCAAATACAGGTTCCACACGAGCACGAAATCACTCGGAATGTGCTATAATATCGTTAAAAGGATCTGGGCCTGCCACTTCGTTGGGGACCAGAATTGGGACCATCCCCACTAGGTAACCAAAGCAGGTACCAGTTGGCTAAGAACAGACCATATGAGACCAACATAGAGCCACAAGATAGCGTCGCCCTGTTCGTCGGAGTTGCCAGTCCCGTTGATCCAGACGATGAAGCAGTTCCCAGATGTATTCTCCCAAAACTTGAAGCGATAGATAGCCACACAGTTAAGGGCGACTAGGGTGAGTTGATAGCAGAGAAAATGGAAGCCAATAACGCGATCGAGTGGTCGAACAGAGCGTAGTCTGTCAATCTCGATGGAGGGGTTGCCACAAAGCTAGCCCCGGAGAACGCATAGCAGAAGAAGGGGTGTTAAATTGTGATGCTGCTCCACTGAGAGAGATCGGCGATGCACAGAGCGTATCCAGCTGGTGTGGATCCAAACACCAAAGTGTTGAATGCGATGAATCGGGTCCGGGTCGTAAGCCCCAGGACGTCCGATGAGGAAAGGGGCTCGTCTGCGCGCCGGCAGGTCCTACAACCCCGAGGGGCTCGTCCGTTCGCCGACGGAATCGGGTTCTCCTAGAGGAAATGGGTTGACGAACGACTTACGGTCTTGTCGGAGCTACTACGCGTGTCGCTGTCCCACCACGCGCCCAATCTGTCTCGGCGACGGTGCACTCTGACTAGGTACGACGTCCGCGCACGCAGGCCTAGCTCCGGCTGGCTAGACCGGCAGTGCTAGTGGAGGGAGGTTAGCGAACGAGGGCAGGGAAGGGGATCCGAGGTCTTGAGGGCCGCCGCGGAAGTCGAGGAGGCGGGCGGGTCCAAGCGTGAGGCTGGCAATCGAGGCGGGGCGAAATGATGAGTGCGGAACAATGTTCCATAACTCGAGTATTAAATACATGATCGTCTATCCTATACATGAGGCTACCAGACCGCGCAGGTTGTGAGTGGAATGGCTATACTACGTGGGTGGCGGGATATGGTGGGTGGGTCCAGTGGCATTCGGGTGGGTGGTACACGACCACAATGCGAGTAATCACACTACCTGAATGCATGTGTCGTCAGCCCGAGTGGCGGGCACAGGTCCACGCGAGGGGGAGCGGAGTATAGTGTCCGGGGGATCTTGGGTCGCGTTGCAGGGGTTCCGGTTCGCCTGCACGAGGTTCTGTGACGTGGTGTTGTGAGGAGCCGGTGAGGGAAAGGGGCGATAATCATCGCATTGAACAATTCGTTGACCCACTTTTTCAGCTTGACTTGCTTGGAGGGAAACCACTCTAGGGCCTATGAATAGACAGAAAGGCCGAGATTAAGCGCGCCTGGGCATAGACGGTAACCACCATCTAGAATAATGTGAATAAAGCTTCACAGTGGCAACTGCTCAACAACGCTGACGCCAATCCCACTGACGTCCGGATTCGCTTCAAATACCCCAGTGCAGCCCATCCCAATAGGTTTGCTCGTGAGGCAGAGGGAGACCTATGTTGCAAGCCCAAGTATCATTATTGCACCACTCCAGGCTGGCACATCGGCGCTTAGGGGTCTGCCTTTGCGCAGAACATCGTCATGGTCTGAGTCAGAGCAGGAGTCACTCGCTCGTGCGCCTTCCTCGTCTGCGATCGACGTTGCAACGAGTCCCAGATTTGGTCCTTATGACCTGTCGTGTGCTTGTTAGCTACTTGAATGACTCGATCATGAAGGGGCGCAAGTCTTACCGAGACACAAGGTCACAATCTTATAGAACGAGGTAGCAAGTGTAACCAAGGCGGTAACTTGTCCAAAAGTAAAGCTGCGCTCGTCTCCTGATATGTGCGTTTGATTCGCATCAGTAATCTGAACGGCCCACTGGATGTTCGTTGTATATTGGGCCAATGTTCCAGCCAACCAAAACAAGAAGCCGACATAATGCACCGCCCTCTGGAAGCAAACATCCGTATCCTGCGTCATATGGATATCAGTAGATATAGCCTCCACATTCTGGATCTCACCCACTGTGCACTTGTCACTCCAGCGCCGACGAAAAGGAGGTATCGCGTTATATATCGCTTTAAAGATCACGACGCATGCTGATATGGAGATGGGAAAATCCTTTTTCATCTGTGTCCAATTATCCGTATCCTGCGTCATATGGATATCAGTAATTACAGCCTCCACATCCTAGATCTCACCCAGTTTGCACTTGTCCCTCTGGCCCCGACGAGATATCGCTTTAACGACCACGGCAAGTACTGATATGATAAAGTATACGTCCCATGCAATAGAGAGTTCCATCCGCCCAGCGAGGACGGACACCTCGTCATGACCGCCAGTGGCATAACGAAGATGAAACACTGTCCAGGGGCGTCACTCCAAAACCGTACGGAACGGTAGATGAAATAACTCGATATCACGACGCGTAGCATGCTGTACAACGTGAAATGTAGGGTTTGCAGTCGATCACTCCACCGGTTCATGATGCCCTGCCACGTCAGGTTGACGACGGGGCGGGGGAACAGTTGCAGCACGAGAGGGAGTTGTGGGTACTATGGGCAGTTCCTCTTCGAGGGGAGGCAAGGGGGGCTGTATGCGGCTGGGAGCGGTAGCAAAGCTAAAGAGAGCGGATTATAGTCAAGCAGAGCAGCTCCTTGCACTTGAACGGGAACAGTCATTCAGGGATTCGGTAAGAATGGTGGGTGGTAAAGCTCACTTGAATCCATCCATCATTCTCCTAGAATGCCATACCAGTCATACTCGGCGGTAACTCTGCCTTTTCAGTCAAGGTCGACGAGACTAACTTGGTGGACGACTTGAAGGCCGATCGAGATGACGCAAGCGCTCGACACTGTTGACGCGGATGCGCTCGTTGGAGGCACAAACCTCAACCGATCCTATTTCCTACCACGAACTTGCCCGATCCCGCTTGGTTAGAAGCCAGCACTTGTGCGTGCCCCGGCTTAGCTGAACACCGTTTCGAGCTGAACACTATTTCGTTAGACCGCCCAGCCCTTCCTTTGCTCCCCAAGAACGATCCCCAGTCGACTCTGCCTCTAAGCGTTTCTTTATCTCTACTCAGCTCTCTCGTCGTCCAACAGAACACTTAACAAGTAAGCCCTTTAGCTTTTTTTTATATCTGTCCTCGCTACTGACCGTTCCTTCCCAGTGGCGCTTGATAACAACTTCGGCCTCAATCCAGAGTTCTTCAAGGAGTGCATGAACACCACCCTCGAGAAGGTCGAAAACCTGTCGCCAGACTCGTCCCGTCTCACCGACCATTACGCCGACATTTCACTGACTTCTATGGCACACCCAGCGGGGCTCCCTGCGTCTTCAAGACGGGTCCTGTCTGGCCGAAGCGCCAGGGCCCAGAGGCGAATCCGTACGTCCGCGAGATGCGCCCTGTCAACGACCATCCTATCACAGACTCTTGGCCCACATCCGTGAAGAGACCGTGAAATACCTCGCCTCTTGCGGCATCATGTGGACCTCGGTCGACGGCATCGGGTGGGGAGGCGTTTTGCCCAGGACTCTCGCCTTCGAGGATGCAGTGGCTGCTGAGTATGTCAAGGGTACTATCCTCAGCCAAGCCGGCCTCACCGGGATTGAGGTCGCTTTCCGCGAGTCGGAGGCTCCACTCCTTCAACCCCCCCGTTGACTCTATCTCTAATTCCCCCAAGCCCTTCACGCCCACGCTTAGCCTCTCCATCGCCCCGCTCAAGATGCCCCACTACGAGGGCACCAGCGCCCTCTACTTCCACCTCAGAAAAGACGACGACGGAGACGACGACTGCGTCGTCCTTCTACCGCCGCCCACGTCACTCGCCCTCCCCCCGTGTACGCCAACAAGCGCATGATGCGCGAGCACAGCAACCAGCCTCTCGAGCAGATCTACGAGAATGCTACAAAATCCATCGTGTCCACCATCGGCACCCTCACCCGCTCCATCACGGTGTGGGAGAATAACATCGCCAGGTTGGGCGGGAATCCAACGATCGCTAACTCATGTTCCCGCACCCCGAGGACCAGGTGGACTACGCGTATCCAGAAGACGGACTCCTCCAGGCCTTTGGGGTCGTCCAGGAGAACGAGATCCGCAAGCCCAAGCAGCGTAACGCTCGCGGAGACATGGCGCTACCTGTGGTGAAGAACGGGCTGGCCACGGACACCACCGGAGGCTGGGGTAACGGACTCGACTCCTTCACTTGCGTCTACCCGACTACGGCATCGAGCACACGTCCGTGAAGACCGCCATCATACCCTACGGCAAGCGTGGCGCCTTCTCCGCCCCAGGGCACTCGGGCGCCATCATCCTCGGCCGAGACGGCCGTATCGTCGCCTTGCTCACCGGTGGTGGCGGCACGACCGACTCGACCGACGTAACCTACGCGACACAATACCGGAGGGTGGAGAAGCAGATCAAGGAGGCCTTCCCCGGCTGCCACCTCCACCCGCTCGTCAACTAGGTTCGTGCATTTCTTCTTTACGTTCACTTTGATCTCGAGATCACGCTTCCTCTAATCTGACGATTTCTAACTGTCCCAATTTGCCTTCACTGTCAATAGATCCGGGGCAGGTGGACGTGCTTTGCAATGCGGTCTATGACTAAATTTACCACGGAAGTTATGATTTGAACCCGCTCAGTAAACAAGAAAAAGATACCTTCATCGAATATGGGTTCGCTAGTATAGAGGCGATAAGGCGGTGATCGACGAGCCGCTGGCGATTCTCGCAGCTCTGGAGTGGGCAAATCAGCGTACCGAGTTCTCGGTGTCCAAGTGGGCATGCCGTAACATCCATGGGCATTCTCCACGCAAGAACGTTTTCGAGGTTTGTCTCACGTATTATCTGCAAAAGGTATTCGACGGGACCCCGGTACTTAATGCAGTATTTACCTTTCGGAGGGATTTCGCTTGGCGGGAAAGTAGAGATCTTGCTTGGCAGCGTGAAATGCTCGAGCTTGTCACGGTTACTGCCACGGAGAATGGACGGCAAATTTCCGTCGCTGCGTCGTCTTCTGGTCCTTCGTCCAACTTTGGGTCCATAGCAAATCCGGCGCGGAAGTGTTGGAATGGATATCCATCAACCCAATAAATTTATGTTCTGCTTTCCTCCGTCGTTCGGTCCGGATATCCTTTTTTTCGTCCGATCTACGTACTCTAAGCGACTCCTTTTGGTCGTGACCCAAGCGAAAAGACACGAGGTGGTGACGAAAACGACTCTTCTTCACGGTGTTCGCACCGTTACCCCGTCGTGGTTTTGGAAAGCAATAATTTGAAGGTGTGCTCATTTCTACTGACTGTTTGTATCTGCTTCGATTGATCTGAGCTTCTTCGAGTACAGCCCGCAACAGCCGAAACCGCGCCACTCATACACCAGTGCGATAATGACCACGTTGCTAAACTCGACGAGGTCTTGGAGAATATCCCGTTCGGTCTAACAGCGGATGGTGCTGACTACCCTGTTTTGCGCGTCTTCGCTTCGTGGCCGGGAGGGGCAGACCTGGGACAGACTCAGGAATGGAAAGAAAACAGGAGGGGGGAGGCACAAGGGGGGAAGTGGAAGGGGTTGAAGCGGAAGTTGAGTGAGGATAATACCACGACCCCGATCGACACCCACTCGCGACTCTTTTGATCTGGCAGGTTTCAACGAGGTTGGCAAGAAACTTGAGCAGGAGTGGTTTCGAGGTGTGGAAAAAAAGGTAGCGGTGTCCTTAAAGCGTGCCCGTGAGGAACAGAATTCTGGGTCGCTGCGTTTGCAGAAACGCGCAAGGCAGGTGACGTCGTCAGTAGACCAGTAGCTACGTGCGTGACTGTGAACCATATCCCAACGATACTGACACCTGCTCAGACAATCGCTTTTTGCGAGTGCATTCTGCATTTCCGTGAAACGAATTTTACCCTTTCTCTATTTTGCTCTTGTGTTTCTTCTGGTATACTCTGAATGTTGTAGTACGTCTAATGTCATCTGTTACTTTTTGTTATCATTTTATTCTTTGGATTATAGGCCCCACATGGCTCGCAACCCTGCACCACAGCACCCTGGAAATCTAAAACCTAAGACCTGAGACCTGAGACCTTGCACTCCACCCTCACACCATAGCGGGTGCTTGGATAGCCCATGCTAGCGGTCGCCTATATCCCGGCGTATGACAGCCGTGTGGAGCCGGACTGACTGCGATGAGATTGACCTCCTGAAGAGCCCCCTGAAGCGGGTCTTGTATTTCAACGGCCCGGTTCTAGACACGCTGCAAATGGGAACACGCAATTCACGTGTTACAAGCCGCAAACTTGGCACCACCACTTCCGCCCCCATCCCTACACCACACGTCACTCCCCTCGTACCCTGCCCAGGTATGACCCATGTAGCACGCGTACCCCGCCCGAACCTGCTACACGGGCGGGGTATTGACGCCCTGCTTGCAGTGAATGTTGAATCCCTGACACCAGCACTGGGCGATGCCTGCCATTTCAACATGAACCATATTATTACTCTTGCATATTTGGTTATTCCTGACTTCTTGGCAGGTTTGTAGTGCTTGGAACAGGGAGTCAGGAATAACAGAATATGCAAGACGTAATAAGTTCAGATTGAAATGGCGGGCATCGCCCAGTGCTGGTGTCAAGGATTCAACATTGGCTGTGGAAAAGAGCTGGTGGACATAACACAGAAGGGGAGAGGTAATATCGGTCATTTACTCAAACACGATGACAAGATTGTACTGTATTGAGGCAATTCAGCCACTCATGGACCCCGCTTTCCTTCAAATGAAACCCGTTCATGCAAATGAATTCAAGGTAATGTACTTGGCCTTTCAGATCTCTGACTCAAACTGAGACTGCTCCTATCTCGGTCCATCAGCTCCGAATTTAGGGTCTTTAAGTGTTTTTCTGTTGGTGCATCCTAATTCCCCGCCGGACCACCCGTCAGAAAGGCTCCGAATAGGATTAGTGACGTGTCATCTCCTTCGGGGTCGGTCGTTTTCAAGGCCAGGGCGCACTCGCGACTCTTGATCTGGCAATTTTCAACGCGGTTGACGAGAAACTTGAGAAGGACTGGTTTCGAGGTGTGGAACAAAAGGTAGTGGTGTCCTTAAAGCGTGTTCGTGAGGAACAGAATTCCGGGTCGCTGCGTTTGCAGAAACACGCAAGGCGGGTGACGTCGTTAGTAGACCAGTAGCTAAGTGCGTGACTGTGAATCATATCCCAACGATACTCATACCTGCTCAGACAATCGCTTTTTGCGAGGGCAATCTGCATTTCCGTGAAACGAATTCCACCCTTTCCCTATTTTGCCCTTGTGTTTCTTCTGGTATACTCTGAGTGTTGTAGTTCTTTCAATGTCATCTGTTACTTTTTTGTTATCGATTTATTCTTTGGATTATTGGCCCCCCAGGGCTCGCAACCCTGCACCACAGCACCCTGGAAACCCAAGACCCAAGACCTTGCACCACACCCTCACACCATAGCGGGTGCTTAGATAGCCCAAGCTAGCGGTCGCCTATATCCCGGCGTAAGACAGTCGCGTGGAGCTGAACTGATTGCGATGAGATTGACCTCCTGAAGAGCCCCCTGAAGCGGGTCCTGTACTTCGACGGCCCGGTTCTAGACACGCTGCAGATGGGAACACACAGCTCACGTGTGCCGAGCCGCAAACTTGGCCTCCACCACTCCCGCCCCC
>Ga0307513_10010349_pt1 | contig 11698 bp, 9 predicted proteins | sample 15_EM_MG_FD_202174 | JGI IMG/M metagenome (GOLD analysis project Ga0307513, IMG submission 202174) | Populus trichocarpa ectomycorrhiza microbial communities from riparian zone in the Pacific Northwest, United States - 15_EM | ecosystem: Host-associated > Plants > Roots > Unclassified | place... | reverse complement strand
ACTCACGTCTTCGTCGAAGGTGACGAGATCACCGGCATCATCGACTGGTCCGAGGCGGGCCCGGGTGATCCCCTGTACGACCTCGCCACCCTCACGCTCGGACACGAGGAGCACCTCGGTGACGTCGTCGCCGGCTACGGCACCGACGTCGACCTGGACGTGATCCGCGCGTGGTGGTCGCTACGAAGCCTGCTGGCGATTCGCTGGCTGGCCGGGCACGGCTTCGATCCGTTCATTGCGGGCTGTGAGGTCGACGTGCTGAGATCCCGGATGTGAGACCGCGCGGGCCCGCTGCCACGAGAGATCGCGCGGAGGAGATGAGGATGCGCAGCGCGTCGTGCGAGGTCGAGCCGGGTTCCGCGGTGAGGACCATGAGGCGTTGGCCGGAGCCGTCCGGGCTGTCCCAGGTGTCGCAGTCGAGGGTGAGGGCCCCGACGGCAGGGTGCCGGTAGTGCTTGGTGCCGTAGCCGGCGGAGTTGACACGGTGTTCGGCCCACCACGTGCGGAAGTCGGTGTCCTGCACGGAGAGTTCGCCTACGAGTTGGGCGAGGGCAGGGTCATCGGGGTCTTTGGCTGCTTCCATGCGGAGGGCGGCGACCGCGTCACGGGCGTCGTGCTCCCACTCCAGGTGCATGCCGCGGAAGGCGGGGTCGGTGAACAGCAGGTACACGTAGTTGCGCCGTGCGGCGGGGATGCCGGCGAAGTCGGTGTAGAGCGCGGTGGCGGCGTGGTTCCAGGCCAGGATGTCCAGGCGTGTGCCGAGGACGAGGACGGGGGTCTCGGTGAGGTGCTCAAGGAGGCGACGGGCAGCCGGCCGTACGCGCTGGGCGGCACGCCGACGACGCGGTCTCGCGTCGGTCTTGCCCGCGATCTCGTAGAGGTAGGTCTGCTGGTCGTCATCGAGGCGCAGCGCACGTGCGAGAGTGGCGAGCACGGATGCCGACGCCTGGACGCGACCCTGCTCCAGTCGGGTGTAGTAGTCGACACTGATCGCGGCGAGCCGGGCGACTTCCTCGCGGCGCAGCCCCGCGACCTTGCGATGGCTGTCGGCTTCGGGCAGACCGACTTCGTGTGGGGTCAGCTGGGCCCGGCGAGCCTTGAGGAAGGCGCCGACCTCGCCAGGTTCGGAGGACGGAGTCATCTGTCCATTCTGGACGCTGTCTCGTGCCTGCTGAGGGGGCAGACTTCTTCCCGGGCAGGATTGCGTCTCTTTTGCCCGCACGGGAGCAGGGCGACGGTGGGACCACGCCGCGGCACAGTGCCCGGCCAGAACCCCTCTCACAGTGGGTTCTGTCCCGACAGCGCAACGGAGCTCCTCGCGATGCGAACCGACGTCACTTTCGACAGCGCCGGCATCACCCTCGCCGGCCACCTGTACACCCCGCCGTCCGCCGACGTGGGCACTCGTCCGGCGATCGTCGTCGGCCACCCCGGCAGCGGGGTCAAGGAACAGACGGCCGGGCTCTACGCGAGCCGGCTCGCCGAGCGAGGTTTCGTGACCCTTGCCTTCGACGCCGCCTACCAGGGCGAGAGCGGGGGGACCCCGCGTGGCCTGGAGGACCCGGCCCACCGCGTCGAGGACCTCAAGGCCGCCGTCTCCTACCTCACCACCCGCCCCGGGGTGGACGCCGACCGGATCGGCGCGCTCGGGATCTGTGCCTCCGGCGGCTACGTCCTGCCCGCCACGGGCAGCGACCACCGGATCAAGGCCGTCGCCACCGTGAGCGCGGTGGACATCGCCAGACAGTTCCGCCTCGGCGCCGACGGCACACAGGACCCGGCGGTGTTCCAGAGCATGCTGGACTCGGCAGCGAACGCCCGCACGACCACGGCCCGCGGCGAGAAACCGCCGACACTCACCCTGTTCCCCGAGTCGATCGAGCAGGCTCGTGCGCTGGGCGGCGAGCACGGCGCCGAGGGTTTCGCGTACTACCGCACCCCGCGCGCCCAGCACCCGCGCTCGGCGTCGTTCTTCGACTGGGCCGGCATCGACAGGATGGCCACCTTCGACGCCTTCGCGCTCATGCCGCTCATCGGTCGGCGCCCGCTGCTGATGGTCGTCGGAACTCGTGCGGTGACTGCGTGGATGAGCGTTGAGGCGTTTCAGCAGGCGGTCGGCCCCAAGGAGATCCACTGGGTGGAGGGGGCGAGCCACGTCGACCTCTACGACAAGGAGCAGTACGTCGGCCCCGTCGTGGAGAAGCTGACCGACTTCTTCGCCGCACAGCTCGGCCAGGCCGTCTGAGACTCAAGCCGCTGTTGTGCCTGCGCCGCCGTCCCCTGCTGACACAGAGGCGAGAATGGCAATCTCAGTCATGCCTATCATGGTTCTCGCCGACGTGCTTGGATGAGGGCGCCCGGGCGATTGGCCGTTGTTCGACGGGGAGCGAGGGCGGAGATGGCGACGTACGTCCTGGTACACGGTGGCGGACACGGCGGCTGGTGCTGGCAGCGGCTCACACCCCTGCTGCGGGCGGCCGGGCACGAGGTGTACGCACCGACGCTGACCGGCCTGGGCGAGCGTGCCCCTCTGCTGCACCCGGACATCGACCTGGACACCCACATCACGGACGTCGTGGGTGTCCTGCGGTACGAGAACTGCACCGATGTCGTCCTGGTGGGGCACAGCTACGGCGGGATGGTCATCACCGGAGTCGCCGACCGGGCAGTCGAGCGGATCGCTCATCTCGTCTACCTAGACGCCGCGATTCCCGAGAACGAGCAGTCTCTCGTCCAGGTGGCCGGCGAACTCATGGCCGTGGCCCGGGCCGGGTCCCGGGTGGTGAACGGTGTGGAACTGGTGCTGTGGCCCGACTCCGACGCCGTCAAGTACCGCGGAGGCTCTGGCCGGCAACGAGCGGACGTGGGTGGTCGATTCCGGTCACGACCTGATGGTGACGGCGCCGACGGCGGTGGCCGAGATCCTGTTGCGGCTTTGACGGCGTCGATCGGCGGGCGCTCAGGTGAGAAGTTCGGCGAGTTGGGCCATCTCGGTGGGCGGGTCGATCACCGGTTGGATGAGGAGTTCGTCGACGCCTGCCTGTTCCAGAGCGGTGATGCGGGTGCGGAGGTCGTCGCGGGTGCCGACGAGGGCCACGCGGTTCATCAGCGAGGGCAGGACAATGTCCCGGTCCTGCGGTGCGATGCGTCCGAGGTAGTTGGGGTAGAGCTTGGTGTACCGGTCCGGCGCGGTGGCGGTGGTGCCACGCCGGTCGAGGAGTTCTCGCACCGCCTCGCGTTCGTCGGGGCCGAGTTGCCCGGCGAAGGCGGGTCTGTCGGCGGCGAAGTCCAGCAGCGACAGGACGAGGTGACCTGTCGTGTCCCGGGCCGCGGCGCTGTCGAAGTCCTCGTTGCCGCGCAGCAGGTGGAGCGCGGTGACCACGTAGGAGTCCGCGGCGGAGTCGGGGTCGCGGAACGTGCCGTGGGCGGCCTGACGGCGGGCGTCGTGCAGCGCGTGCCAGGCGGTGGGGTCGAGCAGGCCGAAGGAGATGAGGCCGGCGCCGCGGCGGCCGGCGACGGCGGCGGCTCTGGGCCCGAGCGCGGCCACGACGAACTCGATCGGATCGGTGGTGTTCACGTGCGCCCCGGCGTGCAGGAACCGGATGTCGCGGACCCGGTCTCCTTCGCGGTACTCGGTCGAGCGCCCGGCACACAGATCCTGCAGTGCCGCGGTGAAGTTCTCCAGCGCGACCGTTGTGGTCGGCTCCATGCCCAGGGTGCGCCGGGCGGTGTTTCCGGTGCCGACCCCGCAGATGATCCGGCCCGGTGCCAGGGCATTGAGGCTCGCGAACCCGCTCGCCGCGGCGGGGGCCGAGCGCAACGCCGGTGAGGTCACGCCGATCCCGAGCCGGATGCGACGGGTGGCCTTCGCACACAGGCTCAAGGCGACGAAGGGGTCACCGTGGACCATCGGGGTGTCGTTGACCCAGAAGCTGCGCAAGCCCAACTCCTCAGCCCGCACGGCGAGTTCCTCCACGCCGGGGTATGCCGCGACCACGACGCCTGCACGCATCGAACCTCCACAGTACGAGGATCGGACCGACCTTGCTCATGCCGACAGGTCGGAATCCCTGGGATGGTCGTCCGACCGTCCCGCCGCAGCGTGAGCCCCTGCTCACCGCCCATGATCGAGGAGGGCCACGGTCATCCGGCGGACCGCCTCCGTGATCACCTCGGGGGAGGTCGCCAGGTTCATGCGTACGAAGCCCGCGCCTCCGGTGCCGAAGTCCGTCCCCGAGCTGAGGGCGACCCGGCCGCGCTCCAGGAAGACGGTCGCCGGGTCTCCGGACAAGTCCAGCGTTCGACAGTCCAGCCACGCCAGATACGTACCCTGGGCCGGTTCGTAGCGCACGGCCGGGAGATGCTCGGTCAGCAGGTCGGCCAGCAGACGGCGGTTGTCGTCGAGGCCCGCGAGCAGGGCGTCGAGCCAGTCCCCTCCGTCCCGCAGGGCGGCCGTGTGGGCGATGACGCCGACATGGCTGGGGCCGTGGCTGACCTCCTCGGGAATGCGGGCCAGGTCGTCCGACGCGCCGGGGCCGGCGACGGCAACGGCGGCCTTGAGACCCGCGAGGTTCCAGCCCTTCGACGCCGACATCAGCGACAGGCCGTTCTCGGCACCCGGCACGGTCAGGTACGGGACGAACCGCACGCCTCCGGCCAGGACCGGGGCGTGGATCTCGTCCGCCACGACGCGCACACCGTACGTCCGGGCCAGTTGTGCGGCATCCGCCAGCTCGGTGGCGGTGTGCACGGTGCCGGTCGGGTTGTGGGGGCTGCAGAGCAGGTACACGGGCCGCCCACCACCCTGCACGGCACGCCCGAACGCCTCCTCCAGCGCCGCGAAGTCGATCCGGAACTCCGGGCCCAACGGGGCTTCCACGATCGGTCTGCCCATGTTCCCGACGAACTGGTAGAACGGCGGATACACAGGCGAGTTGACGATCACCGGATCGCCCGGCCCCGAGACCAGCTTGAGCATCTCGATGATTCCCAGCATCACGTCGGGCACGATCGCCGTACGCTCCACCGCGAGGCCGTCCCAGCCCCACCGTTTGCCCGCGAACTCCGCGAGCGCCTCGGCGTATCCCGTGCCGACCGGATATCCGGTGTCTCCGAGTGCCACCGCGTCCGTGATCGCCCGCGCGACCGGCTCGGCCAGCGGCACGTCCATCTCGGCCACCCACAACGGCAACACGTCGTCCGGGTATGTGCGCCACTTCATGCTCGTCCGCTTCCTCAGCTGCTCCAGGGAGAGGCTGCGCAACGGGTTCGAGTCGTCGGGGACAGGAGCTTCTCGCGGAGAGGTGTCCATGCGGCCAAAATACGCGAAAAAGCCTGAATGAAAACTGCCTCTTCTGATCCCGACCCGCTCGCGCTCACGCATGCACCTCCACGTCTCCGACCGGCACGGCACAGCACAGCAGCGCCTGGTCGGTGTCCAGTGGTACGGCGGGGTCGCTGAGGTGCGCGACCTTGCCGGTGATCCGCTGGCGGCAGCTTCCGCAGGCTCCCGCGCGGCAGGCCGAGGGCAGCTTGAGGCCCGCGGCCTCGGCCGTGTCGAGGAGCGTGCCGCTGTCCGCGGTCCAGGTGGCGCGCGTGCCGCTCGCCGTGTAGTCCACGGTGAACGGGCCGGGCTCGGGCGGTGGCCGTTCGTCGAGGGCCACCGGGCGCGGCGACAGGAAGCGCTCGTCGGTGACGGCGTCGCCCGGGACGCCTGCCGACAGCAGTGCCGTACGCACCATGCCGACGAAGCCGGGCGGCCCGCAGAGGTACGCCTCCACCGTCCCGTCCGCCGCCAGTTCACGCAGGTCCGCGGTGGTGGGCCGGCCGGGTCGGGCCCCGTCCGGCAGCTCGGCCCCGGGGTCGGTGACGTACAGCCGTGCCGTGGCGTTCGGTAGTTTCGCGAGCAGTTCGAGCACCGGTTCCCACAGCGGGGTCTCGGCGCCGGTGCGGACGACGTTCAGCACGGTGACCGGGCGCTCGGGGGCGGTGTCCAGCAGGGTGCGCAGGACGGGGAGCACGGGGGTGATGCCGATGCCCGCCACCGCGAGCAGGAGCGGGCGGGCGGGGGCGGGAGAAGTCGGCTCGTCGCCGTAGGGGCCGGACAGGAGCACGCGGGAGCCGAGCGGCAGGGCGTGCAGCCAGGGTGACATGCGGCCGTCCGCGATCCGCTTGACGCTGATGCGCAGTTCGGTCTCGGCCGCCCCCGTGAGGGTGTAGCACCGCCACAACGGGCCTTCGTCGTCGGTGAGATGGAGGCGGAGGTGCTGGCCGGGGCGGCACCTTGCCCCGCCGGGGTCGCGGAAGGCGAAGGTGGTGACGGTGGGGCTCTCCTCGGTCCGCCCGATCAGTTCGGCCCGGCGGGGGCGGCCGGGTTCGGCCAGCCGGGCGGCGTACCTAGGCATCGCGGGTGCGCTCCCCCGGTGCACGAGCCGGTCCCCGGCCTCGATCCGGCCCCCGCGCACGACCCGGACGTACACCCCGCAGTACAAGTGCCCGAAGCGGGACGTGAGCAGCGCCGGGACGTTCAGGTCGCGCACCCCCGTTCCGGGGCGGACTGCGGTGGCACGGCAGCGCTCGGTGGGGAAGGTGAATTCCAGCTCCGCCGCGCCGAGTTGGACCCGTTGTCCGGGCAACTCCAGCTCGTGCCAGGCGCCGAGGCCGGAGAGGTGGAGGTTGGCCCGGAAGCGGAGGGGGTCGACCGGGACTCCGGCCGCCTGTGAAAGTGCCTCCACCGTGTCGAGGTTGATGACGGACAGGGGTGCGTCGGGCCAGTCCCACAGCCCGGCGCCGGGGCGCTCCAGGCGGACCGGCCCGAGCAGGTCACGGATTCGCTCGTCGGTCTCCCTCAAGTCACCGCCGTCCAGGGCGATCCGCAGCTCACGGTCGTCGGGGGCGGTGAGCCGCACGGCGTCCGGCTCCGACGTCAGCCCGTAGGAACCGAGTTCGGCATGCTTGCGCAGCCGCAGCAGGACCTCGCTGGAGATCCAGCCGTTCGCGTTGGCCTTGGCTCCCGCCGCGCCCTCGGAGAGTCCGAAGGCACGGTCCAGCGGGAGTCCCTGACCTGCCGTCAGCTCGGCGTGGGGCAGCGACTGGCCCGGCAGCCCCTTCACGGGGTACCGGTACACGGCCGTCAGAAGTGCTCCCACGCCGACTCCTCCCCCGCCGTGCAGGGACCGCCGTCGTGGCAGCTCAGCCGTCCCTCCGCCAGGTCCAGCCGGACCGTGAGGAGCGTGCGCCACTGCTGGTGGAACGGCAGTCCCGGCTGCGGGTGGCAGCACACGGGGGCGCCGTCGCTCTCGTGCGCGTGCAGCAGCTCGGTCCACCGGGCCGGGTCGTGCGAGGCGAGCAACTTCCGCCGGGCGGCGAGGTGTTCGAGCCGGGTGTAGGTCCCGGCGGCGGGTGCGGCCAGCTCCCCGGCGGCGAGGCGGGGATCGAGGAAGTGGTTGGTGTGCAGGAGGTATCCGTCGCTGTCCGGGGGCAGTACGGCGGTTCCGGCCGGGCTGAGTTCGACGCACACGGCGTCGCCGTGCCGTCCGTCGTGAGCGACGACCGTCAGCACGGTGGACGCCGAGACGTCCGCCGACCGGGCGATGTCGACGGCCTCGGCGAGGGTGGTGGTCTCGTCCAGGATCCTGCGGGCCACGATGTGCACGGGGACGCCGATGCGCGCCCCGTCGGCGGTGTGGCTGAGGATGTTGAAGTGCAGCCCGAGACCTGCCGAGTTGAGGCCGATCTTGCCGAGGATGCCCGCCTCCGTGAAGGTCCGCACCTCACCGGTCCGGCCGGTCCGGTGCCGGACCAGGCTCTTGGTGTCGGTGAACTCCTCGTGCCAGTCCCAGGTCTGGATGGTGTGCGGGGCGCCGGGGCCGCCGACGTACACGGCGGTGGTGCACTCGCCGTCGGCGGTGGCGCCGACGGTCGCGAGGATCTCGGTGCGGGCGTTGAGCATCCCGAGCTGCCACAGGTCCACGCCCGCGCCCCGGGCCAGGGCGACGAGTTCGGTGTGCAGGGCGGGCGCCCAGCGTCGTATCTCCTCGGCGGCCTGTTCACCGTACGACGGGAGGACGGCCGGATCGACCTGTACGGCCTCGAAGAGCCGCCGGTACTCGGTGATGCTCCTGCGTATGCGGGCCCGGTCGGCGGTGCCGACGGTGTGGCCGCGTTCCGCCGGGTCGGCGGTGTCGGTGAGGTGGCGGGCGATCACCGGGCGCTGCTCAGGATCGCGTCCCACATCACCTCGGCCGCGATGGCGCCCAGGCCCACGGAGTTGATGGCGTGGGCGCCGACCCGGGAGGGGGTCGTCGGCAGGTCGACCTCGTCGGTGGTGAGGGTGAAGAGGGTGTCGCCGTCGAGGTTGGTGTGGAAGGGCTGGATGCCCCGGTGCATGGAGCCGTGCACCTGTCTGCCGAACTGCTCCAGGGCCCGGTCGTCGAGCCGTACGTTGGTGATCAGCGCGGAGATGGTGGTGTTGCCGTGCGCGGTGGTGGGGCCGTCACCGGCGAAGGCGGCCTGGTAGTCGAGGTGGGGCAGGCGGCGGGTGCCGGTGGCGGGGTCGTAGTTGCCGCGGATCACGGTGCCGTCGCGGTCGACGATCACGCCGACGGCGTTGACCACGGTCACGGCGAGGATCCTGATGTCGCCGACCTGCCGGAAGGCGGCGCCCTGGCCCGAGAACTCGCAGCGGGACCAGTCGATCTTGCCGACGGAGGCGCTGATCCCGGCACCGGCCCGGCCCACGGGGACCCGGTCCGCCGAGGCCATGCGCAGGGCGGCCCGGCCGAGGGCCGCGTCGGGGACCACGGCATTCCCGCGAGCCGCGAAGTCGTAGATGATCGCGCCCGACACGCATTTGAGGGCGTCCCAGCCGACCTCGTGGTCCACGCGGGCCCGCAGCTCGTCGGCGACCCCGGCGCAGGCGCCGAGCCCGTAGAGCGAGCCGCCGGACAGGCAGATGGCGTGGGCATACTGCTTGTCGCCGTAGGAGAGGCCGATGGCGCCGCCGCGCTCGTCGATGAACATGCGGGCGCCGGCCGGGACATGGACGACGGTGGTGCCGGTGGGGCCCTCCGTGTACTGGGCGGTGCCGACCTCGACGCCGGGGAAGTCGAACTCGACGGTGCCGCGGCCGGGGCTGGGCTGCGGGACGAGGTCGAAGTCGTCGTTGCTCTTGGCCGGGCCGAAGGACGGTGGCGGGATGACCCGGGCGGCCGGTGCCGTGTGCTCGGTGAGCGTCATAGCGTCTCCAGGAGCTGTCGTGAGTAGGGGTGCTGCGGGGTGGCGTAGAAGCGGTGGGCGTCGGCGAGTTCGACGATCTCCCCGGCGCGCATCACCGCGACGCGGTGGGCGAGGTAGCGCACGGCGGCGAGGTCGTGCGAGATGAACAGGGCGCCGAAGCCGTGCTCGGTCTGGAGGTCGTGGACGAGATTGAGGATCTGCGCCTGCACGGACACGTCCAGGGCGCTGACGGCCTCGTCGAGGACGATGAACTTCGGGTGGGTGATCAACGCGCGGGCGATGGCGACGCGTTGGCGCTGACCGCCCGAGAGCTCGTGCGGGAGCCGTTCGGCGAAGGAGGCGGGCAGGCCGACCTGGTCGAGGATGCGCAGGACCGCCGGGTGGTGGGTGCGCAGTCGGCCGCCCTGGGCGGCGGCGAGGGGTTCGGCGACCGAATCGGCCACCGTGAGGCGGGGGTTGAGGGACCAGTGGGGGTTCTGGAGGACGGCCTGGACCTCTCCGGCGCGGGTACGGCGGCCGCCGTACGGGAAGCGGACCGTGCCGGAGGTGGGCCGCCGAAGGCCGAGGGCGACGGAGCCGGTGGTGGTCTTGCCGGAGCCGGACTCGCCGACCAGGCCGAGGGTCTCGCCGGCGGCGATGCGGAAGCTGACGTCCTTCACCGCGGTGAGTTTCTTGAACACGACGGACACGGAGTCCAGTTCGAGGACCGGTTCGCTCATCGGGCCCCCTCCTTCTCCAGCGGTGCCGCGGCCGGGTGGTGGCACAGCAGCGTCCGGTCCTCGACCGTGCGGGGTGCCGGGCGGGTCGTACGGCAGTCGTCGGCAGCCGAGGGGCAGCGCGGGCAGAAGACGCAGCCGGGGGTGTCCTCGGTGAGGACCGGCGGGGTGCCGCCGATGGTGAGGAGCCTGGTGCCGTCCTTCGCGCGGGCGGGGTCGGCGGCGGACAGGGCTGCGGTGTAGGGGTGTCGGGGTGCGGTGAGGACCTGGGCGGTGGCTCCGTCCTCGACGATGCGACCGCCGTACATGACCGCGATGCGCGCGCAGCGGCGGGCGACTCCGCCGAGGTCGTGGCTGAGCCACAGCACGGTGGTGCCGTTGTCGGCGGCGAGCCCGAACAGCAGCCGCAGCACTTCCTCGCGGACCTGGGTGTCCAGGGCGGCGGTGGGTTCGTCGGCGATCAGCAGGTCCGGTTTGCGGGCCATGGCCATGGCGACGACGACACGTTGGGCCATGCCGCCGGAGATCTCGTGCGGGTAGAGACGCAGGACACGCTCGGGGTCGTCGATGCGGACGCCTTCGAGGAGGGCGACCGGGTCCCCCTCGGTGGCCCGCAGGGCCAGCCGCAGCTGGCGGCCGATGCGCAGGGTCGGGTCGAGGGCGCCGACGGGGTCCTGCGGGACGAAGGCCAGCCGGTCGCGGCGGAGCCCGGCGAGTCGGTCGGGCGGCATGTCGAGCACGGACTCGCCGTCGAGCAGGACCCGGCCGCGCGGAAACACGGTGGCCTTCGGCAGCAGGCGTCCGACCAGCAGTCCGAGGGTGGACTTGCCGGATCCTGACTCGCCGACGATGCCGACGGTCTCGCCGCGGCCGACGGTCAGGGAGGCGCCGTCGAGGGCACGGACGACGCGCTTGCCGGTGCGGTAGTCGGCGACGACGTCCTCGATCTCCAGCAACGGTGTCGTCATACCAGCGACCTCGTCTCTCGGGGTTCGAAGCGGTCGCGCAGGCTGTCCCCGATGAGGTTGACGGCCATGATGGCGGCGATCAGGACGACTCCGGGGGCGATGATCAGCCACGGGGCGCCGACCATGTAGAGGCCGCCTTCTTGGATGAGCAACCCGAGGGAGGCGTCCGGGAGTTGGACGCCGTAGCCGAGGAAGCTGAGGCCGCCCTCGACGAGGATGCCGACGGACAGGGCGTAGGTGCCCTGGACGGCGACGGTGCCGGCAACGTTGGGCAGGATGTGCCGGAGCATGATCGTCGGGGCGCGGACGCCGCTGATCCGGGCGGCGGTGACGAACTCGCGGCGGGCGACCGCGCGGGCGGCGATGCCGACCATGCGGGTCATCAGCGGGACGGTCACCAGGACGATCGCGGCGAGAGCCGCCGTCCGGCCGGGGCCGAGGACCGCGGCGACCAGGACGGCGAGGACGATGGCGGGGAAGGCGTACAGCACGTCCCCGATCCGCAGGATCACCTCGGCGGTACGGCCGCCCCGGTAGCCGGCGAGGACGCCCAGGGCCGTGCTGATGACCGCCGTGCAGGTGACGGCGAGGGCGGACAGCAGCAGGGTCGTGCCGACGCCCTGGAACAGCCGGGGCAGCAGGGAGCGGCCCAGGTTGTCGGTGCCGAGGGGCCAGCTCGCGGCCGGGGGTGACAGTCGCGGGCCGACGATGGCGTCGGGGCGTCCGCCGAGGCCGGCGAGTTGTCCGATCAGGGTGACGAGGACGAGGGCGACGAGC
>Ga0307513_10010348_pt1 | contig 11698 bp, 9 predicted proteins | sample 15_EM_MG_FD_202174 | JGI IMG/M metagenome (GOLD analysis project Ga0307513, IMG submission 202174) | Populus trichocarpa ectomycorrhiza microbial communities from riparian zone in the Pacific Northwest, United States - 15_EM | ecosystem: Host-associated > Plants > Roots > Unclassified | place... | reverse complement strand
GACGCCCGGGGTGCAGCGGATGCTGGATCGGATGGACGACACCCCGGTCGCCGTCTACGACGCCGCCTGGACGCTGCTGGCCTGCAACCGGCTCTGGATCGCCTTGCAGGGTGACCTGCCGGCCGGACGTGGCCGGGCGCGCAGCCTGCCCTGGCGGTACTTCAACGGCGAGTCCGGTCGGGTGCTGCACAGCCCCGAGGATTCCGCTCAGTTCGAGGCCGAGATGGTCGCCGACCTGCGGGTGGTCGCCGCGCGGTACCCGATGGACAGTGATCTGCGCCGGTTGATCGACGACCTGATCGCCGTCAGCCCGCGGTTCGCCGAGCTGTGGCAGGGCGGTGCGGTCGCCGAGCACGTCTCGGCGCACAAGGTGATCGAACATCCCGAGGTCGGCCCGCTCACCCTGGACTGCGACGTCCTCACCGTCCGGGGTACCGACCTGCGGATCGTCGCCTACACCGCGGAACCGGGCAGCGAGGCGGCGGAGAAGCTCGCCCTGCTCCGAGTGATCGGTGTGCAGTCCATGACCTGACCCGTCAGCCCCGGAGTCAGCCCCCGGAATCAGCGCAGCATGAGCCAGCCACCGGCCAGCAGCGCGGCCACCGAAAGCAGGAAGAACAGCGTCACCCAGAGCAACCCGGGCAGGTGGGTGAGCCGGGCCAGCTGATCGGCGTCGGAGGACAGCTGATCGCGCCGCGCGCCCCGGCCGCTGCCCTGTTGACGGCGGGAACGCTGCAGTTCGATCACCGCGCGCAGGCCGCCGACCAGCAGCAGCCAGGCGACGGCACAGGCGAAGCCGAGGGCGACCCGGTCCGTGCCCCAGATGATCACCGCGACCGCCGCGGCGCCGGAGCCGACCACGGTGAGCACCCCGAACATGTTCCGGATCTGGGTGAGCAGCAACAGCAGCAGGGCGATCGTCACCCAGAGCATCACGTTGACCCGGTCGAGGCCGACCAGGGCGGCGAACCCGACCCCGAGCAGGGACGGCGCGGGGTATCCGGAGACGGCGGTGAACACCATTCCGGGCCCGCTGGCCCGGCCGCGGGACAGTGTGACCCCGGAGGTGTCCGAGTGCAGCCGGATCCCGGCCAGCTCGCGGCGGACCAGCACCGCGGCGACCGCATGGCCGCCCTCGTGCGCGATCGTCACCACGAACCGGAGCAGGCGCCAGGTGGTGCGCTCGCCGGTCAGGACGATCGCGCCGGCCAGCAGGGCGAGGACGAGGATCCGCTCATCGGTGAACTCGAAGTTCGACGGCAGCTCGAAACGGGTCGGGACCATGGTCGGTAAAGCTAGTGGGCTTTGGGGCTGGACCCTGACGTCGGGTCAGGCCCTACCGTCGATCTCGAAGCGGTGAGAGGAGGGACGGCGATGAAGATCACCGAGGACTCCTGGTCGGTGGGTGCGGTGGCCCGGCTGGCCGGGGTGACTGTGCGGGCTCTGCACCACTACGACCGGATCGGTCTGCTGCGTCCAAGTGTCCGCTCGAGCGCCGGCTACCGCGGCTACGACCAGGCCGATTTGGCCCGGCTGCAGCGGGTTCTCGCCTACCGCGAACTCGGGTTCAGCCTCGAGGACATCGGTCGCCTGTTGGACGACCCGAACAGCGACCCGGTGACGCAACTGCGGCAACAGCACGAATTGGTCCTGGAACGAATGGAACGGCTGGCGCAGATCGCCGCCGTGCTGGAACGAACGATGGAGGCACACACGATGGGGATCAAGCTCACGGCCGAGGAGATGCTCGAGGTGTTCGGCGAGCACGACCCGACCCAGTACGCGGACGAGGTGCAGGAACGCTGGGGCGACACCGACGCCTACCAGCAGTCGACCCAGCGGACGTCGTCCTACACCAAGGACGACTGGATCCGGATCAAGGCCGAGCAGGAAGCGGCCGGGGTTCGCTTCGCCGAGGTGATGGCGGCCGGGCTGCCGGCCGACAGCCCGGAGGCGATGGCCGCCGCCGAGGAGCACCGTCTGCTGATCGACCGGTACTTCTACGACCTATCCCGCGAGGCTCACGTCGGGCTGGCCGAGATGTACGTCGCCGACCCGCGTTTCACCAAGAACTACGAGGACGTCGCGCCGGGCCTGGCCCAGTATGTGCACGACGCGATCGTGGCAAACGCCGCCCGCTGAGGCAGGACGGGCGCCCGAGGTCAGGCTGGGGGCGGGGCGCCGACCAGAGGTTCGTTGCTGGCGAGATCGCGAGGCCTGGGGCGGAGCCAGCGGGGGCGTTCGGTGGGGGCGCCGTCCAGGGGGCCGCCGGCCGGGTCGTCGGCACCGGTCTTCCGGACCGGGTCGTGCCGCGGTACGTAGATCGTCCACACCACCAGCGCGCACAGCGCTAGCACCAGCACATCCCGGAGCACGACGACGCGCAGGAAGGTCTCGGGGGAGTTGCCCCGGCCGGGCGAGCCGAGGCCGAGGAAGTAGCCCATCCGCGGATACCAGAGGTAGGCGTCAACGCTCATCCAGATCAGCAGCGGGATCCAGCGCGGAATCGCGAGTACCGCCAATGGGACCAGCCAGAGCGAGTACTGCGGGCTCCACACCTTGTTCGTCAGCAGGAACCCGGCCACGATCAGGAAGGCCAGCGAGGCCACCCGGGGCCGGTGCGGTGCGGTCAGCCCGATCACCCCGACTACCACGCAGACCAGCGCGAACAGGCCGAGGGTCACCAGGTTCAGGATCCGCGGTGAGTCACCCTGGAAGATCGGGCCGTCGAAACCCTGCCAGCCGGTGAACACCTGGATCGCGTTGTAGATCGAGTCGTGGTCGGCCGGGCGGGTCGAGTTCAGCCGGAAGAACTCCCACCAGCCGTGCGGGTACAACAGCGCGAACGGCAGGTTCACCGCCGTCCACGCAGCGACCGCGCCCCCGAATGCCTTCCACCACGGCTGCATTCGGGCGGTCCGCAGGCAGAGCACCAGCAGCGCACCGAGGATGAACACCGGATAGAGCTTGGCGGCCGCTCCGAGACCGAACAGCACGCCGGCCGCCACCGGTCGTTGTCGGGCCCAGGCCAGCATCCCGCCCGCGGCGAGTGCGACCGCCAGGGTGTCGAAGTTCGTGAACGCATGGACGGCGACCAGCGGGGAGAGCGCCATCAGCGCCACGTCCCGTTTTCGGGCCGACAGCGGGATCGTGCAGGCGACGGCGATCAGCCAGCTCACCGCCAGGATGACCACCATCACGTTGAAGTACGTGAGCACCTCGGGCCGCCGGGGCTGGGTGGAATCCTCGGTGCCGACGATGGTTTTGGTCACCCGCATCGCGACGTACTGCAGCATCCCGGTGACCACCGGATACTCCATGTACCGGGTCCGGCCGTCGCCGCCGTCCACCCAGCTGCTCTTGTACGGGAGGTCGCCGTCCTGCAGCCGTTCCAGGCCGTAGAGCGGGATGATGTCGGAGTAGCAGGCGTCGCTGTACTGCCGCCAGTCCCGCCAGTCCAGGGCGATCTGGCCGTCCGGCGTCCGATAGGTAGTGGCGCACGGTGCCTTGGTCGACCAGCCGACCGCCAGACCGATGACGGCGAGCAGCATCAGCACGATCGTGGTGCGGCTCCAGCGACCACCCAGCGAAGTCATCCGCAGACCCTAGCCCGCCGAGCCGTGAGCTCGGACCGGCCGACGTGACAGCGGCAAGGCGATCGGCTCACTGGGCGAGACGGGTGAGAAAGTTTTTCACCAGCGGGCCAGCGGCTTTGGCGCCGAAGCCGCCGTCCTCGACCACCGCCGCGAAGGCGATGTCGCCCTGGAAGCCGGTGAACCAGGCATGGGTTTGAGGCGGGACTTCCTGCCCGAACTCCGCGGTGCCGGTCTTACCGGAGACCGGCCCGCCCGGCGTGGACCGCAGCCCGGGGGCGGTGCCGTTGGTCACCACCTCGCGCATCAGCTTCCTCAGCTCGGCGACCGGTCCGGCCGGGAGCGCGGTGCCCTTGTCGGCCGCTTCACCGGGCTCGATCACCAGCCGCGGGGCGTGCCAGCTGCCCGAGGCCACCGCCGCCGACGCACCGGCCACGGTTACCGGGCTGGCGAGCACCGTGCTCTGGCCGATCATCGCGGCCGCGTGCGAGACCGCGTCCCCGGAGGTCGGGACCTTCCCGGTGAACGCGTTGACGCCGAGCTTGTTCGGCTGCCCGAACCCGAGGGACTTCGCGGCTTTCGCCAATTCAGCGACATCGATCCTGGTCGAGCTGCCGACGAAGGCGGTGTTGCAGGAATGCGCGAAGTCCTGGTGGAACTGGACGGAGCCGAGCACCTCGTCCTCGGCGTTGCTGAACACCTTGCCGCCGACGTTCAGCGTGGCCGGGCACTTCACCACGGTCTGCGGGGTCAGCCCGGACTGCAGCAGGGCGAGGGTCGAGGGCACCTTGAAGGTGGACCCCGGCGGATACTGGCCGAGGAACGCCCGGTTGTACCCGGACGCGTTCGGGCCGCCGTTCGCCACCGCCAGCACCTCGCCGGTGCTGACCCGGATCGCGACCAGGGCGGCCGGCTTCGTCGCCGCCTTCAGCGCATTGTCCGCGGCGAGCTGGATCGTCTGGTCGAGGGTGATGTGTACCGGCTTCCCTGCCACCGCGTCCACGTTGAACAGCGTCTCGGTCTTGGCCTCGCCATCGTCCGTGCCCTCAGAGGCCGGCGGGATCACGCGGACGGTCAGCCCGGGCTTGCCGGACAACTGCTCGTCGTAGGCCAGCTGCAGACCGGACAGGCCGGTGATGTCTCCGGCCCGGACCCGGCCCTTGGACTTGTCGACGATCTCCGCCGTGGCCTCGCCAACGCTGCCGAGCAGGGCCCGGGCGAACTCGGAGGTCGGCGCCAGCGACCGGGTGTGATCCTGGAACACCGCGCCGGGGATCGGCTGCAGTTCAGCTTTGACCTTGTCGTAGGCCGCCTGGCGCAGCGAGATGGCCTCGACGAACGCCTTGGGTGAGGCCGCTTCCGCGCGCTTGGCCAGGGCGGCGCCGTCCACGTCAACGATGGCGGCGATCTGCTGAGCGGAGTCGCCGATGTCGTCCGCGCGTCCCGGTTCCAGCCCGACCGACACCACTGGCCGGTCGGTGACCAGCACCTGGTCGTTCGCGCCGATGATCTCCCCGCGCTTGGCCTCCTGGGTGCGGGCGACCAGCTGACCCTTGTCCATCAGCTTGGGGTGGATCACTGTCGGCGCGTACTTCGGCAGCCACGTGCCGCCCTGCTTCACCACGGTCAGCGTGCTCGGGTAGTTCCAGGCGCGATCGCCCGGCAGTTTCCAGCTGACCTGCAGACTCACCGTCCGGCTCGAGCCGTCACCCGACACCTTGCCGACCGTGACCGTGGACGGGGCATCGTGCGCCGCCGTGGTCAGCTTGGCGGTGGCGGTGCCCATGGCCTTCGCGACATCGGCACTGCTGGCGCCGGTAAAGGTCAGCGAGGCGAGCTTGTTCGTGGTCCAGGCCTGGGCAAACGACTCGGCCGCGGCCTGTTGGGCGGCCCGGTCTGCGGCCTCCCGGCGGTGCTTCAACACGATGAATCCGGTGGGCACGGCGGCCACAACGAGGGCGACGACGACAGCAACGATGATCCATGAACGACGACTCACAGACGCCGACGGTAGCGGGCGTGGGCCTGGTGGGGTACGAAAGGGTCGTGCCCGCCTTGTTGCTCGGACCGCTTTTGCGCCACGTCGGACGCGAAACCGCCACCATCTGGGTGGAAGTCGATCAATCCTGTCGGGTGAAAATTCTCGACACGGAAGAAACGACGTTTGAGGTTTCCGGCCACCACTATGCGCTGGTGCTCCTCGGCGAGCTCGCCGAGGGGACGTCCACCGAGTACACCGTCGAACTCGACGGCGAACAGGTCTGGCCGGCACCGGGAAGCACGCACCCGCCGTCCCGGATTCGTACCCTACAGCCGGACCGGCCGCAGCGGATCGCGTTCGGGTCCTGCCGGGTCGCCACCCACGACACGGTCCCCGGCCGGTACCGGTACGGCGTGGACGCGCTGGACGCCTATGCCGCCCGGATCGCCGGGCACCCGGATGACGGCTGGCCGGACCTGCTGCTGATGCTCGGTGACCAGGTGTATGCCGACGACACAACGCAGCAGACGCGCGCCCGGATCGCCGAACGCCGGGACCTGAAGCAGCCGCCGGGCGCCGAGGTCGCGGACTTCGAGGAGTACACCTGGCTCTATCACGAGTCTTGGGGCGACCCCGAGATCCGCTGGCTGATGTCCACCGTCCCGATCGCGATGATCTTCGATGACCACGATGTGCACGACGACTGGAACACCTCCCGGGCCTGGCGCAACCAGATGCGGGCGACCGACTGGTGGCAGGAGCGGATCACCGGCGCCCTGACGTCCTACTGGGTGTACCAGCACCTGGGGAACCTGTCCCCGGAGGAGCTGGCCGCGGACGAGGTCTACACGAAAGTGCGGGCGGCGGCCGATGCCGGTGAGGACGCCGGTCCGCTGCTGCGGGCGTTCGCCCAGGCCGCAGACCGGGAGGCCGAGGGCGCCAAGGGTTACCGCTGGTCGTTCTGGCGCGACCTCGGCTCCACCCGGCTGGTGGTGATCGACTCTCGATGCGGGCGGATGCTCGACGGCGATGCCCGGTCGATGCTCTCGGATGCCGAGTTCGACTGGATCGAGGAGCGGTTGGACGGCGATTACGACCACCTGCTGATCGGTACCTCGGTGCCCTGGTTGATGGCACCGTCCCTGTACGCGCTCGAAGCCTGGAACGAGCAGCTGTGTGCGGACGAGCGGCATCGTCCAGCGTTTCGCCGGTTCGGCGAGAAGCTGCGGCAGGGCGCGGACCTGGAGCACTGGCCGGCCTTCGGGGCCTCGTTCGACCGGCTGGCCCGGATGCTGGCCGAGGTCGGGTCCGCCAGGCACGCTGCGGTCGCGGTCGCACCGGCCACGATCTGCGTGCTCTCCGGCGATGTCCATCACAGCTATGTCTGCGAGGCGGACCTGTCCGCGCTGGCCGCCCCCGCGCAGGTGAGTTCGCGTATCTACCAAATCACCTGCTCGCCGATGCACAATTGGGTGCCGGGGGTGATGAGGGCGCTGTTCTGGGCGTTCTGGAACGCCCCGGTCGGGGGAGCGATCAGCAGGGTGCTGTCCTGGCAGGGTCGGCTCAAGCGGCCGCCGCTGAGCTGGCGGACGGTTGGCGGGCCGTTCTTCGGGAACGCGATCGCCACCCTGGTGCTCGAGGGCCGGGCCGCCCGAGTGGTGATGGAGTCCAGCCGGCCCGGGGAGCGTCCCCTGGAGATCGTGGTCGCCCGGGATCTGTCCGCCTGACCTCCGGATCGAAGTCGAGCAGCATCAGCTGGTTCTCAAATCGTCCGGCTGAACCTGGCATTTCGGCGCCGACCTCGCTGCCGCCGGCCTTGCCTCGCCGCGTTACAGGGCCCCACGACGTGGAAGAAGCCTTCGGCTACCACCCGCTACAGTCCGTCCACGTAGCTGGCGTTGACCGCAGGCGTACCGTTGGCCTGTGACTGACTTCGAGTTTGGCACCGGGTACAGGACACCGGCCGCGGTGACGTCGGCGTCTGTTGATGCCACCGAGGCGGCGATCGATTCCCGGCCGGCGCTGAAGGAGGCCGTCGACGGGCAGCGCGACGCATTGCAGCAGGCGCAGGCGGACTTGGCCGATGCGTCGGACCGTAGCGGCTTCGATCACTTCGTCGGGGGACTCTTCGGCTCGGATGATGGCGCGGCTGACGGAGAGTCCGATCTGCACTCGAGCCTGTCTGACCTTGACCGGGTGACCACCCACGTCGAGACCGGGCAACATGGGATCGATGACATGCTCCACGAGCCCAGCGGGTCCCAGGGTGACCTCGGTGGTGGCGGCCACGACCACGATTCTGGTGTGACCCAGGCCGAGATCTACGCCGCGGCGTACGGGGACGACGACCTGCTGGACGACTAGTCGTCTCACTCCCCATGCACTATCCCGGAGCAGAGCCGGGCGAGTTCGGCCCCCAGCTTCTCCCGCTCGGCGCCGGATCGAACGGCAGCACCTGGCGATCGTGGTCGCCCGGGATCTGTCCGCCTGACCTTCGCGTCCGCTGAGCGGGTCGGGGGAAACCGCGCCGCGTCTCGCGCCGCGGGGTTCGCCTCGATGTTTGACTCGATCGCGGGAATCTTCTGGACCGTCGTGCGTTAACGATATATCGTCAACGTATCGACCTAAGGAGAATGACGATGAGAAGCCGACATCACGACGCGAGCGACAGACGCGTCAGAAGCGACAGAACTGACCAAGAGACAGCCCGAGGCGCGCAGCCGGACTACGGCAGCCCCGAGATTGGAGACACCATGCGAGACCACTACCCAGACAGCAGCGAGACCTCGCCCGACGAAAGTCGAGGCGGACGGCGCCGGGGACGGCGAGGCGAGTTCCGAGCCCGCCGTCGCGAGTTCGCCGAGGCCGGCTTCAAGCCGCGGTTCGGCCCCCGATTCTCCGACCGCGAGTTCGGTCCGGACGACGACGAGCAAGGCCCCGGTGGCTTCGGCCCCGGTGGGTTGGGCGGCCGTGGCGGCCGGTTCGGTGGTCCCGGGCGTTTCGGCCCCGGTGGCTTCGGCCCGGGTGGCTTCGGCGGCGGTGGCTTCGGTCCCGGCGGATTCGGGCCCGGTGGGCCCGGCGGCCGGAGCGGCCGAGGCGGGCACGGTCCCGGTGGCGGCCGAGGCCGGCGACCACGCGGCAACGTGCGAGCAGCCGTGCTGGCCCTGCTGGTCGAGGAGCCGCGTCACGGCTACGCGATCATGACCGAACTGGCCGAGCGCAGCGGAGGGCTGTGGCGGCCGAGCCCCGGGTCGGTGTATCCGGTGCTCCAGCAGTTGCAGGACGAGGGCCTGGTGACGGCGGAGGAGTCCGAGGGCCGCAAGGTCTTCTCGATCACGGCCTCCGGCCGCAAACTGATCGAGGACAACCCCGCCGAATTCGCCGAGCCCTGGTCGGTGGCCGGGCCTGGCCCGAGGCAACGCGTGCAGACCCTCTTCGAGGGGATGACGGCGCTCGGGTCCGCTACCCAGCAGGTGGCCCGACTGGGAACAGCTGAGCAGGCAGACCGGGCCCGCGCCGTGCTCGACGAGGCTCGCCGGGCGCTGTACCGGATCCTTGCCGAGGACGAAAGCACCGCCACCAGAGCAACCGCGGCTCCCGCGGAGGACGTCGAAGGAACCGAGGACGACGACACCTCGCTCGACGGGTGACGGCGTGTTGTGAAGCACATCGGGCCGGTCGGGATTCCTGACCGGCCCGGTAACGTTGTCCTCTTGAATGAGGTGACTCATCGGAGGTGCCTGGATCTTGTCCAGCCCCACCCGAAGGTCACATAGTGAAAGAGATGGCCGCGTTCCGCGACCGAGGAGGATGCTCGTGCTCGATCCGCGAGAGCTCTACACACTCGCCGAGGAGCAGCCTGTGGAGGGCGACTTCGACAAGCCCGTGCTGGTGCACGCCCTCGGTGGTTTCATCGATGCCGGTGCGGCCGGCCGGCTGGCCGGTGAGCATCTGCTCAACTCCCTGGAGCACCAGGTGCTGGCCACCTTCGACATCGACCAGTTGTACGACTACCGCGCCCGGCGGCCCGCGATGACCTTTGTCGAGGACCACTGGGAGGCCTACGACGAGCCGCAGCTGGTGTTGCGCGGCGTCCGCGACATCGCGGGCACCGGCTTCCTGATGCTCACCGGTCCCGAACCGGACATCCAGTGGGAGCGCTTCGTCACCGCCGTCACGCAGCTGGTGGACCGGTACGACGTCCGGCTTTCGGTCGGCATGCACGCCATCCCGATGGCCGTTCCGCACACCCGCCCGGCCGGCATGACCGCGCACGCCACCCGGAAGGGTCTGATTTCCAGCCAGCCCTCGTGGGTCGGCAATGTGCAGGTGCCCGGCAACGTGGCGGGCCTGCTGGAACTGCGCCTCGGCCAGGCCGGCAAGGACGCGGCCGGGTTCGCGGTCCATGTTCCGCACTACCTGACCCAGGCCGAGTTCCCGGATGCCGCGGTTGCCCTGGTGGAGGCCGTCGGCGACCTGGGCGGGCTACAGCTGCCGACCGGCGCCCTGACCGAGGCCGGGGCCGAGACCCGGGCCGCGATCGAGGAGCAGGTCGCCGGGCAGCCCGAGGTGGCGGCCGTGGTCAACGCGCTCGAGCAGCAGTACGACGCCTATATCGCCGGTCGGGCCAACGCCCTGCCGCTCGCCAGCGACACCGGCGAGCTGCCGACGGCCGACGAACTGGGTGCGGAGCTGGAGCGCTTCCTCGCAGAGGAGAACGACCGCCGCGGTCGCGGCGACTCCTGATCGAGGCTCGCCTGTTCGGATGTGGGTGCGGGGTTTGACCGATTCGGTGGTCAAACCCCGCACCCATGTCGTCCGGGTCGTCGCGAGCAAGTGGCTCAGCCGCCCCCCGGTTAGAGCCTGTAGCCAAACCGTATTGATCAAGATCAACTTCCAAGTTGGACGGGATTTTGCCTCGGTGAATGGGTCATAACCCCGTGCAGATCAGGCTTTCTCTTGATCCATTCCGCGTGGTACGGGATTTCGCTAGAGGCTCGGTATGGGTGCGGAGCTGGAGCGCTTCCTCGCCGACTCAGGTGAGCAGGTTGGCGGCGACGGTTGCGCCGAGTTCGCGGCAGGCGGCTCGGGTTCCGGCGTCGGGCGCGCCGGTGATCGTGACCGGCGCGGCCACGAGTTGCCAGCCGAGGCCCGACGTCAGGGTCTGAATTGCTCGAATCGCGCCGGTCGTGTCGTCGTTCCCGTGCACCCAGAAGCCGAACGGCCGGCCGACGGTGGCGTCCAGGCAGGGATAGTAGATCTGGTCGAACATGTGCTTCAGCGCTCCGGACATATAACCGAAGTTGGCCGGCGTCCCCAGCAGATACCCGTCCGCCTCGAGGATGTCCACGGCGGTGGTGATAAGGGCCGGCTTGAGCACCACGTCGACCTCGGCCAGGTCTGGATCACCAGCCCCGGCGATCACCTCCTCGAGCAGAGCCCGGGTCGGTGGGGACGGCGTGTGGTGGGCGATCAATAGCCGGGGCATGGGCCCAGACGCTATCGCCCGCAGCGCATCTCAGCGGCTGCCGCCCTCAGATGGTGCACGAGGACGCCGGCTCGGCGACTTGGGCGGACTCCGATCGGAGTCCGGTCGTCCGGTAGTGCCCGGTGCTGTGGCAGCGCCCGGAGGTGCGATGGCGTCCGGTGGTGTGGCAGCGCCCGGAGGTGCGATGGCGTCCGGTGGTGTGGCAGCGCCCGGAGGTGCGATGGCGTCCGGTGGTGTGGCAGCGCCCGCTCGTCCGGCAGCGCCCGGTGGCATGGCGGCATTCAGCCGGGCGGCAGCGTCTCGTGGTGCGGCGAAGTCCGGGGGAGTGACCGGACCGAAGGCGGCCAGGGTGCCGAACAACACGGCGAGCGCGAGCGCCCACCCGGCCAGCACGTCGGTCAGGTAGTGGACGCCGAGAGCCATTCGGTCGAATCCGACCAACAGGACAAACGCCCCCGTCGCGGTCCACAGCCGGCGGCGGCCGGTCGCTCCGAGTCCGGGGCGCAGCAACACGACGGCGCAACCGGCCGCCAGCATCGAGTTCACCGCATGACCTGACGGGAACGAGTACCCGCTGATCACCGTGACGGCTTCCGGCCACTCCGGTCGGCTGCGGCTGAACACCTGCTTCAGGAC
>Ga0307513_10010347_pt1 | contig 11698 bp, 3 predicted proteins | sample 15_EM_MG_FD_202174 | JGI IMG/M metagenome (GOLD analysis project Ga0307513, IMG submission 202174) | Populus trichocarpa ectomycorrhiza microbial communities from riparian zone in the Pacific Northwest, United States - 15_EM | ecosystem: Host-associated > Plants > Roots > Unclassified | place... | reverse complement strand
AATCAGGTCCTTTGCGAAGCACAATAGGTGCGTGGGGTCCAGATGAGGTGTCATGACGAGGAATATTGATTGGAAAGAAAATAATGGAAGTGTGAGTGAGCAACAAGAGTCCAATTGATTTATCATGGCGGACCCACCACTGCATCTGCCAGCTTTATCATCACCAGGACAGGACAATGGGATTATACCGCTCTTTATCAACCTTGTCTCATCCTCTTTTGTTGACACGATTTCTTTCAGTAAAATCAACGACTTTATAAACAAAAACTCATTTTTTTCTATAGTATTGACGGCCCACGGACCAAATTTTTTTAAAAGGAAACAAAATAATTCTAATCATCATTACTAATATATTTTTCTAGTAAATAAACAGTGTAAAAATTTATTTGATGTAATTTGATAATTTTGATGGGTCGAAAGGTAACCTCGAAAATTAGTAAAAACACATAGTTTGAATGAAAATAAATATTTAATATGATATGTTTTTAATAAACATTAAAATTATAATATATTGGATCGATTCAAGTCAACTCGGAATAACTTGTTAATTCGCATACCAAGTTATGAGATCATAATAACCTCATAAAAAACAAATCATAACAAATTAAAAAATTCAATTTCCAATAAACCCATTGTTGAATGATAAAACTGTGTGGAGATTGACTTGATATGACCCCCTCAACTTGGTGGGTCCAAAAGCAACTCGGATAACCGGTAAAAATATAATTTGACTCAAAACAACTATTCATAATGATTTTTTTTATATAAATATTGAGATGACAATATATTTGATTGATTCATGTCAACCCGAATTAACCTTCTAATTCGTATTCAGGGTCATGAAACTATGATAAATTTACAGAAAGTAAATTAAAATAAATTATAAAATATAATTTCTAATAAATTCAATGTTGAATGATGAAATTAAAGAAAAAAACCAAATAAAAAAAGGATAAAAAATTATTCGAGTCAACTCGGCATAACCTGACAAACTCGCAACCTTGGTCATAAGACCAGGACAACCTAGTAGATTATGAAATCCAATTCTCAATCAACACAGTTCTGAAAGATGAAATTAAAAAAAAAAGATAAAGAAATGACTCAAGTCAACTCATATTAATTCATCAATTTGCATTTGAGATTATGAGACTATGATAACTTCATAGAAAGCAAATCAAAATAAATTATGAAACATAATTTTCAATAAACACAATGTTAAAGGATAAAATTGAAGAAAAAACCAAATAAAAAAGGATAAAAAAAATGATTTGAGTCAAACTGACTTAACCTGACAAACTTGCGACCTTGGTTATGAGACTGAGACAACCTAATAGAAAATAAATTATGAAATTCAATTCTCAATCAACCTAGTTTTGAAAAATAAAATTAAAAAAATTGATTAAAAAAAAGATAAAGAAATGACTCGAGTCAACTCAAGTTAATCCATCAAACCTATGACTCGATTCATGAGATGGGGATAACCTCAAAAAAATCAAAACGAAACAAATCATGAATCTTAATCTCTAATTAACTGAATATTGAATGATGAAAATAAAAAAAATTAAAAAAACACCTCTCTAATCATAAAGCACATCGAGTGCTTCTGGATGATGACAATGTTGTCAATCTCCTTTCCATAGCTGTAATGGAAAAAATAGGTAAACAACCCTTCAAAATGGCCGTATTAAGAACTCTTCTAGTAAAGATTGAAGGAGGCGGTTTGAAAGTGGAGGGTATTATATACTTACCAATAACTATTAGCGGTCACCTTTAATATTGCATACTCCAACAAAAATTCATGATCATTAAAATGAAATTACCTTACAATGCTATCCTTATAGAACCTTTTCTCCATGAAATAAATATTGTAATTACTACCAAGTATTTAGCTATGAAATTCCCTACTTATAAAAGAATCTCCACAGTAAAAGAAACCAAATGATATCCAAATAATGCAACTCCATTTATCTCATGAAGAAGAACTCACTGCAACCTCTAGAATCAGGTACAATCCTAAACAAGAGGAAAACTTTACAAACTTCCCAACATCTAAAAGAAAGACTTTGTCTCTTATATGACCATCCTTTTATGTACTTTGAACTTTTGCTTCAATGAAACAATATTTGCTCCATAATCGATTTTGATTATGTCCTGCTCCATCCATCTCTTTATCTTCAGATACACATATATCTCAATATTTATTGTCTTCATACCATTTATTTATTTTCTCCATTATGTAACAGTGAAAAGTGTCTCCATAACACAAATAACATGAAATGGTATATTTCAACATAAAATTTTTTTAGTACAAGCAAAATAAAAAAGTATAAATGTAAAATAGATATAAGCAATACAAACTAAACATCACCCTCCTCACGATGAAGGTATACTCTACGTGTAGTATCCTCAGCACGTCTAGGGAAGAACTCATCAAAATTAAGAGGTTCATATGGATGAAAAGCTCAAGTGAAGTTTATATTGATATTCCTAGTCTTGTTATCAAAGTGAAGATACTAGCTCATCATCAACATAATCCCTACACATATGAGTATTTCTAAACATAGCCTAACACTTCCTAGGATGATTCCTAATATCTTGCAATCTAGAAATCTCATTATGGGTACAAGCGAGTTTGGACTTTAGCTCGATGGTATTTTTTTGGGGAAAAAGCCAATTGTTGCTTATCAATCATGATTTCCTCACAAAGGGCATTAAGATCAACTTAATAAGTATTTATTCCTTGGACCATGTCGTGATATAGTAATTGTTGTTCTCTAATCTTACTCTCTAATTATGCACAAGAGGATATCAAATCTTCAAGCTCTCTTTGATGTCAACACACTGCATTCCAACACCCCAGACATGTTCTCTCTTTTGGCTTTCCATCTCTTTGATATCGTGGATTGCATTTGGAAAGCTTGTAAAAAATATCAAAACATGATATTTTATTTAAAGGATAAAGAAGAGACCGAGTGTCCTCACTTCAAACAAAAATCTCTATATGGCATTGAAATGCTCGATCAGGTTAGGGAAATAACTAGCATTTATCTCTGTAAAAAGTTATGATATTCTTGCAATGATGTTCACTGACTCCATGTTTCTCGCCCTTTAAAAATATAGGTATTCTATTAGTAACACATTCAGAGCTCCACTTTGCTCTCCTAACCATGCAACATCAGGAAGACATGCATAACATATTACCTGCAAGTTATGTTGTTATGAATATGAACTACTCTTAGACTTATATTTGAAAAATAGTGATGAAGGAAAATGTTGTAGAGGAAATTGATAAGAACTAGTTGAGTTAAAAGAGGAATCGCAAGAGTGGATGGATTATCATGATCTTTAAAAGAGGATGGATTAATAGAAGTATGTCTACTTCTATTACATGCCACTATCCTTTTAGTTGTACAATTAAAATTTCTTTGTGATTCCATAGATGATGATTGAGTTTTAGGTTTTATTTTTATCTCCTCCTCAATATCCTTCTCTTTAGAGTTCTTAGATTCCTTGTTATCTATTTATTGCACTGAAGGTAAATGCCTCCTAGCTCTCCTGAGGAAACTAGGACCACCTGCCACCGAAAAAATATATGATGAGATATGACTTCAATAAATAATGCAAGTCACATATTAAGGTATCTCATACCCCATTCACCATTCCCTAATGAATGTCCTTCTGCTAAAAACACCACATAATTTCTATTTGGGCTACATTTCAATCTATTGTATAATAACTTATGTCCACTATTAAGAGATGGTACTCCATTGCACTCATTTCTTAGGGCTTTTCAGGTAGTAGGATTTCCCCAGTTACTAGGTACATCTAATAATACAACGGTTCTAGTGTACTTGACTACTATCCATTTACTTTTCTATCTTATGATAAAAGACTATTGGTTCTACAATAGAAGGTGTAAAACCAAAATATACCTTAAAATCCTCTTACCCCGCTAACTTATAACAATTGTAGAATATATCAATAGATGGAGTCTGTCCGAGTAATTTCATGAATTTCTCAAAATCCAACACTATTTACCTGTCATTTAGATGCAACTAACTTAAAAATATTACATAAATAAGGAATATATCCTTTATATAATCTTAAAGAGGAAGATTGTACCCATACTTGAACAAACACATGAGCATGGTGATCATTGATTGTTCTTGTATGGTACTAACAAGTGGTGTGCTAATTTTCTCGTATGGAAAAGGAAGCCTCATTAAGTAATCATTTTTTAGTATGCTATTCACTCTTTAGACATCAATAGTAATTACAGTATTAGGATAGGGATCAAATAATTGTTATTGAGAGGAAGAACTAGATGGTTTATTATTGTATGCATCCATATTCCTAATTGTTTGAATTGTTTAACTATCATTAGTCGTATGACCTTATCCTTTCTCACTGCTCCTATTACTAAAAGCCCTTCTAAACCACTTAACCATTTAAAAAAAAAATATCCAAAAAAATATCCTCTAACTTGTGCTACCAAAACCAAGGAGGATAAAAGGTTAAGTGTAGAGAAAACGGTGGAGAATACAAGTGTATTTATAGAGCCATTGGACTCAAATTTGAAATTTAAAAACTAGACTTAATTTGAAGTTCATGAGTTGCCCTCATACCTCTTTACTTCACCTGCACACTTGCATAACCATTTATGGCATGCACAACAACTATAATTTATAGGTTCACTCACATTTCCAAATAAAGGAAAAGGGACAAAGAAAACATGTAAAGTCACGATCTAAAGTCATGAGGCATTCCTTCTCATCACCCATTAACCAAGATATAAATAGAAAACGACAAATAACTCACTAGTCCAGTCCTCCCTTTCATCTCACAAGTTCGTCCCTCTTAACTTTCAAGGGACTAAAGATAAAGGGAGAGGGATAAAACCATATCATAAGTCCAAGTCCTTTCCTCCAGCTCACATGTAAGATCATCTCTCTTATAAATCCTATACTTTTATAAATTATCTACCACATGTCCATCGCATCTTCAAGTGATGGGAATATAAATTTCTTACCTTGAAATTAGACTCACTCACTTATCTATCTGGTGGAAGGAATGTGCAGGTGTTTATCTTCCTATCAAGTCTTTTGAAACATATACCATGTATAATATGTTTAAAAGACTAGAGGCAACTAATTGACTTGAAAAATAAACTTATGGCAATGGCCCAACAACTAAATTAGGCTCGAGCCCAACTACAAGACTGAGTAGCCAAACTACTAAGTCAACAAGTTAGGCCATAGCCTAAACACAAAACCGAGTAGCCAAATCTTTTTTATTAAAAAAGGTTAGGGATTAAATCCAACCATAAGACCGAGCAACAAAAACTACTCAATAAAAAAGGCCTAACCACAAAACTAAGCAACCAAATCGCTCGGTTAACAGGTTAAACCTGATCCCAACACCAAAACTAAACAGTCAAAGCTGCTCTATTATTGGTCTTGACCTAACGTAGTCGATCATGATTAGCTTGACCTATATTATTGTGCATGACATATAAAATAATATAAACTTATGCAATAAAAGTCATTATACACTGTTCACAAGTATTTCATAATTTCCACATGTCATCTTCCATGATGGGTAAAGAATACCTTACTAAGCACTCATAACACTTTAGCTTTTTTTATTGGTCAGTATAACAAGTATGACGATTCCATAAAAGCCTAACATTAATCACTTAGGTTGTCACCCCTACTTTATTATTTTGGATGCTAATCTTCAAATTCAGGTAAACATGTGATCTCATTAGTGGCCATGTATATAAATATCTTAGTTACCCCACACCATATGGAACTATCTCCACAACTAATAGATCAAAAATATTTTCTCTACAAAACCCTAATCATTGTATTATTTCTTTTTATATTCATCCTTCTTTGTCATTGCATTAACTTAAGCATTAGAGGGTCCCTTACAGACACATATAAAACTCATTTTGTAGGTGTTTTAGGCCTATTTATATTAGTCTTTTCTTCATTAGCCCATCATTAATCATGAGAAGCCTAATCTTTTATAAAGTTTTATGCAGCCTCGTCACTTATGAATTTTTATTATTCATACTAATACTAGATTACTCTAACTTACCATGAAATAAGATAAGAACAAGGATAGTTCTTTTACCTATTAGAATGGAGCATGTTAAAAAGAAGCTTGGTAATCAACTATTAGAATAATTCTAAATCAATAAAGCAAAAGTGTAAGCTATGTGGAATCTAAAGATCATAGAGAAATAATTTGTGCTCATCACTGAGGTTTGTGGATTATGCTCACATTGCATGGATTCTTTTTTTTTTTTTTTTAAATATCAACTGCAAAACTAGAAAAGAAAAATTAACTAGTTTTAATTTGGTTTTATTTATTTATTTTTATAATAGCTAAGGCTTTAGAATAAGTATTTAAAGAAAGCCTTGACAATATTTTTTGCTTACCCCATAACAATAATTTCAATATAAGTCTTTTTTTAAAAAAATCTACTTTCACAAGTTCATTATTTTAACCTTATGCTTTATCCTTGTTTAGATGTTTTCTTTATTATTTTTTTCACATGCTTTATTTACAAACTTTAATTATATCTATTACTTTTTTTACCATGCAATTTAATGTATTTTTTTCATTTATTATAAAGAAACTAAATCAAAATAGTGTTTCACTATTTCTTTTATTGTGGTCATAAAGACAATTTCTCTATAGATTGTTACAGTTCAATTGTTTTTGTCATGTTTTTTTTTCATTGAAAAATTATTCATTTACCATCACTTAAATGTTTTCTTTTCAATTTTATCCTCTCATATTATGTTGACATGGTTTTAAATTGTATAATTAGTTTTGATTTGCATGTTATAAACATATTCATGGTTACAAGAAACTTCTCAATATTAAACTAAAGGTCATTATTATAGAATAGAATTTAAGTTGATAATCTTAAACAATTGAAATAACAATAACCAAAGTTAACACTAAAAAAAGCTTTTTTTCACTATTTATAGGGCATCTAAAAACTATAGTTCGGTCCCTAAAGTTTTTTATTCTTATGTTTGACCCCCATATAATTTTAGGATTTTACGTATCAGTCATAAAAAAATTTTATTTATTTATTCAGTCTTTTGATGCTAAGAGAAAAGAGAGAAAGCCACTATGAAGAAAGTATTTGGTTGGTCATATTTCGATCATAAAAAAGCAAATCCAATGTGAATGAGTTTGATTTTGAGAGGAGTTCAACAAAGATGTTTTTGTTTTAAATTTAGCCCTATATTTTTGTCAAAATTGCTCCTATATTTTTGTCAATTCGAAAAATAAGCTCATATAAAAATGCAATGATAAAAAACTGTCCTATGTTTATAAAATTTAGCCCATTCAACCTAATTAAACTAAATTGCAATATATTGTAAGATAACTAGCAATTAAAACTTTGGACAAGCTTATAATACAAACCCAAAGAAAAAGACATTTGTTTTTTTTTAAAAAAAAAAAAGTCCAGGATTAAAAAATATTTTTAAGAAAAAAAAAAACGTTATATATATAGTGAATATTATAGATTGAAACTCAAGAAAATAACATTTTTATTATTATTATTCTCTTTTGATCTTCTCAACAAACACATGATCTATTTTTAAAAATAAAAACAGGGTAGTGATTAAAAACACTTTATCTACTTGTTACATCCATATAATCTACTGATTTGGTTCTTAATCATTGCCCTAATCTTTTTGCTTAAGCCCCAACGATGGGGTCGCTTGAGGCAGATTGAAGCTCACACACACACCTCCTCTCTTCTGACATATACCAACATTTCTCGCCTACCCTCTCGCGTCAACCTCACAATCATATCATAGGTATACAATAATATTCATTTCAAGATACGTGATGAAATAAGTATAAGAAAAAAATAGGACGAGAGGAATAGACGGTGATTGTGGTTATTTTTTAAAGTGTGTTTTATTTAGAAATGTATTAAAATAATATTTTTTTTATTTTTTAAAAATTATTTTTGATATCAGATCAAAATAATCTAAAAATATAAGAAAATATTAATTTAAAAAAAAATTCAAAAATTTTTAAAAATATTTTTGAAATGTTAAAATAATAGGGACTTAACAAGAAACAATGACCAAAAGCATTACTAAAAAGCCAACTTGAATGAATACTAATATTTCTATTTATTTCCTCTCATTCATGAATGACGTGTTAAATATTATTTGTTAAAAATTTAATAGTTTTTTAATGCTTTTTAAATCATTTTAATATGTTAATATTAAAAATAAATTTTAAAAATAAAAAATATTAAAAAAATAATCGTTGTGATAATATTAATCACGCTTTTAATCGCAGAATGCTCTTCCTAATGTGATGTTGTTATATAGTGGGGGCTATGTGACCCGTGATAGGGAACATGCAAGTGGATTGCATAGTTTTTAATATAAGCAAGCCAATCAGATATGCCAGAAGTGAAGAAAGACCCCGACAACTGAGGAGGCCGCAAGGCTTAGTAAACCTCTTGTCGGAGGACAATCCCGGAGCAGGTGCAGATTAATTTCAGTAGATTGGACACGACCAAGACATAAGATATCTCATTCTCACCCTTTTCTGGAGCTTGTACACGCCAAACCCAATTAATGAAAGAGCTGTGGGCTAGCCATATTGGAAGAGCTGTGGGCTAGCCATTTGTAAGCTGATTTAGAAGAAAAAACCGGTCCAGGACAGAGCAGAATCGAGATCAAGGACAAGCACGAATGGTGTAAATTGAGGAACAGGATGAGTTCGAAGAACTCTAAAATCCCAATTATGAGAAGCAGAGATCAAATCAGAAACAGTAAAATAAGCATCACTGCCATGGAGTTGAGGTAACATGCACAGCTTATCAAACCATAGTAAAATCTCGTTACCATTCCCAGCCCACCAGATATATCCATCCCCCAACTCCAGAAAGCTCTTGTGAATGGACTCTTCCAGGTATAAGGAGAAGCACAAGAGAACCGAAAATAAATAAATTTACAAGTCCTATGCTTGTATTGCTATAGAATCCAGAAATAACTCTCTTTACAAGTGGCAAGATTCAGAAGACGTCTCTGACATATGCAAACATCTGATATCAGTACTTGACGTAGTTTCTATGTGGAAGGCCATTTTCCGATTCACGGGATGCAGAAATGGGTTTGCATCCTAATGCTGAAGGCCATCTAACCCTAAATTAAGAATGCTTCTGTTACCAGTTCGGGTCTCATAAATTTTAGGATCACTGGAGGCTTATATGATCGTTAATTTTAGGATCCGTAGGATTAGTCGAAGTGTGTGCAAACTGACCCGGACACCCACCCACATTGATAAAAAAAAAAAAAATAATACTTCTTATCAACGGAGCCAGATGTCAAGGTCTATGGCATTATGGCGATACACGCAGTGTCAGGGCCAGAAAAGCATCACCAGAAAAAACTGATTATTGCATGACGGGAAATACAGTGTTTTTTTTTTTTTTGTTACTGTGATTTGGACCCTTCAAAGTTTGGTATATAACATCAATTAGGTTATTAGTTGGGAAACAAGTAGATAGACTCATCATCTAGGCAAAAAACGAACGCCTATAACCCAGTGAAACGTGCTGAACTACAACAAAATATGCTTATAGCCCCTTCTAATAGAAGTTGTTCGATACGCTCCTGTCTATCATCTAGTTTGCCTTGCCATGAAAAATCCTGACGATGACAAGCCTCGGGCGTGAGGAGAAAATTTCACGACGCAGATGCAAGATAATTCCAACACTATTTAGATCAAGGCTCACGCATTCAAATTTTCTATATCTAGTACAGGCAGGTAGACGCCAAATCAAATACACAAAATAATCTTTGTTTTCGAAATTCTGGCACACAATCCAATCGATACTTTCAAAATCCATAAAGGGAACTCTTTAAACAGCATGGTCAGAACACCAGGTCATTATGATTTTCATAATCTGGGACTCTAGCTCATAATTCCTCTTTATGCTACGTGACAAGAGAAACCTAACTACATATGATGGTTGGAATGCAAGTCAGGATCCATAATAAGACAGGCTAATCGGTACATTAGACTCAACAGACTAAACTATTTGCCTCACATCTGCCCATAGACGGTGTTAAGAGTGAAAGTATAAAAAAGCCAAGTATCTGCTGCTCGGCGTTTGTATTCTAGATGAATGATAGGACAAGCAGGCATCACTTTTAACAACTTCACTGGTTAGAAAGTATACTTTTACATGCACAGGGCACAATGTTGCATACATTTCCCAATAAACATAGCTGAAACAAGGTTCCCGAAACCTACTTAATGTCACATGAGTGAGAATGCAAAACCAAATCAAAGGGTATTCTGTGTACAAAAATATTACTTCTCCGACATAAACATACATATTTCAACCAAATTCAGAGTCAGGGGAACCAAATATTAGTTACATAACCATATTAAGTTATTAACAGTCAACCTAATGTAAAGTCCCCTACCGAGGCAAACACCACTTCGCATACATTTTCTATGAACAATGATAAGAGAAAGCTCACTTACATAACCATAGGTTTTCCAACCTCACGACCGTGAACCTTCCAAAACACAATGCCAGCATCATCAGCCTTCTTAGTATCAATAGCAATAGCCCCAAATAACGCCCTGAAAGCACTGCAAACCACTAAGGGAGTCGTCGAATTAGTTTTGGGAGAAACTCTAACCACCTTGTGCAACCCCAATCTCATCCCATCGACAGCACATGAAGTGTCCACTTTAGAGTTATCTGCTATCCGGCGGTTAAGGTCTTTCGAGGAGATCTCAGCGTCCTTTCCAAGGTAATACATAGAGACAGATGTGTCAATCACATTTGATCCCAGAATGCTCAACGCCTTATTGTTCTCCTCGGAGAATGATGAGTGTGTCATCGCTCGGCGAAGATAACCAATGTTCTTGAAGGCATAGCTGCAAATTTAAGAAGCAAAGCAATGATAAATCTTTCGGTCCACCAGGAAATAAAATACATTCAATCAATACGATAAAAAATGAAATATGTATACCAGTATGGCAACTAGCTATACATTTAGCACAAGTTATGGCTCTTTTTTTTCGAACTTAATCTTTTGGGTCCAATACAATAGCAAATATATTTCATTTGAAGATCCCAATTTTACAGTTGATTTTCCTGCTTTTTCTTGGCAACCAAATACAGTTCTATGATAGAGAAGGCAAAAAGGAAAGGGAACCCAAAAAACTTACCCGGTCTGATTCTGCAGCGTGTCCAGTGCAGACTCAAATGGCGATGATTTGAGCTTGTTTGCAGCTCCAACCTGCATAGTAAATGATATCTTTCCAGTTTCATTCCTTCTCTTCTACATTATAACAACAGAAACCAAGCAAAACATTTTAGGGTTTCTAACAATAGGGTTTCGCCCAAATAAATATACCTGTGAGAGGGAGAAGATGGAAAAGACGGCTAGCGTAAAGACAGTGAAGCGAGAACAAGCCATTGTTTACTTTTGCGATCGAGGTTGGTTGTTTTAAAGACTTCGCTCTAGGGCTAATGGTTGAACTGGGATGTCAGATGTCAGATGTCAGATTGTTGTCTATGGGCCCTTCCTAATGTTTTGGTATGGCCTTTGCATGGGCCCATTATAAATTTAGTCTACAGATGGTGAAATCCTAGGATGCCTAGAAAAATGCAAATCCA
>Ga0307513_10010346_pt1 | contig 11698 bp, 9 predicted proteins | sample 15_EM_MG_FD_202174 | JGI IMG/M metagenome (GOLD analysis project Ga0307513, IMG submission 202174) | Populus trichocarpa ectomycorrhiza microbial communities from riparian zone in the Pacific Northwest, United States - 15_EM | ecosystem: Host-associated > Plants > Roots > Unclassified | place... | reverse complement strand
GGCTGCATGGGGCGCTTGCCGTGCTGAAGGCGCAGCCGCAGGTCGATGACGCGAAGACCGCGGCGATCGGCTTCTGCTTCGGCGGCAAATGCGCGATCGACCTCGCCCGCTCGGGTGCCGACCTGTTGGGCGTGGTCAGCTTCCACGGCGTCTATGATCGTCCGGATTATGCCAATGTCGTGCCGATCGGCCCCAAGCTGCTGGTCTGCCACGGCTGGGACGACCCGATCGCGCCTCCGCAAGCCACCGTCGCGCTCGGCGCCGAACTGACGGAGGGTGGCGCCGACTGGCAGATCCATGCCTATGGCCGCACCGGCCATGGCTTCACCGACAAGAGCGCCAACATGCCCGAACGCGGCGTCGTCTATCAGCCCGATGCGGATCGCCGCAGCTGGAAGGCGATGACCGACTTCCTGGGCGAACTGTTCGCGTAGGCGCGCGCCTCACAAATCGTCGATCATCCCCGCCAGCACGATCAGGCAATCGCGCCCCAGCGCCTTGCAGCGTTCGGGCGACCAGCCGAACGCCGGATCGGGATTGGCGTCATGATCCTTGAACGGCATCTCCAAGGTCATCGAGACCGCACCGAAGCGCTCGGCGAGCTGGTTGGTCGACATCGACAGATTGGCCCGGCCCGGCGATGCCGTGGCATAGCCCTTCTCGGTCTGGAAATCGGGCGAATGCGCGGCCAGCGCGTCGCGATAGCGGTAGAACAAGGCGCCCTGCGCGTCCTTCCAGGAGGGGATGCCTTCGAAGCCGGCGATGAAATTGGCGGGGATCGCTTCGTCGCCATGGACATCCATCGCGAAATCGACGCCGGTCGCGTCCATCGCCTTCAGCACGTGCAGCACTTCCGGGCTGCGCTCGTCGCTCGGATCGTGCCACTCGCGGTTGAGGTTCACGCCGGCGGCGTTGGTGCGCAGATGGCCGCGGCGGCTGCCATCGGGGTTCATGTTGGGAACGAGGTGCAAAGTCGCCTTCTCGCGCAGCGCCGTCGCGACGGCATCGTCCGGATCGGTGAGCAGCTCGAGCGCGCCTTCCATCCACCATTCGGCCATGGTCTCGCCGGGATGCTGGCGCGCATAGAGCCACACCTGCTTCGCGCCGGTGCCCATGGTCAGCACGTCAAGCGGCTGGCCGTCGAGCGTGCGCCCGAGTTCGTGCTGGGTGACGCCGGGCAGGCCACCGATCCGCGCGACCAGATCATGGTGCCGCTCCATCGAATAGGGCGCGAAATAGGCGACCCAGAGCGCGTCGCGCGCCGGCGTGACGCTGATGGTGAGGACGCCGCCGTCAAAAGCCGTGTCGGCCGTCCGCCACGCCGTCCGGTCCTCGCTCACCCGCGCGCGATAGTTCGGCCAGCCGCCCGGATAGGCCGAACCGCCGGCGTTGACGATTCGCAGCGTGATCGGCCGTCCGGCCGCGCCGGCGACGCGGAAATAGAACCATTGATAGAAATCGGACCGGTGATCGTGGACGATTTCCAGATCGGCACCGTCGTCGGTCTGGGCGGTGACGCGGATGTTGCCGCCATCGAAGGCGCTGGTGATGCTGAGGGTCATTTGACGCTGATAGTGCGACCCGACTCTCCCGGAAAGTCCCTGAACAACGCTTCCGCAAGTCGTGCCGCGGCCAGCCCCGGCTGCGCCGCCGGCGCATTTTCGCGCGCCTCGGTCTGCGACCGGCCCTCCCACACGACTTCGCCGGTCGACCGCCGCTTGATCTGCACGTTGAGCTGGGTCGCGATCACGTCCTGCGCCCGCCCGCCGCCGCCAATGCCGAAACCGATCCCCAGACCGACCCCGCCGGTGCCGCCGCCCACACCGATCGTGACCGGCGATCGCCGCACCTCGCTGGCCGGCCGCACGCCGCGGCTATAGCCGACGACGGCGAGGAAGTCCGGCGCCTCGGCGCGATCAGCATAGCCGATCCGCGACAGCTCGCGCGAGACCGCGGCGAGATAGGCGCGATATTCGAGGCTGCCCGAATCGGTCCCCGGTTGCGGCTCGACCGCCACCGTGCCGCGCGCGATCGGCGTGCCGAGATGGAAACGGGTGACGTCGACCGGCGTGATCGGCGTCGCGCATCCCGCCGCGCCAAGCGTCAGCGACAGCATGGCGAGCGGGATCAGGCGTGGCGGCATTCAGGCGACTCCTCTCGAACGATAACCGTCTTGTCGCAGACTAAGGGGCAGGGGGCAATTTCCGCGTCAGCCGCAAAGCCTACCCGCAAAGCTTACCCGCACTGGGCGCGGTGCAGCAGCTTCTGGTCGGCGAGCACCAGCGCCATCATCGCCTCGACCACCGGTGCGCCGCGGATGCCGACGCACGGGTCGTGGCGGCCCTTGGTCATGATCTCGCTGGCCTCGCCGGTACGGGTGACGGTTTCGACCGGGGTCAGGATCGAACTGGTCGGCTTGAACGCGACGCGGATGCGGATCGGCTGGCCGGTCGAGATGCCGCCGGCGATGCCGCCGGCATGATTGGCGAGGAATAAGGGGCCGTCGGCGCCGGGCCGCATCGGATCGGCATTGGTTTCGCCGGTCAGCCGGGCCGCGCCGAACCCGTCGCCGATCTCGATGCCCTTGACCGCGTTGATGCTCATGCAGGCGGCGGCCAGTTCGGCGTCGAGCTTCGCGTAGAGCGGCGCCCCCCAGCCGGCGGGCACACCGGTCGCCTCGCATTCGATCACCGCGCCCAGCGACGACCCTGCCTTGCGTGCGCCGTCGACCAGAATTTCCCAGCGTCCGGCGGCGTCTGCGTCGGGGCAGAAGAACGGGTTGGCGTCGATCTGCGCATCGTCGAACCGCGCCGGGTCGATCGCGTCGCCGCCGATCTCGGCCACCCAGGCGCGGATGCGGACCTCGGGGATCACCAGCCGCGCGACGCCGCCCGCCGCGACCCGCGCCGCGGTCTCGCGTGCCGAACTGCGCCCGCCGCCGCGATAGTCGCGGAAGCCGTATTTCGCGTCATAGGCATAATCGGCATGGCCGGGGCGATAGGCCTTGGCGACCTCCGAATAATCCTTCGAGCGCTGATCGACATTGTCGATGTGCAGCGCGATCGGCGTGCCGGTGGTGCGGCCCTCGAAAATGCCCGAGAGGATGCGGACCTGGTCGGGCTCCTGCCGCTGCGTCGTGAAGCGTGAGGTGCCGGGCCGGCGTTTGTCGAGGAACGGTTGGAGATCGGACTCGGTCAGCGCGAGGCCCGGCGGACAGCCGTCGACGACAGCGCCGAGCGCGGGTCCATGGGACTCGCCCCAGGTCGTGAAGCGGAAGACGCGGCCGAAGGTGTTGTGGCTCATGCCAACCCCTCTCCCCTTTGGGGGAGAGGGAGGGGCCCGCCCGGCGCAGCCGGGTGGGAGGGTGAGGGTCTGAGCGCCGAACGGATCACCTCGGCGACGCCCTCGATATTCCCCATCACGTCATGATTCGAAAATCGCAGCACCCGATATCCTTCACGTTCCAGAAACGCCGTCCGGCGCGCATCATAAGTTTCGGCGTCGTCGCCGGCATGCGTATCGCCATCGGCTTCCACCACCAGTCGCGCGGCCTGAAAGACGAAATCGCCGTAAAATGGCCCGAGCCGCTGCTGGCGTCGGAACTTGGCGCCGTCAAGCGCGCTGCCGCGCAGGATCGACCAGAGCTTGCTTTCGGCCGGGGTGGGATTCCGGCGCATGTCGCGGGGGCGGGCGATGGTGCCGTCATTCTCATCGTAGCGGGTTCTTTTCACAGACCCTCACCCTTCCCACCGCTGCGCGGCGGGCCCCTTCCCTCTCCCCCGAAGGGGAGAGGGAGTTTACGCCAGCGCGATGTCGGGTGCGTCCTCCACCTTCATGCCGACGACGTTGTAGCCGGCATCGACGTGGTGGATCTCGCCGGTCACGCCGCTGGCGAGGTCGCTCAGCAGATAGAGGCCGGCGCCGCCGACATCGTCGATCGTCACGTTGCGGCGCAGCGGCGAGTTCAGTTCGTTCCACTTCAGGATGTAGCGGAAGTCGCCGATGCCGCTGGCCGCCAGGGTCTTGATCGGGCCGGCCGAGATCGCGTTGACGCGGATCTTTTCGGGACCCAGGTCCATCGCCAGATATTTGACGCTGGTCTCCAGCGCCGCCTTGGCCACGCCCATCACGTTGTAATGCGGGATTACCTTCTCGGCGCCGTAATAGCTGAGCGTCAGCAGGCTGCCGCCATTCGGCATCATCGCCCGCGCGCGCCTGGCCACCGCGACCATCGAGTAGGCCGAGATGTTCATCGTCATCAGGAAATTGTCGAGGCTGGTGTCGACATATTGCCCGCGCAATTCGGTCTTGTCGGAAAAGCCGATCGCGTGGACGACGAAATCGATCGTCGGCCAGCGCGCCGCCAGCGTTTCGAACGCGGTGTCGAGCGCCGCCATGTCGGATACGTCGCAATCGATCAGGAAGTCGGCGCCCAGTTGCTCGGCGAGCGGGCGCACGCGGCGCTCGATCGATTCGCCCTGATAGCTGAAGGCAAGCTCTGCGCCATGTTCACTCAGCTTCTTCGCGTTGCCCCAGGCCAGCGAGCGATCGTTCGCCAGGCCCATGATCAACCCGCGCTTGCCTTGCATCAAGCCCGTCACGTGTTCGTTGCTCCTTGTTGCGAGGTCTGGCCTTCTTGCGCAGTCTGGCCCTCGTCCGATTGGGGATCGGCGTCCTTTAGACCGACAATCGGTATTTCCGCCAGCGCGGCGTTGAGTTCGGCGCCGATCACCACGCCGAGGCCGACGAAGAAGAAGAAGATCAAGGCGATCATCACGCCCGCAAGGCTGCCATAGGTCAGATCGTAGGAGCCGAGATTGGCGAGGATCACCGGCATCGCCGCCGTCACGCCCAGCCACCACAGGGTGGTCAGCAGCGCCCCCGGCCATTTCGGATAGTCGCGGCTGCGATAGGCGCGCGGCGTCAGCCAGTAATAGAGCATGTACATCGCGCCGAACAGGGCGACGCCCGGCGCGGTGCGGCCGGCGGCGATCAAAGCCGCGGTGTCGTCGGCGAACGGGATCACGCGATGGATGAACTGCTCGACGCCGACCAGCACGACCTGGAAGCTGAACGCCACCATCAGCAGGATCACCGAGCCGATGATCATGCCGATCGACCCCAGCCGATATTCCCAGAACGGCCGGCCATATTTGACGCCATAGGCGCGGCGCAGGATGTCGCGGATCGTCTCGATGAAGCTGGCGGTGGTCCACAGCCCGATCAGCGCGCCGAACCACAGCAGATTGCCGGTGCGGGCGTTGATCACATCGTTGATCGGCTGCTTGAGCACCTCGGCGACGCCCGGCGGCACCGTGCGCAGGAAGGCGTCGACCGCAAGCACGCCGTCACGCGTGCGGCCGGCGAGGCGGGCGATGGCGGCGGCGACGATGAAGAACGGAAACAGCGTCAGGATCGCCAGATAAGCGAGGTTGCCGGCGTGGATGAAGCCGTCCGAATAGACCCCGACCGCGACCCGCTTGATCACCTGGAAAACGTGCGAACCCGGTCCGACCTTCGCATAATATTGATCGAACTGGGCGCCGAGCTGGTCCCGGGCCTCGATCAGCCGCTTGCGCCGCGCCTCGGGCGATTGCGGGGAGACCTCCTGCATGCGCGCTTAAACGCCTAGCGCCCCGCGCGGGTTGCGTCGGTCCTTGTCGCCCCAGCCTTCGGCGAACGCGGCGAGCGCGGCATCGTCCGCCGGCAGGTCGATCATCAGCGTCACCAACTGGTCGCCGCGTACGCCGCCCTTGCCATGGAAACCCTTGCCCTTCAGCCGCAGCACCTTGCCCGAACTCGAACCCCTGGGGATGTTGAGCATCACCGCGCCGTCCACCGTCGGCACCTTCACCGGCCCGCCGAGCACCGCCTCGTCGAGCGTGACCGGCAGATCGAGGCGAACGGCGTCGCCGTCGCGCGTGTAGAAGCGGTGGGGTTCGACCTCGATCGTGACGATCGCATCGCCCGCGCCGGCAGGGCCGGGCTGGCCCTTGCCGGTCAGGCGCATCTGCGTGCCGCTCTCGACGCCGGCGGGCAGCTTGAGGTCGATCGTCTTGCCGTCCTGCAAGGTGATGCGCTGGACCTTGAGCGCGGCCGCATCCTCGAACGGCACGCGCAGCCGATAGGGGACGTTGGCGCCTTTGGCCGGCGGCGCCTGGTGTCCGCCGCGTCCGAAACCGCCGAATCCGCCCCCGGGACCACCGCCACCGCCGCGCTGGCGTCCGCCGCCGAACAGGCCCTCGAAGATGTCGCCGACATCGTCGGTGGAGAATCCTCCGCCCTGCTGACCGCGAAAGCCGCCGCCGCCCGGCCCGCCGCCATAGCCGAACGGCATCGCCGGATTGCCGTCGCCATCGATCTCGCCGCGGTCGAAGCGCGCACGCTTGTCCTTGTCGCTCAGCAGGTCATAGGCGGCCGTGACCTTGCTGAACCGGTCGGACGCCGCTTGATTGTCCTTGTTGCGGTCGGGGTGCAGTTCCTTGGCGAGCGTGCGATAAGCCTTCTTGATCGTCGCCTCGTCGGCGCCGCGCGCCACGCCCAATGTTGCATAAGGGTCAGCCATGCCGGTCCATCGTTTCTGTTGTTCGTTTCGCGACAGATAGGAACGTCATGCCCGCGCCGCTACCGTCTCTTGCGGTTCGACGTCGACTTCAACCTCCATGTGCTGCGCGCCGAAGCCCAGGAAGATGCCGTCGACCGGCGCGATCTCGGAATAATCGCGGCCGATCGCGGTGATGACATGGTCGCCGGCCATCCAGATGCCGTTGGTCGGATCGACGCCGACCCAACCGATCGCCGGCCCGCACCACAGCAGCACCCAGGCATGGGTCGCGTCGGCGCCAACCAGCCTTTCCTTGCCGGGCGGCGGGATCGTGCGGATGTAGCCGCTGGCATAAGCGGCCGGCAGGCCGAGGCCGCGCAGACCGGTGATCATGATCTGCGCAAAGTCCTGGCACACCCCGCCGCGCTTGGCGAAGGCCTCGCTCGGGCTGGTCTCCAGCATCGTCGCTTCGGGGTCGAAATCGAACTCGCGCTGGATGCGCCGGGCGAGCGCGAACGCGGCCGCCAGGATCGGCCGGTCGGGCGTCAGCGTCTCGGCACACCATGACGTGATTGTCGGGTCGTGCGGGATCAGGGCGGTCGGGAACAGATAATTGGCCGGGCCGGCGGCGCCGAGGTCGCGATCCTCGCGCGCCAGATGCGCGACCGCGGTGACGCTGGGATCGTCGGGCGAGGGCACCGGCTCCGGCCGGTCGACTTCGATCAGCGCGCGGCTCTCGATCGTCAGGCTGGTCACGGCCTGCGGCACCACCAGCCGGGTGATGTTGGCGAGCGTCGCGCCGGCGCGCGCATCCTTCAGCACGCCGCCCGGCTTCACGCTGAGCTTGTGCTCGATCAGCGTCTGGCCCGGCCAGGCGATCGGTTTCAGCCGCAGATTGCAACGCGCGAAGCGCACCGGCACGTCATATTCGAAGCTCGTGGTATGGCGAATGGCGTACAGCAATATATGTCCCGATCAGGCCAGGGTCAGGCCGTGTGCGCGCAGCGGTTCGCTGCCCTGCAGGAAGAAGCGGCGCGCGACCGCGTCGGAGATTTTCTTCAGCCGGTTGTCGATGCCCAGTAGCGTCTCGTCGTCGAATCCGTCGACCGGCGTGGTCACGACGATGGCGGCGAGCGCCATCGCCTGCGCCTGCTGGTCCTCGGGCAGGCCGTCGTCGGTCAGGCTGGGCAACTCGTTCAGCGTGCGCTGGATCCGTTCGAACTGGAACGCCAGGCCGCGCGGGTTGGACGGGTCGAGCAGCACGAGATCGCGCACCGGCAGCAGCGCGACGCCGGTCAGATAGCGCTGGCGATAGCCGATCTGGCTGTTGGTCAGCTCGAGCAGGGTCGAGAGATCGTCGGCCGATGCGTCGGCGCCGGCGAAGGTCCGCGTCAGCCGCGTGACCGACATCGCGCGCTCGATCCGCCGTCCCAGTTCCTGGAACCGCCAGGCGTCGGTCCGGCTCATATGCTCGGCGGCCAGCCCCATCAGCGCCGCGAAACGCTGCTGGAGGATGCCGGCGCGCACGATCATGCTGCCGTCGTCGGGATGGCCTTCGTCGAGCAGGCGCCAGAAATCGGCCGACAGCCGGTCGCGCGAACCCTCGCCGATCGCACAGGCCCGGTTCAGCAGGCTGCGCACGCTGTCGGTCTCGTCGCGATCGTCGAGCGCGGCGTGGGCGAGCGACACGATGTCGCTCTTGCCGTCCTCGGCGCGGTTCGCGGCGGCGCCGCCGGCGATCAGCAGCTTGCCGAGCCGGTCGATCGTTTCCGGCGCCAGCGCGGCGCCGCCATCGGCGTCGATGCTGCCGCCGATCGCGGCGCGGACGATGCCCAGCATCGATTCGCCGCGCTCGAGATAGCGCCCCAGCCAGTATAGATTGTCGGCGACCCGGCTCGGCAAGGTGCCGGGATTGCGGCGCAGGCGAACCGTCTTGGTCGATTCCAGCAAGGTGACCGGTGCGACCGGCGACCGGCCATGGATGCAGACATCGGCCGAACGCACGCCTTCGCCCATCACGACGGCGCGACTGTCCTGATGCTCGCCGATCCGCGCGAAGCCGCCCGGCATCACCTGCCACACGCCCTGCGCGTCGCATGCAGCGAAGACCCGCAAGGTGAACGGGCGGGGGACGAGACCGTCGGCGCCGGCGGTCGGCATCGTCGACAGCCGCACCACTTCCTGCCCCACATAGTCCATCGGCCGCAGCGCGAGGTCGGCGAGCAGCCGCGCGCGCGCCGGGCCTTCGATCTCCGACGCCGCGCGCGTGCCGATGCCCTGCAGGCCGGCCGGCACGACGCCGAAGGCCGGCGCGATCACCAGCGAATCGAGCTTGTCGCGGACATGCGCATATTCGGCATCCTGCCCGCACCACCAGGTCGCGATGTTGGGCAGCTTGAGCGCCTCGCCCAGCACCTTGCGTGCGAGCCGCGGCAGGAAGGCGCTGATCGCGTTCGATTCGAGCACGCCCACGCCCGGCGCATTGGCGACGACGACCTCGCCGGCGGCCATTGCGTCGACGAGCCCGGGCACGCCGATCTGCGAACGCGCATCGAAGGCGAGCGGATCGAGCAGGCGCGGATCGAGCCGCCGCCAGACCGCGTCGATCCGCTTCAGCCCCTCGATCGTGCGGACGTAGAGCCGGTCCTCATGGACCGCGAGATCGTCGCCTTCGACCAGCAGCAGGCCGAGATAACGGGCGAGATGCGCCTGTTCGGCATAGCTGGGATTGTAGCGGCCGGGCGTCAGCAGGCCGATGCGTGGATCGGAGCGATGGCACATCGCCGCGAGGCCGGCGCGAAAGGCCGAAAAGAACGGCGCGAGCCGCTGGATGTTGAGCCGCGTCTGCAGCCCGCCGAGCACGCGCGAGATCGCGAGGCGATTCTCCAGCGCATAGCCGGCGCCGACCGGCGCGCGCAGATGATCGCCCAGCACGCGCCATTCGCCATCGGGTCCGCGCGCGAGGTCGACGGCGTAGAAGCTGAGATGGCGGCCGCCCGGCGGCTGAAGTCCCACCATCGGCCGCAAGAAATAGGGATTGCCGGTGACCAGCGAGGCCGGCAGCAGCCCGTCCCGGGTCAGCTTCTGCGCGCCGTAAATATCGTCGAGCAGCACTTCCATCAGCCGCGCGCGCTGCGCGACGCCCTCGGCGATCGCAGTCCATTCCGATTCGGCGATCAGCAGCGGCAGCGGCGAGACCGGCCATGGCCGCTCCTCGCTGTCGCCGGGCATGCGATAGCCGGTGCCGATGTCGTCGGCCTGCCGCTGCACCCGGTCGCGCACGCCCTCGAGGTCGCCATCGGTGACCCCGGCGATCTCGGCGAGCAGCGTCCGCCACGACTCGGCGCCGCCGTCGCGCGCGTCGCACAGCACATCGCCGGACGGGGATGCCGCGCAATACTCGGCGATCCAACGCGCGGCGATCGCCGTGGAATCGGGCGGGACGGCGGTCATTGGCTCAGCCATGCGCCCAGCCGTGGCCGGATCGCCGCGCCTTGCGACCCGCCGGCAGATAATGCGTCACGCGCAGGCTCCCTTCCCCAATCACATTACCTTGGCGTTACAGCTTGTGCGATGCAACATGCGATTGGGAAATGTTGCGGGGGAGACGGGAGTCTTGCCGGCGGCGATGGCGCGGTCCGCTCGCCTCGTCACCCGCGACGAGCAGGATCGTCGGCACGCTTGCCCCGGACAGCGCTTGCGTACCTCACTGCGGATGAAGTGCTCGAGATCGCCACCCAGTGCTGGAAGCCAATCCGGAGCGCATCTGCACCCCGTGTTCATTTTGTACGGCCATGTCGGCCGTGTTCCCGCGTGGCACACGCATCTCGTCGGCGCCGGTAAAGACCGTAAACCCCAAAAAGTTGTAATAATTTGGACCTAAGTCACAAATCGTTGCTATCAGGTCCGAAAGGACGCGCTTAATGCCCAAAAATTCGCTTGATGGCCTGCCGGAAGTGTTCGTGTCGAACGCGAGCATCAAATCTGCCGTGTCCCGCGCGGTGGCTCGGGGACGCATACGCCAGCTTGCGACCAGGCTCTACACCTTCAATCTGGAAGATCCGCCCGAACAGATTGTCCGCCGCGCGCTCTGGGAGCTGGTGGCGACCCATGCGCCGGGGGCAATGATCGCGGACCGAACGGCCATCGAAAACCGGCCAGCGGCTGACGGCTCGATCTTTGTCGTGTCCGACCGCAAGCGAGACATAGTGCTTCCAGGCCACACGATCCGCTCGCGCAGCGGTGCAGCACCGCTGGAAAGTGACCGGCCCTTTGTCGGCGGACTGTTCCTGTCATCGACCGCACGGGCGTTTCTCGACAATGTGGCACCATCGCGGAAGCGTGGCGGTGATGTCAGCCGGACATTGACCCGGATCGAACTGGAAAATCGCCTTGATGATGTCATTCGGCGCGGCGGCCCTGACGGGCTGAATGCGCTGCGCGATGAAGCACGGCGCATTGCACCGCTCATTGATCGCGAAGCGGAATATGTGACGCTCGATCGCCTGATCGGCGCACTGCTCGGCACGCGCGAAGACAGGCTGGCCAGCGAGCGGGCAATAGCGCGCGGTGCGGGGACACCCTTCGATCCCGAACGGCTGAAGCTGTTTGAGGCATTGCACGCCGAACTGCGCTCCACCGCGCCATTTTCGCGGCCTGCCGAACAGCGGTCGGCGCAGGCGCACTCGGTGCTGGCCTTCTATGAAGCCTATTTTTCCAACTTCATCGAAGGCACCGAATTCGACGTGAACGAAGCGGCCGACATCATATTCAACAATGTGATCCCGCGCGACCGCCCCGAGGATGCCCATGACGTGCTGGGGACATGGCAGATTGTTTCCGATCCGGTCGAAATGGCGAGAACGCCGCGTGATCCGGCAATGTTGCTGGCGCTCATGCAAAGCCGTCATGCCTTGCTGATGAGTGCCCGTCTCGACAAGCAACCGGGCTGCTTCAAGACGGAAGCCAATCGCGCCGGATCAACACTGTTCGTTGCACCCGATCAGGTCGAAGGCACGCTCGCGCGGGGATTTGAATATCATGACAGCCTCGAAACGCCTTTCGCGCGCGCGGTATTCATGATGTTTCTGGTGTCCGAGGTGCATCCGTTTGTCGATGGCAATGGCCGGATCGCGCGCATCATGATGAACGCCG
>Ga0307513_10010345_pt1 | contig 11701 bp, 14 predicted proteins | sample 15_EM_MG_FD_202174 | JGI IMG/M metagenome (GOLD analysis project Ga0307513, IMG submission 202174) | Populus trichocarpa ectomycorrhiza microbial communities from riparian zone in the Pacific Northwest, United States - 15_EM | ecosystem: Host-associated > Plants > Roots > Unclassified | place... | reverse complement strand
GTGCTAATATACAGTGGAGTAACTAAGGATTAGTCATTGTAGAGTCTGAGTATCTCCCATATATAGGCCATCAATAGTAGTGGAAAAATCACAGATTATCTTATATATATCCCACATTGCAAGTCGTTTTTTCTTGGATTATTCCCAATTTATTTACCCCTGGAATAGTTACTTCTGGCTGTTGTGAAGTAGTTGATATATATATTATTTATAGTAGATAAGATGTGATGGTTAGTGATAAGATGGTTGAGATATGAAGGATGTCAATCACTTATATTGTACTGCCTAATGCCTAGTGCTCAGTGCACTCCTCACCTCTTATTTCAGGTAGGCTTGTAGAATCGAGCTAATTTTGGCTAGTAAGGCAGACAGTTAATGATGTGGGTAAAAAGATTAGATTTCTGAGCCCTGCAAGGTCACACTTTGAAAGATATCGTGACCCTACATAGCACAGCATGTCTACATAGGTTTACGTTGAGATTACATAGCTATCCTGTGTTGGAAAGCAGTAATTAGTGCAGCCTTCCTGTGCTAACACTGCAAACCTGTGTTGATGCCAGTGCAATCATTATAATATTATACTAATGCTATGCTTTCATATTCACATAGCCTAATAGTTCAATAACAATGAATAAGCACCAAAGGTATTGCCAATGCAGGTGGTGGACAAAGCAACTCACTTGAGGGCCAGTTAGTGTAAATGATTTATGGTACTTATTGATCGTGACACTTAGATATAATGCCAATGATGTATAAATACCATAAATAAAGCATACATCAAGGCACATAAATAAGATCAACTGTCATTTGAGAACCGTTCCATAACTATTGACTGAGGTATAAAACCTTAAGATATATATTGCCATTTACAGTAGATTGTGACCCCTACTCTCTAAAAGCATATATATTCATATGACTCTAAAGATTAATAAAACTATATATGTGAGACTGAATATTAGTCTCCAGATTTAGACCCAGGCTACTAGACTGTTACGTATATACATTTCATCAACAGTACTAACATGGAACAGCTGTGCCTCTTCGATATGTATCTATGCCGCATGGGCTCTTGGTCAGGCAGTTCTTCGCCTTGTGCCCGTACATTTACTTTAAGCCCGAACCTTCCGGGCCTTTCCCCTAAACATTTTCGCTTAGCCCCCTTGTGGAATAGATTTATAGTTAAGCCCGCATAGACTCTGGTATTCGTTTCCTCGCCATGTGTCAATATACGCTGTCCCCCAGTGGTGGGATGATGCGCAGTGGTGGCCAGAGGACACTAGTCAAATGTCTGACTAGTATGTAATATATGAAACAACCAGTACTACGGACATGCAGCAGCAAACAAATCAGGGAAATACAAAAATTGAAACCATGAATTCGGCTAACAGATGGCTTTGTCATCGACCCGCCAGCTTCTTGTTACCCACTAAGCTTCTCTCCCGTTCTCCCTTCCCCTTCCAGGCCAACCAAATGTCTCAGGGGATGAACCAAATGCAGCTCGAGCAGCTGGTGGCTCCATTCCTAGCTGGAGGATTAGCTGGAGGATTCCTTGTCGGCGCTCTCTGGCTCCTCCAGGAAGTTGTTGCAACTCATGTTCCAACCGCGTCAGAGCTTCGTTCGATTCAACCAGATGCTAACGGTGTTCTCTCCCGTCTCGCGAAGCACATCGCCCCGTCATTTGACCTACAAATCCGTATGGGCATGACTCAGCCCCCGCCAGGTTTCATGCTGTTAGACTACACCACCCATCCCCTTGCCGGACTGTGTGAAAGCTTTTGGGGTCAAATAGAAAAGCTTGAAGACATCAAGCCAGGGGACGTCATCGAGATCCCCTGCGAGCCGCTGGAGTCAGCGGGTCATCAGCTTTACTTCTTCGAACAGTACCGCTATATGCAAGAACGAATTGATGCGTTTCGTCTTCAGGACGACATGAAACCGGAGAGACGGGAGAAAGGCTGTGTCGTTGTCACTGGTACACAAGGGATAGGTGAGAGGCACTCTACCTACTACCTCCACCTGACAGTACCCCTAGGTAAAACGACCTTCCTCCACTATTACCTCGCTCTTCAGCTTGCACAGAAGAAAACCACGATGTTCTACTCTCGGTACACTCTCTATCTCTTTGCTGGGAAGAATACAATCTAACACACCGCCGACCTCTCCGCCATTTGGTTCCAGGAGTGGTACAGAAATGCGCCTTGCCTCATCAATACGGACGCCAGTGACACTCCACCGATACAGCTGACAGCTAAGCGCAGCCTGTTCATCCTACAGGTCACATCACCAAATCCAATCAATGTCAAATGGACCAAGAAGAGGGTTGGCGTGAGGGAGTTTGTACTCAACCCTCCCAGTAAACGAGAAATCGTTCAAGCGTATGTATTTATTCACTCTTTCTCCACCTGTAACATTGATCGCGCTCGGTTATGCACAGTCTTTCGTTAGATGGCCAATTAAAGAACCACGAGATTAAAGATGCATTCAAGAAATACGGCAGCAACCTGCGCACTATTGGCATAGTTCTCGTGTATAAAACGGACAAGGACGTCGTGGAACGTCTACGCCAAAATATCAACGTTCTCTCGCTCTCCGCTATCCACGAGATGCTTTCGACCGATTCCAAAATTTCTGAGCAAACTCCCCACTCCCTCGTCACGACAGTGTGCTTTCCCCAGCCCCACCCAGGAGAAGATGGGTACGATGATTGTGACTACGTCAACCGCTCTATTTCCTGTCCTGTCGTGTGGGATGCTCTCTTCAATCGTCACGGCAAATCGCTTTACGGCGACGTGCGTCTTATGAACAGCCTCTTTCAGAGAATCCCAGAGGCTTCTTCGACGGCGGGGTGGTTATGGGAAGGTCATTGTCATAGTCGGATCTCTCGGGGTGGTTCCTTTACTCTAGTCCGAATGATTGTCGAAGGAACTAACCTAGTCCCACGCCGAACCAAGCCAGAGCTGATGAAAATCAGGCCCTTGACCCCCAGATTATATCGCGACGAGGAGTCGGTAGTTTTGACTCGCAACCTCGACGAATACTATATTCCCTTCGCCAAAAATAATCCAACGTTTGATGCATTCTTCCTATCAAAGCCAAATCAAATAGCCCTCCAAATGACCACCTCATCCTCACACTCTCTCGAACACGACGGTTTCAAAGTGCTCAACAAACGGCGGCCAAAGAATACCAAATACAAGCAACGCTTCATCTTTGTCGTTCCCAAAAGCAAGGCTGGAGACTTCAAGTGTAAAGTACCAGACTGCTCTGTCCTCAAAGGATATCAGTTCTTTTTGCTTGAGTTGGATCCAGATTATCGTGGGTATTGCCTCTCCCCAGCATACATATGGAAACTGAGCTCTCTTGGAACCCCCTTAGTTGTGAATCCATATTGTAACGTCGACACAGTTAGTGGTGATGAGGTGATGGAGGTTGAGGAACGCGATGATGAGTTGCCGGTCCGCCGGGGCAGTAAGTGGCCTACTCCTGGTGTCATCACTTACTAAGAACATACCAGAACGCAAGAGAGAGGATGAGGATGAGGACGCAGAAGGCCCCGCGATCACCATCAAACCCAGGGCGAAGAAGGCGAGGAGGAAAGAACAGGATGGTACGGAAACTGGGACAAAGGAGAAGAGAGCTATTACAGCCGCTGCCCGGGCCCAACCAGCCGGGCGAGTGAAGATGTGAGACCAGTCAATGAGTTCGCTGATCCAGGTCTGCAGCGGACCTTACTCCTCAGGCCAATGTGACTCAGAAACCGAAGACAAGGCCATCTCCGGTAGCCGAACCTGAGTCTGGAGCTCTGGGACGCAGAGTGAAGATATGAGAACCTCTTTTCTTTAGTGTTCTACCCCTTGAAGATATGTGTATTAATACTCATTCCGAATCGGATAATGTAGCTTGACTGTTGATAAATATAAGACGATTTTAGGGTGGACTTGTATGATATACGAGTGGTGACTGCCCGACATAACAACAGAGGGCAAAGTGGCACAGATTATGGCTATCTCAACAATTTCGCTTGAACACAAAAGCTGCTATTACTTAGCCAAATTGTTGCGTTGGTTATTATAAGGAACAAAGGCCTGAGGGGTAGGTTCTGGGTCTCAGCGACCTCATTGACTGGTTGGGGGCCTGGGCACCGACTGTCATAGCACTCTTCTACCTCGCATCCCTTTTCTGCTTCTTCACCCCTTCTGATTCGTCCTGACCTCCCTACCAACCAGCACTGGGTCTTCTGCACCCCCATCCTGTCCTTTCCTCCTCGCCTTCTTTACCCTGGGTTTGGTAGTGATTGCGGGGTCTTCTGCGTCCTCGTCCTCACCCTCTCTCTTGCGTGCTGGTATGCTCTTTTGCTCCAGCCAGGAATGGAGCCACCTGCCTCTCGAGCTGCATTTACTTCATCCACTGAGATATTTGCTTGGCCTGGAAGGGGAAAAGGAGAGCGGGAGAGAAGCTGGTGGTGGACAAAGCCACCGCTTCATAGCTCCCTTGATCATTCAGGTTTTACGTCGAACACCCTCTGGAGTACATATGGTATGGAAACAGTAAGAGTCCCAATATTGGCAATATTGGCAAGTCGCCGCTCTGCTCTCTTCGGACAGTCGCCCTTAGCAGCCGTCCCAAATCAAATGGACCTAGATACGCGCAAGTTTGGAGCCAGCTGGGTAATAACCAACTTCCCTATTACTAGTAGAGCCTCGCATAAAGCTCTTTCTTCCATTGAATGTGGATCAAGTTTGCCAGGTGGACAAAGACACATAAAATGGTCTTTCTACTTCGCGCACGTCCTTAAATTATCAAGAATTTCGAGCACGCTTAGGCCCTTGTGTTTGCCTTCCCGTATCGTCAATCTAGCCGGTAGAACACCTTATGGCTCTCTCTCAGGTGAGAACACAAACTCTAGCGGAACAATTCAGGCCCCAAAAAATTCTGTGTGCTCCAGATCTTGTTCTTCCAAGGTGAAATTATCCACTTGATGCCAGAGAGCTTGATTAAAACACTTGTCGATCTTGATTAGATGCCAAATCAGGTACCGATACGATCTATACGGAAAGCGCCACCTCGGAGAGGGTCGTCTATTATCGTTTAGTGTCCCTCTTGAGGAGGAGCAACGTGTATCACAAACTGGACACTCCACCACTCCAATCAGAGTCGTTCCTCTGCTCAGAAGAAGCACGAAAATGGTTGTTCGCTGGGACTCGGATAAACAACAATACACTGCCCAACGTCCGCTTTTTCCCGTCACCCAAAAGATCACCGTTTCCAAGATGGTTGGTAGCTTAAAAAAATTCGACGACAAAACCAATGTATTCAACTTTGATTTCGAGTTGCCTTCGATACTAACGCCCATTTAGGCCAGATGGTGGAAAGGAGTAAACCCTCAGCATACACAGGCAAGCTGGGCGCGACGGTGATTCAATCTTCAAGATCCTTCGAGCACGAAAACTGACAGAAATTAACCAGGATCTGTTTGATAGTGCGAGATTTTTTCCATTTATATACATTTGGCTGGGTGGTGAGTAGGATCCAGGCTGTGAACAGTGGAATGCTGAACCTGAACAGAATGAAATGCGTGTCTTTGCACCCCTGCCTGAGGGTTTCTTTTTGGTTGGTCGGGTGGTATGTTTCGTTTCGGCAGCAGCAGAGTTTGGTCTCACTCGACAAGCCCTTGCGTGCTGCTCCATATTGTCCCATGACGACCTGATATGACCCTCAACAGGATTCTGTACGGCTAAATAAGTCCAGAAAAATCATGGTCCTTACTGAGGAGAAGACGAACGCAGACGTAGAGACCGCGGCCCTCCAAGTTTCTCTCTATCACTACGCGTTGGAGAAGCTCATCTCCAGAGGCAAGTTATTCCCATGGGAAACTCTGTGGCGGTGTTGCAATCTCGACCCCGACTTGGCTCTACCCAACGAAATGCTTCACTGGATTACGGGAAGGACTCGGGAGAGATCAGAACTAAGCGCGCTCTGCCGTGCTAGGACCTTGAAAGATCTTTCCTCTATTTTGGAGGAGACCATTCGCGAACTTGTCCCAGCCGACACCACGATCCAACAGTGGATTGCCACTCCGGCGAATCGGACTTCTACCGCCAATTTCAATCGAGCACGCAACACACAGTTTCATCATGTACAATACGATTCGCAACGGATCGATTCCTCTCTTCAGACCGCATTGGACTTTTGGCAAGCACGGAAGCGTCCTTCCGGTCCTCTTACAAAAAGAGCCCGAGTCTGCGGGTAAGACATCATCATTGACATTAATAAGTGTGACTTGCCCACTGAATTTTGTTTTAGTGGCTGCGAATATCGAAATTCGTGTCATGCACGGATCTCGATTGACGACAAACCCACTCTTTCGTGATGGCCAGAACTGCAATGTGGAAGGGAGTGAGGAACTTGTGAATATGCGGGAGAATGCTAATGACCTAGTGAAGGTCGACGTCATGTCGAAGTGCGGGGCCAACAGAACGAGTTGCAGTTGGCCATTCTCTCGCCCATCTCCCCTATGGTCTCGAGCCAGCCTTCATTAATCCGCGGAACCATTCTAAATCTCTCTCGCCTGGCTGCTAATGCCCTTGACTTCTTTGCCTGCGATTCGCCAGTGGGACGGCCATCCCAGTCGAGCTCATGACCGAAGTGCGGGTCCAAACAGAAAGTGCATGAGCATCACCTGTGGTACATAATCGAATACATGTATTAGTATGGACGCTGTTTATGAATGTCGGTCCTGAAAGGTCCTAAATTGAGATCCTCCCATCAATGCTTGCACGGAAGGTGAACGGGGAGCCCATATCATTCCCATCGCCATCTTCCTGCTCATCGACTCTCATGCCGACTTGCCTTTCTCGCTCCCTCCGACCCGCTTCCTTCCTCATCCGCTTCGCTTCCTTCTTCAAGGACTTGCGACTGAATGGATTCGACCTCTCCATCCGTGCATCCATTTCCACATCGTAGCTCAATGCTTCTTTCTTCGTCCGCTTGGGTTTGGGCAACCGCACGCTCGAGGACGTCAAAGACACAGGCGGATCGATGCCGTCTTCCGAGGCCGTGTCAGGATCCGGGGAGTGTGGTCGTTTTTGACCTGCAATCGGGAGGAGGTGATCCTGCTCCATCAGTTCCTCATCCTCTTGCATCCCGCCATCAAACATGACCCTATCAGCACCCCCATACAAATCCCCCAGGTCAAACGCCGGCTTCCATGCAGTGACGATCGTCATTTCACCCACATTCTCCGCGCCTGGTGCGGCGCTCGGCATCTGACTTGGGTGGATGACAGGCGGCTCAGTGTAGTAAGGAATTTTCGAGTTGTTCCAGTCACGCATTACTTGAATGGCTACGGCTGCGAGGTCGGGTACACCGCCCGAGCCAAGTCGGCCGGTGGTGAATGCAACCATTGTGAGGAACTCGGCAGCGTTGCGGAAGGGAGGGTCAAGGGGGAGCTTGTAAATGTTTTGTAGTGTTTCTATGGACGTTCGAGACAGAATCTCTTCGATTACGGCTTGAGGATCGGGAATTTCCTCTGGTTTGAGAACATTCCGTAACAGAGAGCTTGGTGAAGTTGCGTCATCAAAGACCACTCCTGGACTATCTATTATCCGCAAACCCCGCTCGAGTGCCACCGACTGTAACTCTCTGGTCCAACCAGGCTCGGCGGCTACCCCACAAACTCTGGCACGCTTGAGGGAGTTGATAAGGGAGGATTTCCCGACATTTGGATACCCTACCACACCGACTGTGATGGAGCCCGAGGGGGGCTTGTATGATTTTATGAGGTTGAGGAGGAACGGGGATGTCCGGCTGGTTATATTCGACCGTTGCTCTTGTGTTGACGATTTGAAAGGTAGCGTTGGAGCAGTATGTCTGAGGTGCTTGAGCCACGCCTCCGCATTTGTTCGGGGTATCAAGTCTGTGCTCTGAGTGGGCTATAATCCACCAGACGTTTGCAGAAAGGTACATACCAATCTTATTAAGAATAAAAATGAGCTTCTTACCATCGGATTCACGTCGCCTCACTTCGTCCTCCACAAGCTTGCTCCGACAGCCCTCAGGATCGCGTGCATCCAAAACCAGGAGGATAAGGTCGGACTGGTCGATGACTTTGTGGAGGGTGCGTATGAACTGTCTTTTTAGGAGCCTTAGTCCGCTACTTGGTTCTCCGCTATTGAGCTCCTCCGCCTCGGCCTGGTCTTCAACAGCGGCAAGCGCCGCGAGCCCGGAAATCGAGGGTGAAACTTCCATTGGATCGGAAGTACGGAAAGTATTTGTCTTGGAAGGAAGCTGCAGACCACTGCATCAGAGGATGGCCAACAGAAATGGGGTGGCAATTAATGAGACTTTGTTCCTATGTTGTTTCATCTCGATTTTCGCCTTCATGGCGATGATTTTCGGCACTCCAGGGTCTTTGAGGAGTTCTAAGACATGTCAAAATGGCTCGGTGGTTGGCTGCATAGAAGTACGCGACAAACTTTTGGGTTGCGGAAGCGATTGCTTCTTGGATTCTGCGAAATCACGAGATATGTAAGTGGTACAGACATTTGATCTTGTACCAAAAGCACAGACTGTTTCTTCCCATTGTTTGGATTATTCAAGGGTCAAGGTGAAGTTTGAAAAACAAGCTCCGAGTGGACCAAACGAAGGAAACGGCTTGGGCAAGCCTCAACGCTGTTCCATAATTGAGAATACTGCATGTTGGGCCTATTCGCTTCTCGGTTAGCGCAGAGAACACCTGTCTTCCGCGTCCGGCATCATTTCCATACTGGAACCTCCTTACTAATATGGAGGCTCTACTCTACTGCGAGTGGTGGAATTCCCCCAGGAGATGGAGGAGGTATTCAGGGCTTTCCCGGTCTCAACTTTGGCCCAGGAAAGATGGAAAAAGGACAGGCTCTTGCTGAATTTGCACGTGTCCGTTAAGCTCACTCTAAGCTGTTCTGTCCTGATATACTTTGATTCATTAGAGTGTCGACCTCACTGAACTCGCCCGTTAAGGAAGACTGGATCCTACCATTGGACGCGACGAAGGTCGGTATACAACTTATGTGAGCAAGGACGCGCGTCACTGACTAAGATATCCCATAAATACGACGAACGATACAGAGTGAGCAGGATCCAATAGCTTCTTACCATTAGCAAGATCCGAGGCTTAACAAGATTCCAGAACAAAGTCAAACCCAGTGGTGGGTAGTCTAATGCCTTATTTGGTTATTGGGTAATCGATACATGCCTCTCATCCTTTCGATAGCTCCTCGGGCCTCCCGGTGTTGGGAAAACTGGTACGATCGAGGTGTTTTCCTCTAACTGAAGTGGTCGCTGATTTCCGTCCCAACAGCTATTCTGGAGGGTCTAACATTACGCGTAATTGCCAAAGAAGTTCCAGAGGCAGGATAACCATGCACATCCGCCTATCTGATTATTTCATTGACTCTTGCACCCAGTCCCTGCATGTCAAACGGTTCTATCCCTGGATTTGGCTGCATCACTCGCTCGAACTGGTATCCGTGGTCAGTTTGAAGAGAAGTTTAAGGCCCTCCTTCGTGATATCGAGGAGCATGGCGGCGTGGTTTGCTTCATCGACGAACTCCGCGAGTCTTTTTACTGGGTCTCTTGTACTGCATTTAAACACTCGATTTGCTTAGAAAGGCGGAATGTGGCGTCGACACTGGCCAGGATCATCAAGCCGGCCCTTGCACGCGGGTTGCAACTTGATGCCCTTCACTCTTTATAATGATCAGCCAATCACAAATTGGCTGAGTTTAAAGTTCAAGCGAAAATTTTGAGTGCCCAATTGATCTCCACCTTTGTGGTATGTTGTACGAATACACTCTAAAATGGTCAACAAAAAGGTTACATTGTCCAATTTGGAATGAACATTAATACACAAGTTTTCTTGGCGGTAGTATAAGAGAATAGAATACTACCGTTCTGTTTCGCATCAATGACGCAGTGGAGACCCTACGCAGTGGAGACCTTATTCTGTTTACACAACCTCACTCTGCATCTCAGAGCTCCTGACCCAACTTCGACTACCGAAGGTGGCCACTTCAGTTCGATTACTGAGTCACATTGGTGATATTGACTAATTTTAGCTCGGTTCGGTGAGGGACTAGATCAGTATCATTCGGATGAGAGGGAAGGAACCCCCCCTAGAGATGCGAGCATGAAAATGTCCCTCCACTGATCACACCGCCGTCGAAGGAGCCTCTGATATTCTCCGAAGAGGCTGGACATAAGTCCTATCTCGCTGTAAAGCAATTTGTCGTGACGATTGACGAGAGCATCCCACACGACAGGGGAGGAAATAGAACGGTGGAGGGTGTCACTAGAATAGTACCCATTTTCTCCCGGGTGGGGTTGGGGAGAGCACATTGTTGTCACGAGGGAGTGGGAGGCATACTCGGAAATTTCAGAATGGTCCTCAAGCATATCACGGATAGCGGAGAGTGAGAGAGCGTTGGCCTGTTTGCGTATGTTTCCCACGACAGCATGTTCCATTTCTTCTATGAGAACCATGCAAAGAGTGTTCAGGTTGCTGCCGTATTTCTTGTGTGTCCTTAATTTCCTGGTTCGTCAATGGGTTGCCATGGTGATGTAACGAGAGCCTGTGCATAATCAGGCGCAATCAATGTCACAAATGGAGAAAGAGAGAATAAAATACATACACTCTAGCGATTTCTCGTTTGCTCGGGGGGTTGAGCACAAATTGGCAAACATAGTTCTTCTTCTCGGTCCATTTGGTATTGACTGGGTTGGGTGATGTGGCCTGCAGGATGAACAAGCGTTTCTCATCTGTCAGCTTTGACGGTGGAGTGTCAGTGCCGTCCGTATTGACAAGGCATGGCACATCCTTACACCACTCCATGAAACCAATCTTGGAGACGTCGGTGGTGTAGTAGATTGTATTCTTCCCAGTGAAGAGATAGAGAGTGCGCTGAGAGTAGAACATTGTGGTTTTCTTCTGTGCAAGCTGAAGAGCAAGGTAGTAGTGGAGGAATGTAGTTTTACCTAGAGGGTACTGTCAGGTAGTGATAGTAAGTAGATCGCCCCTTACCTATCCCTCCTGTACCAACGACAACGACACTACGTCTCTCCCGTCGCTGCGGTTTCAAGTCGTCCATAAGACGAACCGCATCAATCCGCTGTTGCATATAGCGGTACTGTTCGAAGAAATAAAACCGGCTGTCTGTTGACTCCAGCGGCTCGCAGGTGATCTCGATCACATTCCCTGGCCTAATGCGGTCCAGCTTTTCTGTTTGGCCCCAAAAGCTTGCACACAAGCTGGCAAGGGGATGGGTCCGGTGAGATTGTTCTAGTGGTATAAAACCCTGCGGGGGCTGAGTTACGGGCGGGGTGGTCGCAAGACGAGAGGATATCATCAGCATTTGGTTGAACCGAACGAGGCTCTGACGCGGTTGGAACACGCGTTACTGACCTTAGCAGCAACAATTACTTGGAAAAGCTTTGCCCCAACTAGTACCCCGACTAGGAATGCAGCCCCAAAGAGTACTACAGCTAGGAGTGCAGCTCCAACTTGGAATGGAGCCACCCGTATCAGGAGCTGTATTTGGTCCATCGACTGAGACATTAGGTTGGCCTGGAAGGGGAAAGGAGAGCGGGAGAGAAGCTGGTGGTGGACAAAAACAAACTGTCGATGACAAAGCAACCGCTTGATTGATCGCCGATCCTTCAGGTTTCA
>Ga0307513_10010344_pt1 | contig 11701 bp, 10 predicted proteins | sample 15_EM_MG_FD_202174 | JGI IMG/M metagenome (GOLD analysis project Ga0307513, IMG submission 202174) | Populus trichocarpa ectomycorrhiza microbial communities from riparian zone in the Pacific Northwest, United States - 15_EM | ecosystem: Host-associated > Plants > Roots > Unclassified | place... | reverse complement strand
GGAACAACCGAAGTTGGTGAGACCCCACTGAAATTTTCTCAGGCCCTTTGTCGAGCGTTCAAATTAGCGAAAACCAACCTTGTGAAAATTGGTGCAAAACGAGTCGGCAAAACGATTGACGGCAGGGAGTTGACCCTTCTCTCGGTATTCGGGGAGTGCGAAGGCCACCCCAGCCCAAGCTGCGTCGACATGGAGCCAAATAGAACGATGATTCGCCACTTCCATCCTTAATCAATACCGAGACCAAAAAAAAGGCGCTGAAATTTGACGTACAAACGGACCCTATCTCTTGCAGGTCGTCAACGGCTCCCGACGAAGTGGTGCCAACGGTTCCAACTGCGGCCTCATGGTGAATAATAGGCATCCGAACGCAGGACATAATGGACTTACTGATGACAAAAGGTTCTCGCCCTGCATCGTGATCCTCCTTTAGAGCCTTTTCTAAAGTCGCACCTTTGAGAGCGTATCCGTCCTCCTTCCGTGCCTCCAAAGCACGAAATTGTAGTCCCAGTACCAATGCGGCTTTTGCACCAAGTGAGTGAGTTTGCGTCGTACCATAGATAACGAGGTTCTCGTGCTTGGCGTTCGGATGCTGCTTCGTGTATCGGGAACGAGCAGCTATACAGGCGATCAGGCCAACATCGGATGCTGTTGTCTACTCGAGCGTCAAATAAGGGTAACAATGGCTACAGGAGAGCCGCACCTGGAGCACCCCCCCTCCAACCCCAGATTTGGTCAGGAAACTGTCGTCTAAGCCGAGCAATCGTACACCCCAGTCCATCACGATAGCCTCCAACTCTGTACATGCTGGGCTACATGCCCACTACACGGACGAGCAAAAGTCATTGGCTTATTCTAACCAACGGTTCAAACGGTAGCACTCGCATTGAAGCCAGGATTATTCACGCTTGTGGCGTAAAGCATTCCTAGAATGCCTTCAAATGTTGACGTTGTCGGGAAGTACGCGAAGAAGGAAGGGTGCTGCCAGTGCGTAATCCCTGGCGACGCTTAGTATGTGGTTTTTTCCGTAAAATACGGCGGAAGTACCTGGAAGAATGACCCTCTTGAAATCCGCCTCGATGTCTGTGAAAGGTTCTCCGATCTCGGGTGGAGACTCTGATGAAAAACGACTTTGAGTGCCACGTTGTAGAGAGGCGAATACCTGTACCCCTACCCGGTACAAGCTTTGCGAGATATCCAGGTTCAACTTTAGAGACAACCGGTAGGTGGTCAATGTTCGCGTGATAGTCGCAAATTGCGTCGATCGCGGCATATCCTGCCCTGCGAAACCTAATACAATGTTTAGCTCACATCCCTCAAGCTACCTCTCAACGAACTCTTCGATATTCATTGCCGTGCCGTCCAAGTTGGTAGAGGGTGAGATTAGGGTGGGAATTGGCAGCCAGCCTCGGTGGCCTGACAAAACCAGCTCGAGGAAACCAGCCCTTTCATAAGCTTGAAAGTGCGTCGAGTGAAATTTGTACTAAAGAAGTGTCAGCTCATTGCACATAGAAATAAATGGGATCTATACTACTCTAGCTGAAGAGGGCCAATACGGTAATGATGCGAGGATAAGAGTCAAAGTACAGACTTTCCTAGAGCTCTCCTATACCGAGAGCCTCCTTCACTGCCCTTATATTCTCCATCGAGAGTGCCAAAGCCTTCTCGCGTCCACACCTTGCAACATCTTTGAGGTATGACTCGTCTCTCTTTAACCTTAGGAATTCCTTCCTGATAGGGTCGAATTTCTGCACAACCGCCTCCGCTACGTCGTTCTTCAGATCTCCATAACTTTTCCCTCGATACCGCCAGGCGACGTCGGACTGCTGTCCTCCAGTACAAGAAGCGAGGATTGTAACGAGATTTGCTACGCCGGGGCTCAGATATGCCAGTGGATCGCTGTGCTCTGTGTTGGTGAGTGGCGGGAAGGGAACCCTGTTGGCCGAATCGGTCACCGCCCCTCGAATCTTCGCATGTATCTCATCAGATGACTCGCTGATGAGTATTCGCGACTTCGGATCGGCAGATGACTTGGACATTTTCTTGAGGTTCTCTGGATCACCCCTCAGTGCCAGGATTCGCTTTGCGGGATCTGAGATTGGATTAGACAGCCACTCAGTACACGCCATATACCTACTGATTATGTGGTTTGGTAATGGGAAGTGGTTCTTCTTGAGGGCTCGGTTCATCGTCTGTGCCAAGTCTCGAGCAAGCTCCAGGTGTTGTCGTTGGTCGTCGCCGACTGGAACATGCGTGGCTCTGTATAATTATAAGTTGTCTCTGAGTAACCCTCGATATCACCCATACCGATAGAGTAGGACGTCTGCGGCCTGGAGAACAGGATAGGAAAAGAGACCGAGGTTCAACATGCTGTCGTCGACTATCGTCTCGTCTTTATCATTTCTTGATATGGCGAGCTTGCTCTATAAGAATTGAATCTCGCTGCGACGACCCAAAATTTCGGAATCACCTTCCAAGTGGTCATTCTCTTTAAAGAACCGACCATGGCTTTGCAGCTAAGCAGCCACGCAAGCTCGGCGTGGTAAGGTACCTATTGTGATGGTTATAGGAGTAGCGCGCTATGAGAACCAAACACTGACGTCTTCCTGGCAGAAAATAATAGACTTTTCAGGCGACAGTCCGATGGCTAATAGGCTAGCAAGTGTGTCCATCCGGTCTTGTAGCAGCTTCTTGGGATCATGAGGCATAGTCAACGCGTGCAGGCCGACTACCGCATACAAGAGCACCGTATCTTGGCTTCCGCCTTGATTCTTGGTCTCGGTCTCGTTCTGAAACTCGACCCAGTTTGCAAGTGCTCCAAAATAGTTCCCTAGCTGGATGATACGCTCAGACAGGCTATACGTATTCCCAAATGGGGCGTACATGAGGTATACCAGTGGGTTGGATGCCACTGAATACGACTCTTGCGTGTTTGAACGCATTAGAGGTCATGGAAAGGCTTCTCGAAGAGGCCGAGAGACCTCGCCTAGTCAGCTGAGGATAACATAGCCTCCACATCGACGGAACGGAGTTCAGATTAAGCTGAACCAAACCAATCGACATAATGGAGGCAAACGCAAGTATACATACACAATACGCGACTCATACAAGGTTGTTCAGGAGATACGCTACAATCGCCGAGCACCATTTTCTGATGCAAGCCCAACAGATTTAACAAAGGTATTCCAGGAAAAGATACTTGAAGTAAGGAGGGTTTAGGAGACCTAAACTACTTTTGGGTGGGTTAAAACATGAGGGTTGGGGTAACATAGTGCTGGGTAGTTCAAAGATCGGTCGGCTAACGGTCGTTCTTTGGTTTGGTTGGGGAACAGGCAATCGCGATGGCGAAAGTAAAAAAGAAGTTACTTTGCAGGCCCTCCTACATCACCGGTGTGTGTATCTTGAATGTGTCGAGCGAGATTCGAGGAGTGGAAAGCAAAGTTGGCGTAGGGCTAGCAAATCATCAGACTATTGATAACAACCAGAGTCAATGACAAGCGTACCAGGAGGGACATTTATACTAAGTAGACCTCGTCTGATGCTCATCGCGCATGGCTTCCTCAAAGGCCCACGATTTGCAACTTATGACACTCATCAGCCATTAAAAGCGTCCTGAAGGGAGCAATACTCACCAACCACAAGGAATCTTTTCACCTTTCTCACCATTTGTTTTCCAATTGCAGTGGAATGGGCGATGTTCGAAATGCATTCGAACGTGGCCCTGGGCTCGTAGTTGCTTTTCGACCGTCATTGAGGTGCATGGTTAGTTGTTGAGTACATAGCTAAAGAACTTACGATCGGACTCGGATCGGTACGGCATCAGCGGAACGTCTCACTACATGGCCTTCTTGATGCTTAACGACAATGGAACGTATGGGTATCGGCAGAATTGTTGCTTCAATGGTATGCGCCTCCTCGATCCAATTTAGACCACAATGTTTTGTAATATAGACATGAGCCACGTTAAGTAGCACATATTTGTGTATTCAGTATTCTGGAATCAGTGGTCTACACGTCAAGGCCTCCATCGCTGCTGCTGCGGAGCTTTTGCCCAATCCACCCGACCACGGTCAAATCTGGGAGCGGGAGCACCTCCTGGCACTGCACCCGGCCGCGGCCGTAGAGCCCAAAAGTGTCACAGGCACGAGTGACATGACACTGACACCTCACCTGACACTCGCCCAGCCATACCCCCCTGCCTCCCATCAATCCGCCCGACCCTGCCAGTCGGATCTTTGTCGTATTTGAAGCCTTGGCCTAATTTATGGTAGAAGAGGCCCTCAGGTGACTCCGGTAGTGGTTCTGTCTTTCCTTCTTGGCAATGTTGGGAATAGTGGGGTCACTAGAAACACGTCGTTTTTACGGGAGTGGTGGGGGGAGATTGAATCGCCGGGAGTGAGGAGTAAGCTACGCATCCGAAGAGGGTAACGCAACCCTCAGACTGATCTCGATATTTGGGTCGCCCTTGTGATTTTGGGTTGACGCCGTTCACGCATTATAGAAAATGGTGTAGGAAGCACAGATAGAGAGTGGTCGTGACAATGGATGGGGGGATGGGTGGTCGTGGATTAGGACTGGGGAGTTGTACATCAAAACTGGGGATTTTCTGTCCTTCAGTGGAAGAGGAAGAGCGGTTGAGGGCTCACTGGAAGGATCGGCGATGGGTCCAGAGAGAGCAGAGAAGAGTGGGTTAATGGAGGTTAGAGAAGAATTCGGTACGTAGAGAGTGATTATCATCGGGCTTCCTCTGAGCCGTATTGTGGAATAGATCGGCGACCATTCGGTCATTATCTTGCACCTGAAGATATCTGCTTAGAGACTAAGGATCTTTACCTGGTCTGGAGATGGCGACCTACCATGACCACGAGATGCATTGCAGCCGCAGGACAGTTCCTCGGAACCGCATGACTAGGTATTCCGTATAGGCAAGTGAAGACCGTGGATGTAGAGACAAGAGCTGATTGGTGGTATCTCAGAGCCGAGGGCACTGACGGAGCCAAGTCTCGTCGTCACAGACACAATCCGGCGATGTGATAGGAGATAAATCGAGTGAAGCAGCCCCTTCCTTTCCATAGGACGAACCATCCCCCTTGGGGTTCTGAAATAGCGAATCTTCTGCTAAGCCCACGTCTAATAGTGATAATATCAGGGCCACTTGGAATTTTCCTTGAAGAGTTACGTACAGGGCCACTCTGAGGGAGAGAGATCAACATCAAAAGCGGATTCGAGTGTCAGGGAGTCTGCTGAGGCGTATTGCGACAAATGACCCGAACCAAGGGTGAGGTTGGGTAGAAGAGTGCTCCTAAGCTGTGGGATTGAAGAACTGGGGTCCTGAACTAGCCGTGTCACATACTACATGTCCAAAGAGTCTCCTGTATGATCAGTGGCCAAATTGAACATCCTGATCCCTGAGTGGTAACCGGGTGGGTCTTTCTAACGTACCAGAGTCACTAACAGAAGGTCCCGAGAACAGATCAGAGTCATCATAGCAGAGAGGCCCCTTCGATACCTTTTTATCGATGCTGCCGGGGTCGAAAGCTTGATCAAGCCCAGTCGAACTGGAAGGATCCAGGTGTAAAGAGGTATCGAGGTTATTTGAACTTGTAATAATGACAACGTGAGCAAACATCGACACCAGGTGACACCACCAATTGAGGCAGGCGTACCGTGGAAGGTCAAGTTGGGCGGTAACTGTGAAAAGATACCCGAGATGGGATCAGAAAGGCATTGTGAACCATCATTTGTCGAGAGGGCGCGGGCATAGGCAACGGGCTTGCTCGTCGAAACCTCAACAGGTGAATTGCTACCGATTGCAAATGAATGACCCGTGAAATAGTGCAAAACATCTACTGCTTGAGGCGAAGTATGGCGCCGTCAACTCGATTGCCGAACTGATAACAAAAACTGATGACGTACCAGGAGGTTGAGAAGCCAGCTCTGTGGGACTATAAGCTTGGCCAGTATGGATAAGACCATCGTTAGCTCTGTAGACATGATTTGGTTTTGCAGGCTGAAGGGGTGGGGAAAACGGATGCGCTGTTTGCCGCGAAATTAAACGTGAATGAATTCGTGCCTTCCATGGCTGTCACAGCATCTGCAGAAAAGCATAAACTTCTCAAAAGCACTGGTTCATATGTCTGAAAGGTAATTACGCACCAGATGGACAATTGACTACTGTACGGCGCGGCGCTGGGCATGCCTTTCTCAAGAGGGTATCCGAAGCACTCCGAGGCGGACATTGAAAATGAGGCGTGGCAGTGAATACTGGAGTATTCCTTGTGGGACGGATTAGGACGGCACGGCTGGCAAGACTAAGAAACCGCCGCAGATGAAGCGAGATGGGTCGATGAGGGAAATCAGCAGAGCACACGAGGTTAACGTGGTGGTGAAAAATGGCGGGAGGCAAGACGGTGATGATTTGGGGAGATTATCGTCAAATATCCGCCCTTGTGGGTTCCGGCGTCGAAGTACTGCTTGACGAAATGGAGTTGAAAATCTGCTTCAAGAGTAGGAAGAATCGTCCGCCTAAAATCTATTCTTACGCCTACACTCGGCACATTGGGGTGAATTGACGCCTATCTGCTGATAATCTCTCTTGGTCGTTCACCTCTCAAATTATTTGGGAGGGAGGGAACTCGAGCTTCAGGTCTGTTGGGTTCTGGGAGGAGCTCTGTCCATTATTCATATTATCTATATATCGTTTATGGTGCTTCTGCTCCGCTCCCGAATTCTTGTCATGAAGTGGGAGAGTATACAACGAGGAGGCCACAGTACGGATGCCAGCTAGTTGCAAAAAGTACTTCCTGAACTCGCCTCGTCCCCATTTTGGCTCTGCCGCGGACGCCCTAACCTTCAATGCTGGAAATGTGAGGACCATTCCTTACCCAAAAGTTCAACTTGCCTGAGCAAAGTATCTGTACTGACTCAGGCTGTTCAAAGAAGTCTTTGAATATTACTGGGAGCAGGGCCCGCCTGGCCTACGCTGATTAGGGGCTGGAATGAGGCAGCGACAGGATAAGCGACGTGTGGGCGAGGCGCAAGGATTGGTCAGCAAACCGTGTGTAGACGAGGTGCATGCATATTTGTTGCGTGCATAGCTAAAGAACCTACGATCGGACTCTTCGACCTGCGGATCGGTACGGCATCAGCGGAACGTCTTACGCCTCCTTGATGCTCAATGATAATAGAATGCATGGGCGTCGGCAGAATTGTTGTTCAATGGTATGCATCTCCTCGATCCGATTTAGACCACAATATTGTTTTGTAATATTCGAGACTTGAGTGAGCACGTAGCCACGTTAAGTAGCACATATTGTGTATTCAGTATTCTGGAATCAGTGATCTACACGTCAAGGCCTCCATCTCTGCTGCTGCGGACCTTTTGCCCAATCCGCCCGACCAAGGTAAAGCTACCTCCAACGTGGCACTGTGCCCGGCCGTAGAGGAGCTACCTCGCCGACCAACCTGCCCTGAAATGTCACAAGCCTACGCACTTCCGGCGTCGTTCCAGGGTTTTTTCTGGACGAGTGTGTTTAGTTTGAACACCAGTCCAGTACGTCATGAATAGGCACGTGACACAGACACTCACCCACCACCATGGAAACCACCATTGAAACTCACCTGACACTCACCCGGCCATCACCCTCCTGCCACCCATCAATCGGCCCGACGCGGGGCTTAGGCCGAGCGAGTAAAGACTTGCAAGTTGTAATGAGGCTGGGTCGATCTTGATTCACGTATTAGGGGATGCAAGGCAAGGTGGTGTATTGAGAAAACAAGAGTATGTACAAAGCAGTGATTAATGAGTATATTTCATAGACTACATCGACTTGATTGGATGCGTTCTGAACAGCGCGTCAAATAAACAATATCATTTCCGAGCGCTGGCCTTTTGGCATGGTAAATGTGCAAATGTCTTTGTATCCACCCCGAGAACGATATTTGCAGCTTCGAATTATGATAAATTTGCTCCTCCGCTTTCTGGTCTCGGCCCTCCAATTTGAACATTAGCCAGAAAACGTGAACAATACCAGGAATTTCAGTGCCTTAAGGGAAAGCAGTTGGGGGTCCTCCCCCAAATCTTCCCAAGTTTTCAGCCTGGTTAGTGAGAGTGATTGGCCTTCTAGAATTAGATGAAAGATTTACGGTTTGGTCCTCATCCAGAAATTCAGAGTAATTGAGGAAATGTCGCAATCGTCCTCGAGATTTTCATTCCATGCTGTCCCGAGGTTCCTGTAAATTGTCAGTGCATAGCGCGTCTGCATTTGGGAGGGAATAAAGCAATACAGACTGCAGTATCCCCTTGCATCTTCAACAGCCATCAAACAGCCCCTCTCGCCGAGAACAATCTACAAAACAGTTTCAGTATTACCACCATGGACCAATCTGTCTATGACCGAGGCTTTCAAGGTATCCAGAGCGAATTGTCGACATACGCAATCGAGAATCCGCCCTCTGCGGGCTTCTCGTCCCCCGAGGTTCCCGCAGACAACGTGTATCAGGCAAACTGGGGTCCGAACGTAATCCCAATGACGTCCATCGAGCCAATCAACGAATGTTCGGGTAGGTCGTCCGCCTCGACACAGTGCACGGCTGACCTTCTTCCCATATTCGCCAGCTGCATTCGATGCAGATGCGTGGAATGCGTTTCTAGAGACATGTCAAGCCACATACCTCTCATCCCTTCCGGTTCTGTTTCGCGCTGAAGATCCGCTGACGGCACCTCAAGACGCGCTTGTCCCTGTCGGTTCCCCTATCGAATTCAACTCGTTCAGTAATATGATCATGCAGGTGTTGCAAGATCAAATGCCGTATACCACCGACATCAACCGCGCATATGACCTCGGGAACACCGGTCCCGAGCTCGTACCAGCCCTGGGTCTGCCGCGTCACATTCCGAATGCTATTATTGACTCCTCTGGTTCGAATGAGGATGCCGGTGGATTCATAAATAGGCCGGGCCGGATGATGGGTGTCCATCCATCCAGCGCCTGGGCGAATCCCCCATCCTTCCATGGTAACGCAATCGCAGAAGAGGGGGAGGCGAACACGAGCGATGTTCCTGCCTGCAGTGGGTTGAATGTTACAACCTCATGCTTGCGACTTCGAGGTGTCCGCTCACCTCCGCAGACATACGAGGATGATGTAGGGAAGCTATTTGATCGGTTGATACGCGAGGGAGCCGACATCGGTGCTGCAATGTTTCTCCGCTACGTTATCTTTGCAGAAGGGGTGACCATCGAGGCGCTGATGGCCCCGATCCAAGCACGCAAAGTGTTCCGCGCGTGTGATGGGGCAAGCAAGATGTGGAAAGTGTTGCTCGAGACGAAGGGGCTGATTCCAGGCAAGAAGAAATATTGTTGCCTCCTGTGTCCTGTTAGGAACCGCGTCGAGTACAGGCACGATCATGATGCTGTTAGGCATTTTAACAGGGACCACTTTGGCTTCTCATTCCCATGCGAGTACTGGTGAGTCCGCCTCCTGAGGTTGCTCCATGAGTTTGGTGGGGCACGAATCTGATTGTTACATTGTTCTGCACAGTGGGCGTCAATTCTTCAAACACGCAGAGACGAAGAGACATACCAAGAAATGTAAGCAGCACCCCGCGGTGGGCGCCTAGACAAGGGCTGAATGCCGCTGGTGGTGTCGGCAAACGGTGAGATATGCGCTGCGGAAAGTGAGAATATGCGCAGCAGATGTATGTACTTGCCTTCTATGTAATCATGCATGATAACTACACAGGAGAGTTTGGTGAATGTCGGAAGGAGATGGTCGCCGCTCATCTCAGCGCGTCATTGACCATCGATCAATGAGTTTTACATAATGGACCTGAGTGAGTAAGTTGGGATCGGGAATACTGTCCTTTGCCACATGAGGACGAGGAGGCGCTCCCATGACACGCAGGGGCTTTCAGGTCGGCGCACGAGCTCACCTCAGGAAATGATTTCGTTGGTATATAAGTGCAGGTCTGAATGAAAGACGAGGACTGGGTCGGAGATATCTAAACGCAGTTCGAAGGCGGGAATCCGAGCAGAGGGGGGAGGTGGGAGTACATATGGAGAAATGGCGACGCGGCTGGCGACGCTGCCAGGTTCCTGCCATCTAGGTCTTGACCAGTGAAAGTGGGTACCCACGGCCGTTGTCCAGCGATAAAACCACCTGAACTTGAACCCATATGTGGGATCTGAACGGATGTTCGCTTGTCCCCTTGTCCACGTAACTCGTTTCCCATACGTTGCCGTTGGTTGGACGTACTCGTGGGTACAGGGATGGAGCGTGCAGCTTTGAGGACGTCGGAATGTACCATATAGGGTACCAGGCCCGTCCATGGCCATTGGGATCGCGGGGCCCGATTCAAGCGTCGGGGGTGGGAGGCAAGGGGCAGAACCCGGTTTGTCAGAGTGGCTCCTAAGTGGCTCGAGGACAGGTGGACAGTTCTGTCCTTGATTGATTGATCCAATCGGAAAGGATATTGAACCCAGCGTCCTATATTCGCTTGTTGCACGTTTCACAAAACTCGGGATGCCCGTCACGAAATCGTCGGGCGGACGGTGAACAGAGCCCGTTCTTAGCACCACTCACGCGTGTAGAGCACAGAACATGTATACAACGGGAGTCGCGACCGCTAGTCTAATATATAATGATCCCGCAGGCTAAGTCGGCCAGGGGTTGATACAGCGACGGCATACCATTCTTCGCAAACTCGAGAATGAATGCAAACCAGCTGAGGTGTGAATGGAGTGTGCATGAATGCGGTAAAAATTTATATCTATGTAGATTGCGACGACTGGCCGACACAACAAACACCGCCAACCGCCATATACACCTAATGAGGGCGTCGAGACAAACAGGATTAGAATGTGGAGACACGATCCATACGTTCAAGGGGACCTAACAGTTTTAGAGATGTCTAATTACCAGCAGTGTTGCTGATGGTTCTGCAAGTCAACCTGAGCGTGGAATCGTTTATTGCTGCAAGAAAGGTAAACATTGCATCCTGAATACGAAAGGAGGAAAGGAATGGACGGGGATGTTTATTTCTTTTTGAGGATGGTTTACCCATCGAGTCCGTAACTCAACTGCGGCTTCCCTGGACTCGCCCCGCTCTGGTCCAGTTGTCCGCGCGCCAAAATATGTCGGACGAAGCACACCGTCCAACGGCCAATATGTCCCTCACCCCCGACCACCAACAACAACCGAGTTCCTCCTCTGTCTGGCTCCGCCCGTGGACGACTCGTCACCCGGTATTCGTCTCCCTCTCACCCTCGAGATCCCTTCTCCCAGACACCGTCCACAATTTTCACATCTTCTGTTCGATTGACCACGCATGCATGTCGCCTAGTTTTGCCATGGCGCACACCCCCTCCCCAAGTTGTGCTACTCGACCTCATATCCCAGTTGTCCCCATGCCCACTTCTATCCATTGAAGACGAGTACGCGCGTAATAGGGTTGTTGGTGCAGTGTTTCGGCTTTCACTGCGGTTGCAGGAGGGGATTCGTAAATCGAAGGGAGCGAAGGCCGTCGCTGAGGTGCCGGGTAACGTCCCAGGGATGACGTGCTGCCGTTGGGGTGTGCTGGCACACACTCGCCAGGCAGTGGGGAAGTCGAACCAAATACACTCGAGGCAAAGTCGGACTCCGTGACAGGGTATCATGGTGATGACGAAGCGTGCACGTTCCTATGGGTTTCGAATTCTTCGAG
>Ga0307513_10010343_pt1 | contig 11701 bp, 15 predicted proteins | sample 15_EM_MG_FD_202174 | JGI IMG/M metagenome (GOLD analysis project Ga0307513, IMG submission 202174) | Populus trichocarpa ectomycorrhiza microbial communities from riparian zone in the Pacific Northwest, United States - 15_EM | ecosystem: Host-associated > Plants > Roots > Unclassified | place... | reverse complement strand
TGGTGAGCCGCGGTAGGTAAGGCTTCGGCAAAGGAACGACGAGGCTGAGGCGGTGAGGTCCCGGCTGAACAGCCCCAAGCTGCACGTCCGGCTCGCGATGGTGTCGGCCGGCGACCCGCGCGCCGCATGGTCTCGACCGAATCCACATCGACAGCCCGCGTCATGACCGGCACTGTGACGCGGTGGCCCACACCTACCTTTGGCCACCAGCAGGATGCTTCAACCGGGCATTGGCTCGATCGGTGAACATCCGGGCGCGAGAGCTATAAGGAACCGCGTGACGCTCGACATCCCCGACGAGGTCAGGAACAAGGTCATCGCCGACGGAAACGCCGCGTGGCTCGACGAGCTGCCCTCGACCGTGGCGTCTTTGTCGCAGGAGTGGTCACTGACCATCGGCGCCACGCTGCGCGGCGGCCACAAGGCGCTCGTCGTCGAGGCGACACTCGCCGACGGGACGGTGGCTGTCCTCAAGGTCGGCGTTCCGGGGACCTTGCGCCATCTCACCTTCGAGGCCACCGCGCTGCGCCTCGCCGACGGCGATGGCTTCGCGAGACTGCTGCGCGACGACCTCGACCGCGGCGCGCTCCTGCTCGAGCGACTCGGGGCTGCCATGTACGACGTCGTGCCTGATCCCGCGACGCGACACGACGTGATGTGCGACGTCGCTGCCCGGCTCTGGCGTCCGGTCAGCCCCGACGTCGACCTGCCGACGGGCGCCGACAAGGCACGCGATTATGCCGACCTGCTGCCGCGGTTGTGGGAGGAGACGGGTCGGGCGTGCTCGGAAGCGACCGTCGAGGACGCTCTCGCGTGCATCGAGCGTCGCCGGCGCGCCCACGACGACCGACATGCCGTGCTCGTACACGGCGACGTCCACGACCTCAACGTGCTCCAGGCGGCGGACGGCACGTACAAGCTCATCGATCCCGATGGCCTGCGCGCTGAGCCGGCATGCGACCTCGGCACCATCATCCGATGCAACCCCGACACCGGCGACGACCTGCGCGCCAGGGCGACGCGGCTGGCCGCTCGCACTGGTGTGGACGCCACGGCGATCTGGGAATGGGGAACGATCCACCGCGTCATCAGCGGCCTTTACAGCCGGCAGATCGGGTTCCAGCCGTTCGGTGACCTGTTGCTCGCCGAAGCAGATCGACTGACCGGATGAATGGCCGGAGCTCGATGAGTCGGCCGCGCGACGTGCTGGTCTCGTCACCGCGTTGCCATCGCCGGATCTAGGCGTGTCGGCGACGGCTGAGCTGCCGCCTATGTCCTGGGCCAGAACTGTCAACCATGTCCCGGGACCCGACGACCCGTCGCTCCCGCACGTGCTCCCCGAACGGCGATCGTCCGTACACCGCTCGTCGTCGCCCGGGTAGCAGACCGCCAGAGCACCGGAGACCACACGCCTCGACCGATGACGGGATGACGCTCCTCGACCACCACCCTCGTGCCTGATCCACCTCCCCCAACATCCGTGAGCTCCGCTTCCTGCCACCTGGCCGGAGCGGCGGGAACCGGGTCGACACGTCGAGCCACCGGATCACTGCGATCGCCCGATCGGAGCAAGGCCGCCGGGAACGAGCTGAGCGACGTCGAGGCAGCGCCACGCCGCCGATCTCGTCGTGCTCGGGGTCGGTGTGCTGCCGCCAGCCGCAGCATCGCCCGCTGCCGGGCCTGCTGTCCGGCTTCTCCGAGCTGCACCCCGCGGTGGACCGTCAGCTGCCCACGGCCCGCGGCACCGACTCGAGTCCGTCCAGAACGCCACCGACCAGGGCCGACACGTCGCCCGGATGATCCTCGGCGACACCGATCCCCATATCGCGCTGCCCTGGTTCTGGAGCACTCAGGGGCCGATCCGCCTGCAGATCACCGGGCTGGCCCGGCCACGGGACACCAGCGTGGTCTCCGGTGATCCCGCGGCCGGCAGGTTCTCGGTCTTCCGCTACCGCGCCGACCGCCTCGTCGCGGTCGAATCCATCAACCGCCCGGCCGACCACGTGGCCGCCCGCCACGTGCTCGCCGGCGACGACCTGCCGAACCCACTGCAGGTGGCGAACCCCGAGTTCACCATCGAGCAGCACACCAACCGGCTCGCCACGGCGAACTGAAATGCGATCAGTCAGCGCAGCCACGGCATGCGACGGACGATCTGCAACCCGGACCAGGCCCGGCCGAAGCCCCAGGTGTCCCCTGCCGCGTACACCGCCAGCGCTATGACCAGGACGGCGTTGATCAGGTGGTCGTCGATCAGCGGGTTGGTCGAGGACGTCGGCTCTCCTGCCGCGTTCACTGCCGCCATCGGCCACGAGGCGACCCACATGGCCATCAGCAGCACTGCACCGGCCACCGCGGCCACCCGCATGCCGATCCCGAGCACCAGCGCCGACCCGATTCCGAGCAGGCCGATCATGAACAACCAATCGGCGACACCGCTACCGGCCCACGACCGGAACACCGCCTGCAACGGCCCGACGTCGACGCCGCCGAGGAAGCCCTTGGTCGGCGAGCCGCCATTGATCCACGCCTTCGCCGCGCCGGTCGCGTACCCCAGGCCGAAGGCCTTGTCCAGGAAGGCCCACAGGAACGTCAGGCCGGTCAGGATCCGCAGGACCGCCAGCAGCTGGGGTCCACCCCGTGCACGGGTCGTGGCGACTCGCCAGGTGGCGGCTCCGCCGTCCGTACTCTCCGACGGCCGGGTATCGGGCGTGGTGCTCTGAACAGACATGGTCTGTGTCCTCTCGATCGATATGTCGACTCTCGATCGGTTCCCTGGCACTTCGCTCGTGCCGAAGGTCCCGTCCGTCCGTGACTCCCGGAGGTCAGGTGTCGGGCCCGGCCGCCACAACGACCACCTCGGCGACGCCCGGGACCTGTTCCGCGATGACCGCGGCTGTGTGGCGCTCGACGGGATCCGCGCAGGCTCCGCTCAACGTCACCGCGCCGTCGTGCACGCCGACATCCCAGCGGCCGGGGCCTGAGTAGATCCCGAGCCTGCGACGCACGGCTGCCGCGAGCGAGGCGTCATCGGTTCCGACCGTGCGTACGAGATCACGCCGGCTCAGGATTCCGGCCAGCACACCACCGGGCTCGACCACCGGGACCGACCGGATCGCCCGTGCCCGCATCAGCGCGACGACATCAGCCGCATCTGTCCACGGGGCCACGGTGACGACGTCTGCGGTCATCACCTCGCGCACCGAGCGCGGCGGTGCTACTGCCCTCTCGGCGACCAGCCGCGGCGACCTGGCGTCGTGCCGGATTCCGCGGATCACGTCGGCTTCGCTGACGATGCCGCACACCTGCCCCGCACCGTCGACGACGGGGAGCGCGGTGAAGCCGTTGGCCTCGAGGACGCGGGCGGCCTGCTGCACCGTCGTGGTCGGGTCGACCGTCACCACGGCAGTGGTCATGAGGTCACGAGCGAGCATCAGGACGACCGTCCCGGCGGGCGCGGGCCGGCCCCGGGTACAGGTTTCCCTGGACGGCCGACATCACGCAGGCTCGTCAGCGGATCGCACCACCGCGACCGGGCAACCGGCCTTGTGCACCAGCGCGTTGCTCACCGAACCGAGCACGAGGCCCGCGAACTCGCCGTGTCCGCGGGAGCCGACGACGACCAGCTGCGCTCGCTCACTCAGCTCGAGCAGCACGTGCGCAGCCCGACCGTTGGCGACGATGCGTTCGACCGCGACGTCGGGGTACTTCTCGTTCCAGCCGGCGAGTCGCTCGGCGAGATGCCCCCGCTCCTCCTCGGCGAGCGCGTCCCAGTCCACGATCGGCGCAAGGTAGGAGTCGCTCAGCGCGTCGATCCAGGTGTGCACCACGACCAGGGGTGCGCGGCGCACGGCAGCCGCGTCGAACGCGAACGCGATCGCGGCCTCGCTGGTCGGGGTGGTGTCGATCCCGACGACGACCGGCGCCGACGCGTCGGCCGCGGTCGTCACGACCGCCCGGTCCTCGCCCCGGACCACGACGACCGGGCACACAGCGTGCGACGCCATGGCGACTGCGACGGAGCCGGCGAGCAACGATCCGAACCGGCCGTGGCCACGGTCGCCCACGACCAGCAACTCGGCCTCCTCGGCCTCGACGGAGAGCACACCGGACGCGGACCCGACGACGAGCGCGTGCTCGACCTGGACCCCTGGCCTCGTGCTCGTCGCGACGTCGACAGCAGCGACGAGCCGCTTCTCCGACTCGACCTGCAGATGGGTTCCATAGCGGTCCTGGTCGACCCCGGGCAACCCGACGAGCTGATCGTCGGTCCACGGGATCGCCGTGACCAGCCGTAGCAGCGACCCTCGACGATCGGCCTCGGTGGCGGCCCAGCGCACTGCGCGCACCGCGTCGTCGCTGCCGTCGACACCGACGACGATCGTCCTGCGGGAATGGCGAGTGGTCATCTTCATCTCTCCCTCGAATGTGGGATCGATGCTGCTCCGCGGTCGCCGACGCGCAGAAGTGGCGCACGGCCCGGGTGACCCGGGGCGTTCGGCGCAGCTCAGCGGGACCTCAGCACGGCGCCCTGACAACCATCGATGGACTCCTCTCGATGCGATGGGGGTGAGCGTCCGGGACCGGTGCCGCACGTCGGTGCAGTCCGCGCCCCGTCGGTCAGGTGGTTTGCACCGGCCTGATCACCCGGCGTCGGAACCTGGCGGGACGACGGCGACCGGGCAGGTCGCGTGGTGCAGCAAGGTCTGCCCGACCGAGCCCAGCACGAGCCCGCACAACGCCCCGCGGCCCCGGGAGCCGACGACGAGCAGGGCCGCGCCGACAGCGGCGTCCAGCAGGGTGGCGGCCGGCTGGTGCATCCGCACGACCTCGCAGATCACCAGGTCGGGGTACTTGTCGCGCCACGGCTGCACCTGGTCGGCCAGCCACCGGAGATGAGCGGCGACCACGGTCGGCGCGTAGTCGGCGAGGAGGCGCTCGGCGCCGACCACGGTGTCGTGCCACGCATGCACGACCACCAGCCCGACCCCTCGGGACCGCGCGGCCTCGACGGCGAAGCGCAGTGCGGCGTCGCTGGTCATCGGGTGATCCACGCCGACGACGACCTGGCCGCCGCCATCGCCGGGGTGGGCCTGGCGGACGACCACGACCGGACAGGCCGACCGCGGGACGACCGATCGCGCCACCGAACCGAGCAACAACGCGGTAACCGCTCCCAGGCCTTCGGTGCCGATGACGAGCACCTGCGCGGTCGCCGACTCGGTGATCAGGCGCGGCACGGCGAACCGGGACAGGATCTCGCCGGAGATCGGCACGGACGTGCCGATCACATCGGCCGCCTGGAAGACCGCAGCATCGACGAGGCCACGTGCGTCACGGGCGAGCTCGTCGTAGTGCCGCTGCTCCACGGCCGGCCCGTCCCGGGTGGGCCCGAGATCGTCACCGGGCTTCCAGCCCAAGGCGTGCACCACGCGCAACGGGCACGACCGTCGGACGGCCTCCTGTGCGGCCCAACGGACCGCTGCATACGCCGTGCTCGAGCCGTCGACACCGACCAACACCGGTCGCGGATCCGACATCGGGTCCTCCTCCGTCATGGTCGAGCCTCCCCACCGGCCGCGCCCGCTACCAGCGGCGACAGGCTCTGCTCACCCGGGCCGTTCGTCGCCGTCGTGGTGCCCGTCAGACCCTGCCGCGCGGGTCAGGATCGAGGGACCGTCGGGGCACGCGGGCAGGACCGCCCGCTTCCACCGATCCCCGGAGGCCACCATGGCGACCACACCCGAACTGCTCGTGGCCGCGCCGGCGGACGTGCTGGACGACGACCCGACGGTCGACACCTTCATGTCTCGTGACGTGGTCGCGATCGGGCCCGACGCCGATCCCGGGACGGCGTTGCGGACGATGGCCAGGCACCACCTGCATCATCTCGCCGTACTCGAGCCCCGGGGCGTCGACGGCCTCCTCACCGAAACCATGGCGATCAGGGCGATCGCCGATGACCGGCTGGGGACACCGATCGGGGACCTGACCGTTCCGCTGCCCCGGGTCCGGCGGCGCAACCGCCGGTCCGACGCAGCCCGGATCATGTACGCGAACGGGGTCGACGCAGTGCTGGTGGTCGACGCCGACACGGTCCTCGGCATCGTCACCGCCACCGACCTCGTCCGGTCGCTGACCGGATGGTGCGGGCCGTGGCGGGGGTGACGCTCACCAGCGCTGCGGGTCGGTGACGACCTCGTCGACCTGCAGCTCCGCGTAGCAGAACGGACCGTCTGCCAGATCCCGGACGGCGCTCGCCGAGGTGGGGCGCGGACGGCCGTCGATCGTGCTCCAGCCGTGGACCAGGGTCCTCCAACGGGTGCGCAGAAGGTGCCCGTCGACCGTGGCCCATCGGTCGTCGGTGCGGAACACCGTCGGCGTCGACGACCACCTGTGCGGTGACGGTCGTGCCGCGGTCGGTCACGTCGACGCCGAAGGAATGCCGGTCCTCGCCCTCGGTGATCCGCACCGACCGGTGCAGCAGCATGGCGGGCCCCAGCAGCACGCCATCGTTGAGTCAGGTGACGAGCTCACCCGCGTCGAAGCAGGGACCGCACCCGCGGGCGACCGGTGCGCCGAACACGCGGGCCATCGGATCGGTGGCGCCGTACTGCCACGTGTCGCAGGGTCGCCGGTGCCCGTCCGGGCTCGTGCGGAACGAGCCGTGCATCGAGGTGCGCACACTGCGGGTGCGCGGCCGGCCACACGACGCCGGCGAACCCCAGGAACCGTGCAGCAGGCTCCGGCAGGCCGTCGAGCTCCGCCTCGGACACGACGTCGGCCATCGACAGTGCCGACCCCTGTATCGCCGCGACTCTGCGGCGGAACGCTCGTGGGTACCGCGTCGGGCGCGCCGCCACATCACCGTCGACGACCGTGGTCACCAGACGCGGCCGATCCGCACGCGGGCATGGTCCACCACATCACCGGACGGGGTCACGGTCCCGATCCGCACGCCCGAGTCGTTGATCACCACCCCGTCATGGACGACCGTGCCGATTCGGACCCCGCTGTGGTCGCGGACGGTCATGTTGTCCATCACCGAGCCTCCTGCTCTGTCGTGGAGGCCCAGGATCGACGAACCCGCGCGCCCCCGACACGGTCGAACGGCACGGGTCGGCAGGGATGATCGGCGCCTACACCCGGTGTGACCGGCGCCGGCCGCGAACTCCGGCGGCGACAGCTGCGGTGAGGGTGGCGACCAGGACGACAGCACCGAGGACGACCACGGCAACCACTGACCAGAAGCCGATGAGGACGGCCAGCAGGAGGCCGAGCAGCGCGGCCATCGCGGAGGCGAGCGTGTTCACGACGCGGTCCGGGGGCGCGGCTGTGCAACGGTGGTGGGCGGGTGCACCACGACGACCGGGCACGGGGCGAACTCGAGCAGCGCGTTGCTGGTCGAGCCCATCAGGATGCCGGTGTAGCCGGTTCCGCCCCTGGTCCCGACGACGAGCAGCCGCGCCTGCTCTGCCTGTGCGATCAGCACGCCGAGCGGTGTGCCTTCGGTGACCTGGGCCGTCACGTCGAGCTCGGGCCAGCGGTACCGGACGAGGGTGAGCCGGTCGGCGAGCAGCTCCGACGCCTCGGACATGAACCCCGCCGGGCTGCCGGATCGACGGATCGGGCTCCCGTCCGATGCGACGGCGACGTCGGACCAGGTGTGGACGGCGACGAGCCGCGATCCGATCGACATGGCCAGATCGGCGGCGAACGTCAGTGCCGAAGCGCCCGCGGGTGATCCGTCGACGCCGACCACCACGGGTCCGTCGCGCGGCGGCGCGACCCGGGGATCCCGACCGCGCACGATCGCGACCGGGCAGCATGCGCCGCCGACGACACCGAGCGCCACCGAGCCGGCGAGCATGCCGGCGTAGGCGTCGGAGCCGTAGCTGCCGAGCACGACCATCCGGGCGGCTGCGGCCTGTGCGACGACGGCGGGAACGACCGCACCGGTGATGGTCTCGACGGTGCACGGGCGAGCCCCGCGACTCTCGGCCGCGGCACGCAACTCGGCGAGCCATGATGGTGCTGTCGTACGCCCGGCCGTCGGTTCGACGTGCACCAGGTGCAGCGGGGCGGACCAGTCGGCGGCGACGTCAGCGGCCCAGTCGGCCGCGCCCCGCGCCGAGTCCGAGGAATCGACCGCCACGACGACGGGTCGCAGGTCCTGATCGGCGGGCATGGGCTTACCTCCGTGGCTCGGCATGTGCTCCGACCCGAGACTGACGCTGCGGGGCCGGCGGCCGGCAGAGGCGCGAGACCGCGCCGGCGCAGTCGTTCGGCCCGGCCGATGGAGGGCGGTCGCTCGACCCGAGGGACCAGAGCCGTTCGACCCCACCTCCCGACCCGTCATGAAGGACGAAGCGGGTGGCGGTGGAGTGCACTCCTGATGTGGAGGTACGCGACGAGCAGCAGTACCGGCGCATGCAGCGCCGGCAGGATGCGCGCGAACCACGCCGGCAGGAAGATGTCGGTCACCGAACCCCGCCCGTCCCCCAGAGAGGCCGCCACAGCGGTCAGAGGGCAACGGAAGCCGTTGGCCACGAAGATCAAGATCTCCCCCGCCACGACCGCTCCGGCGATCGCGGCGCGGCGGTCGGTGCGCCTCGTCGAACCCGACCAGAGGAGATAGCCGACACACGACTCGATCGACAGCCAGACAAGCGTGTGGACCACTTTCACCCCCACCAGCAGGGCGGGCCGTGGCCGCGATCCCGCGGGTATGCCGGGCGACCGGATCGCGGGACGCGACGGCGTAGCGCTCTCGACCCTCATGGAGTGGTCCGCTCGATCGGTTCGGGCCCGACGCCGGCCGAAACTGTGATCGCGCCTGCAAGCGAGGTCCACTGTCCGGTGAGCTGCCGGAGCGGGACGGCGAAGATGCTCGTCCCGACATCGGGATACGGACCGAGCCTCCCCTCCGCGAGGACGGCCCGACGGTCGTCGTCGGCGAGTTCGACGGCCTGCCCGACACCGAGGACGCTCCAGCCCGCGTGGGTGCCGGGATCGATGCCGTCTGCCTGGAAGCCGACCACCGAGTTGCGGATGGCCGCACTGAGCGGCCCGGCGCGGGGAAGGCGGAACAATGCGATGTCGCCGTCGAGGACGTAGCTGGTCGGTAGCACCGCGGGCATTGCCGCGCTGGTGAAGACGACCCGCCCGAATCCGTTGCCGCCGAGCAGCCGAAGGCAGTCACCCCTGGTGAAGCCGGCCCACCCGGCGGTCTCGTTCATTCGGGTCCCCGATCCCTGGTCGATGACCCCACTGTCGGCCGAGCCCGATGCTCGAGAAAAGTGCCGCACGTCCCGCTCCGACCGCCATTGGGCCTCAGGGAATCGGTACCGCCACGACGAGCTCGGCCGGACGGGACGTCCGTCAGTGTCCTCGCCCGACGACCAGCCGGTTGTGCAGTTCCCGAACCCCGGGGACGGTCCAGCAGGTGATCTCGACTTCCCGGCGCATGGAATGGGAGCCGACGGAGCCGGTGAGCGTCACCAGACCCTCGGGCCCCGCCGTCGCGGTGATGTGGCTGTCGTGCAGCCGGGTGTTGCGCCCGAGCGCCACGCCGATCGCTGTCTCGATGTCGGTCTCGACGAGGCGGGGGTCCGGCGATGGTCCGAGGGTCATGCCCGGAATCTGCTGGTCGAGGGACTCGGGCGCCAGAGGCCGACGTCCCGTCATCATCGCGGATGCGGCCCTCTGTTGATGCAGGGGACGAAAGTCCTCTGCGCGGCGCAGCTGGTCCCGCCGCTCAGGGTCCGCCGGCCCTGCCGGTGGCCCCCCGCGCCGGACGACGCTTCCGTGCACGGACGACCTGCGTCCCATCCGGAGGAGCCATGAACCTAGATCTCGCCCGGTGGCAGTTCGCGATCGTCACCGTCTACCACTTCCTGTTCGTGCCGCTGACCATCGGCCTGTCCGTGCTCGTCGCGGGGATGCAGACCGCGTGGGTACGCACCGGCAACGACCGCTACCTGCGCATGACGAAGTTCTGGGGCAAGCTGTTCTTGATCAACTTCGCCATGGGCGTCGTGACCGGGATCGTGCAGGAGTTCCAGTTCGGGATGAACTGGAGCGACTACAGCCGGTTCGTCGGCGACATCTTCGGCGCCCCGCTCGCGATCGAGGGCCTGCTGGCGTTCTTCCTCGAGTCCACCTTCCTCGGCCTGTGGATCTTCGGCTGGGACAAGCTGTCCAAGCGGGTGCACCTGGCCTGCATCTGGATGGCCTCGATCGGCACCGTGCTGTCGGCCTACTTCATCCTGGCGGCGAACTCCTGGATGCAGCACCCGGTCGGCTCGATCGTCAACGATGCCCGCGGCCGCGCCGAGCTGACCGACTTCGGTGCCGTCCTCACCAACTCCACCGCCGTCGGCGCGTTCACCCACACCATCACCGCCTGCTTCGTCACCGCCGGGATGTTCGTGCTGGCGATCAGCGCGTGGCACCTCGCGCGCGGCCAGCACACCGAGGTGTTCCGACCGTCGCTGCGGATCGCGCTGATCACGGTCCTGATCGGCAGCCTCGGTGTCGTCGTCACCGGCGACCTGCAGGCCCGGCTCATGACCGAACAGCAGCCCATGAAGATGGCGGCGGCCGAGGCGCTCTACGACACCGTCGCACCCGCGTCGTTCTCGCTGTTCACCATCGGTTCCCTCGACGGGAGCCAGGAGGTCTGGAGCGTCCGGATCCCCCGGGTGCTCTCGTTCATGGCCACCGGCTCGTTCGACGGCAAGGTCGAGGGCATCAACGACCTGCAGACCGCCGAGGCCGCCCAGTACGGCCCCGGCGACTACACGCCGAGCATCCCGTCGACCTTCTGGACGTTCCGCCTGATGATCGGCTTCGGGATGCTCGCCGGGCTGCTCTCGCTCGCCGGGCTCTGGCTGACCCGCCGGCGCGCCCGCACACCCGTCCCGCGGTGGTACTACCGGGCGGCGCTGGCCGGCCTGTTCCTGCCGTTCGCCGCCAACAGCGCCGGCTGGATCTTCACGGAGATGGGTCGCCAACCGTGGTCCGTGTTCGGAGTGCTGCGGACCGCCGACGGCATCTCCCCCGGCGTCAGCGCCGGCATGGTGCTCACCTCACTGATCGTCCTGACGTTGCTCTACGGAGCACTCGCCGTGATCGACGGCGTCCTGATGGTCCGCTACGCCAAGGCCGGTCCTCCGCCTGCGGAGACCGATTCCCCCACCGACGACGACACCGACGCCCCGCGGCCGCTCGCCGTGGCCTACTGAGGAGCCCCGATGGAGCTCACCGACATCTGGTTCCTGCTCATCGCAGTGCTCTGGACCGGCTACTTCGTGCTCGACGGCTTCGACTTCGGCGTCGGCATGGCGATGCCGCTGGTCAGCCGCAACGAGGCCGACCGCAGGGTCACCATCAACACGATCGGACCGGTCTGGGACGGCAACGAGGTCTGGCTGCTCGTGGCCGGCGGCGCCACCTTCGCCGCGTTCCCCGAGTGGTACGCCTCGCTGTTCTCCGGCTTCTACCTCCCGCTGCTGCTCATCCTGGTCGCGCTCATCGTCCGCGGAGTGGCGTTCGAGTTCCGCGGCAAGATCGACAGCGTGCGCTGGCGCCGTAACTGGGATCGCGCGATCGTCATCAGCTCCGCGGTCCCGGCCCTCCTGTGGGGGGTCGCGTTCGCCAACATCGTGCACGGCGTCCCGCTCGACGCCGACCACGAGTT
>Ga0307513_10010342_pt1 | contig 11701 bp, 9 predicted proteins | sample 15_EM_MG_FD_202174 | JGI IMG/M metagenome (GOLD analysis project Ga0307513, IMG submission 202174) | Populus trichocarpa ectomycorrhiza microbial communities from riparian zone in the Pacific Northwest, United States - 15_EM | ecosystem: Host-associated > Plants > Roots > Unclassified | place... | reverse complement strand
GGAGGCGGCCCTTTCACTTCCGGACGGAATGAACCCGGGCGGACGCACCCAGAACTCGAGTTTACGTTATAAGCGCCTGGAACGTCCGGCGCACAGGGTGAGCGGGGAGAAATGGGGTGCAAGATGACTTTTTTTGCTGATGCAGTTCCGCTTCTTCTTCAAACTCCGAATCACTATCATCGCTACTGGGAGGTTCTGTTTCCAGCTCACTCTCACTGTAATTGGTATAAGAACTTTCTTTGTTGGCCCCCCTCTGTATTCATCTTATTTGCTATTGTGAACTATTTTTATAATGTTTAATAGCCATCTAAGGTGATTGGAATTTATTTCCTGACAAGTGACTTACCTCCTGTGGTCCATTTTTCTTCCTCTTAATTTCTCTTGCTTTTCCTAAAGCAAGATTTACCTCATGCTTTCGCTTCTCTGTTACCATACCTGCCAGTGTCTCGTTCGTGATTGCAATTGTTGATATTGTTTTGACCCTCCTGTATGCATGTTGATTGTCCTTTTCTCCATTTTTCTTCTTCTCTCTTCGCCTCACTTTTCTGCTTCTGACAATCTAACTTTACTTAGCATAGTCTCATTCATAGGATATCACTCGTGCCAAGATGCACTAAATTCCTTGGTATCTTGGGTTATTTTCTCCCTGGCCAACTCCTGCGGCTCTATCCAAAACCACTCTGCTTCCAAAGTCCGGATTACATTCACCACTTGGTTTCCCTGAATTTCCTCTGGTAAATATGTTTAACTGATGCTAATCTATCTATCTACCAGACAAATTTCCTCTGTCATTTAAAATGGTTGCGTTGTTGATTCTTTTATTGGTGGTTGTTTTGTGATCGTTGTGGGCAGATTTTGGTTGTCCGGCACCATAGTTAACCGGTCTGCCGAATACTGAGTGCATAACCGCGGATGCTGTTTGTGTTCGGCTATGAGGAGGGTTCGCGTTTCATTGTTGATCGAGGAATGTTTGATGCTGTCGCATTTGATATGCAGGGTTGATGTCGGAGATTGGTATGAAGCTAATAGTCGTGAGACAGCTTTCGAGGATGTAGCGTGCAACAGGTCTTAGTGGTCATGTTCCTGATGCAACGTGCATGGGAATATATGCAAATGGTGAGCTGTCCAGTACGATCCACGTTCAACACACACCTCCACACACCTCCAACCATCAGCCCCCCCTTATGATAGGATAATGGTCCCGGTAGTGGAGCACTGTATTAGGAACAGAGAGGAGCGCAGGCAAAGGGAAATGCACAGGGTATAGAGGAACACTGAACTGTGGACAGATGAACATTCTAGGGCATGAACGGATATAGGGCATGTGTGCTCATATACGAGCGCTGCCAATGGATATAACAGTCACGTGCCTTATCTAGGCGTAGTGCAACCAAAAGGCACACCAAAATTTCTTATCAGACCCACGTGACTGTTATATCTACCGGCCACAACTCGTACTAGCAGAATTTTCGCTACTTAAGGTGAACCGTAGCTAGCAACCTCCGTAGAGAACATACACCTCAACATCCCCCCCCGTCAACCTCTGCCCCCGCCAACACGAGCACACTATTGTGCTACCTCCATTAAGCCACACTAACACTAACACAGCCGGTGCAATGAATAGCCCAACGCCACTCTCGTGGGCTGCTAGGAATGGGCATGAGGAGGTGGTGAGGATGCTGGTGGAACGGAACGATGTCGATCCAAACAAAAGTGACCCCGAAGATGGCCGGACGCCGCTCTCGTGGGCTGCTGAGAACGGGCATGTGGGGATAGTGAGCATACTACTGAATCGGAACGACGTTGATGTCAACATAGCTGATACTCGATATGGTAAAACACCTCTCTCATTGGCTATTGAGAAGAGGCATGAGTGGGTCGTGAGGGCACTGTTGCAACGGAAGGACATTAAACCCAACATAGCGGGAACAGAGTCTGGACTAACTCCGCTCTTGGCTGCTGCCTGGGGTCGAAGTGAGGAGGCTGTGAGGCTACTGCTGCAACGGGAGGACGTTAATCCAAACATCGCTTGCCCCGAGGGTGGCCAAACCCCGCTCTCGGTTGCTGCCCAGAATGGGCTTGTGGGGGTTGCCAGGATACTGCTGGAACGCCGTGACACTAATCCCAACACGGCTGACACTCAGTATGGGCAAACTCCACTCTTGTTCGCTGCCGATAATGGCTTCGAGGGGATCGTGAGGCTATTACTAGAACGCCGTGACACCAATCCCAACATAGGTGACGCCGAGTGTGGGGAGACTCCGCTCTCGTTCGCTTCTGGGAATGACCATGAGGGGGTCGTGAGGCTGCTGCTGGAGCGGGACGACGTCAATATCAACATGGGTGACACCACATTTGGCAGAACTCCACTCGCGTTGGCTGCCCAGGATGGGCATGAGGGGGTCGCGAGGATGCTCTTAGAACGACACGACATCAATCCCAACATAGCTGATACCGAATCCGGTAGAACTCCACTCTCGTTGGCTGCCGAGAATGGGCACCAAGGGGTCATGAGGATACTGCTGGAACGGGGTGACATCAATCCCAACCTAGCTGACACCAAATCTGGCAGAACTCCTCTCTCGTTGGCTGCCCAGAAAGGGCATGAGGGGGTGGTGAGGCTGCTGCTGGAGCGGAGCGACGTTGATCCAAATATAGATGACCCCGAGGATGGTCGAACACCCCTTTCGTGGGCAGCCCGGCATGGGCACGAGGGGGTTGTGAGGATACTACTGAAGCGGAACGACGTTAATGTCAACATAGCTGATCCCCTATATGGTAAAACACCGCTCTCATTGGCCGCTGAGAATGGGCACGAGGGGGTCATGAGAATACTGCTGGAACGGAACGACGTTAATATCAACATAGATGACGCCCGATATAGTAGAATGCCACTCTCATCTGCTGCTGAGAATGGGAGAGAGGAGGTCATGAGAATGCTACTGGAACGGAATGACGCCAATCCGAGAATAGCTGATGCCCAATATGGCAGAACTTCACTCTTGTCGGCTGCCGGGAATGGGCACCAAGGGGTCGTGAGAATGCTCTTAGAACGGGACGACATCAACCCCAACATAGTTGACACCCAGTATGGGAGAACTCCACTCGCGTTGGCTGCGCAGAATGGGCACGAGGGGGTCATGAGGATACTTTTGAAACGGAACGACGTCAAACCCAATGTACCCGACACCCAGTATGGGAGAACTCCACTATTATTGGCTGCTGGGGGTGGGCACGAGGGGGCTGTGAAGGCACTGCTAGAGCGGAACGACATCGACCCCGGCGTGGCTGACGTCGGATATGGAAGAACTCCACTCTCGATTGCTGCGCAGAATGGGCACGAGGGGGTGGTGAGGATACTTCTTGAACGGAGCGACGTCGACCCCAACATGAATGGCGGCCGATCCAGCACAACTCCACTCTCATTAGCTGCCGAGTTCGGGCGTGAGCAGGTTGTGAAGATACTCCTAGAACGGGATACCGTCGATCCTAACAGAGCTGACACCCAATCTGGCAGAACCCCACTCTCCATAGCTGCCGGGAAGGGTCGTGAGGGGGTCGTGAGGATGCTATTGAAACGGAATGACGTCGATCCTAACATAGCTGACACCCAATCTGGAAGAACTCCGCTCTCGTTTGCTGCCGAGGCGGGGCGTGAAGGGGTAGTGATGATGCTTCTTGAGCGGGAGGATCTCAATCCCAATATAGCTGATACCAAATATGGCAAAACTCCACTCGCGTTTGCTGCCGTAGCGGGGCATGAAGGGGTTGTGATGATACTGATGCAACGGAACGACGTCGATCTCAACATAGCTGAAACCCAACATGGCAATACTCCACAATTGTTGGCTGCCCAGTGGGGGCATGATGGGGCTTCACTAGCACTGTTGCAACCGAATGAAGCGATTTCCAGCGCAAATAACACTTTCAGTGGCCGAACCCCGCTCCAACATGCTTTCAAGAATGGGTACCTGAGAATTGCACGCTCGTTGCAGGAAGGTGCAGATTGGATTCCCATCGATGCAGCAAGTCTTCAATCAACAGGTCTTGTCTCTCCGGAGTCCTCCGAACCATCTGAACCTCCTAAAAGGCCTCCCACGCTTTGATATCTCGGGATCAAACCAACAATTCTCCCTCTATCTGCTAGCTGTGCCCTCCCAGTAGGAAAATCTTTTACCGAACAGGATCCTAAGCCCTTTATATGCCGATTGAGGGGTCACTGGAGATGCCAAACCTTTTGATAATTTGCTTGCAATGTTTCTCTATCTTATCCCCCCCCTAATTCATCCTATATCCTCTCTCCTTTCCCTTGCTCGGGGATTGCTTGGGTTTTAGCTAACTGATTTTGTATATGTTTGTTGCGAAATGGTGCTTTGCTGTATTTTTACTGTTCTTAAAACCCCCGATTGTTCAAGGGTGCAACTCCCGTACACATTTGTTAGGCTGCGACTACAACATGAGAACCCATCGGTGCCTTCCTATGCAGTATTTACCTTTTTTGCTTGCCATTTGGTTCTTGCCCGTTGGGTTAAGCTATTCCATCTCTCAATGATTGATTTCGTGTCTACCTTTCTTCCTGTATAACCTGAACAGCAACCATTTTGCATTGCAAGAGGAGTGGACGGGAGATTCATAGGTCTACCTGCAGACGGCACATTGTACACCCTAGAGCGGGTGCACAGCCGGAATCAATGGAGGAGAGTGTATGGTATGCGATTCACAGAGCTTGGTCTATTTTTCTATTTTCACTTCTATTTTTCCTTGCTTCCCCTTTCTGCTACTCACTTATCTGCCGTACTGTGCTATAAATATTTCTCCTTGCTAATACTAATGGCATCAAAATCTTTTGCTCCATTGCCCTGTTGGGCACCATACTTAAGATGTGGTACTCATCGTAAAATCCAACCCTCTTCCTGTTCCCCTTCCTCGCGGATTTTGTATGCTCCCCCTGGCCGGACACACCCACGGACGCCTTTCTATATGTTGGGCGACTAAAACGTTCTTCTCACAGCAGTACACCACTTTAATTGTACATCACTCGTAAGCCCATTTAGCATGTGCATACCATATTGATGGGCGCTTCACCATATTTGAGAGTTGGGAATATGGTCACTGGCCTAGGAATGCTCCTTTGGGCTGTAGAATGTGCATAAATTTGCTATACATAGAGATAGAAGACAAAACCCGGGGATTAATCCCGAGATTTTTGCCCGGACCATCTATAGTGCAAAGTGACACAAACCGGGTCCTTAAAACAAGCCACACGCGATCTTGAACTAGTAATTCAAAAGAAGAGATTTTTTTAAAAAAAAACCACTGAGACGAAGATATTTACAAGGAGAGGAGACCAGTGGTTTTTTCTTTAGGATTAAAAAATGTATGCAAAAGTAGTTCAAGTTTAAAAAGTGAAAATTTTGGTGAGAGTGAAACTAGTGATAGAATCTACTTAGAAGCAGACTGAAATATACAGTGGAGTGTGGATGACTAAGACATGGCAATAATCAAGTGGATAATATATTAAGTACTATACTAACAATAATAATTAATCAATTTCGAGCACAGCCAACAACCAATACGAATATGCCCCGTCCAAATGATCAACGAAAGTGCCTGCGGGCTGTAGGATCCCAAGGTGGCCGCCCCAAAAAGCTATGCAATTCTCCCGAATCCCCAAGTGAATATCACGATATTCGTGCGACCCAATTCCCGTCTCCCTCCCCGATGATTGCCAATATACCCTCGTCTCAATCAGATCCAAATTCCAGTCTTAGCCAGAGCAGCTCAAGTGGTTCCACTAATCGAGGACCATCATAGAGTACATTGTGGAGAAGAGTGCAGAGAGAGAGAGAGAATGCAAGAAAGCAGCAGGAGCTGGAAGTGATGAGTGGCTCAGAAAATTGGGAGGATATTGAGAGAGAAGTTGAGGAGAAATGGCCAATGGTTACAAAAGCAATACGGGAAACAGTCCTAATGAAAGGTATACCAGTGAGCCTGATTTCTCAAGGTTAACAACAAAACAGATAGAAAGATAGGCTAAGATGCAATATAATATATAGGGGTTGCCGATATCTGCAGAGTTCTGTATCGCAAAAAGAGAAAACCTGACAGGATCCAGGATCTCGAACGTTACTATCAAGTACTCCAGTTTATGAATTGGCAGTTAAAGCATCCGGAACTCCCCCGCAAGAAAGCTGCTCTAAATACTGCGACAGGTTGGGGCAGGAGCAAGCATACAGCAGAGAATATAATCCGCTGGGAGAAGAGTTGGATAATGACAAGAACTATTGTGTCTAGCCTGCGTGGCAAGCATGCCAAGTCGCAAAGTATGCTAAATGATGAAGGCACTATAATTGCCGTGCGTGAGTATATAGATAAGGCTGGTGAGAGTATGTATTCTATCTACTGCTTGTTCTATTTCACCATCTTTGGTTATAGCTAAAATATTAACAACTAAGTAGATATTTCTGGACTTGGGCTCGCAAAAGCCGTTACCGAATATTGGACAACATGTACAAGCCAACAAGATGCAGAACTGCGGGTATCCTGTGTGTATCAAGCCCTGATCGATAAGCACACCAGGGGAAAAATGAGTGTAACAGCATCAACTGGAATTCGTTGGCTGAAGAAATTGGGCTTCCAGTGGAAGGAAGTTAGAAAGGGTGTCTATATTGATGGTCATGAGAAGCCAGATGTAGTCTTCTATCGGGAGCAGTCCGTTCTCCCTAAGTGGAAAGAGTTGGAACCACGAATGCCAAAATGGTCTCCTTTAGGTCACTTAGACCAGGCTCCATTGCCTGTAGGGGAGCGTCTCCTAATTGCTTGTGCACATGATGAATGCACCTTTCACTCAAATGATGGCCTGCATCATCGTTGGGTTCATAAGGATAAACATCTCATAAGAAAGAAGTCCAAAGACTAGGGTCTTATGGTTTGTGATTTTATTCTTCCTTGCAATCGGCTTGAAATGCCATCAACGGTTCGGCTTCCTTCGATACTCTCTGATCGAGATCTTGAGCCAGTGCCGGGTCTTAAGATCAATCCTCGACAAGCCACAGAATACATCAAAGTAGGGAATGGATCCTGGTGGAATGGCGATAATCTGGTTCACCATGTGCTTAATATCGCAATCCCAATATTTGAAGCTGCATTTCCTAATGCACAAGCTCTTTTCCTCTTCGATCATGCAACCTCTCAGACAGCCGATGCACCTGATGCACTTAGAGCATCCCATATGAATATGGAACCTGGTGGCAAGCAACCTCCTCTTCGCAATGGATGGTTTTATGAATTAAACGGGGTTACCCTCCATGCTCAGCAAATGAGCTTTAATGAGAATGATCAATCTGTACCGGAAAAATGGAGAGGTAAGCCCAAAGGATGTAAGAGAGTTTTGCAAGAACGCGGTTTATGGCCACAGGGTGGATTAAGACATGACTGCAAGAGCAGGAAACTTAAGAAGGACAAAAGTCATACTAGCAATTCGTGTTGTGCTAGACAAGTACTCTCTGTACAGCCTGACTTTCTGGAGCAAAAGTCCCGCCTTCAGGAGGAGATTGAGAAGCGAGGTCACCTTTGTTTATTCTTTCCAAAATTTCATTGCGAACTCAATTGGATTGAGTACAGATGGGGAAGAGCAAACTGGTATACCAGAAAGAATTGTCAATACAATTGGCCTTCATTGGTCAAGACAGTTCCAAAGGCCTTAGATGAAATACCTTCACATTTGCTTCTCAAATATTGGTGGAAGAGTACTCGGATCATGGATGCCTACTAGGCTGGCCTACGGTATGGGACTGATCAGTTTACAAATATTGTATATAAAAGTCATAGACGTGTTCCTGTTGCTTGAGGCACCTGTTAGCTATTTTTTCTTTTTATTTAAATATTCTTTTACAATACAGAAAGTATGAAGTTCTATTTCCCTATAAACAGCCTCCACAATCCCCCCGTTTAAGGCTATCAAGACTTCGCAATACATGAGACCTTATGGGATCCTTGCAGATACGAGTGCCAATATCATTTCATATTACTCATCATGTCTTGGCAATTCTTGGCTAAATCCCGATCGGTTGCCACCGAATTGCTGTTTCACCGGAGGACCCGCCTTTAGGCACTTTCCACCGTACCCTGCTTGTTTGACTTGGTTTCGCGGTAGAGAGGGGCAGATTCGGAGGCCAAATCACGAAGCATCACTCACCCCGCCCCGGGCCGTTCCTGTTGGAGATAGCCGCGCCGGGCGTGGGCTGTACCCGTACCCCGAGGCCGCAGTGGGATGTGTCTGCGCTGGCGGAGGGACGCCCAAGCCATGACAAATTTTCTCCCATCATACTTGTTTTCCTTCCTGCCCTTTTCCTCACCCAAGTTTTTCATTCTTGTTCTTGGCTTCCCTCAAGACTTTGATTTCTTAACACTAAACTCAATCGATTATGAAACCTTTCTTAGCTTATTACGGACTCTGTGTCTCTACTCGAGTACTTGAGCTGTTCCACTCTACCGCACGAAACCCTCACCGCGGATTATTTATTACCTCTGCATCTATTATTTTCAGCATATTCAACAGTCCCCATTGGAAATATTTTCGCTTATAGGCAGCAGTGCGCGTTTTGCACTTGCGAGACTGAAAGTTTTCTCTTATCAAATATCCTTTCTCCCTGTCTCCGGTTTCCTTTCCTTTCCCTTCTTTTCCCTTCCCTTCCCTTCCTTTCCCTTCCTTTCCCTTCCTTTCCCAGGCTCTCTCACGACTCCTTAACCGCTTCCACACGAATACTCTCGTTCACTTGAGCCACTTCGCTTCACTCCGCAAAATACTTCGGTCCTATCATTACCTCCATTACAAACAGCACCTCTATTCCCAACAGTCCTTCCCCGTCCCGCATCCCCCCTAGCCGTCCCTTCGCAGGCCTGCAGTCCTCCCCTACCTGCGAAAAGCACTGTCTCATCCCATAGGACCCGCAGTCTAAGCCAAAGAAGGCCGTCCCGGGATTTCGCCTCCTTGGATAGACTATCAGAGGTGGTCCAGTCTCCTCCGGCTCCTGGCAGTCCCCTGCTGCCCCCCCGGACCATTTGGAACACTGGTTACTGTGCGGACAATATCCGCCGGGTTGCTTGAAAGATCGTTCTGGAATCCCTGGAGAATGTCCCCAAGCAATTTTCACTATTAGATGCATTAGGCCCCGGGGTTGAAAAACGGGTATGCAAGTTTTCGAGTCGAAAAACTTTGGCGTGTAACGCCTTTTCGCATACAAAACTGACAGATCAACTTGAAACCTGGCACTCGAAAAACGTTCTTTCAACCCCGGGGCTGGATCCTTTTAATGCTGGTGAAGCATAGAGGGCACGGCCTTTGGGAATGGTATCATACATCCTGCACCTTTCTTTAGGGCCCATTTACTTAACCCTCTATTTCTAAAACTTTGGTGATAGGGCTAGGCGGTGGCGTCTCAATCGGCACCATTACCGGTAGACGGGGCAAAAGTGCTTGCCCAACTTTATACCGTCCTAAATTCTTGTATCAAAGCCAGACGGTCAAAATGTGACGTTTCCTCGGAGGCGTGCTTGCAAATTCTACCGGGCTTTAGCTGGCATGCTACAGTAGGTAAATGTTATCTACTCGCCCACACACCTCCACACTCCAACCATCAAGCCCCCCTTAATGGTCGGCACCACCTCGAGCTGCTAGAGGGCCGTATAGGTAAACGGTCCCTTAATATGTCTCTAGGGAACCACTAATAAAGATGGGATAGGTTCCGATCGTGAACTCGACTACAACGGCCGTACTCTACTGTTCCTGGCCGTCAGGAATAGGCATGAGGGGTCACGGGAATGCTGGTATGATATGGAAGAACTCCGCTGGGGCCCCCAGCACGGCGGCTACGAGCGGATGGTAGGGTTGCTGCTAGGGTGGATGACCTATACCACAATATGGCCGTCTCGCATTGGAGAATCCCACTATTTTTGGTCATAAACCCTAGATATTAGGCTAGCAGTAGGTACAGGTGGCTACCCTTATGTGTGTTGGGGTTGTGTGGTAGTGTCGGAGGTGTTGAGAGGCTCATGGAATTGTGTGCAAGACTTCGCGTGCACACATACTTGTTTCCCGGTCAACCACTTTGACTTGTTTTCAAATTTGTTGTACAAAGGGGTCGGCGGGCATCAGTAGAAGCGAGAGACGAGAACCGGGATTTTTCTCAGCTGAGGAGGTTGTTTGATCTTTCGCTCAGCTTTTTGTGATTCTTTCCCCAAGCTTTGTGACGGTGATAAAGTATTTTGCCAACCAGCCACAGAAGAACCCCATCCAGCTGGAGGAGATCCGACAGTAGGGTCGAGCGATACATTAGCAAGGCTTGGGAGTCATTTACCTGAGAATTTCGCTATTAAGGGCTTGCTTGGCGTGTTACGGCGGACGATAAGGACCCAAACCGCCACAGAATCCAGGTATTGACTTTTTGTTTTAGGATAAGCGAAACCCCAACAATAAAAAAAATTAAAAAATTAAAAAATTAATAATTTGCCCTTCAGTCTCAGAGAAGAACTGTGAGGTTGTTCAATTCTCATATACGATATCGCTAAGGAAGAAAGGAAATATTATACACAGAGGATCATGTTTCCTATCCTGCTCCGCTCTCGCCTGTCACTTTGAATTCTTTGCCATAATGTACTATTCCTAACCTTAGAGGTTAAATAAATGGTATGAGCGTACCTGGGGGGGGGGCTAAGTGAATGAAAGTTCGTGGGTAGATAGTCTGGTAAGTATCATGTGGAGGGTGGTGAACTCTGGCAGCATGATTTGGTAAGTTTTCAGCACTGTAGGGCTATGGGCAGTGAATCGAGTTTCCAGTAGCCTGGAAATGCGGAACTTTTATTGATATGAACAATTGCGATAGTGAAAAGTGATCAAAGACACAAGACAATGAAATTTTTGCGGTAACGAATGACTTCAACCAGTGTTCTCAGCCGTCCGGGCCCACGTCGGGCGTGGTGGGGGAACTGCCAAGGCCCCGGAACGAGACGGGACAGCAAAATGTAGTCCGTCCTCGTCCTTGAATTCCTAGGTTGGCCGTCATTAGCAAGGACGACGAGCCCCACGACCTGAGCCAACAGCTGCCAGGGGACCTCAGGTAACTATATAGGACCGGCGGGAACAGTGGGGGACTGCGAGGGATGGCGGAAAACAGTGGAAAACATCGGAAAACGGGGGAAGACGGCGGGAGACAATGGAGGACGACGGAGGATGATAGAGCACAATAGAGGACGACTGAGGATGGTGGGGGACGGCAGGGCACGACACAATGTCGTCTGTCCTGGTCCTGGCCCAAGACGGACGGACTGCCCCGTTGCCAACACGGTGATGAAGTGAGCGGAAGGTGAATGCATTGATTGACTGATAACAAATAGTGTTCGTTACGGGGCGGGGCGGGGCGGGTTTTCACTTTGTGACCCCGCCGTTACTCCGGCCCGGGGTCAACTCTTTGCCGTTCCTCCCCGCCCCGTATGACATGGGGCCCTGGCCGGGCTGTGGGGCGGGGCGGGTATTTTACTTTCCCCGCTGATTGCCTAGACGGCCCCCGTCTTCTCGTCCCCCACTCTTGCCCCTGTGCGGGGCCCCACTTATTCCTACGAGTGATATTCTCTGACTAAACAAATGGCAGGTTGAAATCTAAGGGGTGTTTGGCCTCTCAATTCTGATCTGAAATCACAATTT
>Ga0307513_10010341_pt1 | contig 11702 bp, 11 predicted proteins | sample 15_EM_MG_FD_202174 | JGI IMG/M metagenome (GOLD analysis project Ga0307513, IMG submission 202174) | Populus trichocarpa ectomycorrhiza microbial communities from riparian zone in the Pacific Northwest, United States - 15_EM | ecosystem: Host-associated > Plants > Roots > Unclassified | place... | reverse complement strand
CTTCGACTAGGCATGCTGGCACCACCACGGTGGCTATCCAAGGTGGTGGGAATACCGAATCTCTGCCTCCACCTCTCAGGTAGAACATTGCGAGTTGTGCAGAATAGTACTGTATTGACAAATCCACCCAGCACGTATAACGCCGATGTGGTCGTGGCGACAGAGAAGGTGACTGATTCACCGGAGGAAGAGCACCGAACAACAGCGAAAGGTAAGGCGAGGACGGTGTAGGCGAGGGGGTGCCATAGCATTTGCTTCCCCACGTTGGTCAAATGTGACTCCACCCGTCGGTCATCCGTCACTACGTATGCCCCAGTGTTCGTCCTGCCAACCCTAACCTTGGGCCGTTGATGAAAGTGAACTTTATATCCACCAGAGAGAGTGATGTTGCCGCGGAGTCGGAAGAATACAAGCAAATAGAGGATGAAGGAAAATCCAGCTGAAGCGAACATGAAGAGATAATCTGAGGTATATATCTCTGTCGAGGATGCTGGTGTGATCCAGCACCAGTAGCCAACGATTCCGTAATCTGCTCTTCTAGCAAGGGCGAATTCCCCGATGCACAGGTCGAGTATGAGGACACCCCACGAGACAATGAGGATGATGCAGGAGGTGCGGCCTGACCATTGGCTACGAAGAAAGAGTAGGCTGAAGGTGTGGGTAGCTATTAAAAAAGAGAAAATCGCTGTTCCAACCTAATAGCATGAAAGGCGTTACAGCTCAGTCTTCCCCAAGGACAAAAACACTCGTACGATACCGATCTGCTCCATGGTCGCTTGCACTTCACATATTCCGCCGGTATATACACGCCTTTGGACAAGCCACGGGATGTTGAGAATTGCACCAACCGCTTGAGCAAAGTTGCATATGAGAAGGGAAAGGAAGTATTTCCCAGTGTGGGTGCGAATGAAAGGCGTTTCGTCAGAAGAATGACGCCTGCGGACAGCGGACAGCTGAGAATGGAAGAAGCCCGACACGGCAGATGAGTAAACTAAGCAGGTTCAAGTTCACTTCGCAGGCAAGATGGGACATACTCCGAGTACGAGAAACATGCTCAAGACCGAGATCACGGAGAGCATACCACAGGAAACGATTACCTAGATGAGGAGGTCAGAAGTGCGTGGCAGCAATACCAGAAGAGGAACTCACTATGACCCCAGCAGAGTTCCCATCATTGTAGACCTGTTCTGTCGGAAATGGGCTGGCCATTCGAGCAACACGATTACAGCGGAAAGTACACGGCTGGGGGGACACGACTGGCTTAGGGCATACACGACTGGGGCACAGGGCAAAATAAATAGGTTGGAGAAAGAGAAGAGTGCGGGAATGGGCGGGCGAATACCAGTAGAATCATGGGGAGCGATTCTGCCCGACTTGAATCTCATGCAATGTCCAGTAAATGTTCATCCTTTTGGAGATTCTAACTCTGACGAATTGGTCAAATTAGACTATCACGATCAACGGTCCGTTGTCGGTTACGCGCTGGTATCCTGCTTGTGGGTCGATCCTTTGGGGTGGCGTCCGAACGCCCCCGACGGAACAGTGAACGCGCCGCAACCGGGGAAAGCCCCGACGTTCCACCGAGGCTGGTTTTGTCGGGATTTGGCATTTATTTGGGATTTCATATCGAGTGCTCAGTGCTCCGGTCGTCAGAGGCGCTGATTGTTTGGGAAACTGCGCTTCATATGGTCATTTCTCGGGTATATAAGAGCCCGTATTCTCGTTGTTGTATCGCTACGTGCTTGTTAGCGGGTTAACGACCTAGTGGAAATCCTACAACCAACGGAAATTCTAACAGGTTTTGATGTACGCTTGTAATAACTTATCAGAACTCCTTATTTTTCTCCCATACCAAACATTCTACAACTGCACGCTGCAAATTGACAAGGCCCTCTGCGCTACATCCTGCTTTTGGAATCCGCTACTTTTGCCTTAGGTTGGTCCAGTGCCAGGGTCACAAATTTCTCAGAGCGACGAATGTGCAGCCCAACAACTCAGGCGATTCCATCAAGTACAGGGGCTGTGATTCTGGTCCACGGGGACGTCTGCACGTGTTAGTGTGCTGTGTGTCTATAGCTATTAGTGTGTTGTATGTTTATATTGTCTCTCCATGTCTCTATCGTGTGTTTGCTATGTGTGTTTATGCGTTTCCTTATATGGATGTCCCGCTCGGCGGTGACGTAGCACTCGATGTGTTCTCGTATATAGTATATGAGGCACACGGCTGATCAGGGGAAGACCTTACGGTTCTTACACCCTGCTCATTCGTTTGCCAAGCTTTTACAATACGTTATGGCTGGATCCAAATGTAATATTCAACCCTGCAGTTGCGTTGAATGAACTGTTCTCTTTCGACCACTGCTAATGAAACCCACAAATATGCTTTTCTACGGGATGGTTCGACGCCTGGCCCCCGACTCAATCAGCTTTTTCGTCTTAGTCACAAATTCCTACAATCCTGTTATTTCAATCACCCATCGTACAATCGCTTACAAACCAGATTACACAACCACAACAGCAGAACAACGATATCCAGGCGAACAAGAATGCAAATGAGAACCGTGGAGGTAATATATGGAAAGGGGAAGATATACCTAAGACATGCGTAAAGATGAGTTATACCACTATGAGTTGTTTTTCGAAGAAGCCAACAAATGTTACATAACTGGCCAAGCAACATATTGAGTCATGAGCACAGAAACTTTATTTGGAGGTGAGCACAGTATCAATGTCCATAGTGTCCTTGATGAAGGCGGAAGTCAACACCTGGCGGTTCATATGGAACAGATAAAGGCTACTCGCCACCTGCCGAATGGTATACACCCGTATGCGGAGACTGAGGTAGCCTCCCATCGTATCCTTTCCAATTTGTGTCACTACCGTTGCCTCCAAAGTCCCCGCTCGCCCGAGAAAGATGAGCTTGATTACGGGCTGCCCCAGACGTCAAGATTGAAGGTGACCAGGGTTGCGTCATATCGGTATTACGTGAAGCACCCATAAAAAATGGATAGACGGAAGCAGGAGCTTCCAAACCCATGGCTGATTCAGATATGCCACTCTCCCGCGTTCGAGATGCATATGATGGGTGACGTGATGTGGTCGCATCAAATCCATTTGGCCTTCTCGCTTGATGTGCTCCGTTGAGGTCACTGTCGTCACCCTCTTCATCTACCCCGAGGGAAATGCTGTTCCTTTCATCTCGTAGCGGGAGCACCGATGGTCGTCGAATATGGTGGTTGTATCCATCAGCCCGTTGCCTACCACTGTAAGCTCGGAGCGGGGAGGTAGGCGAGGCCAGAGAGCTAAACTTAAGGGATGAAATGCTCGGCTCGTTGTCGTACTTGATCTCGACATTCTTCTCCACACTGACATCGATGACGAAAGAAGACCTTCCCGCGGCGACTGCTCCTTTTCTAATACCGGACTCGGTAGGCCGCCAGGGTGAATTCCCCCAAGTAGACAAGGTGATACCCGCTCGCTCGCTGCTTAATGTGGTGCCAATGTTAAACCTATGCCTCCAATGCCCTGGTAGGACACTGCGGGTCGCGCAGAACAGCACCGTGTTGACGAACCCACTCAACATGAACAGTGCCGCTGAGAAGACGATGACAGGGAAGGGAACTGACGCTCCAGAAGTGGTAGAGTACTGAGAGGCGCCTATAGGTAGGACGAGTATGGTATAAGCGAATGGATACCACAGCATTTGCTTTGCGACCGTGGTCAAATGCGACTCAACACGCCGGTCATCTGTCGATATGTATGTCCCAGTACTTGTTATTCCAACCCTAACTTTGGGTCGTGGATGGAAGTGAACTTTGTATCCACCCGAGAGAGTGACGTTGCCGCGTAGTCGGAGGAATACAAGCAAATAGAGGATGAAGGAGAACCCAAATGAGGCAGACATGAAGAGATACTCTGAGCAATATCCTTCTGTCGAGTATGGGGGTGTGACCCAGCACCAGTAGCCAGCGATTCCGTAGTAAGGCCCTCTCCCTACTGGGTCCGCGACAAAAAAATTGTCAATGCACAAGTCGAGGAAGAGGAGACTCCACGAGGCGATGAGGACGACGTAACGTGTCCGATCCGACCATCGACGACGAAGAAAGAGAAGGCTGAACGTGTGGGCGGCGATTACAAAAGAGAAAGTTGCTGCTCCAATCTGAGACCAAGAAATGTGTCAATACTCAATCTCCTATTCCAGTGATAACAAGATCATACGTTACCAATTTGTTTGAGAGCCGCTTGAGCTGTGCACAGCGTGCCGATGTGTACACGCTTCTTGAGGATCCATTGAATGTTGAGAAGCGCATCAACACCTTGAACAAGGTTGCACATAAGAAGGGAAAGGAAAAATATTGCAAAGTTGGTGCGAACGAAGGGCGTTTCGGAAGAAGAATGGCGATGGCGGATGGCGGATATCTGGGAATGGAAGAAACCCGACGCGGGAGAAGGGTAAGTTAAACACATTCGATCTCTGTTCGCCGGTGAAATGGGACATACACCAAGGATGACGAACATGCCCAAGACCGAGATAGAGGAGAGTGTCCCGCAGGCAACGACTACCTAGCGAAGAACACGCAGAATCAGCAAGTGCCTGACAGCTGATATTAGAAGAGCGACTTACTGCAATTCCACTGGCCTGCCAGTCAGTATAGACTTGTTCGGTGTGAAGTTCGACCGCCATAGGAGCAAACCAAAAATGTGCAGGATGGGTCGAGGTGAAACACCACTGGAACACAGGGTGAAGGAAGAGTGTTGGAGCAAAGAGAACAAGGCGGGTATGGGCGGGCGAGGAGATATATAGGGGTGGAGCGAGTGGTCATAGAGGGCGATCCTTTCCGACTTGCTTCTCGCTCGTCCAATAGCTAATGGGCGTGTCAAGTCGTTTGCCCGTTCTCGCCCTTGTGCATTGGACTGCGGACGAGTTCTGGTACCTTGACATCCTTGTCGCTGACGGGTCGATCCGGCTGGGATTTAGGGACCCAGTGGGTCATCCGGGTGCCTCCGACGATGACGATAATGATGATGGACCACTGTGGAGACGACCGGGGGACAGCCTGAATAATGGTGACCAAATTATTATAGGGAAGCTTGCCCACATGGTCTAATCTTACTGATAGTCAGGCCCAAAATGGCCAAATTTCGCTTCTTGACATATATTAAGACTTGGCCATTATATTGTCAAATTTTTTGTAAGATATGTTCGGGACGGTTGGCTGTGAAAACAAAACCAGTGACCAACGCTGAACCGTCCCTCGTCCTCGTCCTCGGTCCGCCTTGCCAAAAATTTGACGCATAATGTCCGCCTCAATAACGACCATTCCAGGAGACCCGAGTCCACAGGATCCGGTCGACTACCTGCGTTCTTTGCCCTCGATCCGAGCCCGATGCGGCCAAGTACACGACCTGGCTACGAAGGGAAGGCTGCTGTATTTTGACTATCACCCTGAGAAAGAGGACGAAGTGGTCGAGTTCTGTAAACGCGTGATCGAGGTCCGCATTGCTCTCGTGCTTGCATTCCGAATTGTTCTCAGTATATCACCTGCAGGAAGGAGGATATCCCAGCTTCGACGCGGTATGATCCCTAATTACAATTCCTACAGATCCTCTGCGTTCTCAATATCATTGTTGGATGGCTCCCTAGATACCCCCTCACGGACGTTGGCGGCACTTTGACATTGACGATGAACCCCGTATTCAACGCCTGCGTCAACAATGGACCTCTACTACGTCTGCTTTGGGCTCATCCTCAACTCCTGATGTCAAAGAGGAATGCAAACGACTCCTTGACCTCTTCCTCGTTTCGGTCTTGCTGGACGCCGGTGCCGGTAACCAATGGGCCTACCACGAAATTGGGACTGATAAGAGCTACGGTAGAAGTGAAGGTCTTGCGATAGCCAGTCTTGATATGTTCAAGATCGGCTTCTTCTCAGGACTTGATGACCAGCCCTATCGCGTGGATGGTACGTATTAGTTCCATTTTCCCCATTTGTACGCAGAAGGCGGTTCCTAATACATGACCGTTCTGTCTACAGCAAACGGCCTCAGTACCATTACCTCCGATGCGATGGAAAAGGCAATGCAAGTGACCTCCACAAATCCAATGACCGGATTGGAAGGCCGTACCTCCCTCCTTACCAAGCTTAGTACTGCTCTCCAAAGCAGCTCTCTCTACTTTGGCCAAGACGCCCGACCGGGGAACCTGCTCGACTATCTCGACGCCAACTCCTCCCATAGGGGCGACAAAAGAGTAGTAAAGATTACTGATCTATGGGATGTGCTCATCAAGGGCCTTGCTCCCATCTGGCCGACAGACCGGACAACCCTCAGAGACGTTCCACTGGGGGATGTGTGGCCCTGTGAGGCACTGGCGGAAGACAGAGGAGCGGGCGTATCCTCTGAACGAGGAGACGCGCTGGTACCGTTCCACAAGCTCAGTCAGTGGCTGGCCTACTCTCTTATCGAGCCTATTGAGAGGCTGCTTGGTTGGGAGTTTGACAAGATGGGGCCGGACGGGAAGACCCTGATGACAGGTCTACCAGAGTATCGGAATGGTGTGTGATTATGGTCGCCTTTGCACTCGGGGACGCCGCTGATCTGGTGTTTGTAGGCGGACTACTCGTTGATTTTGGTGTCTTGACGCTCAAGAAAGACAGAATTAGCACCGTATCGGAGTCTGGTATTCCTCGCATACCCCCATCACATCCTGCTATTATCGAGTGGAGGGCTATGACGGTCATCGAATTGTGTGCCGTTTCACATGATGGAAAACTCTGAGATTGACATCTTTTCCTAGGGACCGCATCCACGAGCAACTGATAACCAAGTGCGGGTACCAGTTCAGTTTACCGCAAGTCCTGGAAAGTGCTACCTGGAAGGGCGGCAGGATTATCGCGAAGAAATTACGAGGGGCCAGCGGCGGAGGACCTCCGATCGAGATTGAGAGTGATGGAACGGTGTTTTGAAACATGAAACTTATCAGAGGTGGTCAAGCAGAGAAGTTTGAATACAGCATGTAATTTCAGGGATATATAGCGGTTAGGGTGACTACCCTGGCGAGGAAATTACACAATGCGAGGGTTACCCAAAAAAATGAGCATGAGATTCAAGATGGCAGAGACTACAACAAGTAAGGCACATGTGTACACGCTCAACCACAGTACAACAAAATAAAATTTGAAGACCGAAGGAAGCAAGATCCGCACGACCTCGAGTCACGCAAAAGCAAAGGTCATAAGCCAGAGAGATTGTTCGACATAGGCACTCATGCAGCACGCTGCAGCTGCCGCGGTCGCGCGCGCACGCGCGTTATAGTTTGGGTTTTTTCCCAAACTTGATATTGCCGGGCTTGAACACCTTTTTCCTCGCACTGCCAACGGTTCCTTCGTCCGTATCCGGCCTCCCCTCTGGTCCTCTCGAAGACGACCCAAAGGCGAACGTGGGGGTAGGCGCTCTCCTGCTGCCCGACGGGGTGAGAGTGGGAGTGGGGGCGGTGATAGTGATCGGAATAGGGTGAGTCTGCTGTGCCGAGAGGGACAAGGGGGGGAGGGTGGGTCGCTCACCGCCGTTGCTGAGTCGACGGTGATGCCCTTGCGCCGACGAACTGCCCGCAACGGAACTCATGAGACCACCGAAGGCGGATGGGGGAGCAGTAGGGTGAGTCCCATTGTATGTCTGGTCTTTACTGGGCCTGCGCTGGTGTCCGGAGACGGAGGCGGAGATGGAAATGGAACGGCCCAAATCGCCTAGGGTACTGCTGAGGCGACGATGACGAGTCGGGGAGCTGCTTGGGCGTTGGTATTGGGAGGACGTAGGAGTCGGAACCTGAGTTGGGATAGGTGCGGGTGCAGCGGCGGGAGGTGATACTCGTGCTGGTGCTGGTGCTGGTGCGAGTGCGAGTACAGGTGCACGTGCAGGTGCAGGTGCAGGTACAGGTGCAGGTGCATGTGTGGCTACAGCTGAAGCTACGGGTGGCCATGCCTCTTCAACCTCACCGTCAGAGTCCTCATTCTTCGGCAACCCAACGACCCTCTCCATGCACTTCTCGAAGATTTCCAAGGCACTCTGATGGTCGATCCGGTCGTCTCCCATATAGCTGGTCGTTCGCCCACTTGAATTCTTGACCGTCTCATCGTCGCTCTTCTCGCCGTCCGCTCCGTGTCCGGCGGCTGAAGTATCCGTGCACCATCCGTCGTCCTCATCGCCTTCGCTGGACACGTCGTCTCCGTCGGTCGGAGAGAGAACCCAATCGTCGTCGTCACTGCCTTCACCATCGCTCCAGATGTCTTCCTCTCGCTCGTCGCCAGCTCGCAGACAAGAAATCGATACTCTTACAGACCGCATCACCTCGGCCCATCCTCGTGGTACTTCCCTCTCATCCATCAGCATCACCTCTCTCAACCCTGGGAACTTGTTAGCCCGGACTTCGGCGGCTTGGATTTCCAACGCTCGTCGACCGTGTTCCCGTAATACGTCGCCACCGCCCGATATCCATCCGAGTGTCCCGACAAATTGCACTCGCCTCAGTCGGAGATGGGGTACCACCATGCGGACAGGCCCACAACCCACGATACCGACTGTCAAGCACTCCAATACTGGGCACTTGGCAACGAGGCTGGAGACATCCAGCGCTCTGGACCGAAGATGGGGGGCTGTCTCCGTTACGGAAAGGTGTCGTACGGCGTGCCCGTGCATATTGAGGAAACCGTGCAGGATACCCCCAAATGGTGAATCGGATGATAGTGCCTGGATATCGTGGTCCAATACGAGGGAGAGATTACGGAGTTTTGGCATAGCCCACCGACTGGCGTCGACCATGAGGTGAGCAGCAGGTCTGGCAGTCAGGACACCTTTCGGCCGATTCATCGTAACGTGCAGCCTGAGCGATTGCAAAGAAGGTAGTCGGATAGAGGGTGCGGAAGAGAGCCCGGAGCCCGAATCAAAAACGTGGAAGCCCAGTGTGAGGGTGGAGAGGTTGACAGAATTTTGTAAGAGTGTCGCGAGATCGGTCAACGCTGGACTTTCTTGCTGGGTAAGTTCGAGCTCGCTGAGGAGGGAATTATTGCGTAGCGAATGGGCGAGGGCGAGGAGAATGGGGCTGGGAACCGGTCGTGGCAACGGTACCCCCGATTGCGACAACATCGGAAGGCATGGTCGAGAACGGAATGACGTGAGATTCGGAAGCATTGGGAGGAGTATGAGAAGATCGGATACATATAGGGTATTCCATTCTTTGGGTATGAAGAAGGAGAGGTCGAGGGATTGTGTGCAGTCGCCGAGCCGCACGGGCGGGGCGAAAGTCTGGCTCTTTGACACCCTTTTATAATTCAGTTGAAGAGAGGCAACCAGAGCGGAGAGCTGCGGGATTCGTCGGAGTCGAATGTTCGTATAAAGGAGCGGCGCGGCGACGGCGTAAAAGGGCCTGGAGACTAGACATAAAAATTTGAGGTTGCGAAGGGACGCCAACCATGGCTTGGTGGTGCGGTCTTGCAAGAAGGGTGCTTCTGCACGAAGATGCGAGGATGAAGAATATGCGAAGATCTTGCCCAATATTACAGGATAATGCTGGATATTGCGATGGATGCGAGCGTTGTTGGGATGCATACGGATGGCTGATGGAGGCGGGCTGAGGAGCATGACGTTGGGTGGACTGGCGGGCTGGCTGTTCCAGCTCTGCGCACGGGATGTCGCCTGTCGTGGGGTGTAATAGTGTTCGGCTTCTGAAGGCGACTTAGTGTGTGGAGGAGGGGACACAGGCTCCATAAGAATAGTGCTGGCGTCATCGCGGGCGGAGAGGTCTGGGATTGTAGGGCAGATACTTCCACTGTCCTCTGGTGGAGGCGAGCCAACTGCTGGAGGGAGATCGGCTGGTAGCAGAAGTCGTGCTGAAGACCCAGGAGTGGGGAGGATCTACGGTAGGGGGGAGGATGGGTGTCAGAAGGCGGTCTGGCGGTCGCGCTGTCGGAGGCGCTCACTTGGCTCAACCTCGTTTCTTTCTCGCGAAGTCGGTGTTCAAGTTGGACATTTCTGAGCTGTAGAGAAAGTACTCGCTCCTGTAGATGTGTGATTTCTTTTCGTAAAAAGGCGTTATCTTCTTGCAGCTGCCGTAGGGGTTGCGGTTGCGAGTCGATAGTGGTCATGATTCCAAGTGTCGTCGGCGGTGTGACGTCTCCGGTGATCCGAATCGGGTAGAAATGGATTCCTATGGACAAAAAGTATAAGTTGTGCAACTTGATGCGGGGTGCGCACTTGAAGGAGTGAAAAAAAGCTTACCTGCGCCAGATTTTGGACAGGTCTGGGGAGAGAAGCTTGGATAGCAGGCTGAGAGGGAGCGCTGAAGGTGTTGGATAGCTAAGTGTGATTTGTGATGTAAGGGTCGGGTCCAAGGTACTGGAACGGCCGGCAAAGAGGTGGTTCAAGTTGCCTCGCGGCGAACACGCTGGGCGGGGACTCGCTTCTTGGGGCCTGACCACTCGGGGCTTCCGGGGCTCCCATGTCATTGCTTGCACTGCAAAGAGCTCCGTCTGAGGTCTCCATTCGCGGTGGTTGCCCGGACACTCCACTGCCTGATGCTGAGGGATGCCCCGAGGTAGGCAACGGGAAGCGCTGAACTACTCGTCAACGTCAAGACGAATGATAAGCCCCGGATTCAATACTCGACGTAGGTACCAGCGTATTCCGGAACGTCGCAGTGTGCCTCGTGGCCGCGGGCGGCAACTTCGTTCAACTTGCTTCGGGAGAACGACAGGGTGCTGACTCGCCACTTTCCGAATATGACGGACGTGCTGGACGTGCTTTGAAGTGCTGGGCCCGATCGAGCGCATTCCGTCAACCCAACCCCCGGCCGCTGGATACAGGCAATATTCGCACTGTTTCTCCACGAGCACCTCTGAGCTCGTTACAGTCGAAGTATAGAGCAAAGGCCATATCCAAACCACTCGGATAGTGGGTTCACGTCAACGTCTTGGCCTGTCAGCGTCAGCCATGTCCCGGAGAGGCGCAAGTGACGGACGAAGAGACGCGCGTTTAGCGTCCATATGTGCCATATGTGCCCATATGCCTCTTGAATCCTTACAAGCACATTATCTTGACTGTTGAATAGCGACATTGCTGCAAAAGGGAAGGGCTGCTGCGAAACACGGGCTCGTGCATGTTACATGTGCTGATGGACCAGTGCTTCGCCCGGCGCTTGCAAATTAATACGAATATGACACAGTGGGTGGATTAGAGCGTAATAGCAAATCAGAGTCAGACTGGATCGTGTCAGTCACGGGGCGGGGCAGAGAACAGGCTGATGATCACCACCAATATTGTACCATAGGAGCAGCAGTGGATATTGACCTTTACCTTCTGTGAGTTGTATTCATCTAAAGGAATCCACCCCACGATGTCAAGTACCAACCACCTTCGCAGTCATAGCATTCGTGTGTGAGGGTATGTACAAATGCGTATATGTCCCATCCACTCCAGCTACTAAATTAGTGGTATAAAAACTCGTCACCAAATGGTCGAGGTTCGAGCATTTGGATTGCTGGACAGTTTGTATCGGAATCGTGTCGTCAGTACCCACCTATGTTGTATCAGCCCCCCGAGTCGCCTCGTGCGCCTCCTCCACTTTAGGTGTAGCCGCAGCGCCGGTGGGCACATGCTTCCACATCCACCCAAACCACGGCGATCGTGCAGCCGCAACAGCTCGCTCAGCT
>Ga0307513_10010340_pt1 | contig 11703 bp, 15 predicted proteins | sample 15_EM_MG_FD_202174 | JGI IMG/M metagenome (GOLD analysis project Ga0307513, IMG submission 202174) | Populus trichocarpa ectomycorrhiza microbial communities from riparian zone in the Pacific Northwest, United States - 15_EM | ecosystem: Host-associated > Plants > Roots > Unclassified | place... | reverse complement strand
ATCCGGACGGAAGAGGATCCAATCGACGCCCTGGAGCCGTCAAAGTTGATATTCTCCTGCCCGGAACGATGGATCTACCCGCTCTTCATCCCTCAAAGATTGTTCGTCATCCACTGCCGACTGCACCGCTGTCATTGGTGCTTCTCCACAAGCTTCGAGGGTGGCACGAACGTATCCATTCACAAAAACCATGGTACTACAAGAGACACAAAAAGGATGCTCGCGATGTGGCAGAGCTCTTACCAATTGCCGCCAGGGCTGGTGTGAAGATCACTGATCCAGTCCTCCCTCGCAAGCTTGTCAAGCAGGCAAGGAGATGGGTAAACGAGTATATCACAGAATACCCTGAATGCGACACAACGGATCACTGGAGAGAGATTGGATTTCGTGCAAGAAACCTACACATGAAGAAAACGCGCGCAGAAACGCACGTATGAAGGAGGTACCCACGCGAAGAAAACGCACACATGAAGAAGACACACACGCGAAAGGAACGTGTTGGAATATGGGTGTTCTCGTCACACCGAGCACATGTATCCTATTTTGGGCTGGACCCGCTCGATTGTCGGTTAGGCATCCGAGGGCATGTTTACGACCTCAGCGTTTCAACCTCAGGCTCTGACCAGGACAATCCCCTTCCCGTCAAACTGACAAGGAGGAAACGCGGGATACCGAATAAATTCAAAGAATCAACGATACACGAGATCACGAAGGAAATACCGAGAAATATAGAAAAAATCACACCACCACACACGATCCTACCTTGGCGAACCGGCGCACAAGACAAACGATACGCATTCAGGCTGACAACGAACCCCGCCCGAAGAGATATCATAAAAGGGGAAGCGGCGGACGAACACCGGACAAGAATCACACAACTCTCGCAATACGCCGACTACATCATTATATAAACCGACGAATCAATGAAGGAGAAGGATCAGGAGAGCCGAACAGGAGCGGGATGGGTACTATATTGGAGAGGAACGGAAAGGAGGAATAGGAGCGAAGGAATGGGAAAACATGCCGAATTACACAATGCCGAAATGCTGGTGCTACTGAGAGGACGGAAAATAGCAACGGAGTTCCAGCTAGCTGTGCCGGAAGGGAGCAGAAAACAGTCAAGAACCATACCATCAACACATCTTCAGTTGCTTCGATAACAAACGAGCAACCAGGATCAAGCCAACAGATATCATTGGAAACAGCGAGACAATTTCTCGACGGGAACAGAGGGGAGAGCATAGAGGAATCGTGGGTCCCAGGGCACATGGACAGAGCAGAGGGAATGACAGGGCAGGCGAGATAGCGAAAGAGGCGACCGAACTCGAGCCCGCCACAGAAACCACCACAATAGCGAACCTCCATCGAGAACTACGCGACAACATGAAAGTTGAATGGGTCACTGAATGGGCAAGGAAGCCGAGGACAGGACGATACGCCATAGCAGATCGTATACCACCCTCATTGGCAGGATCGCGCGCATTCCGCAAGCTTAATCGACATACACTAGGGGTGGTAACACAAGTACGAACTGGGCACGGACACCTTGGGGAGTACTACCAAGCACACAACATACAAGAGCCCGCATGCGACGAGGAACTCCAGCCACGCAAGCACATAGTTTTCAAATGCCAAACATACGAAGAGTACCGGAGCACAATTAATGAGGGAGCCCCAGACCACCAGCTAGCAACAATCTTCGGTACAAATGCGGGAATAGAGAAGTTTGTCAAGAAAAGCAATTCGTTCCAAAAACAAAAGATCTTGGCAAACCTATAGGCGACACTAGCTACAAAACAGTGTGAAACACCACCCACAGCGAACACAAACAACAAGAGAGCCCCCAAGTCATATGCGCAAGCAGGCAGCGCAATCCAGAGACCATACCTGTAAAACATGTTGTAAATACATCCCCTCTTGTCATATCCCCTGCGCATGGTCTGGTAGGCTGCTGGCCAGCTGGCCAGGTGGTATCTTGGTCCCATAATGTGTACCTGTAACCACGGAAAAATATCTCTCTCTCTCTCTCTCTGTGACCAGGACAAAGGGGTCAACCTCTACTCGCTCCTGCTCATATCGAAAGTCGTCCCGTAACGGGCGCATTGGAAATTGCTCACCAACGAGCATGTTGGAAGTCACTCGCCGAGGGTACATCGGAAATCGTCCAATAACCGGTGTGTCGCAGCCAGTGTAGTTGCGATTGTTAGGATTGGCCGAAATCCCAGCCAATGAATGAACATCGGACGAGCAACCCCATCGGAGATTGAACAACTCAGAACCCGAAAGAACAAGTTCTATCGGAGATCGAATAACTCCGACGACCCCGCTGAAGTTTTCACCAATCGTTCACCAATCACGACGACAGCACTCAGGTACACCCCTGTCGCCTAGATTGGCGTTGCACGCGGAAATCGGCAAATTATGCTCCTCAAAGTCACCCCAAATACCCAATCTCGCCAAAAAATTTCATCTTGACCCCTTGTCTTTTTTTTTTTTGGTAAATCCAATTTATCGTACTAAGATGTGTTATCTATGTTACACGTACTATTAGATGCGTGGGTTTGCGTACGAGCCTTAGTGCTTACTGTTACTGTCCTCATTCTTGCTGGAACTCTGGTAGGTTGTGGCTTCGGCTTTATGGAAGAAGGAACGTATATGGGAATTACGGACATCTACTCGGGGTAGGGCGCATGACGCTATCATCACTTGTTATCATCGTTTCTATGTATCTCCGTGTGTTTGACGCTGTTGACGCTGTTGTCAAAGTTGAGGATGCGGATTATGCCTACTGCGTTGGGTGAGTGGTGCTTCAGAGGAATCTCTTGGGGATGGCCTCGCAGTTGAAGGACCAGTGGAAGTCGCACTTGGGGTAGCGTATTTGTGTGGAGTGTCCATACATCTTGATGTAAGTGGCTGGGCTTTCGCAAGGTCTTGTTCTTGTCCCCTCGCACATCAAGGTTTCTCCGGGGTATTCTTCCATCCAGTACAGCACGCACTGTTCCACTAGGGTAGGGATGTCGTGTTCATTTTCGGGGACAGGTTCGTCAGGTGTTGGGGTTGGGGACCGGGGTGGCGTTGGGGATCGGGATGGGATTGGGGATGGATGAACCTCCAAGGTGACATTCGCTGGGGAAGCAACTGGGTCGTTGTCTTTTGGTGTCGGGGTTATGACCTTTTGGCCAGTTTTGGCATCCGCAGCACCATTGCTTACGCATGTGTCTCGTGAGAGCTTCTTCCGGCTCTGAAAAAGTCGACCACAGACTTCGCAATGACACTCCCTGGCATTAACCAAGAGTGTCTTTTCGAAGGTGGTTGGTAATTGCTTGCTTGTGTATTGCTTACACTCCCAGCTGGTGTGGTTTTCCTCTGCGTTGATTTGCAGTATGAAGAATTTATTGTTGTTCTCCAGATTGAAAAGCTCTAAAATAAAAAGGTAGATTGCCTTCTTGTATATCTTCTGGGCCGAGGGAATAATCAGCTTGCCCAGGAGGGAAAAAGCGCACTTGAAAAGGTGCGAGTGGAATCTGGGGTCGAATTCCACCCAGGTGAATCTTCCTGCCTCATCTTTCTGTGCCATAGTGGCATGGGGTACGATGTGTGAGCGAGCGACAGTCAGGCGTCGTCTTAGTAGGTCGAGGAACTCAGATCATGAGGGGTCTGAGCAAGGTAGAGGTGAAGAAATAGGTTGTGGATCTGCCATAATTTGTGAAGTCGATTGTTGAGATCGCATAATTGAGCTGATGTGGTGGTCAGGTCCAAAAAAGGCTGAACCCTTGTCTTACTTTTCGTATAGTCACTCGGTCGTAGAAATCCTATAATTGCCCCCCCTGTATCGGGAATTCTAGGTTCAGTGGTTTGACTAGCCGCTGAGTTATTTATAATTACAGTTACACTGCTCGTAACCGTGAGACGATCGATCGAAAGTCGCATCCGGCGTAGACGTGCAAGCGATTATAGTGTCCAGGTTAGGCACTCGACCGGATCAACGAACGAACGAGCGAACGAATTAGAGCGAATGACCCGCCAGAATGGCAGAACTACTGAAGGACGAGTTCCCGAGACTCACAAATGACAACTGGGACATATTCGAGTTCTCGATGCAGCGGCTCCTTGTGTGACTTGGGCTGGGAGACGTACGGTATTACGGCTATGTCTGATAGCCATTTGGAGATTACCGGCGAAAGGCTGAGTCGTGGTGGAGAGGAAAGGAGCATACTCTCAGTAAATACTTGCTCATGGCTGAGCACTATTGTCCCCGTCCCCGACCACGAAATTCCGCGGTCAGGAACTGTAAAAGAAGTACAAACCTACCCAGTGGCTCGTCTTCTCGATCGGTCCGCAGGCTAGATGACAAGTTTGTGGGCTCATGTTAGGAATCGGATCAGTGGTAAAGGTGGCACACAAAGGGAAGACCTCTACCGCCGGTACTGCCATCAAGCGGCAGGGTATAGCACTTACCCATACTGGCGATGGATCCGATCCCAGCCGTAGGGTCCTTCTGGAAACTTTCCATGCCCTCGCTCAAGGGCTTCCGGGTTTCACAACCTCATGCTTGATTCCCGACCCGACCGCATTTGGGGGATGTTGCACATTGTTCTCCCCAAGCCCTCTGCCTCGATGAGAGCATACTATGCTCTCCACTCCTCCTATCCGATCCCCACTCCTTTTATATGCATTATGGTTTTCACTGGCCTTATTCCACATGGACGAAATCTTTTCGTTACGTAGCTTCTTTGTCCTCCGTGTGGATCTCTTTATTGTCCTCTCCCGCAACGTCCCGGGTTCGGATTACATACCCTCCGAATTCTACGCCGTAGGAACCTATAAAACCTGTAGGATCTGGTAGTCATCGGTAGTCTGACTCTCAACTTGGATTCTCCCCTTCTATCTGTCTGTATTTCATTCGCTGCGATATTCTAGTCTGGCGGCTCGACAGCGAACCTATCGGGGCTCCCCCTTCGCTCTTATATTTTAACAGCTCACTTCTACCTACCCCGCAGTTCGGGCTGTCCAGTATTCAATAGAGAGAGGTAGTCAATCGTGACATCCGAGCACCAGTGAGCTAGTCTCCGATAGCAATGATATTGTGCTCGACCCGCGCCATGAATGTTGGTTAGGCTTGCCAAGGGTGCAGTGTACTATCTTTATTCTTGAACGCTCTGTGCTTTCATTTGTGTGTGTATAAGCCTCCTATCCCCGTCTATCTTAAGTGGGGCATCCTTCGATCTCAGGCCCAGTTTCCGTCAAGCTCTTCTACGGCTGCTACATAATATATCCCGAGATAAGCCCGCTCCTCCCCTTCAGCCGTGGCACAGTCCGGATCCGCAACGACCCTTTCACCTCCCCCGATGACTCGTCCCATTCGCCGGTTGTTTTGCATGTGAAAACCGATATTCCCCCAATGATACATCATCCGGTCATTGGGGTACCTCGCCATAAATTCATTGACCCACTGCCTTGCACTGTCGATAAATGTGTCGGGGAGGATGTCATTACCGATAGTCACCCCCATCCGAGAGGCAAGTGGAACAAGGTACTCCACATCGTCAGCATCCTTCTGATGTTTCTTATAGTGATAATCTGACGAGTTGACGTTTTTCCACCACCCTAGAACCTTGTGGAGAAGAACGAGCAACAACGGCGCGGCGGGGAGTCCATGTTCATTGTTGCAGTTTATCCAATAAGGATCAAAGAGAGGTAGTTCTGCACTCGGCGGGACTAGAATGTCGATATTGATTCCTTTGGTGTCCGCAGTGGAGCCTTGTGGATGGTAGGATAGCCTCTTCCAGTCCGCGTCGGGCGTTGATGGAATCTCGAGATAGAAGCACTTATTATGCACCGTCATCATCCACTTGATCGTCTCTTGATCATACTCGCTATTCAGGATCAGGACGTCCACATCCTGCATTTATCAATGAAATGGCCATGAATCAACAGATAGATTCTACGCTACGCTTACTATCCACACTCACCTTTGGTTCTCGATCGTTCCCAAACAGCTTGGCGGCCAGTCCGCCAATGAAACACACATCTTCCATATCAAGCTCGCGAAGGGTGGCAAGTGTGGCTTCAGCGGCCCTCCAGACGTCCATAGTGGTAGACTCTCAAGAGACTCTGACGCACTGTCACCCGACCTGGTTAGAGTCGTACGGCAGGCTCCGAGATCGGCGTACCGATGAACGGACACGGTTCAAGAAAGATAACAAAAGAGAAAGGGCCGGCCCCTGAATTACGTGGCCTATCGGTTCTATTGGTCGGTTCCCAACGGAAGGCGCTTTGGCTGTCAGAAGAACCGTTTCCGAAGCGAAATGAACGTCTTTTCATGGTATCAATGGGTATAAACATAGCTGAATAGATACGTAAGCCTTTGCGCAACAACGTTGGTGCCACTACAAAGTCAGGTATTGTCCCTGATGGCACACAAAGCCTAAGTTGGTGAGGTCTTGTTCGGTGAAAACGTCTGGATCGCAGACAACGGTTGTGGCGTCCTCTCCGAGCTGGTATGGACGGATTTTGATATTCTTAAAGGAGAGCCCTGTGGCATAGCCGTCGAATAAATCGAGAACGATCGAGTCGGTGCGGTAGTGTCCATCGACTGCGAGGGCATTACTTTAGTACAATTCAACAGATGAAATACCAGAGGATCGAAAAGAGTACCCACCCTTGTAGGGAGCCAAAGAGCCAGAGATGTTCTCAAATTGGAAGTTCTTGACCTTTGTGCTATATTCGTTCGAGTTGTCGGGACGAGGTCCTTTACCTGAATCCCAGTAACTACAGGGCTAGTACGTGAACAAATGACCACGCAAGAACAAGTGATGCATTGACCGTACTTTTGAGTGACTAAGATACTAGTGGTGACATTGATAGCCTTGATGTCCTTCCAGGTAACGTTCTCTGCCTGGCCCTTACCCCCTGTCCACGATTTGAACTGGAAGACCAGTCAGCAGAGAAACTAGGTCGGTTGGAGATGGTTCCTTACCCGGGCAGCATACACAGCGTTGTCCATAGTCCAGTTCTGGAACAGTACATTGGACACGCTAGCCGTAGAGCCATCTTGGCCCAAACTCCCAATACTCAGCCCATGACTCCCGAAGCCACAGTATCCGTTCTTCGCCACGATATTGCGGCCACCATTTGTGATATTGATACAGTCGTCACCGTTGTACCCGTAATAGCCGTCGACAGTGATATTGGTACCGCTAATGGCGATGCCGTCGGTGTTGGAGGGAAAACCGGTCTTCTGGTCGCGGTTGCCGTGGTCTGGTGCTGCGTCGACGAAATAGTTACGGATCTGGTTGTTAGTCCCAGAAATGCTGAAACCCCAGGCGATGGGCTTGATGACCTTGATGTTGGCGATTTGGCCGTTTGTCACCTGGAACGTCGCAAGTCGAGGGCGGTTGGTCTATAGTATCAGGTGAGTTACGGGAGTTTAGCATGGCTATCTGTACTCAGCCGACTTTTTGGATGATATCCCACCACTGCTGTCCATAACTATAAAAGGAGCCAGCGGGGCTGTCTCCGCCTTGTCCAATAAGAGAAACATCTTTCCCTTTAATATAGAACCATGGTTTATTGGATGAGCCAGGGTTCGTATTCGACCTGACCTTCGCTTGTACCGCGGCGATGTCGTTGGGAAGATGTAAACTCCCTTTCAAGTCGATGATCACATCCGCTGCAGAGAGAAACGCTTTAGATGGGCCCGCCTCGCAAAGAATACGACGTACAAAGATCGTTCCAGTACATAGGGGACCAGGCATTATACTTAACACCGGAGGAGAAGATGATATTGGAGTAGGTGTTGCATTCCTGAAACACCTTCATGATGGCGGGGGAGTCGTCCGTTGTGCCGTCGCCATAAGGAACGATGCACGTTTTTCTCGACGCGGCAAAGGAAGGGCTGGTGAGACCGAATAGAACGAGTAGAGACAGGAAGGGTGACAGGAAGGGTGACATGGTGAAAAGAGTGGGGATGGTTTTTTTTTTTTTTTTTTGTGGGCGTTTGGCGACTTATGAACCCTGACGATTACCGGGTACGAGTCCACCCGCGTTGGGAGATCCTTTAAGCAGAGTGTCGAAACCAAGGTACTTGTGCAATTCTGAGAAGTGGAGAGTCCCCAGCACAAGCACTTGGAAGACCCGCGTTGTGGGGCAATTGGGTGGCGTTTCATTTGAGCCTGGGTACTAGTGCATCGTATTTGACCCGAAGCATGTGGCTGCGGAGGGGGGAGGTAACCCGGGTACATCCGATCCGTTCATGAGTAGCTCCGAGCCTTCTTGGCGGAGCTTGGCATAGCTCAGAGTCCGATAGCCGTATTCTCCAGGTTGGATGCCAACAAGGTTCATCATAAGTGCGACAGCCATTCACGTGTCGTCCGGTCACAAGGTCAGGTCGAATTTCTACTGGCCCTGAACTAGACAACGTTCCTGTTGGAGAATCCGTGTTGTCATATGCATATTTCTCATGCTTGTCCCGCCCACCGGCCTCCTCGCTCCACTCCTGGACACAGAAGCCGGAAATGCATTGGCGAGAACACCAAGTACCCGGCTTGCTGGGAAAATGCACTCCGGACCAACTCTCCATTGTAGGGATCTGCAAAGTTCGGATAGAGTCGATCTGCAAAGTACCTCCATTCAGTTACAATTTAGAACTGAGAATTATCAGCAGTATCTTGCTGGCCCCCAGGTACCGCTATATAGTCGGTGCAATGCGCACAATAGGTCTATCTCACACGAATGGGTACTGCCACTGGATACGCGCTGTCGAAACCCATATTCACATCTCAAGAAGCCGACCTTCCAGCACGCATACTACACAGAGCAGGTAGGAAGGCCCTCACCACGTCTCCCAAGACTAATCATATACATCAACCGCAATCTCGTCCCCATTGACACTGTGACTGTGGCAATAATCGACGCTTTAGTCGCCTCCAGCAAGTCGGATCACCTGAATTGTCTGGTACAGAGGTGCCGCCAGTTGGAGATCTCACATACCTCCTTTGATCCTCCACTCGCCTTCGCAGACTGGTCCTCAGAACGGTCTTTCGACCATCCAGCAGGCTGACCCCGCCGCGATTCCGACTCACCCAGTCAACGTTTACGATCGGCCGCAGGGCGATAAGCGAGAGCAAGTCATGGATAATTTATTCCTCCCGTACATTACGGTAAGATATTACGGACTATCCGAATGATAGGGAAGAAGTTTCCGAGGGAGGAGGTCAAGGCAGAGGGAGCAAACTCACCTCGGCTAAGATCTGTATCACAGTCAAAGTTATCGAAGTAGACGTTGTTAATGTGCGTGGGCATCTGGTTGGGGCAGTTGGTGGGACGACGTACCTTGTTCTGGTGGTAATAGCTGTCGCGACGAATTGTTAATACGCTACCAGCAGGAGAGGTACTTCCAGCACACACCTATGGGTAAGGAATATGGCATTCGGGATGTCCTTGACAGTAATGTCCCCAAGGAACGTCCTGCGCTCAGCTCGGCTGTTGCCTCCAGTCCACATTTTTTGAACTTGAACGATTCGCTAAGCACGTGCAAGATGAAACTAAGGACATCACATACGCGAGCAGCATAAACGACGCCCTCTATAAGTCCAGTTCTGTGTTGACCTTGTGACTGGCGCGGCCCCTATCCAAGAAATCGATCCTGAGACCACGACAGGAGACCTCACGTGGTCTATTCTTGACGGCGATATCCCGTGCATCACTGGTTACCCAGACTCAATCGCCACCACTGTGGCAGTCCGGACTGTCGAGGAGGATATTGTGACCACAGAGATTGAAGCCATCGGGGTTGAAGGGAAAGGATATCGTTAAGTAGTGGGTGCCGTTATGAGGAGCGGCATTCACGATTTGTTCTACTGGTACTGCTAGAACGCGTGCAAGAGAACTGGGAAACAGTTGGCCGAGCTTACTCGAGCGTCAACGTCCTTTCCTGGTATGCTCCAGGTGTACGCAATAGGCCTGGTGACTCGGAGGTTAGCGACATAGTATTTCCGTTGAAGATTACCAACTGAAGCTGGAGAGTCAGTCGAAGAAAAAAGTTAAAGGAGTTCTGCGAAGATTTGTAGGCATGTACCCTGTTCCCGGTATATCCACGGAAATGGCATTCTTACATTTTTTAGGACCAGCAATCATCACATGGTCGCTATTAAGATACACCCTGGGAATAACATAACTGAGACTCGTAGAAAGCTTCTGTTGCACGTCGGTGGTGGTGATCGGAGCCCTCAGGGCGGTAGGCTTGCCTCCGAGGAAACGTGCTCGACAAGCGGTTCTGGCGCTTTTAGACCGTTAGACTATCTATGGTTTCTGTATACCAGCGCACACATGAACGTATCAGGGTCGCAGGTCTTATGACATAACACATCGTTCGTGGCTTCGAAGTTGAACCACAACCGTATCTGGTCATTTCATAGTAAAACGACGCCTGGAGCTATCAAGCGGCAAGTGATGCAATATGGACTCGTCATTCACGCCATTACCATCTCTGGAGGGGGTTGATCTGAGCTTAGCGAAGAGGATCGATTTGGAGCATATCCGGCCTCTGTTCTTCGTGCCAAAGCTTGATAATCGGCCACAAGACCCGATTATTGAATCGATCAACTTCGTAAACGGTGCTCCTACACAACCCTCAACAAGCGGACGACCCATGAACGGTGTACCAAAGGCAAATGGTATCGTGGATGGGTTCGAAAAACAGGCAAAGGGGACTATAGAACCAGAGAAAGAGAAAGAAGAGAAGCTCTTGTTGATGTGGTTGAGAGCTGCGAGAAATGAGGATCAAGGACCAGCCCAAGTCAGTCTTGTCCTCTTCGTTTGAGTACCAGATATCTCATTTATAGAATAATCTATAGAATTTAATCAAATCTTGGGACGCTCTTCGACCTACCTATCCATCAACTGCGAGTGCAGGCGGCTTTCTGTCCGAGCAGGATGCATCCGTTTTTTCGGCCGTTCAAGAATTGTATGTCAAGGTCGAACCCTGCAGGTTACTAACTCCCTATTGTAGTGTAGCCCCAACAGTCCGGCTGGAGGGTCTTGAACCACTCCACATCTCACCTACGGATTTGCTCGCACATTTAATGTCGACTTTGGTCGGTAACTCATCGCCATTGTACTCCTGGGACCCGAAGAATGAACAAATGGTTCTTTCCAACAAATACAACAATCATGTGGTAATCGCAAGTGGTCTTACAGAGGACATGTCGAGTAGGTAAGTATCACAGCGCAACCGCGCATTTACCTTTCTAATTGTTTCATAGTGTCATCCACCGCTTCGTTAAAATTGGCACCCTTTTAAGGAGGCTAGACCATGTAGTCGAGTCATTCAGATCCGCAAGGTCATCTCCCACTCATCATGCTTTCGCCCATTCCTTAGCTGTCGTCCTGGATCATACCCGAAAGTTCCTTGCAAGACCAAAACCTATCAAATATTCCTTCCTTTCTCAGGTCTGGCTTTATTATACGGACACGGAGGAGTTACTGTCTGCCCTTGGTGGACTATGCTTTGTGGTGCGTCACATAGCAGTATCGATTCCTTTTCATGTGCTGAAAGTCTGACAGGATATGCTAAACACTCCTCCGTATAACTCACTTCCCTCGACCGCGGCCTCACTACTTTCACATATCTATGGACATCTTTCATTGCACGTTGACCTCTCATCATCACAACCAATACGAGCGACAATTGCCTTCATATTT
>Ga0307513_10010339_pt1 | contig 11703 bp, 14 predicted proteins | sample 15_EM_MG_FD_202174 | JGI IMG/M metagenome (GOLD analysis project Ga0307513, IMG submission 202174) | Populus trichocarpa ectomycorrhiza microbial communities from riparian zone in the Pacific Northwest, United States - 15_EM | ecosystem: Host-associated > Plants > Roots > Unclassified | place... | reverse complement strand
TCGCACTCAGGTGAAGTTCGCAGAGTTGCGGGCAAGGTACTTAGTTAGTATAGAGTTAGTATGTATACCGCGATTGCTCAGACGCGGAATATAAATATCGAAGCATCTTCGCTGCTATTAAGAACAAGAAGCACGGAGAAGAGATCTTATCAATATAATAAGTTATTTTACACTTTTATATCATTACCAATACTTCGACGATCTATACCGAAGCAAATCATTATATCTAGCCTACATTACTCGTGTCTTCTTAACGAGTTCTCCGATATAATTACGATCGAGGTCCTAGCTGTCGGAATACCTCACGCCGAAGCTACCACCTAACAGTTTTTCCTTTTACACGAAATGCTGCTTTGATATCCTGAATTATGATTATGTTAGAATAAGATGTTTTGATTGTTTTGATATTTATAATGTTTATAAGTGTTTTTTGGGGGAAGATATTTCTTATGTTAATAGAGGATTTTAGGTAATAACCTAGATAGCATGATATACATTTTCCTGTAGCTAGGTATAAACAAGCCGCAGATGTGAGAGAAAAAAGGTAAAAAAAGAAAAGTTCTGACGTTCGTGGACTCAAATGGCTATTGCATATGGGTGAAAGATTGCTCGGAGCCTTAAGGTTTTGGTGCTACAAAGGTTTTCTCAAAATGTTGTGAAACAGTTATTTAAAGTTAACTAGCCACATATATCCCTGCTTGTTCCAGTTACTAGTTCCCTACCCTTGTATGCAATAGCAGTCGTGTTTGCAAACATTTGAAAATTACGAGTACCATATGAATCGGGTAGGTAGTTAATGTATATTTACTAGTACAGGATGTGGGTTCTTCTTTGGTGCGGGTTATCAATATTTATACTTCTAGGTGATCTTGTTTGGGTAGGGTATTATACTACTATATAATCTGATGAAAGTCAGATTAGCGCTAGTGAGGATTTTCTTGAAACCTGTCCAGTCACTACTGCCTATATGCTTAAGCTGTGGCAAATTTGCCTTCTTCGTGGCCTCCTGTTGGTTTAGTTGCATTAGTTTTGTGCTAGCTTCGATCTGACTTTCATCAAATTATATAGTGCCCCCTAGAGACTTAATCAACAGTTAATTCAGGTTAACCTGCAAAATAATCCCTGTGTTGTAAGAAAACATTTTTTTTAAAATCATTTTTCATTTCAGGTACTTAAGCTACTCTAAAGCATCATCCAATAGACTAGCAGGCGCCAGATTCACTTACCCAAACTATCTCTCTCACCACCTATAGCAATTGCAAACAAACAACAAATAGCCGTTTACACTAAATCAACATCAAAAACACCAATCCGACATCTCCCATAGCCAACTTCACCCCAAATAGGTCATGATACTAAATGAAGAATCTCTATTATTTGTAAACTAACAATAACAAGACCAACCTTCCTTTCTGAAATCCCAGTACTCACATACTAGGCAGGCTCCTCTAACATCTGGATACAGGATAAAGCAAACCCTAACCACGTCGAATCCCATACAGGGAATAAATATTGTCCCTATTGTTAGGTCACTTCTCACCAATTAAGTCTATAAAATTCTCCTACTGCCCCCCATAGCCTATTTTTCACGGTCTCTGGTATATTGTCCGGATAGGTAGAAAAATATAGGAAAACACGGAGTCGCCGTATTAGCAAAAAATGTATTTGCTTTGGATGGATAGGTATTGCCTCCCGACTCAGGGAATCTGTCCGGATTGCTCTGTTCACTCAGCCCACCCTACCAGAGCACCAGCAGAAAAGTTTCATCCTAGTCCGTTCGGTGCAATACAACGCACATCCTGTCTGCATGATGCATCTGGATGCTCAATATTGGACCCTAATCTCCCAAAGAACACCTAGGAAAGGGACTCATGAGTGTCTATGTCTGGAGCCTATTTATGCCCCTAATAGCATGTGCTTACTACAGACTACTTCAACATGAGGTAAAGGCGTCAGACGAAAAGGAGCTTAATATAGGATGTCTAACTATCTATTGTCCCTGTAACGACTCACAACATATCCCTTATTTGATTACAGCTAACAACTCTCGCAAACAGGTTCTAAGTTCTTTCACCCCTCGCCTTCACTGGCATACTTGTCTCAGTTGAACTATCGAATATTATCAACCTTTAGAGAGCTACCAGCATGCTCTTCCATTAAGGTTGACACTATTCAATACCCCTTGGCCAGCAGATTCCAACCGATCCTGTTACGACGCTATCTGTGCACTCGTTAAAGAGTTATTCATACTCTCTTACTTTAGTTCACCAGACAAGTGCTTTCAAATTGTTAGCCACTGAGTGCTACAGGCAATGTGGACTCTTTGAGACCTATACTATTCAATTCTCCTGGGTGAGCAGATTCCAATGAGATCCTTCTTGACTCTAGTGAACATCTGCCCACGAGCTATCTGTATTTTTCTACCTGCTAACTGCTGTAGACATGTCTACGCTTTGAAACATATACCACTCAATGCCTCTTGCCCCGTGGATTCCAATGCACCCTGCCCTGTCGCTCTCTAATGCCTGGTTGAATTGTTTTCCACACTTTTGTACTTTAGTTCCCGAGGGAAGTACTTTCAAATTCTTGACAACTGAGTGCTACAGGCATACAAATGCTTAAAGAACTATACTATTCAATTCCCCTGGGCAAGCGGGTTCCAATGAGACGCTTTCTGACTCTAGCGGATATCTGCCCGCTGAGCTATCTGTATTTTCCTACCTGGTGACTCCTGCAGACATATTCACGCTTTGAAACGTATACTATTCAATTCCTCTCGCTAAGCGGAATCTAACGCATCCTGTCCTGACCCTGTCTGACGGCTGCTGCTAGACCTAGCACCACCTTTGTACTTCTGTTCTGTAGGCTTGTATATTTAAACAAATAGCTGCTGAATACTACAAGCATACTCATTTTACCGGCCTAGCTTTAATAAATATATTTATCTGCTACCTTGAAGTTTATTTAAATGGCTCTACTAGGTAAATAATACTATGTGGTATCTCATACTAAGCGGACCATTCCAGACAATCCATTCAAAAATTCGTGTATTCTCTACATTTTTTTTCCAACCTGTTAAGCTGGCATCTGATCATAGGTGGTTACACCTAAGTAGGCCTTTTAGTCAACTAGTGCATCTGATCATCACCGGAGAACTTAGCTGTCTCTGAAGAAGGTGGTTATGTCAGGTGGACCCAGTAAACTTGGTTGTGTCCAGTGCGTAAATAGCGCTTGATGGCGTCTTGTGTGTCCGGAAGGGGTGTGCCCTGGCCGCCCCTTCCCGGTTAATGAGCCACCACCCAGAATGCGAGTTTACGTTGTAAGAGCGTGTAATGACCAACGCACAGAGAGCATGGAGTGCATCTGGGTGCAATCTGTTTGTTTTGCTGATGCAAACCCCCCTTCGATTCAAACCCCTAGCCCCCTCTGGAGCCCCAGCCCCATAACTATACTCTTCTGTCCCATAAGACCAAAGTCGCCCCAATCCCTCCTACCTTCCCCTGAACCTCTATTCATCCTCCACCTCTTACCCTTTGGCAGCCTCACTACTGCCATCTTGGGTTGTTCCACTACCAATGCCACTCTTGACTCAGCTACAGTTGACTGCACCATGGGCACTACCCAAACTTCCTTCTCCTCTTCCTCCACAATCGTTCCTCTCATTCTCACCAAGGGCTCAGCCACAATCTGTGGCTCAGGCTTCTGACCCCTCACAGGAGAAGCCACCTCAGCATCCTCCTCCTCCTCTTCCATCTTCCTTTTTACTGCTTTCTTCAACACATGCTTCTGCTTCGATAAAAAACCAACACATGGTGATGTAACTTAGAGACTTCCTTCTCCAAGTCCATGATTTTGTGTAAAGATGGCGAAGCCACTATACCCACCTTAGTAACCTGAGTTGCCGAAAATATAGTAGTATCTTGCTTAACTATAATTAACTGATATATACCTAGCAGTTCACAGGAGATGACAAACTAAAAATAATAGATGGAAGAGATAAATCTATCTTCCAGCGATGAAATTAGAGTAAGAGTAGGATGCTCTTAAACTAAACACTTGAAGTTGTCACGATGCGGGCTCCAACCATCTTGATTGATCAAAACCAGGAATGTGACTGATCGCACAGAGGTGAAATTTCAATGACTGTGGTTGTAAGCAATGTAGTGGATGTTTGTACGAAACCCTTTTTTTTCATTTTATCATTGTATATTCTGTTTGAGTTTTCAGTGGCCTCATCAGGCTCTTCTATCCATTTACTACTACTAACAATTTCATAATCTCACTAATCCCTTATCACTCCTCCTTCTCCTTTCCCTTCCTGCTTCTTCCCTTATTCTCGTGTATTCTTCCTATCATCTCCCTTCTCATTTCCCCACTCCTCTCTATCCCTTCCTTTATAAATCTCCCTCCCACCACCATTCTTCATCCATCTTCCACCATTCACTTCATGATTTTCTTAGCTCTAATTACCACAGTTGTATTAGCTGTGGTCACTTTAGTCCAAAAACCTCTTCTCTTCCTCATTCTCTCTCTCTCCGACATTTTCAGCTTCTCCAACTCTTCTTTACTCCAACCCACTCTAAGCCCACCACAACCCCTCTATCTCTCTACTACCTCCCTACTCTTTCTCCTCTCCTCTCCTTTCCACATTCCTCTCTTCCAAACCATTTCCTTCTAGCCTATACTCTCTGCAAATTCCCTCAACTTCTCCACTCTCCTCTTCTCAAACAACATTTCCTTCATGTCTATCCAACCCTCTCCTACCTAACCCTCATAATAAACTTCCTTCCACATTTTCCATCTTTCCTCCCACCACCTACCACACCTCAAAAATATATAGTCTCTATCATCAACCTCCCTACAACATTTTCTCCACTCTTTGTATGTTGCCCTATCCATCAACCCATGATTCGTCCTCATCCATACTAAAACCCTGCTAAACCATGCCTCCTTATCTTCTCCCGATTCCCCCCCTTCTCCACTTCCAAAATACTCTTCTTCCTTTCTTTTCTTCCTCCAATACTCTCTCCATCTCACCCTCTCCAACCTCTTTCTCCTGCTCCCCCACTCTCCCCAGCTTAAAACTCCCCCTATCCTCCGATCCTTCTCTTCCCATACTGCCTCCTTCACTAAAATATACACCTCTTCATTTTCCTCTATCCCCACATGACCAGGTACCCATTCCAAACAAATTTCCCAACCCAAACTTAACAATCTTTTCTCCATCTTTCTCGCCAACTGTTCCCCTTCCCCACAAAATCCCTTTCCTTTCCTCGACCTTTTTAACACCCCCACATTATCTACCCGTACTACTATCCTCTTCAAATTCCTTTTAGACTCCCCATCTACTCTTCTCAAAACCCTTCCACACCCTACATTCAACACAATAAGAGAATAGTACCATACACCTACTCATCATATGGTGCTGCATTACACAAAACTATCATCACCATTCCTGGTACCCTTTATTGAACAAGTCTATGCCAAACAGCATCTGTGTCAAGACTCCCAAAGGATTTACAAACTACTTCACGAAATAAACCACCCAAGAAGCTAGGACCAGTCCTTCACGCTAACTTAAGGCTAAGGACAATGAGGTGTTTGGGCCATCCTTCAGCACTAGGCGCTACAGGTGGTAAAACCAAATCTTCTGAAACGAACAAACCCTTGAGTAGAGTCATACAAGTAGTAAACTTCGTTCCTTAAAGCAATAAGTAAGATCCATAAGTAACCACATTTACTACTAACCGCTGCATACTTTCGAATATGTATTATTTGCTCCTTAAACCATACGCCGTTGAATCTCCTACCCAGAGGATGACAGAATTAGCCGAAATAGGACTGACATGCCCAGACCTTCCTCCCAAGCTGCTATCAAAGCTCAAGGTAGCTCAGAATAACACCTGGCCCAACAGGCACTATTAATGCTCACTTCGCCATACCTGTTCAGGCCCACTAGGCCTCTACCCCAGCAGGGTGTTCATGCCTAGCCTAACATCCCCCTGCACCTTGCAGGTCTAGGGGCCAATCAGAATTACCAAGCTCCTTGTCAGATTTATCTTCATACAGGATATGACCTATAGCCCAGCCCAGGGTTGACCGGTCATATTTTCAGGAAAAATACACTTACTGGCTTTACATCTCACAGGATCTAGAGCATCCTGTTTATAGTTCTCTATTCCAAGAACAACAGGTAGGAGTAATAATTTAATACCCACGATTATTCTTTTTTTCTCACTCTCGATAATACAAACAGGTACACAGTCCGCAGACTCCATGACTTGAATATGGCGGGGTCTCTCATAGGATTCAATATTTCAAAACAAATGATACTCAAACAACCACTCTGAGCAACCAGAGTTGAAGGAATTGAACCCTTATGAAAATGTGTTGGTTGGTAATCAGGGAAATCTGAGGGCTTTTTCACCCTGTCAATAGAAGCCATTACTAGCTCTACGGTACCCCCAGACCTGCGACACTCTTCTTTATTTTCCGCTCAACACTCCGATGGAAAAGAAGTAAAGCCCATGAAGCCATCGTGAGATAAGAATCATGGACCCTTAATGGCTGATTCCCCAATAATGACACATCACCCAAAGGTTGAATTTCAATCACTGGGGAGGTAAGCACCCTGGAGGATGTACGAAAAAATCACTCATGGCACTTGTACTGTACTCGCGATGTCGAAGCGTTTTTAAAAAAGACTGGGTCCGCAGGAGGCTGCATGTCACCTGCATGAGCGGGTGAGCCAATGAAAGAGTGACAAATTGAAGGTACTTTCTGGGGAAATTTCATCACCCTGAACAAGTGTGCCGTAAAGCCTATACTTTATTATCGTCAATCCTATTCTTAAACAAAAACAAAATGCAGAACGATTACCATATTCCACGAAGCACCACTACTCCAATGGCCAAGTGTGGCCAGGTATTAGCATATAGCATGCTAGGAATGAAATTGAAGGAGATTTCAGAGAGAACAGGAGTTCTCATAAGTACTTGCTCCAATCTCATCCGAGAAGCCAAAAGGAGAGCTGAGGATGGTGGAAATCCTGATCTCTGTGCTACAGAAAACCTTAAGCTCAAACCAAATGCCTTAAAGAGTTCACAGCAGTGTGTAATACAGGAGGAAAAGGACAATTTGGTTGCAGTAACTCTTTCAGATGGGGATCACTGCCGGATGACATACGCTGCGCTAGCAGTAGCTTGTAAGGGAAATCCTCAGGTTTTATTTTTAAGAGTGCTAATAAGTAGAGCAGCGGGTCTGGATATTAGTAGGCACACAGTTCGGAAAGTACTGGAGGAGAATGGGATTAACAGAAGGAAGGGAGGCTGCCGAGAAACCTTCACTCACTCTACAGCAACAAGCGGCTCGCCTGGCCTTTTGCCTTAACCACCGGAATACAAACTGGAAAGAAGTCATTTTTACCGATAAGTCCTATTTCGAAACAGGAGCATTGCGTTGTCGCCAAGCTCGTAGAGTATTGCACCGTGCAGGGCCTGCTGAAGTTTATCTTCCACAAAACCTCAATAGGAAGCTTGCGCAAGGAGCTACTGTGATGTTCTGGGGAGCGATTCTACATAAAAAGCGAGGTATTAAATTGGCCCAGTTCCTGGTTAAATGATTGGTTTTTCTAATATAGCTAGTAGGTTCTGAGCTTCCATATCATACATATACTATACCCTATAAGACAGAAGGGCAAAAGCGGGCAGCTACACTCTACCTGCAGCAGGAGTATGAGGCCGAAGTGAGAGAGATTGAATGGTTTGCTCATATGGGGTTTAAGCATCCTCGGGCTCCAGCGGCACTAAAGGTGAGAAAGAAGGACAGGAAGGGTGGAATTGACTGGTACATTTATAAGGAGAGAATTTTGGTACCTCTTCTCTACCCTTTTACTATAGAGGCAAAGGTTCAGTTGCCCGGTATGGTAATTATAGAAGATAATGCTCCCGCTCATGTCCATCATTACCATAATTCTCTCCGAGAACACCCGGATCTACACAAACTCATCTGGCCTGCAAACTCACCAGATCTTAACCCTATAGAAACTATTTGGTGTGAAATGAAAGATCTCCTTAAAGCTGAAGTTGGACCCCGGATGACAGCTGCAAGAATCCGTGAGGTTATTGTACAGGTATGACTCTGGCTTCCCCCTATTGCCTATTTCTCTGCTAATATCTTACTAGGTCTGGAATGACTACCCGGTTGACCGAGTCAACCACCATATTGAATCTATGTCTGCCCGCATAGAAGCCTGTATTGGAGATGAGGGTGGGAATGGTTTTAATTTCTAGTTTCTCTATTGTAGACAGTTTCTATGGCCTTTTTATCATATTTTAAACTCTATGTACCTTCCGTTGTATCGTTGATAGACATTTTCACCTCTCATTGGCTCACCCGCTCATGCAGGTCAAATGCAGCCTCCTGCGGACCCAGTCTTTTTTAAAAACGCTTCGACACCGCGAGTAGTGCTTGCGCTTGCAGGAGCACGGGATGACACACAGGCGGGTGCCATTTGCTGCGTTGTCCGCCGGTGTCGCATTTTTTCTCTCTCTCCGTTCCCCCGTCGTCGTCGTTCGTCTCGGTGCTTCCCCCTCTTGGGCGGAATGGGGTGAGGAGGGGAGGGGGCGAATTACATGTCTTTTTTTTTTGACAAAACAGGGTTTTTGCCCGGTATGTTGAGTGGTGGTGACGCCCGAGGTTAACGGGCACAATTAAAATCGTGGACCCTGAGAAGCAACGAGCCTACCAACATTGGATAACCCGCAAGAAAATAACCCCCCCAATCAACCGAGGGCTGTGTTACTGCCGTAAAACTGTTGCTGCTGCTCCCCTGTACTGTACGAGTACAGTACTTGTAGCTCGCTTCTATTTATATTTGATATATTTTGGCTTTTCTCGTTTTTTATTATTTTTCATATTTAATTTTTTTGATGTTCGTGTGATCGTGAGGAACGACAACAACAAAGACACCTCCATCAAAGCCATTCCCGCCCCGTTCATCAATTCATCAATCCATTGATCTGTTTCTACGAGGCCCACGGAAAATAGTTTTAATTTTATTCCGACAATGGCACCAACTCCAGTCTACATTGTCTCTGCTGCCAGAACTCCTCTTGGAGGTTTCCAGGGGTGAGTTTGATTGACCCAGTTTAGCCGCGCGGGGTGGAGCAAGAGAGGATAAGGCGAGGAACGAGGGGGGGAACATCAAGTGTATGAGGAGAAAAGCTTGGGGAAGAATGTCCTAGCTAATATCTTGATTCCTCCGCACCGAATATAGCTCCCTATCATCACTCACTGCGATTCAATTGGGTTCCCACGCCATCAAGGCTTCCCTCGCCAAAGTTCCGGCCATCGAGGCTGCCTATGTCGAGGAGGTTTTTTTCGGAAATGTTCTGTCGGCCAAGTATGCTGCCTTTCTTATCCCTTTCACTTATGCCACTTACCGATGTTACTATTACCGCTCCTGCAATGCCAGTTGATGGGAGGTTACATGGTATGGTGCGTTCCGGTGGGGATTGATTCTGACATCGGGTATCTACAGCCTGGGACAGAATCCCGCGAGGCAATGTGCACTTGGGGCTGGATTGGCTCAGTCCACCGTGTGCACTACGGTCAACAAGGTGTGTGCTTCTGGGATGAAGGCTATCATTCTAGGGGCTCAGACTATTATCACTGGGAATGCCGACGTAAGCTCATTTTTAGTGGGGGGGTGATGGACAATGTCCTTATAATGATTAATGGTGTTTCATAGATTGTCGTTGCCGGTGGAACTGAGTCTATGAGCAACACCCCATACTATATCCCCACAGCCAGAACTGGAGCTCGCTATGGCAACCAACAAATGGTTGACGGTGTTGTCCGTGACGGTCTGTCAGACGCCTACGATAACCAGGCAATGGGCTTTGCGGCGGAGGAATGTGCGCAAGATTACACCTTCTCGAGGGAAGATTCGGACGCCTATGCTATCAAGTCATACCAGAAGGCCCAAGAGGCAGTATCCAACAAGCGCTTTGCCGAAGAGATCGCACCAATCGAGGTTTCCGGTGGAAGAGGAAAGCCTAATGTCTTCGTCGAAGTTGATGACGAGCCCAAGAACGTGAGCCTTGATGTCCACCAATCTACGGTAACAAGAGGAAATCTGGGTGGGCTGACGGTATTTACTTTTTGAAACGAAATAGTTGAACATTAGCAAGCTCAGGACCGTCCGGCCAGTTTTTGTCCCAGGCACTGGTACCGTCACCGCTGCAAACGCGTCCCCAATCTCGGACGGTGCGTCAGCCCTCGTCCTCGTCTCAGAGGCCAAGCTCACGGAGCTCAATCTTGCTCCACTGGCCAAAATAATCGGCTGGGGTGAAGCTGCAAAGGCCCCATCAAAGTTCACTACAGCGCCCTCTCTTGCTATTCCTAAGGCCCTCAATCACGCTGGTCTGTCGCAGGAGCAAGTCGACTTCTTTGAGATCAACGAAGCCTTCTCAGTTGTCGCGTTGGCTAATTCTAAAATCCTCGGCCTAGACGAGGCCAGGATCAACGTCAACGGTGGAGCCGTGGCGCTCGGTCACCCGCTCGGATGTTCTGGTGCGAGAATCGTCACGACCCTTATTAATGTTCTCAAGCAGCACGAGGGAAAGATTGGGGCTGCGGGTATTTGTAATGGTGGTGGCGGCGCTTCTGCTATTATTGTTGAAGCTGTATGAATGGGGGTATGCTTTAGCTATAGCCTTGCTCTGATATGTTATGTGGTAGCTTCTAGTTGGTGGCAACATTTAATTATTACTATTGATACCCACCTTTCTATTTTACCTTGATATGAACTCGTACCACGGTAACGGGTACGAATTCACAACATGTTTAATTGCAAAGAAAAAGAACATGACCCAAAATAAAATCTATGGTAGAACACAAATCTCGCGCGTGGATATCCCAACAATAGCCTAGCACTGATTTCTCACAGCTTCCCCGGGGCGAAAGGATCACCACCACCAACCGGCAAGTTATCCACTCATCTATTCGTACTCTTCCGGCCAACCATCCAACAAACCCATGCGGTGGTTCTTTCCTCCCTCCTTGCGATAACGCTACGTTACACAGATCCCGTCATTCACCCACTCGCACTGTGCCACTGACTCACCCCAGTCCCTTCTAGCCCCTCAACTCACGTTACTTCCCACCCACACCTCCACCAATGACACCATAACCTGCAAAAAAAGATAAATACCGGTAAATCAAGTTCGCCCACCATACCGGTACCCTCGGGTGCCACCTCGTACTCGAAATCCTAGACTACCATATCATACCGTAAGCAAAGCAGCGGAGTTCCCGGAAGGGGGGGGGGGGGGAGAAGTGAGTGAGTGAGTGAGCGACTCTGTGTGGGTACCGGTACTTGGTGAAGATAGCGCATTTTTTGCTTGGTGGGTGGATGCGTGGGTGCTTGGATGTGCGGGGCGAGTGATTTTTCGTGGAGGTAGTCGTATGGTAACGCGCGGAAGGTGGGGGGAAGGAGGGGTTGTGGCTTGTTGAGTAGGGCTGGGTAGGATTTTTTCGGAAGGAATCCCTTAAACCGTTTTCAAGCACTCGCACTAAGTGCGGATACACCTGGTTGTGGAAGCGATCGGTGGTGAACTAACTGAAGAGAGCAAAGTTAGGAATAATTGTGACAGCTATGATGTAAGTATTATGATGGACGTAAAGGATGCTAAGATAATT
>Ga0307513_10010338_pt1 | contig 11704 bp, 11 predicted proteins | sample 15_EM_MG_FD_202174 | JGI IMG/M metagenome (GOLD analysis project Ga0307513, IMG submission 202174) | Populus trichocarpa ectomycorrhiza microbial communities from riparian zone in the Pacific Northwest, United States - 15_EM | ecosystem: Host-associated > Plants > Roots > Unclassified | place... | reverse complement strand
AGGATTTAACCGAGGTTTATGAGGGTATGGATGACCCATACATCAACTGGAGTTTGATAATTTTGCCCCCCATCCCTCACATGCCTCATGAGGTATAGGGGGCAAATGTGTACTTTTGCTGATGTGAGCTGGGCGGTGGATCCTACTTCCTTTAGGAATGGGATTGGGAGACATCTGGGTGGCAGTGAGAGGTGTTTGAGCATTTGGCGGGGGCATGAATTGCTCAAGGTGTTTGGGAGGTTTGCGGATATGGGGAATTTGGATGCTAGGATGACGGTGTTGTATCATATTCTAATTGGGACATTAATTGGTGTTTGTGGGAGGACATATAAGGCCGGTGTGGCATTGAGCCGTCATGTGGAAGAGACTGAGGGTTGTTTGTTGGTATGGAGGACCCAATATGTTCGGGATATGCATGATTTGGAGGAGTTTATTTTACGGGAACAAGTTGTTGACTCTGCCCTTGATATGAGATTGGCGAGCCAGGAAGACATATTAATCCGGGAGCAGTCTGGTACTGCTGAGTGCCCATGAGCCTGGATTGGTTGTGATATTGTTTGTTTTTGTTTTTTGTTTTTTGTTTGTGGTTGTTTTATTTGTTGTTTTGGTGAGGGCTGTCGGGAGTTTGACATGCCGTAACTCAATGCCGATTCGGCGCGGGTTTAGTGTTAGCTATAGTTGATAGTAATACAATACAGAGTAGCGCATCATCACTGGAGAATACTGAAGTAGGTGCCTTAGTCAGCAGTGTCTTAAACATGACAGGGGCGGTACAACATTTTCCACTGTCGCACCTGTCAAGGAGATAGCCATTTGGGAATGGAAGGGTTGATGCATTTCATGGTTGCCAAACGGCTGTTCCGTTCCCAATTTTCTGAACGGAAGGGGAACGGAAGGGGAACGTTCCTACCAAACAGGCTCTAAGCTCTTGTTTGTGTTTTCCTAGCCAAGCCCACCACTCCAATCGCACCATCCATGCAAGTGCTTACAAATCATTCTCTACCCGGGAGTTCCACCTTCCCCCCTTCCCTGTTAACTAAATAAAACCCTCTCCCGCCTGTGACTATAGAGAAACGAACTATCTAGCTAAACCCCGCGTAGAACAATTTGTAACTCCACAGTACGAGCTGAGCCTCTAAGGTGAAATGCCGGTATACTAGTAGGTGTGAGAACCGCCTGAAAGTACTTTGTAATCTATTATTTCGTTAGCGCGCTGTGCTGTTAAGCGATAACCTATGCCAAGGCTCCCGCAAGTTCGAAAGAAGCCTACGGTACTGTCCTTCGAAGCGGGGGAAATCTTGGCACAGTTACCGTACAAGGGTCTATCATGAATACATGGTACAGAGCCGGGGTGGTCATTCTCCGTTGTAAAGGCAACTTTAGAACGCTAGAAAAAGAATGCGTTCAAGCAATTTTACATTCTAAATGGCAAATTTCACACACTTATTGCAGCACCAACATTAGATTTAAAAATAGGATAACTTCATAGAATGTTCAGAAAAGATGTAGACTACTAGACTTCTATTGAAACCTCAAATGATATAAATCCTATGAACAGTAGTAGGGAATAAAACTCCCTAAAACTGTGCCAAGATGGTTGTTTTTGGTGGGAAAATTGAGGCTTGGCGAAATCCAAAAGTTCAACTATCTACTGCTCTTGAAGGGTTTGGAATTGAGTGGATACTTTTATATATAAATAGTGTCCCCACTATATTCAGTAGTTCTATGGAGAGTTTTAATTTTTGTGAATTTTCTCTCATGTAATATCTTGGATTCAAAAGCTCTGATTTGGACAAAATTATGGTACACTGAGGCAAGCGCCGTACCACTGCCCTTCAACCTCTGATCCCTGCTCTGTACCATTAATTCATGGGAGAGCCTTGTACCATAAGAACAAAACATCTCGCTAGGACTTCGCCCCCCCCCCCCCCCCGGCACGGTAAGGACGTTTTGACGAACGGGGGTTTTTTCCTTGCAAACGAAAAAGTGAATTTGTCAAGCGAGGTAAAAAATCCTCGTTACTGATCCCTTCTCTAGTCGGATGTCGCTATTCGTCACCCCCAGGATGGAGACTCCATTTGTCTCAACCGAGAGCTAAAAGAGAATCTTTTCGTTATGTCTTCTCCACTTAACCTAAAAGGGGAATTCTGGACGTCATAGCATCATTCTATTTGTTCCAGTTCTTCCGATACTTGCTAGATAGTCCGAAGCGAACAATGAAAGAACTGTAAGAATATTGGACTTAAGTTGGTGAAGCTACAGTAATCAGAGCAGGGTCTAAATTTCCCTTACATAACACCCCGCTATGGCACATAGACACTACCAGAAAACTCTAGCTCCTTTTTTCTTATCTTTCGCTGCCATTAATTTTACTTGTATTTATATCTTACCACATGGCATGAGACCCTCGTAGCCTCAGCCAGAAAAACAAGGTCGGACAAGCCCCGAGAGAGCTTACTTTCTAACTCTAGCGCCCATCAAGAGACACCTTTGACATATCAGCTAGCTCCTGGGGCACATCCAGTTGTGCAAACTGACCAAAAAACACTTGAAAAACAATCTAAGCACCTCCGCCAGCCCTTAAATTCACACCCTCCATTCCACAATATATCGCTCGACTACCACCCTGAATGCCCCCCTGCAAAAAAAAGCTAGAGCGATAATTGCATGAGAGTGGAAATTAGGTTGAATTACTTCTCTAATGGACAGAAACAACACAATATGTAGCCTACTTTAGGTGATCTCACCGAATATCACTCAGGGTATCTATCTCCGTGCCCATGTCCATATCTCCCAATAGTGAGTAGGAAGCATTGAAGGACTAGCACGGCAGCGGTAGACTGGGAGGAATAGAATAGGGCTTGACGTATGTGGAGCCAACCATAGGAAGCGTGCAGTCATAAGCTTCGCCCTCCGGCTTAGCGTCCCCCATAGACTAATTGTAAGGACAAAGGTATAATATTATACTATTAAACACAAGGAAAAAAACCTAATCCTTCTACGGATCATAAAATAAATCCGTTTCCCCAATACATATCCCTACTTCCTTACTCATCCCCATGTGAGAAAGAGAAAGACATAGTTATAGAAACCTCTCAGTGGATTATTGTAACTACTGAATTAAACTAACCCCCCACAGGTTCCTGGAACCTCCACGATATATTATAGTTGACTACTTTCCTCCACTAATACTAATAGGGAGCCACAATAAACGCCGGTTTTCTAATACCCCATCTTCGCCACCACTAGCAATCTCCCCCCAAACAAAACAAGAATATGAACAAGATAGAATTCCGCCAGCCGCGCAGTCAGGCATTATGTCCTCTTGTTCGCAATGTCTTAATATATCGCAGCACAACTCCACCGGTCGTCGGCCGAGTTATCGTTCCATTCGAGATATCCAGATGGTAATGGCCAAAGCGAAAAAAAGAAAACCGAAAGAGAGTACGATCACCGAAGGGGCCTAAATTCCCTCACTAAACTAATGAAAGCATGGCCTGAGGGATAACTAGAATTAATGTAGAAGAGCATAGTTCGTCAGGGAATATGGCGGTACCCTCCTGCTTATTTGACTTGGGGCCGAAACGATACACGGCGAAACGAAACGAAAAACGCCAAGGAAGTTGAAGGAACTCACGCCTAAATGATCGCACTCTGGAGCGGGGGAAAAACTCTTCACTTAACAACAACCTCAGTCTCTCGCTCAACGACACCTCCATGCTCAATGCTCTCTCTAACTAACTGAGAGCGATCACAGGAGTATATATCAATCGCGGAGACATCATATCCATCATGAGGCACCACACTACTCCATGTAAGTCTCTCCCTCCCCTGTGAGCACTCCCGGCTAACTAAAAGAAAGACGAACACTTTCTCACCTCCGGGCTTCCAGCTCTTTCACGCTGGCCTTAAAGTACTTCCGCTTTCCTCCCGGCTTTCCCGAAAGCTGCACGATCCCAAGGCTATTGCGCATTCCTGCATTCGCAATACTTTCCCGAACGTACAAACCAAACGTCCGAAGCCGAAGCCACATGCCCGAATCCTTAGCGCATATCCTCAGCCACTCCCGGAAGCTATCTGAACAAAGGAAGTATCGTGAGTGTGGCGAGCAGCACCATTTTCAACACTGCTCGTGCCTGAGAAAGGAAAAAAACCACTGGAGACCGAGAAAGTACAATGCAACGCACGCCTGGTTGGTAGAAAGTGAAGTATAAGTTAAGTGGTTAAGTGTGTGGGCAAGTAGATGATGTCTGGGAGGGCGTATCCTTTGCTGAATAGAGGGTGGTTCGCTTAGATTGTTGAAAGAGAGTATGAAATATGAATGAATGAATAATAGCGGGTGGGTGTTCTTCCTTCATTTCTTTCTTCCCCCCTATCTCGGAATTATCTCATGCCGGTTTCAAAGCCCGGGCCCACCCCCCTCTGCCCCTCCCCTGCCTGCAGCTCCGAAGCCCACACCCCGCCCCAATTTGATTCATTATGCGCCATAAGTTCAACCGGGATACCGCCCTCTCCTAGGGCCTTGGGTCCGGTTTGTGGGAGTTCGACAGGTATTGGGGGAAGCGGTGGTCCCCTTTGGCGGCGCCGACGGAGCGCCATCGCGCCTAAGAGGCCAAGTACCACAGCAGCCACACCTCCCACCGTACCCCCGGCTATCGCCCCAACGTTTGGCCTAGATTTGCGAGGGACATTTAGGGACATTATGGTTTCAAGGGCTGGGTCGCTCCAACCATTGGCTGGGGCCTTCTTAGTTGAACCTCCGTCTTTACTACTAAGCGATTGGTTTTTACTATTGTCGTGTTTTAGGAATCAGATTACTCACTTGCCGCCAATAAGCTTAATAACCTCCGGAGGAATTTCGTACGTTCCCTTGTTGGGTGTAAACTCGTCTGTCCATGCTGATGTGTTGACATCGAACAGGAATGCAGCATTTGCCCTCTCGTCGCAGGTAATCCTGTCAAAGTAATCCTCAGCCCTGGTCCCGCCATAGTAGAAGATGTAGTGTTCTCCAATTGCTTGACATTTTGGTGAAATCCTCCCTTTCGGGTCCGCTGCAGTGGTCTTTGTACTAGACGGTAGCTGGGCCCACTCAAGACTTGGAATCGAGAGAACCCAGATGGCTCCAGTGCTTCGGGCTTCCGTTATATCTGTTGAAGCACCAGCCTCAAGGCCCCCCATAACGTATATTTGATAACTTGAACCATCGGAAGCTGCTTTGAGAGCTGTGCAGAATGCGAAACGACCAACAGGCACCTCAGCTTCAGGTGGCAGATGTTGGGTGTACCATTTTGATTGCTTTATGCTGTAGATGTTGATCTCAGAAAACTTTCTCTGTTGGATACCATCAGCATTTACGCAGAGAAATTCAATAAGTGGGGAGACATGCTACTTGGGTATACAACCCAGAGTATCCACCAAACTGAATCAAGACCTCATCTATAGTTGTCGTAATATGGACTAAGCCTCCATCAGATATTCCTCCAAGTGATGTTGTTTTGTTTGTCCATGTATTGGTAGCCTGGTCATAGGTTATCAGGCCGTTATGCTCCTGTGACCATGTTACATTGAACGATGTTCCGTCTGCCGAGAAAAAAGCGCCACCGAAGAGAAAGCCCTTCTTCATGGATGGAATCCATGCTGTCATTGAGCTAGATAACCTCCTTAAAGTGTTCGTCTCGAAATTCCTTAGTGTTATTCCAGCATCCGTCCATCGTTGAGTTGCAATCTCATATTGCCATTTCTTGTCCTCAATGGGAGGATCCTTATTTCCATAAATGGTATTGTTGTAGGGTTCCCACCTTCCAAAAGTAAGGTCAAAACCGGATTCCGTAGGGAAGAGGGCCGCATCTGCAACACCAGGTATTGTGCGTGGAAATCCTTCCGTTTGAACGTAATAGACGCTGTCTAGAGAAGTTTTGAAACTCTTCGATATATTCAATGACCGAAGCAGCGTATCTAATCACGTCGTCGAATCGTTAGTTTGAAGAAAGGGGAGGAGGTTGTACATTCGAAGTGGGTACAAACTAGGGCCATTGTAATAAATGTACTTGTTGATATAATTCACTTGCCCTCCTGCGATATAAAGAATGTCATCTTTCTGGGTCACTATATATTTGGATCTGCAGTAAATAAACAGGGATACAAAGTGTTTTAACAAGCTGGGGAGAATCCTACTCATATGCGATCTTAAGGAACAAAAGTCTTCTGTCGGGTCAACATCTCTACTGTGCGCTACTAATGAGAAGGGGATCAATCCCCCAAGAACCCAAATGCCGGATGCAAAGAGTCGCATATCTCCTCAGCTGTGACAAGAGGGCTTTAGAGAGAGGTGGGGTGATGAGAGGTTCTGGGTTTAGGAGAGAAGGAGGGATATGGTGGGATGTAAGCAAGAAGGATTGAGGCTGTAGCATATTACGGTTTGAGAAACGCTCTCAATGTGTCACAGATAATAACCCTTCTCGCCTGGTGTAGTAACGAGAGTGCATTCATCATTTTGCCACTAGTCATATTCGACCACCACTGTCGGGTATAATACGAGTTTCTCCGCGGAGGGAGTGGATGGGCGAGAGCAATTGCTGCTCGAATCCTTTGAAAGCAGGGCCCCAACCAGAGTCGTTACCATGTGCTGTACAGTACTCTACTTGAATAGCCTAGAGAAAACTCTGCCTTTTTTCGCAGCTGCAACCACTCGACGGAAGCGTCTGCGATCCAAATCGCCTTTTAATTGTGGCCGCGCAATCGAAGGTGGGGTAGTGGGGTTGATATCGCTATCTTCTACAAGCAATACTCCACTATCAATTCTCGTGATGAGCGTTTGACAAGGGGATAGAAGAGAGTTTTCACCAAACACCACGAGAATAAGACAATAAAAAACGATCAATAATCCATCGCACAACCCCCTCGAGCCCCGAAATAGTACCGGGAGGACACGAACACTGATATAAGAAAAAATGTGGGAGGACCTTGGAATTTTCCTTCTCAGCTCCGCGAGTGGAAAGCACAGCCAACTCAGCCCTCAGCTAAGACAAAACAAAAGGAACACACAGAGCGCCTTGCGAGGGGGGCAACTACAACATCCTAGCACATTTTTCTCCCATTCGAGCTTTTAAGTTAGCAACTCTACCGGGCTTTTTATTTCAACAGTATACAGTGACCACTGTATACTAGTGGGGGGAGCGGCGCTGACAATAATTACTTGTGGGGTGATAAGGGAGGCTGATGGTTGTTCCTTCCTCAGGATTTGCTTTTCCTTATCTAGTAATATTTTCGCCTTGACCCGGTACGTGCCCCGGGAGTGTTAACCATGACGATCGGAAAATTCGGAAAACGAGTATGTTAGCAATACCCAGAAAAATGCAGACGACGGGGTAGAATACCCCTTGGCTAATATGAATAAGTCAAAAAAGTTTGAGTCGTGTCGAGTAACCCCCTGCCCACAAGTAAACAGAGCAGATTATTTCCCACCGAGAGTGCAATATCCCGGCCAGACGCCCCGAGACCCAAAGGAAGTCCGGAATAAGAAAAAGAAAGTGTCTATTATTTCTTACTCTATGGAGGTACAGTACAGGGCATAAGTTTTGTAGGTTCCACGGGGTGTGTGTAGCAAACCCCGCTTGTGGAACCTATAAAACTTGAGCCCTGTATCTCCATAATAGACTCCTAGGCACTGCAAAATTTTGTACAACCCTAGTCAATGCCTGAGACAGTTGTTAATAAGCAACCTTTTGTTAACCACTACAAATTCACGGATGTAGAATAAGTTGCTCTAGCCCTAGAGTACGTACAAACTTCAGACCATTGCTGATAATAGCTATATAATCGTATCTATGCGCATCATTGGTAAAGAAACTTAAGCGACACTTTTAGCCATCCCAGTCTTATGCACTGACAGGTGCAGCACAAAATTTGACGATGTCTGAGCAGTCCGAGAGATGCTTGTGCTCCTAGATTATCCCCTTCGATCGGGCGTTTCAGCCCCACTCACCAGACCGGAGCTTGGCGATTCGGTCGGGCAGGAACCGTTCGCGATGACCCTATCGCAAAACTCCGAATAGTTGAGCAGTGTGCTAGAAACCTAAATTTTCATTCTAACTATCCAGCTAGCTAATCGTGTGCTATGAAGTCCAAAATTCCCTTCTCTGAAGGGGCGCAAAGTACACAGCAAAAACACAGCCCCTTTCCCACATTCGAGACAGAAGAAAAACATTAATTCCTTGACCCCCTACTATGAGAGGAAAACTCGACGACACAGTACGCGAGAGTATCCCATGCCGCACTGCGATACCTAGCTAGCTAGCTAGAGGGCTTGAAGGAATGAAAGTTTAGGCCTCTACACTGCTCGGTTGCTCGGGTTTCTGCGGTAGGCGATAATTGAGTTTCTAGGCTAGATTAAAGTACCCGTACCAAGTCTAGTACTATACTGTACCATATTATTTCAAGTTATATGGGTTTTCACTAAGAATAGACGTTGCCTTAAACCCTGTGGTGTCGGACATTTAAAACTGGCCTTGTAAAGAATTTGTTAACCCACCGTGGGTCGGTCCGGCAGCTCCCCCTGCCACGGGAGTAGGGTTTATCAAACCTCGCCTGTCAAAGTTAACAATAAATTCACCTTAAGGAAAATGTAACAATTGAGGGAAACTCTTCATCGGACTGCCCAAGAACCGTGTTTCTTCAATTCTAACAACTCTGCTTCTCAATGAAGTGAGAATTAGGTAAGAGATACCTATTCTCTATGAGTACACACCTTCAGCAAATAAGGTTGGTTTTAGGTATCCGGTGCAATGCCGCTAGGCGAGAAGCAGGCGCTCGGTTACAGGGCCTCCCATGATAAAGCAATCGCCATGCATTAGACGGCATTTTGCTATTATAGAAACCTAAGGCCAACGGTTGCTTGCTTAGATGTATCCTCGAAAATCTGGATTTCTAGCCTAATACCCACAGTGGAAAAGACAGAGTTGATGTCACTGGAGGAGAGCGATTTTTGTGTAGTTGTGGTCAGGTGGTAAAGGACTCAGGTCATTGGATATTTTACACTAAAAACAGCTATTTTCAGAAACTGATAGCTCAACACTACCTAGGCAAGATATTTTGAGGAGTTGCAAGAAGTATGAGAACAACTACATACTTCTTCTATTATGGAGATATCAACCCTATAAATTGATAACTCATGATTTTTATGAAATAGTTTTTATATGTGGATCGACTGATATGACTGACAACGAAACGGCCATAACGAAACGAAATGCCCAAGAAAACGATCGCATACTCAGGTGCGAGGAGGTTTTCTTCTTCCCTAACAACATCACCGCTAGATCAATATGATTTTTTCCTATTGCCGAGCAATTATGCCAAGTCCAACGACATGATCAGCCCGGCGCAAGAATATTCAAGGCATAAATTACTATTACGACACAGATCGTATCGGGCACACCATACTCGAGTAGACAGGTAAGAAACTTGACCTATGCACCGAATCTAGAGCAAATCCCGACCAGTAAGTGTAAGGTTTGGGTTGGTGCTCAGGGGTGGTCGAAGGTGGGGCAGGCATGAATCCTGGGGAGTGCAGCGGAGTGCAGCGGGCAGTGCAGATGATAATTTAGGACATGCCAGGACATGATGGTGTTATTGATGGAAGTCTCTGGAGAGTGAGAGTCTTTATCCCTTGGGTTGTTTGAAATACTAGAATTCGTTACCAGGACGCTGTAGTTAGCTACGAAATATAAGGTATTTTCACGCTAATCCTATTTTGGAGCGATTAGAGCGGAGGGAATATTTAAGCTGACCACCATCGCTGAGTCATTTGAGCTCAAAAATAGCTGAAAGCATCCATCTCCTTACCAAGTAGAGCCGCTGGCTGGCTGACCTGGCCGGTAGCGAATACTAGTGTTTCAGACTGCCCAAGGGATAACACGCCTCTTTTGTTATAAGGAACTGCCGAGAATTTCATCAATATTAACTTCCTTTGTATTGTGTTGGAATTTTATAGGAAGGTAGGGACACCTCTCGTGAAAGGGGATTGTCCCGGGGTTTATTATGTACTTCTGTCCTCCCCGTATATTTTTTTAGTGAGAGGACGAATGGCGTTACAAGAAAGTGCATTTATTATCATTGCCTCCTAGGTTAAACCTTTGGTACGAGTTTGTTCGTTGCCTCTGCCCTAAGACACTAATATTCGGCAGAGAATGTGCCACAGCGCTAGCCTGGGCCCCGCAAGCATAATAGAGGGAAAACGATAATGGAAATGGCTAATCAAAAGGCTTTACCTCCACTAAAAGGATTCAGTAGGGTACCCGGGAGTTAGATTCACTGGTATTATAGCTCTCGGCGCGCTGTTCATTATGAAAACTCAACAAAAGAACTGTAGGATGTTAATTGACCTTTGCTGCCCAGTACTTCAGTTCTCTGCTGGCTTCGGTACAAGTACGAGCTGAGCCTCTAAGGTGAAATGCCGGTATACTAGTAGCTGTGAGAGCCGCCTGAAAGTACTTTGTAATCTATTATTTCGTTAGCGCGCTGTGCTGTTAAGCGATAACCATGCCAAGGCTCCCGCAAGTTCGAGAGACGCCTACTGTCCTTCGGAGCGGGGGGAATCTTGGCACAGTTGCCGTACCATAAGAACTAAGCATCTCGCTAGGACTTTGCGCCCCCCCCCGGCACGGTAAGGACGTTTTGACTAACGGGGGTTTTTTGCTTGCAAACGAAAAAGTGAATCAGTCAAGCAAGGTATGATATCATAACAAAAGATCTCCGTTACCGATCCCTTCTCGAGTCATATCGCTATTCGCCACGCCCAGGATAGAGACTTCATTTGTCTCAACCGAGGACTAGAAGAGAATCTTTTCGCTGTCTTCTCCACTTAACCTAAAGGGGAAATTCTGGACGTCATAGCATCATTCTGTTTGTTTCAGTTCTTCCGATACTTGCTAGGTAGTCCTAAGTGAACAATGAAAGAACTGTAAGAATATAGGACTGAAGCTATAGTAATTAGTGCAGGGTCTATATTTCCCTTACATAACACCCTGCTATGGCAGATAGACGGTACCGGAAAACTCTAGCTCCTTTTTTCTTTTCTTTGGATGCCATTGATTTTACTTGTATCATACGATCTTGGCGACAAAATTCGTGCACCCCCGGTTTTTCACCAAAAATGGCAGACTTCGGGGACTCATAACCCATCCCAAGACTGTGTGGATTTAATAAAACCAAGATATAGTGTAGGTAATTGTTCAAACTTTCTAGGTAAAAATTATGAGAATTTTCCCATTGTCTTGTGAGAGCTGGGAGCTGAGGATTGTCATTGGATGGGGTTGCAATGTATTGTCGGGGGACAAAAATAACGGCGGTACCAACGGGCGAAAATCTTGGACAATGACAACGGCCTCCCCCACCAACCCCACTATCATGAAAACTAAAAAAAAATTAGAAAAATGTAAATACATAGTAGAAATTAATATTTGGTATACCATCCATCAGCCTTAATAATTGCCTCTATTCTATCCACCATTGACCCTGCCAAAGTAGTAAAAACCTTTGGGTCCAGAAGTTCCCAACAATTAGTGATTGCCTCCTCTATTTCCTTCTTGACCACATTGACATCACCCCTCATAAGATATAGCTCAGGATAGTGCTTATGAAGCTTATCTTTCACCAGAGACCAAACATTTTCAATTGGATTGAGATCTGGTGAATAGGCAGGAATTTC
>Ga0307513_10010337_pt1 | contig 11704 bp, 11 predicted proteins | sample 15_EM_MG_FD_202174 | JGI IMG/M metagenome (GOLD analysis project Ga0307513, IMG submission 202174) | Populus trichocarpa ectomycorrhiza microbial communities from riparian zone in the Pacific Northwest, United States - 15_EM | ecosystem: Host-associated > Plants > Roots > Unclassified | place... | reverse complement strand
TACCAACATAGCACATGACAAACTCAACCCCCCCCCCCCCCCCCCCAACGCCAAGAAGCAAAAACCCAACCTCGGCCAAATCATCCACCGAACATGTGCAAAATAACTCACCGAAGATCCCGACAACAAGCAAGCCCACACTAGCTCCAAGCAGGAATGGCTCGGTAACGCACTATCCTCTTCCCGTTTTCCTGCCGCACACAATACATACGAGCACCTCACGATTCGGTACCGGTATCATAGAACGTCCCGGAGGTTCCCGTTCCCCCCAGCAGCCCTGTGACAAAAGGGAGTAACTTGACACGTGGAATCTCCAGAGAGGAGGAAATACAGATAGCCGAATAATCCCCGGTGACGCTGGAGCCTATTTCTCCGGCCAGCTATGCCGTGGGCAGGTAGGTGTATGATATTATGATATTATGATACTTCTAGGATGGAAACGATACCTTTTTTGTTTGTACCTTTCACATTTGGAGTTGAGCAATGCGCTAATGCATGTACTCCATAGGCCTAAATAATCCAGCCATGGATTCTGCAAGGCCTCGAACCGGTGGGGATAAAGGAGACTAATTAATTAGAAGTGTTTTTTTAGTGTCTCCTCTACGAGTAGTTTAGCGAAGGGAAATACCCCACTTTACCGCAGGAGATGGCTACCCTATCTTTCTCTTCCCCTCCATCTTCTGGCTTTTCTTTTTTTCCTCCAGAGGGGATTCCTCGCTGGAGGAGCTCTCTTAATCTTGATCAGCAACTTTCCCGGGTTCCAAGAGCTATTCCATGTATTTTTCCGACTTTGGAGACTAAACACTAGTCACAAAAATACGCACCCCCAGAGAAGTGGTTTGTGCGGTAGTCATTCCTTTTTTTTTTTTCAGGTAATGATAATGTCATTGATCATGTGCCAGCTTCTCCTATTTGTAATATGGGATGGATGGGTACGGGTATTTGGAGGTTGGTTGATGCGATATAGAAGGATGCTGCGGGGTTTTCTGGAGAAGAGAATATTATGATTAGAAGAGCTCCTGTAGGTTGAGTTCAGCCTAGAGCTGAGAGGGAGAGAGAGAGAGGGTGGACAAGCGGTGAACGATATGGTAATAAGGAACTCTACAGATTCCTGAGCTCCACAGATACCATTTCGTCTGTTACCTCAAGCCCCCAGCGACATCGAATTCCCTCCTTTGGCTAAACAGACAGCGTGAATACCCCTCTTTCATTCCCTACCCCTCTTCACTCTGAGAGTCTAAAATTAACCCAACAGACAAGAGTCCCCCCAATCAAAACAGATCTACAGTAAACACTCCCGTTAGCCGAAACCAACGTAACACAAAATTTATGCCTAATCCTTTATCACCCCCCCCCCCCCAAAAAAAAAAAAAGGCAGAAAAGGGCCCTACCGTCTCCAGATCCCCTCCAACATCTAATACCTTGAGCACAGCATATCACTCGAACAGGGGCCCATGACAAGGGTCCGACACAGACCTAATCCAACGGTCCCCCCCCCCCCCTTCGATAGCGTACAATACGAGCGGGGAACGATTATTCCGAACACCCCCAGCTTGTCGTAGATCATCCGCAACGGAAGGTCGAAGCTGCGCTACCGTAACTAGGAAACTGCTCATCCATCCACCCACCCATCCATCCATGGAAGAAATCACTTTTTGCCGCAAAATATACCCCCCCAACAGACAGACGCAGCTTTCAGCCTATCACATACAAGTAGTCAATACACAAGATGTCACTCGGTGGCGGTTGGCTTCTGGACCGCCAATGCTGGCTGAACCTGAACTGGGGGGGGGCGGTTTCTAGCGCTAATATTAGATCAACGCGCAAGCGTGCGTAAGAAGTTCAACTGATCGGGTGGGGGTGGTTTCTCAATAAGTGATATGATACCGTAAAAGTCGCATTTCGCGATGGGGAAGGTCCGCGCAATTGGTTTCGGTTATTTGTCTGGAGTGTGGTGGATGTCCGGAGGGGGGTTTTTTTTTTGGTGCCCTCTTATTGGTTCGGTTATGCTCAGGTCTAAAATAATATTATGATGGTTTAGGGGAAGATGCGATATGGCTTGAGCTGGTTTTGATAGTAATCTTGTCAATACGGTATCACTTTCGCTTCTGCGCGCGCGGTCTGCGGGAATGAGCCGGTAGTGGGGGGGTATAGAACGGGCAGTGATGAGCCCTCCCGCTCGTGTGATACACAAAGACTAGCCATATATATTCGGGAAGTGTGTTGGGGTAATAGAGAGAGGGTCCGGAGCGGGTAATTTGCTTGATTCTAGCCTGTTGCAACAGCAATGGGCGACGGGTTAGGGTTCACACACCTCACTTGTCCAAGCTTTGAGATGGAGAATTCCCCTGGGGGTAACTTAAACGGTAGTCTAGTCTAGTATCTGACTTTAATCCACATTGCAACGAGCAAAGATCACAGCAAATTCTTCACGAACCCGCGAAATCCCCATTTCTCAAGCTCGCCCGTTGCCACAGCTGGCAGCTATAGTATCACACAAAGATAGTATAATAATTCTCAGCTCTACACGGCGAAATCCCCTCAATCAACAAAACCTCCATAATATCAACCTCCGTGGCATGCAAACAATATTATATCCCGTTCGCCCTCGAGCACACCCTCGCATGAGAACCTCACTACCTCTCACTCGGCGGCTACCAGACTCTAGCCCTCCCAATCCGGAACAATCCGCTCGTGGTCTAGACAAAATCTGCACTCCAAGTAATTTCAGTTGCCCCCGATCTGATTCGCCCCCCACCCCGCGCCGCAGGTATATAACAAATTTAACAGCGATCTCTCGCTCGCTCGCTCGAGTAGATCACCGACCCACAAAACGCCAGACTCCCAATAAATCTAAGCGGCTCAAAATTCCTCAGCGACTAATATAAAAAAAAGCCCTCACACTTCCCGCATGCGGATACTGGTCCCGATAAAAACGGGGAATCTTTTTATAGGAGAGGGGGCCACATCAAGTTCTAGGCTCTGTCTGTCCGTTCCCATTTTGGCTCGGATGTCGGGCGTTTTGTCGATCATTTGGATCTCGTTTTGAGCATTCGTTGAGTCGTCTAGTCTTCAGCGCTGGTAACGGTAGGACAAATGGAAGTCGGGAGCAACTAAAGTGCGCAACGAAAAAGGTAGTAACTTCCAAATAAAGAATAACAACACGCTCTCGCGAAAAAAAATCAAAACGTTTCAGCAAAAGGCTAACGTCGATGGTTTGCCGTTGACTTAGCAGTTACGAGTATAGATAGGGGGGGGGATATATAATTATTATAAAAAATCTAATAATAATAAAAAATCTAACAATCTCGGTAGCCGATCGGGTATAGACTAGTTACACCCTAGGAATCGAGGCATCCGGTTTCGCTTTACTCGAGTACGAGTGATGGCAGATGAACAGGGGATAGCTTCATGCCACGTTCTCAATAACATGCGACACCGAAGGACGACTTTTTTTCTTTTTCTTTTTCTTTTTTTTAAAAAAAACAAGAGAGAGAGAGAGAAAGCCTAGATCAATCCGATTGCTCCGAATCGCGAGTGCCCAGGGGTAATTCCCGAGAATCAAGAAAAATGCCATGTGCCCGGACAAAAGCGGAGGCGAGGGAGATAGAGGTCGCCGTACAAGTACAGCGACCGCAAAGACAAGGTTTTTTTACGAGGAAAAACTCGCCTCTCCCTCCTCCTCCTCCCTCCAGACAATCCCGCGGATCTGAAGTTAGGTACCGATCACCGTGGCTCGCGGTAACGGGTAACGAGATGAGAAAGCGCGGACCCGAAAGGGGGGGGTGTGGGGGAGACCTGGCAAATCAACCATAGGGCAAACCGAACTGACCGATGCGCCATTTCCTCCAATACCGTATACAGTTACGGTTACAGCTTTGCTCGAGCAAAAGCACAGGCTGCACTGCAGCGTGGGGGGGGGGGAAGTTGTGTATATTATTATAGAATCGAAATTGCGGGGTGTGTGGAAAAAGTGCGGCCGATTCATAGACTGTCACTCTGTGCTGTATGTCTGGTGTATGTTTGTATGCACCCCGGATGTTGGGGCTCATGCTTGCTGTTCGCAAGTGGTGCAGCGGCGGTTTTATGTGGTTGCATGGCGCCAGCCCAACACAAAGCGATCGATGTTTTGGTACTACTCATCGGTCGTTTGGATACCGGTGCAAGTTGATGTTACTACTCTTATCCCTCCGAGCCAGTTATCCGAGAGAGAAATGGTTTCCTCAGAGCTCCTGTTTTGTTTTTTGACGTGCAACGTTCCCTTCTCGTTGTAACTTAGAACTCTGATAGGCTAACGGGATGTGGACGCCATCTCGGCGATAAAAGAAGCGAGCTGCTACAGCAAGTAAGACCCGAGGATGGGAAAAAGTGACCTATGATAACGGGTAAGCCACGAAAGTTGGATCTCTAAATTTTGATACATCGCATCTGACTCAAGTTGACGGTGGGAGAAGATGAAACAACTTCTCGGAGGGGAAAAGCAAAAAACACTCGGCTTAGTGATGGAAACCTTAAATCCCGCCAATCCCCGACAAACCTTCACCTTCACCTTCAAAACCCCCGTAGGAAAAAGAGAACAGGGAGGAAAATGTTACAGCCTGCTCGCTATATATCCAAGCGACATACGATTATTAAAGGGAATCACACCAGCTGACGGACCAACACAGCAAAAGGTTGTTTTTGTTTTTCTGTTCGTCTCTTTCCGACTCCGGTGGGTACGCTACTCGAGTTATAAGTAATCCGATCGATCCCGATCCCGATCAACATGGAATCGTCACGTACTAGTTTCTGAAGCAATTAGTTATTACAATGCCAACTTCCCTTCCGACACTCCTCTCTTCGTACAGCACTGCGGAGTACGGAGTTCAGGTATCAATACTAATACCTGCAGATGTACAGTACAGTACCCGGCGGGTTGGGAATGTTACTAAGAGGACAACGGTACGCACCCGTACGGGGGTACTACACACGACCTGGTACTGTACCGTACTGTTCCCATGAGACCTAAACAGGAGACCGGGATAGAGAGCCATGTATGAGCGGAGCTATTATCGCTACATACGGTAGCGCAGCAGAAGTTTCCCAGAAAAAAATCTGCCCCCCCCCTCCCAATGACCATAGAGGGGAGCGAAAAAATAAAACGGCGACCTTTTTCGTTAGACTTCCTGACCTGGGAATAATCCACGGGAATGTGAGGAAAGCCGGTGCAGCAGCCTCCGGGTGTGAAGAACCCCACTAGGATACCCGGTATGGTATTCGTACCGTACATGTTGGAGGTACGAGTATGATATGCAATTCGTCAGACGAAATCCGGTTGCCTTGTGGGGCGATAATGTCTACCGTCGGGTGGTGTGGGATGTAAAATCTAGGCTGGCTGGCAACGCACGGGGCAAGGCTAGTTACTTGTACTTGTAGAAGGTAGGAGGGGTAAGGTTTCGCCTGAGCCCCACCCCCCTTCAACAGTCAGCTACGGCAGTCAAAAGAGTCGCCGAGTGTAATATGGCTGGCGGGCTGACTGGACTGGACTGGACGGATGGTACGGGGAATACCACATATCGGTCGGAATTCCTCCATCCAGATGACCAACGACCTAACCAGACAGTCCGGATCAAGAAGCGAACCCCCCCACGCCCTTAGATCCTAGATAATTCAAGGCGGCTACCTATTAGTTATCGAGTGACCGTAGGTGAATCATACTCCCCACCATTATCCATCCGATCGACAAAAAATCCCTTCGACATTTCCCTATTTCGCCATGTTTTTTTTGTGCAGTACGTGCATCTTCCTAATGCAAAGACCGTGGTAGCAACACCTAAAATCACCACGGTAGCACATCCCTCACGTGCCCCTCCCCCCTCCCCAACAATTCGGTAGTGTGAATTCATCCGGAAACATGTGCGCCGCCTGGCTTGTCTTTCGATAATCACACGCTCCCCAGGGCTGTCTTTCTTTCTTTCTTTCTTTCCCTTTCCGCCCTCTCTACTGGTGCTGGGGAGGATCACTACCATCCCAGAGAGATGGTGAGAGATACTGTTGCGCAGAAATCGATAGGTTGGCCTGGGCCCTTTTCATTTTAATCCCTGGGGTTAACTTACCTCGTGATCGCGGCCCCAACTTGCCAGCCTGCTGGCCCGCATGGAAAGTGGTAAAAATAAAACAAAAGCACTCAAACACTGCGAGACTCGATTAATGAGATGCAAGGAGGCATGCAGTAGAGTGCTCGAGTAAAGTAAGATGGTGATTCACAACTCAGCAGCCAATCCCCACGTTTAACTTTTTAAGTACCCCTACCAGAGCGATACTGCTAGGATGGGATGGAAATCTACTCGTAATTGAACGACGTTCGCAAACTCGGCTGCTATTGCATGCCACCAAAATTCAGCCTTTTTTTTGTTCAGATCACGGTGTTATGCAACATCAGTCGTGTTCACAAACGTGGTTCAATTACGAGCATTCGAGTATCTGTCTCAGCTGCTGCGCGTGCTGTCCCAGATCAGTGAGGCCAGGACTTAAACAAGGATGTATGCGCTACCCTAGATCTAAAGGGCCCTCACCACCTCACCTCAACTCGCCTCGCCTGGCCGGGTGCCTTCGGCCTCCACCTCCGCCACATAAGCACAGGCACAAGCACAAGCACAAACCTTGTTCTGGGAGGATTATATCAGCATCATAAACGCGCACTCGGTGGGTCTTGGCGCGGGGATGGGGGATTATGCGGGAGCCAATCGTGGGAAAGCCGAAGTTCCACGAGAAAGGGTGAGGAACAGCTTTGTGTCAGACAACTCCTAGTCTTCCATCCGATATCACGCTCGGGGTTCTTCAACGGAGGCTGTCTGCGCATACATACGCCCTAACCACCATTCCGTCAAGTGGCCGAACAACAGTATATGGAGAGGGGTGGGGAACAACTTAAGAGCGGGCAGTGAGTGAGCGTGACCAAGGAGGTAGAGAAGAAGAGGCAATGAGGCTCTTTGATAAACCCTGGTCCGTGCGTTGTTCAAAAAAAATGCGGGGAAGCTAGAGAGCATGTATCACGAGAGCTCGACCAAGAAAAGGAAACAGCGAAAAGGAAAAAAGAATAACATCGAGTTTGTGATTGCCCCTTTAGCCCCTAAAGGGAGAGATCGGCGGTTCGATAGTCGATGCAGTGTTTGTTTTTAATTTTCCGGTCCTGTTTTCAGTTATGCTGATCTACGGCCGGCTTAAGACTTTTTGAAGGGACGGAGGTCGGGCCGGTACGATACGATAAGGCGGTCTACAAGATTGCGTTATTGTATTGTAAGTCAGACCTGATGAACCCGCGGCTAACTTACTGTGATGTGGTTTGGAAAGGAAGGACGCAGTACTGACCAAGCATGCAAGTCACTCGAGTATGCCTGTGATGTGGAAGGGACCGTAGGAAAAGAGGTCCACTGCAACTCTAAACTAGCATAATTTTCTAAAAGCCCGCGGAGAACCGGGGCTTACCTATGGTAGCCTTTCGCGAGAGTGAGAGGCGGGGTGTTAGAAGCGATGACAAAAAAAAAAGATTGAGAGTGAGAGGAGAGGGGAAAGTCTCCAAATCCTTCTAGAACATCTAAACACTAGTCACCCGTCCATGTTTTGGGAATGATATACGAAATGGTATGCGTAAGTATGGCAAAGTTGTTCTCCCTTGTGATCCCAAGGAACTATTCATAGTTTTTGGGTAAGCTAATGTATCTGTCCTCCAGGGGCGGGAACCCCCTGCTCCGTCTGTTCAACTTCCCCCCAGCCCGGAGTTGTCCCGGTCGAAACTCTTGGGAGCGAATGGCCGGGGCAGGGAAAGCAGAGAGAAGGGTGAGGAAAAGGAAAAGGAAAAGGAAGGTCAGGGAAGAGGATAGATTCTTATGTATGATGCGTACTGTTTGGGAACGTGATCACTCCGGAGTTACAGTGCAGAGGTGAGAATGGAAGTGACTTCCAGTTGGATGGAAAGTGAGGTTGCTACCGTTAAGTGCTATATTGCACCATGGTACTACCACCTACTATCACAGATCATGCTCGCCGGCACTCCAACAGTGCAGCACGCAAAAGGAAAAAAAGAAAAAGACGTTAACGTTATCACTACAGAATTGCTCTCTTCTCATCCCACCCCACCTTACTATACACTAACTCGCAGAACTCTAAAGCAACTTTACACAGCAGCGGAGCCGGAGCACAGCACAGCACACACACAAGTCAAGACAAGCGAATATCGTAATATCGCTCATCTCCCAACCCGACCTATGACAGCTTTTCCCCCTCCTCCCCCTCCTCCTCCTCCTCCTCCCTCTTCTTCTCCATCGCCTCACCTCAAGCCCTCAAACAAGAAAGGTGTAAGGAAGTAAAGGTGGAAGAAATATGAGATAAAGACTACCAGCACTCATAAAAGCAGCGATCCCATCCACCCCCACTCAGCCCACCAAATGCCAAACCGTTCCCATAGCCACCATAAATTCAATCAATCAATCAATCAATCAATCAATCAGTCAATCAGTCAATCAATCAATCAGTCAGTCAGTCAATCAATCAGTCAGTCAATCAATCATGTCGTATCGTGTCGTGTGCCCACAATAATAGAGCACACACCGTGTGCATGGCAGCCAAACAAAGCACAAAACCGCCACCCAGCCCATCTGCCCATCCAATCCACTCATCCACCCATTCACCCATTCACCAATCCGTCCAGCAATCCAGCAATCCAGCAATCCAGCAATCCAGCAATCCAGAAATCCAGAAATCCCCATGTCGCAGGAAACCACGCTAGTTAGCGAAAGCAAAAAAGCATGTATGTAATGAGTGAGCACAGCCTGCAGGCAATATCCCCTCTTTCTCACACTCCTGCTTGCAATTGCATCAGTATCCGCCGCATACACAATAATTACCTCCGCACACAAACGACATGTGCAAACCGGCTAGTAGAGGAGAGTAAACGGGGGAGGGAATGGGGCGGCGGCAATACGAGCGAGCGAGAGAGAGTGCGAGCGCCGTCACTGCAGTACTGTGTGATAAGCCCCCCGGCTCCTCCCTCCATCCAATTCAAGGGTCCAATGGTATCGTAGTTGGAGCACCGGGAGACCTTACCCCACACAATGTAGATCACGACGCCAGAATCACGGGAAGGAAGGAGTTTTAGGTTGATTACGCTATTGCCTAGTTGGCTTCTGGATCGTATTTGGATGGATGGGTTTGCGCGGCCTAGGGGATGAATGAGTGGATGAAAATTTGGGACGAAAAATATGAAAAATGATCCAGTGGTGGATTTACTGAAGGGCAGTCCAGGAGGGGAAGTGCTTAACAAAGGAGAAAAAGGAAAAAATCGAGAAGCAGAGAGTCCATGACAGATATGTAGGATAGCGAAAAACAAATCATAGCAAGACTGAGCCGAGTGGATTGAGCCACCACCCGAAATGGAACGAGGGCAGAAACGAATACCGGTATATATATAAAACTTCCTCACGCCGTCTTTTGCAAGCACGGATTGTCCATAAGAGCAAGATAGAGGTTACTGCAAGCCACTAAATCAAGAAGGGAGACTGAAAGCTATCATAGAAAGGAAACAGAAAGAGGGGGAAGATAAAAGGGTAGCAGGAGATATGTTTCAGGCACCACACAACGAATATGGTACGTTGTTGAAGAAAACATCCATAATCTACTAAGATCAGCATAGCGACACTACAAGGGAGGCTAGGCATATAAATAGACCGTACGAGAAGGACAGGCGATATTATCGTCAGGAAAACTGATTCATGGGAGGCCGTTAACAAATTCGTAAAACGACATGGGCGAGTAGGGAGCAGACCAGATTAAAAAAAAGGAAGAAGAAAAACATAATATCCCCCCGCACACTCCCGCCTTCTCGAACACCATGAGGACAAAAAATGACAGGACAAGCGATAAGGAAAAAGGAAAAAGGAAAGAAAAGAAAAGAAAAATAAGAGGAATTGAATCCCATGCTGTTGGGTCCTATTTCCCAGGTTTTGTTTTAAATGTGACACCAGTATCGATACAAAGGTTCCCCATGGCCACAGGAACATATATAAGACGCTTTTTGCGAACCCGGGTGCCAGCCGGTCTCATCTCACTGAATTTTTCCCCCCTTCACCCCTCTATGGCCTCGGTTGAAATTTCCCAAATTTGTTGCCGCAAGGAATCATTATCCACCGATATTCCATTTCATTTCTCAAACACAAAGCACAAAAAGCATCTCATAGAATAGGGATTCCCGTTAGGATCAAAGATATGCAGATCCAACAATGCCCATTTGAACCCCCATCACATTCTGTCTCCCCCTTAATTTGTTTTCCTCAAGCAAGAGAACTGCCTCAATTAAAACCTTCTAGCAAAACGTACCAGACCCCGTTCAACCGCCTTCCTCGCTCCCCATCATTTTCAAATTGACACCAACCTTCTAAAGGCTAGCATCAATTTCCTTGTAAGGATATCAAACCCGCGATCACTTCTTCTTCTGCTTTCTAGGAGGAGTAACAGGTCTACCAGCCCCCATTCCACCGTAAACGTACTTCTGTTTCTTCTCAGCAGGCTTCAAGATCTACAATGGCAGTCGTTAGCTCGGTATGCAAAATCGCAGATACAGCAAAAAAGGTATCATCTAAAGTTGGACATTGATTAACCACCCACGTACCTGGAACGAGCACAACAGGCTCTCATCAACACTCATCATTGCACCAGCGTTGTCAAATTCGCCACAGTAATTGGGTGCGGAGAACAGGGTGACGAGCTGTCTCTTGGAGAAGAATTCGTAACCGTCTTCAACGACTTGGTGAGCACGACATATAAGGTCCATGTCATGCTTCTGCAAAAATCTTGAGACAACATCAGGGCCAAATGTGAAAGAGACACCACGGTCATTTTCGCTCCAGCCAGTGATGTCCTTATCCGGATCGGACCAAAGGAGATCGCAGAGTAAGCCGCAATCGGGGATCTAAGAGAGAGAATATGAGTCGATTTTTCGACAATAATGAATTGACGATGGGGAAAGGGCTGGTTACATCAGTAGGTCTCATGACCCTGCGAATTTGCTCCATGGAGTTGAGATCAGGGGAAAGACCACCATGCATAGTGAAAATCTTTTCATCGATGATAGCAGCAATCGGTAGACAGTTGAAGCAATCTGTAAAGGTCTTCCAGAGCTTGATGTTATATCTCCTTTTACATTCATCATAGAAGCCGTAGATACGGTTTATAGAGGCACACTCGTGGTTGCCGCGCAGGATGAAGAAGTTTTCCGGGTACTTAATTTTATATGCCAGAAGGAGGCAGATGGTTTCGAGGGATTGTTTTCCTCGATCGACGTAATCGCCAAGAAACAGATAATTTGCCTCCGGAGGGAACCCGCCGTATTCGAAAAGTCGAAGGAGGTCGTAGTATTGCCCATGAATATCTCCGCAAATCTAGTTGAGGAACTGATCAGCACACACCGGGACTTTGATCGCCCAGAAACATGTACATATGCCCGGGCATTAATGATATCATACCTTGATTGGAGCTTCTAACTCCAGCAGGATTGGCTGCGATATGAATATTTCTCTAGCCTTAGTACATAAGTAGCGAATTTCGGCTTCCAACAATTGAACTTGTTTTCCGGGACGGCTGCCACGAACTTCCAGCAGCCTATCGATAATAGAGTCCAAATCGACTTCCGTTTGGTCCGCCATAGCGTTGTAAAGAGTGGAGGGGGGGG
>Ga0307513_10010335_pt1 | contig 11705 bp, 10 predicted proteins | sample 15_EM_MG_FD_202174 | JGI IMG/M metagenome (GOLD analysis project Ga0307513, IMG submission 202174) | Populus trichocarpa ectomycorrhiza microbial communities from riparian zone in the Pacific Northwest, United States - 15_EM | ecosystem: Host-associated > Plants > Roots > Unclassified | place... | reverse complement strand
TTTGTTCTTTCGCGGGAGGATGGAACCTAAGGCATGTGGCTATGTAAGCGAGGCCTAGATAGCTTGCAAGCTTTCGAATGACCTACGTCTCTGATTGCTTCGAATATTTCTCGTACTCCGTCCAGTTTATCGCCGCCACACCGATGACGTTTCTGATTATCTGATAGCCATCAGCTAGGCTGAAAGGAACTTGGTTTCCTGCGATTTTTCTCCACAAAGACTGGAGGCATGCACAATAAGATGCGGCCATTCCTTTTTAGGAATCACGCCTAATGGCAATAGAGAAGGCGGTCTCATTCCTTCGCTTCTAGTCGAGAGGGCAAGATATTTCAGCCAGGGTCAAAGTTTTCAGCACAAGAGTGCAAAACTGAAGAGTGAACTGTCGAAGCAGGCCTACATTTCCTTCATCTTGAACGTGAGTTGGTGTATGCGTTCGTGGTAGGTGCAGCACCCTGTATGCACCGGGTCAATCGCGGTAATCAAGGGAAACTACGAACCGGCAACAGTGTACGCACACCATTTCGAAAGACGTTCGGGATCAAGAAATTACCCTCGCTTGTTCTGATAACCCGAAAATTAATGGCGATTGCTATTCGGTGGCCGTGAGCGCTCAGCGCCCAAGAACTGTAGAAACCACAGGTAGCAGCATCATTTTCAATCCACTAGCTCCGGTCTCTCAGGTGCAGCGGCGTCTTTTCCTACTTAGTCTTGGTCGCGAATACCCGCAACGCCAGGTCGCTCGTCTTCACTTGGCGTTCGAAGTCATGTGGAGAGAAAAGGCTTCCTGGAGTTGGACGCGATGATTCGTCCTGCCATACGGACATGAAACCACGAGAAAGGATATAAAACTTACCCCAGTTGCTTGCATCAATGATATTCTCACAATCACTTGGAACCGAGTTCAAAGGGAGGTTTCAAACCAATATCATGGCTCAAGGGAATTTGTCGCTGGTGCTGACCTTGCTGTGCTAATGCAAGAGAAGCTTAGCCTCATAGTTTATCTTCTGTACAACTAAACTCACTCCCTTACAACACCAGCAGACTTTTGACCATGATGTGAATCCCTGGGGTGGCCTCAATAGATGGCAATATCTTCAATGCATACTTGAGGTAATCATATCCTTCACTTACAGCCTCGCCTAAAGGGATCCGCCCTGGGGCGTTGAGCAATTCGCGAATTCTTCTGCGTGGTAAATAAGCACTGGGAGCCCAAATAATTTTGTTAAATACCTCCCTGCTGCCATGTCATCATCGCTTATGATGTGAGTTGGTCACGGTGATGACGGTCCAATTAGAGTGGGAAAAGGAACAACACAGCCACAGCGCTACGTGAGTGTCAAGCTTTGAAGGGTTGCCTCTCCCTTTCATTTTTGCCTTATAATTCTTCAATCACCTTCCAGCATGGCCGTAAACGCGTCTAATAAGGCCATTAGTCTTCTAGACGCGCTAGATCAGTCATTTGCGCCTCCAAGTTCTCCATTTGCTACTTCACCATCAGAGCAAAGCGAAGGGTCGGGAACACCTCTCAAGCACAACCTTCTGCAAACACCGAATTTGAAACACTACTTTGAACCCGGAACAAGCTCTTCAAACAAAGTGAGAACTCTAAATGATCTCAGGGCCGCACAGAAAGTACAGGATTCACGACGGTCGGACGCAGGTATGTAAGCCTTTGCTCATGCCGGGTGATTGTGTAAACGAATCATTATAGACGACGATGTCGCGGACCTACTGGTCAATGGGTTGCCCTCTGGATCTCTCAAATCTACTGCTACGGGTGGATTTCGTCTGAATTATGATCAAGAAACCCCCCTTCGCCAAATCGACTTAGGAGGACCTGACCAACAACAAAGGTATATAAATTTCATTGATTGACCACGAAACTATCTTTATTCCATATTTCTACAGGATTGCTGAATTTGTTACCAAATCTATTGAAGGAACGAACCACCATTTGTCCGTGCGAGAAGCCATGCAGAAACTTGGGCTAAAAGAGTTGGCCTTTTGACTCATTGACCACACAAATCATTTACCATTGACCGTACAGTAATAGAGATCTGCTCCCAGGCCTCGAAGTCCGATTGTTAAATCATCAAACCATAGGAGTAGCTTGGTTAGTGTCGCCTTACCATTTTGATTGACTCGAAACCATTGACATTATTTGTTCTTCAGGATGCTTGAAAAGGAGAGAGGCCAGGACAGAGGTGGAATACTCGCGTGAGTGTACCGTGTCCATCGCTGCTTCTCATCGACCCTTAATTTCTTGTGGGGAAGGGACGATATGGGGCTCGGTACGGTTGATTTCCACACCAAAATGTCCACGCTAACGGAGTGTGACAGGCAAAACTGTCCAAATGATAGCGACGATGGCTATGAATCTTCCCTCCCTTGAAGATCAAAGCCGAACTACTTTGGTAGTCGTGCCGGCTGCCTTACTTCAACAGGTCGATTTCCCACTCTCTGTCCATTGGCAAACATTAACGGCTCAAGGTAGTGGAAAGATGAAATTGATACGAAAACAAACAACCTTTTTAACGTTCACGTCCATCATGGAAAGGACAAGTTGAAGGTAGAACGTGTCTTTATCCAACATAAATTACTGATTCACCTCTCACGCAGAAGTTATCTGAAATCAAACTAAAGGATGTTAGGACTATCTCTATGTGCAACTCTACTGGTTCCTAATGATCAATTAGGTCATCGTCACTTCTTACCAAACGTTTTGTCAAGATTTCAATGTCCCCAGGGGCACGCCACCTGAAGAGGAAGCTGAATGGATTGAAGAAAATGGGTAAGCGGAGGGCATACGGCCTATCCCTTTTGAGCTCACAAATCCTTGAAGCGGTATCCTATCGAAAGCCAAGTTTTACCGCGTCATCGCCGACGAGGCGCAGTTCATTCGAAACCGGTTTGTGGTTCTCGGATTTGAAACGCGCATTCACACTCTGATACGTGCCTTGCAGTTCGACCCGTGCCAGTATCAGTTTGGCTCTCGTCAAGTCAAAATACCGATGGATGTTAACGGGAACGCCTGTGACTAACACCTTGTGAGACACCCAGTTACCAACAAATATCCTTGTCACTAACTTTTTTTTTAGGGCAGATATTTATGGTCTTCTGCGTTTCGGGCGGTTTAGACCATGGAATGACTGGAACGATTTCAATGAACATGTAGTATGTTCACAAAACCTTTTGTCACTGCGGCTTTCTTCCTTCAGTCCTGACTCGTGATGCAGGCCAAAATGCAATACGAAGATGCGCCTTTAGCAGGTAATTAATATGCTGCACTGATCCTCTATTTTTAATTATCTTGTGGTGCTTCCTCAGGATCTCGGGCTCAGGCCATCCTCAAGCCCCTGCTTCTCCGTCGTACCAAGTATTCGACCCTGGAAGGCCAACCCCTGCTACAACTTCCTGCCAAACACATCGAAATTGTTAAACTCAAATTTACCGATGAAGAACGTCAGGTCGGTATGCTTGCTCACCACTTCCTTACCTTTGTATGGAGCGCGAGTCACGCTAATCCATTTGAACAGCTTTATAATATCATTGAAGGACGCGCGAAGGTTCAGTTGAACAAGTTTATGAGAAATGGGACGCTGATCAAAAAGTGAGCCTCTCGGCCTAGGGCGAATTAAATAGCTGATTGACTTGTTGTTGCCCATCAGCCATACTTTCGTTCTGGTGTGTCTGTTATAGAGCTAGATGGATCGGGGGAGTCATCTAACCCACCTGCATAATAGGTCATGATTCTGCGCTTGCGACAAGTGTGTTGTCATCCGTATCTTATTTTGGTTTGTCGCTTCGTCTGTTTGGCTCTCATTTGATTTGATTTGGTGATAGTCCCTGTCCGAAAACTTCGAGGACCCATCGATGGTGGTCGGGACTAAATCCGATAAAGAACTTAGTCGTGCGAGGAAGGCTATGGGCGCTGCCTGGGTGAACGATGTAATTACATCTTTACAACCATGCTTCGATGGTTATTTCTGATGGCCTTTCCGTTCCTTCTAGGTCAAACGAAGGTTTGACGGCATAGCGTCGTTCAATCATCGACTCTACTAAATGGGTTCTAGGTACTTGTTACGTGCCGCTCTTGCACCTTCCGATTTCGACGACGAAAACGAGGAGCCCGCAGCAACGTGCCCTAGTTGCAAAGATTGTGGGTTACGTTACTCCTTAAATTGGTTAAGACTCTCACCCGCTATCCAGTGTTCTTAAACGACAGCGGTCGTATCCTCGCTTGTGGACATGAAATCTGCTTCGGTAAGACGCACGTTCATGATAATCCTGTAATAGTTACTAAAGCATGAAAACAAAGATTGTACTCTTGACCTCAGCAATTCGCCCATCGGACATAACGGCATCTTGTAAGTTACCTTGTACATTGACATGTTTTTGTAGCTGTTAATCGATGGTGTTTAGTGGCGAAGGCAGCGAGAAAGAAAATCTAGCTGTCGAGAAAGAGTTTGAAGCCGCTGTCGCAAAAGGATATAGACCCTGTAAGTTCACGTTAACTTGAACGGGCACAACAACTGTAACGAATTTCCACCCAGGCCCAACGTGCCAGAAGATGATGGATTTGAGGTCTTCAGACAAAGTATTCAAGATATCCGCTTTTGAGCCTTCAGAGGAAGAGCTCAACGACTATATTCGTTCGAAACGAAAAGCAAACTCAAGTCGACAGGGAATCGTGAAGAAGGAGAAAGCGCGATCGCCATCTCCGGTTTTATCTATCCCAGACGAGCTTTCGGATTCAGACGAGGAATTCCCTGAAGTTAGTCAAATGTTCAACACCGCCAAGAAGGGTAAGGCGAAGGCAAAGCATGAGGAAGATGTCGGTTTCTATCTTCTTTTAACTGGAACCTAGATTAACCCATGTTATGCCCTACAGGTTAAGATGATTAACCTCACCTCAGCGCCAAAGAAGCCTTCATATTCCAACAAATACATGAAGCGCAAAGTGATCGAAGACAGTGACTCGGATCTCGAGTTCGTCGACGAAAGTACATCCCAAGGTAAGCGCCGGAAGAGCGCTGGTGGCGAGTCGTCTCCTGTCGATGGTAGCCCTAAGGGCAAACAGCGCGCAGTAGACACTGCCCCATCTGAAGCCGTCATCGCTACCTGGAATCGCGGCGACGACGATCTCGAGCCCAGTACGAAGATGCTTGCATTACTTGACTACCTCAAGGAGTGGGACGTTTCGGGAGATAAGACAATTTGTTATTCGCAATGTTCGTTCTCTATTTTCTGTTTCGAGATCTTCTTGACTTACATATTCTCTTCAGGGACTTCAATGCTTGATCTTGTCGAAACACTCCTTTCGCGACATGGCATCAGAACCCTTCGTTTCGATGGCAAGATGGACAGAACATCGAGGGATGCCACTCTCGCGACCTTCAAACAGCCTGGCGGTCCAAAGGTCATACTTATCAGGTGAGAAGCCACTTAATTCATAAAATTTCTGGTAAATTAATGACTGTCATTTAGTACCAAGTGTGGGAGTGTTGGGTAAGTTTTCATCTCCTACTCTGTTTTGACGGTTGGCTAAACCATCCTGTCATTAAGCCTTAATCTCGTATCCGCCAATCGTATTGTAAAGTACGTTTTTTCAATGACGTTAGGGGAAGTTTTCTGATTCCTTGTTCAGTTTGGATCTTTCATGGAACTACGCCGCAGAAGCTCAAGCATATGATCGGTCCGTTTCACTCGCTCTCGATGTGTCGGCACCCTTCAGCTAATTTCTGGACTCAGATGCCATCGAATTGGCCAAGAGAAGGAGGTGCATGTGAAGCGTCTGGTGGTCGAAGATACCATCGAAGATCGGTACGGCACCAATTCTTGACAACTTACATTCGAATTGTTCTAACCTTGGCAATAGCATGCTTCAATTGCAAGATGTTAAGACTGGTACGTTCGGAGTTCATAAGGTATGAATAATGTGGTCGACATGAAGTTTCAGGTCTCGCTGAAGCTGCGCTGGGTGAGGGCACCGGTGCCAAACTCCACAAGCTTAGTGTTAAGGATATCAAATACGTGAGTCGATCTTAAGACGAAATGGGAGTACTTTTAACAACGAAATGTTTAGCTCTTTGGCATGAGCAAGGACAAGGATCAGAATAATCAGATCGATGGACAGGCTCCTTGAGAAATGGAATAAGGCGGTTGGTCATCGTAGGCCATCCCGTCTATCCATACTGCTCCATCTGTCTCTTTAGCTATACATGACGATATTCGTTCACTATTTTAGCTTTAGGTTTCATGTAATTGAACAATAGGACACTTGCATAAGTAAACTAAATAATCTCCCGTTCAATTCCCAACTTGAAGAAGTAAACATTTGAAATTTGAATGTCACAAAAAAAGGCTAACTCGAGTTTGTTTTTTTGCCCTGTGGGGAAAACTTTCTTTTAGGTAGGGGTCTTAGGGACACAGTTTTGAACAGCGTTTGACAGATGATCACAAAAAGGGGCGCAGCTGTGCCAGTCCATTTGCATGTATCTTACACCGAGATTGAAATTTCGTATTCCTACTAAAACCTCACTCTTCCAGACTCTTCCCCATTCTTGGGTTGGGATCTATAGTAGCCTTCGCTTATCGCTTGCATTTGCTATCTCAAGAGTCAAGTTCTCTGGAAACCTTGTTCTCACTAGCAGTCTCTACCCTTGTCAGATTCTCAGAGTAGTCCACAGCTGTGTCAGTGCTTGTGTAGTTGGAGCAAACATGGCGACCCCTCGAAATGATTACATAATATATACCCCACCGTGTCGGGCCCCGGCAAAATGCCATATTTGAATCCGGGCCGAGAATGCATCAGCTGCATTACTTTTTTTCTTTTTTTCTATTGACCGATTGTCACGCCATGTTACACTTATATTGTTCATTTGACAAGTTGTTCACGGCACCCTAAATATAGAAAATTCAGGGTTCATTTCGGGTGCCTCGGGCGCTTTCTTTGAGACTTTGGATCAAAAACTCACCCTTAAGGCCTTTCTATCAGGTTCCGTTACGCGTTACATGAACAATTGGTCGGAATAGTGGTGGGCCATAGAGGTTCAGCTAATTCTGACTCCTGAGATATTGTTGTTGAATCGGAATCCACAGTGAGGATGACGAACGTTGAACGTCGATGAACTACTCTAAAGCCGAGGTTGTTGGTGAAAAGTTGTCGGTTGTCGCTGGTTCGATTGGTGGAAGCCCTGCCGCCTCATGGCATATAACGTATACTGTAGAAATTCCATTAATAATTATCGATCGATCTGATACAATGCGACTTTGGCTCATGGGTATCGTGCGAAAGCCAGGAGCCTTGCAGTGGGGTTACGCCCCTTTGCACCCAACAGTGGCTCTTCAAACAAAATGTCATCATCGGAGCACAGGTTGCCAGGACAAGAGCGTATTGAACAGCTGTGGCGACCAACCAAGCAAGTTTTCCATGACAATCTTCTTTCTTTCACATACTCATATATTCAAACTGCACTATAGGACTCGCTGGGAGGAAACAAACCTTGCAAAGTGAGCACCACAACATCTAGTGGAAAAAAATTTCATATTCGGATCCTTTTTTCCTAAATAGCAGCGAGAAAATTCCTCAAACTTCGTCATCCGTTCTGTCCAGGTCTGTCCCACAATTCACCACAATATCTGATACTCATCATAGAACGTAGTTCCATACCAAGATTGTTTGCTCTGATTATTGGAATCAATTACTACGACAGCGTCCGGTCACTTCGTGGGGCCACAGGAGATGCACTTGCAGTCAAAAAATACCTTGAAGACAGCCTCAAGGTTCCAAGTGGACAAATTCATACGCTCCTCAACAAAGAAGCCTCACGTACTGCAATCATCAAGGCGTTCTTCGATCTCCGAGACGATGGACGCATTGCGGAAGGAGACCCAATTTTTATCTATTTCGCTGGTCACGGAAGCGAAATTGCAGCTCCTGAAGGCGAGGTGGGGAGCAAACTACAAGTCCTTTTGCCGCAGGACTACTGCGTGACGGACGAGAAATACGTTCCCGCAATTCCCGATCATACCATTGGAGCTCTAATTGCCGAAATCGCTGAGAAGAAGGGTGATAATATTGTCAGGCTCATCTTCGAGTTCGCAAGATAATGCTTACATATTTGCGTAGACCATCGTATTCGACTGCTGCCATTCTGCATCTGGTACCAGGGGTGAAAAGGAGGACGGATCGCCATCAGTTGGCATTCGGTCTGTAGAACTTGAATCCAGCATTCGCGACCAGGATGTGGATCGAGACATATGGGACTCCGGTCGCAGGAGTTCTGGAGCTTTCCCAAACCTGCTCCGTGGAGACTTGAAATCGCATATACTTATTGCTGCCTGTAGTTCCTCTGAGCTAGCCACGGAGGTCAATGGCCATGGCAACTTTTCGACGGCGTTCCTGAAACTTCTTCATTCTATTTCACCCAATGAAATCAGATACAGTGATATCCTCAATTATATGGATATGATTCCCGAGTATGCTTGGCTATTTCTCCAAATCAATAATAGAAGCTGACTTCGTTACTATTCCAGCCAGAACCCCCAATGTGAAGGAGCAAATCAGAAAAGATACCTCTTCAATTCCAAAGTTTCCACGCATAGTCGAACAGCTTTCAAGATCACGGTGGAACAAGATCAATTCATTCTGGACGCTGGTGTGATTGCAGGAATCACCGAAGGGGCAGAATTCGTGATTTATGCGAGCACAGACGGCTTGTTCACAGATCCCCTCGGCGCTTTGGTCGTTGAGAAATTGGGCCCTTTCTCGACTATCTTGAAGGTTCCTCTTGATGGTTCAAAAATTGTACTCAGTCAACCTCAGGCCGTCGCTTTGCGGACCAAGATGGGTCAAAGATTTGATCTTCGCCTTTATGTACCTGATGGTGATGCCTCTCGTCTTTTTCACGAGGCTTTCCTTTCACTCATGGATCGAGAGTGTGATTTTGAGTCCATTGTTCTCGTCGACAAACCGGACGCCGCCGACTTCGAACTGGCAATGGAAAACGAGAAGGTTATCTTTATATTCAGGGACCAGCGGGTAACACAACACGGGCATACTCGTTTGTTCGAAGGTGTCGAACCCACTCCTGAAGAGTTGGCACCTGTTCTCAAGTCCGCGGCTTATTTCTACTGGAAGCTGAACCGCACAAACAACAATCCCATTATCAACAGTGGAGTCCAGGTTGAATTGTACAAATTACTCCCGCCCCCCATTCGAAGGTTCAATGAGGATGGAGATGGCCTGAAGCCTATAGGTCCCAATCTTTACGACACCGTTATGGAGGTCGTAGCCGACGAGAATATTCCCTATGGATTCAAGCTGACCAACAATACTAAATACGATTTATATCCGAATCTTTTTTATTTCGATCTTAGTGACCTTTCCATCGGTGAGTGTTATCCGTGTCTTTCTAAAAGACGATTATTTAACTTCAATACTTCAGTCGCATACTATGAAGCAACCTCAACAGCCGGGAAATACACGCCTGAAGTTCCCTTGCCAAAAAACGGAGGAGTTCTTACTATAGGTTATGGATCCGGTGGAGCCCCAGCGCAGACCTTCTACTTAAGACCAGGTCAGAATTTCGATATTGGATTCCTCAAAATCTTCCTATCCACCGAGCCTGTCGACCTCTCTTCAATTCCTCAATTAACTCCTTTCGAAAAAACACGTTCCAGCGACGGACTGGCAAAAAACAAGGAAGAAGCTTGGGGTACGATGCTCATACCGGTCCTCCAGCGTTTATCCGATCCAACCTCACTCGAAGTCACACAACAAATACTCAAGATCCAAGAATTGCAAGCGGAGAACGTTGCTTTGAGACGTGAACTCGACGTCTTACGTGAAATTGAAGCCCAGCGACGAGAAGAAACACGGAGACGAGAAGAAGCACGGAGACGAGAAGAAGCACGGCGACAAGAACAAGCCCGACGGCAAGAGGCCCAACGACAAGCAGAAGCCCTTCTAGTTTTAAAAAAGGAATTGCAACAGGAGAGAGCCGAACGTCAGCAATTGGAAACACTGCTCCAAGGACGAGGGGAGAAGGCCAAACCCCATGCTGCGCTTGATCAGCAACTGGAGGACCCCCCGGAACTGGTGCATCAAGCAAAAAAACAGGATTCTGGGGGTTGGCATCTGAAGAAATTGCGGTGGTGGTAGCCATCATATTCCCTTCTCTGGAAGTTTCCTTTCTTCATCGATCTCGAATTTCCTGTACCAATGAGGTCCTTATATCTCTTGAGCGCGCTCCCGGTTTGTATCTATGTTAGTGGATTCTTGATCAGATTTCTTTACAAAATGTAGCCCCTCATAACACGCAGCTCATTTGCGTGCATGTTTCGGGCTTGAAGGCAAATTTCTTGTCTGGTAAATCGTGTTTATTTGACGATAGAGCCAAGAGATGTGTGCGTGTAGTATACATATGGAGTATATTAACTAGTTGGCAGATTGTGTTTGGATTGTGTCAGATATGTAGGCCCTTAGCCGAGTATTATCATTTTCGTGGATGAATAGCAGTATTTTTGGCTCATAGTATCTACCCTGAATATACTAAATATATCTGGTATTTGGTCGGAAAAAGGGGCGCTCATGAGTGTTCAACAAACGGCTGGAATTAAAGTTGGAATATGAGAGGGATGGCTACCATTCCCAACAGTCCACCGATAGATGCCTTCACAGACAACGCACGACTGGGAGCTGAAGTAGCCGGGTTCGCCGAGGTAGATGCGGTACTGGCAGGAGCGGTGCTGGCAGGAGCGGTGCTGGTAGGAGCGGTGCTGGTAGGAACGCTAGGGCTCCCCGATGAGGTCGCAGGGGTCGATACTGTGGAACTTCCGGACGCGCTTGAACCCGAGCTTACTGGGAGCGAGGTACTGACAGTGACGCTAGAACCCGAACTCGTGCTAGACAAGATCAACACTAGATTAGCAATTGTCGATAAAGCATCCAATTGTTGCGGCATACTGGGGTCCACCAGTGGGTGTTATATGACTATGGATGCTAAGGCTGCCGCTGCTACTTTGCCCTACGACACCGAAAGTCGCGAGGGACAGCAACAGGAATCCTTGAAGGGCGGTCGAGCGCATCGTTATTGGGTTGGGAGGTGTCGTACTGGTCCGGGCATAAGCTTATATAGAAGTCCCCCCAGATGCCATCCATATGTTCTAAAATAATCACCGCAGTGATATCAACGGGAATTCTATTTTTAGTTGTGCAAGTAATGAGATGCGTGAGAGGTAGATGTAGAATGTGTCGAGAAGTGATGCGAAGGATAAAAATAACCGTCCCTAGAATGATTTTAAATAAATGTCCATGAGGAAACGGTGGTGCAAGTTAACACGTGCCACCGTTTTGGAGGCGATTCTTCGGCCACGGCTGCTGTGCGTGTTCCCACGTACTAACGTTGGGATTATTATAGACGTCCTTGTAGCTAAAAATAAATATGTGAGCACATTTCTAGAATAAAAGCGAAGGAGGGCTGACGTCTGGATGTACTGCGCAGTCGGGAAATTCGGTGGGTCGCAGCCAATGTTGATTGCATTCTTTGGCTGATAGATACGAATATAATCGATGCTCATGGTAGTTGGAAACTGCAGGAGGTCGAGGTCTATTTGGGCGAAATTCATCGAGAAGCCGAGATTTGCAATTATGTACTAGAATGCAAGTCAAAAACGCCATTACGCCATACAGCTGTCTCGAC
>Ga0307513_10010334_pt1 | contig 11705 bp, 12 predicted proteins | sample 15_EM_MG_FD_202174 | JGI IMG/M metagenome (GOLD analysis project Ga0307513, IMG submission 202174) | Populus trichocarpa ectomycorrhiza microbial communities from riparian zone in the Pacific Northwest, United States - 15_EM | ecosystem: Host-associated > Plants > Roots > Unclassified | place... | reverse complement strand
GACCGGCCACCTGATCGCGCGTGAGAGACGCCGCATCAACTCCGCTCTGTTTCATGTACGAAAGTTCCGGCCCCCCAACCCGTTTCGCGCTGGGCTCGATTTTCAACGGAATCCCCGCACGATTGAATGAAACTTCCCACGAAACAGGCTTCTCGGCGTTTTTTTGCCCAAGCATCCACGGATAAAACTTCGGAAGATCGAAGTGCCCCGATTCGGGCAGCAGGACGCGATAAAGCGTCTCTTCCGCGGAAAGGAATTCCGGGATGGAGAGCGAGGGGCGTTCTCGCAGGGCGAGGTAGAGACGGGCGATGTCGATCCCCATCAAATTGAGGCCGTTGTAGAGGCCGTTGTGGTTGGGATCGTTCTTGAACAAGCTGTCATGCCACGATTCGAACTGCCGGCTCAACATCAGGTTCAATTCGAGATGCAAATGGGCGCGCACTTGGTTCAAACCCTCGCCCGTGTATCCCATTATACCCAGCTGATCGCGTTGCTGCACACGCTGCCCGACATGGACCTGGATGGAGCTCAAATGCCCGTAGAGGCTGTAGTATTTGCATCCGTCCCACCGGTGTTCCACCACGACGTACTTGCCGTAGTTGGAATATCGCGGCACCGGGTTCGTGTGGACGACTACCCCCGGCGCGATCGCGCGCACCGGGTCGGTCGGTTCGCCTCGCTCATCGCGCTGCACTGGCCGGATGTCGATGCCTTCGTGAAAGCGAGTGTAAACGATGCCAGCCGATGTCTCGACCGGATCGCGGACAAACCCATACTGACCGCCTTCCCAAGGCGTCGATTTCACCCCCTGGAAATCGCGCTCGATATATTGGTAAAACTCCGGGCCGCCGCCGCGAAAAATAGCGTCGTTATCTGTCGGCAGCGCGAGGTTCAATGGCTCAGGTTGGCTCTGTGCCACAGCCGGAAAACTGGCGAGCAAAACGACCGCGAATCGCGCTACCCAACGTGGCATGGCAGTTTTTTGTCGCGGGCCCGGACCGGCGCTAATCCTGCTGCATCGGTCGATGTCGTTGGAGGTCACGCTGGATGCGATGTAGAATTTGGGTTGAGATGCGTCGATCAATTTGGCTCGATTATCGGACGGCCGACGACGGCGGCCGCCGCGATGGTTTACATGGCGGATTGATAAAGGGTTTGACAGAATTTGCAACGTTTGCTGATTAGCCGCTCATGAGCCGTTCCCTCGCCCTGGCCCTATTGTCGCTCGCGCTCGCCGGTCGCCTCCTGGCCCAGGAGCAGGCGCCGCAGCCGACACCGCAGAAGAAGGGCGGCTGGTTCACCCGGATGCTCCATCCGTTCCAGTCCAGCCCCGTGCCCACTTACAAGGACCCGCGCCTCCGCGGTTTGCTCCTCGATTTGAAGCTCTCGCCGCAGCCGGTGAAATTGTCCGAGGTCCGCCAGCTCGAGGTCAAGCTCACGGTCACTAACGTCTCGAAACGCGCCGTCACCCTCGATTTTCCCACCGATCAACGATTCGAAATCCTCCTGCGGAACTCATCCGACGCGGTCCTGACGACCTGGTCGGAGAACCACGCCTTTGATCCGAAGCCCGGCACAATTTTGATCAACCCGGGTGAGCATACTTACTATCCGGACACGATCGCCACGCGCGAGCTGACCCCAAACAAGGTTTTCATCGTCGAAGTCTTCTTTCCGCAGTATCCCGAGCTGCGCATCCGGCAAAAATTCCTGACCGCGCCATGAGGTAGGGACGCCGAAATGTAGAGGCGCTTGTGCCAAGCGCCTGTTTTGTTGGTTAGGCGCTCGCCGCGGCGAGCGTCTTTCTATATTCTGATGTCGTGTTGCTCTTCTCCGATTACCATTCGCATCCGCAAGGGCACCGGATCCAGCCTTACACCCAGGCGCTCCTCCAGCCCTGGGTCGATCACGCTAGAGACACCGGGCTGACTGACATCGCCTTTACCGATCACGATCGCTATCACGAAGGGGTCGATTTTGACGAAATCGAGAGGCTGCGCGCGGCGAATCCCGACATCAAAATTCGCGCCGGAGTGGAATTGGATAACGATCCGGTCCGATCCGTCGCGGGGAGGCGTTGGGTCGAGACGAATTGGGAGCGGCTCGATTTCGTCCTCGGGTCGGTTCACTTTCTCGAGCGGCCCGACCAGATGTTCGACAGCGTGCCGGCCGGCGCGGAGCAGTTTGCCGGTCGGAACATCGATGAAATCTACTCGGATTATTTCCATCGCGTTCGAGAGATCGCAGCGACTGGCCTGGTCGATTGCCTGTCGCATCTCGATCTGATCAAGATTCATGGCCATCGACCGAAGGCGAAAATGGAGCGTTTGATCGGCGGCACGCTCGAATTAATCGCGGAACGAGGCCTCTGCCTCGAGCTCTCGACCGCCGGTTGGCGCAAGCCCGTGAACGAGCTCTATCCGTCCGATGAAATCATTCAGCTCGCGATGGCGAAAGGAATTCGATTCACGACCGCCTCCGATGCGCACTCCCACGTGCAGCTCGGCGAGAATTACGACCGGCTCGCCAAGAAAATGAAAAAATTGGGGATCCGCGAAGTTTGCGTTTTTGAAAAGCACCAATCGCAAGTTTGCGCGGTGTAGCTGCACCGTCATCCCGAGCCGCGCAGACGGCGAGGGACCTCACATTTGGTCTTCCGCCTGCTTGCGCCAAAGGCACGCCGCCTACGACAACGGCCTGGTGAAGGCGCAAGCTAATCGGCACTGCGATTATGAGGTCCCTCGCCGTCTGCGCGGGCTCGGGTGACACTCTACAAACCCAGCCCCGTCACGCCCAGCCCGCCGGTGATCTTTGTCATCTCCGATTGCGCGAGCTCTTTGCCTTGGGCGATGGCCTGCGTCACGCCGCTCAGGACCGCTTCTTCGAGAAACTCCACGTCCTCGGGATCCACGATCTCCTTCGCGATCTTGATCGAAATCACATCGCCCGAGCCATTCGCGACAACCGTGACCTTGCCGCCGGCCGCCTGCACTTCGACGGTCTTGTCCTCCAGCTCGGCCTGCGTCTTCGCCATCTGCTCCTGCATCTTCTGGGCCTGCTTCATTAACTTGTTCAGATTCATAATCGTCAGTCGTTCACGGTTTTGATTTCGCCTTTGAAAATTTCCAGCGCTTCCCGGATGAGCGGATCATCCTTGAACATCGCCTGCGAGTCCCCTTTTTTTCTGGCGGACAACTCGTCCGGCGTCGCCGGCGGCTCGGCGACCGGCGCTACGGGCAAGCCCTCTTTGAGAACAAATTTGAGTTTCCAATCCTGCCCGCTGATCTCCTTGACGAGCGCCTCGAGAAAATCGCGGGTCCGCGGGCTGGCGACCGATTCCATCGCCGTTTTTTGCTCGGGCGGAAACCCCAGCACGAAGAAACGTCCCTCGATGCCCAACGCCTTCGCCGATTCAACCCAACTCCGAATCAACGGCCGGCGCGTGCGGATTTGGTCGATGGCCTTTTGCCAGACTGCCTCATGATCGACCGTCTTCGATTCCGCCACCGGCGAAATCGGCCGGTCCTCCTGAGACGTCTTCGGCTCATAGGACTGCGCTTGCTCAACGGCCCGTGGAGCTTCGGCTCGTGGCACCGGCGGTGTCACCGGTCGCGCGGAATCGTGCCTTTCCGAGGAGAGCGGCGCTGGCGACTTTCCCTCGCGGAGCGCCGCCAGGTTCTCGATCACCTCGTTTAACGTTACCTGGCTCAGCGTTTGAATCGCTTTGATCACGGCGACTTCGAAATGGAGCCGTTTATTCGGCGCCCATTTCATCCGCCCTTCCGCGGCGGCAAATTGATCGATCAATTCCAGAAGACGGTCGGTCTCGATCATCGCGGCCTGTGCTTCGAGCGATTTCTGAAGCTCGGGATTCAAGTCGTCCGCGAGCGCGTCCGGTTTCACTTTGCCCACCAGCAGATCGCGCAGATACGAGATCAGATCGGACATCAATTTCATCATGTCCTTGCCGTTCTCCGCCTCCGCATGGAGCAGCTCGAGCGCTTCGGGCGTCTCGCCGCGCAGAATCTTGTCGGTGAAATTAATCACCGTCTGTTCGCTCGTGAATCCGAAGACGTTCAAAACATCCGGCTCCCCGATCTGCTCGCCGCAAAATGCGACCAGTTGATCGAGCATCGATTCCGCGTCGCGCAGCCCGCCATCGGCCCCCTTTGCGATGGCGTGCGCCGCGGCCGGATCGAGCGTTATCTTTTCTTTGTCCGCGATAAATTGGAGGTGCTTCGCGATCAGGTTTGCGGGGATACGATGAAGGTCGAAGCGCTGGCAGCGGCTCAGGATTGTCGGCAAAACCTTCTGCGGCTCGGTCGTGGCGAAAATGAATTTCACGTGCGGCGGCGGTTCCTCCAGCGTTTTCAGGAGAGCGTTGAAGGCGGCCGAAGTGAGCATGTGCACTTCGTCGATGATATAGATTTTGAAATGCCCTTTGCTCGGCGCGTAGCGCACGTTGTCGCGCAGCTCCCGCACCTGTTCGACGCCATTATTGCTCGCGCCATCGATCTCGAGCACATCGAGGCTGTTCCCCGCCGTGATTTCCTTGCAGCTGTCGCACACGCCGCAGGGCGTGATGGTCGGACCGTTCACGCAATTGAGTGCCTTCGCCAGGATGCGTGCCGTCGATGTTTTCCCGATTCCGCGCGGCCCGACAAACAGATAGGCGTGCGCCAGCCGGTTCTGCTCGACCGCGTTTTTGAGTGTGCGCGTGACATGCGCCTGCCCGACGAGATCGTCAAAAGTCTGCGGACGATATTTTCGGGCAAAGACCTGATAACTCACGGCCCGAATCTAATCCGGCCAATCGCCCGCGAAAACAGAAATCCAAGGAGCGGCGGTTCGAAACCGCCGATTTAAACCGCCAACACCCAGAACCGGTTCTTTGGCGCAGCCAAGCGCGACGTTGTTGCCGGTTTGCAGTTCGCCTTCGATCTTCCCTACAAGGGCTACTTCAACGTCGCCCCATTGGTGTATTGGGAATTCCACAACCACAACTCATTCGCCCAGTGCAACAGCGGCTTTTCTGGCCCGACTCCGGGCGTGAGCTGCTTGACCAACGGCAACACCTCCTTCAAGCCGACTTGGGCGGTGGAAACCAACTACTACATGGATCTCGGCTTCCTGCCGCCGGAGTACCAGTTCTTCTCGATCAGCGGCCGCGCGGCCTGGTACGGCAAGAAAGGTACGGACACTGAACCCCTGCCGTTCAATCCGGCGTTCGGCGTTTTCAACACCGCGGTCGAGTTCAACTCGGAGGCGATCCGTCTGACCTTCGACGCCTCCAAAGCCTTCTGGGGCCCGAAGTACACGCACTTCGTCGACGTCTGGGTTGCCTATCGCTACTGGCGGAACAAGTTCGGTCTCGATCACAACCGGGCCTTCGCCTGCACTGCCATTGTGGGCGGCGCCACGGTGAGCAACGGCTCCTGCACCGAATCCTCGCTGTACTCCGGCATCACGGTGAAGATTTATCGCACGATCCGCGGCCATTTGCCGTTTGGCCAGGTCAGTATAGGTTGATGCCGATCGGATGTCATGGATTGGCCGCGGGTTCATATGGACGAAGTGAAGACCAGAATCGCTGAGCGTGAAAACGCGTTGCTGGGCGATGAGATTCTCGCCCGGATCGACGAGCTCGGAAAAATTTCCGAGACGCCCGAGCATCTGACGCGGGTCTTCCTCAGCAAAGAGCATCGCGCCGCCGCCGACCTCATCCTGGGATGGATGCGCGATGCCGGAATGCGCGCGCACCTCGATGCGATCGGAAATGTCTGCGGCCGTTACGAAGGCGAGCGGCCGGGCTTGCCGTGCCTGATGCTGGGCTCGCATTACGACACCGTCCGCGATGCCGGCAAATGGGACGGCCCGCTCGGGCTGATCACGGCGATTGTCTGCGTGGCGGATCTGAACAAGCGCGGAAAACGGCTGCCGTTCGCCATCGAGGTGACCGGTTTCGCCGATGAGGAGGGCGTCCGTTTCGCATCGACCCTGCTGGGCAGCCGCGCCGTCGCCGGCACGTTTGATGACAGCGTGCTCGGCACGAGCGATCGGGCCGGAGTCTCGATGCGCGATGCGCTCATGACATTCGGTCTCGATCCCGGGCACATCGGCGCGGCGGCGCGGACTCGCCGCGAGTTGCATGCTTATCTCGAATTGCACATCGAGCAGGGGCCGGTGCTGGAGGAAAACAACCTGCCGGTCGGCGTGGTGACGGCGATAGCGGGCGCCACCCGCCTCGCGGCAAACCTGACCGGCATGGCCGGCCACGCCGGCACGGTGCCGATGGCGCTGCGGCGCGACGCACTGGCGGGCGCCGCCGAATCCATCGTTGCGATCGAGGAGTTCTGCAGAGCCGACCAAGGCGGGCTGGTCGGCACGGTCGGCACTATCAACGCGATGCCCGGCGCCACCAATGTGATCCCGGGACAGGTGTCCTTCACCATCGACATTCGCGCTGCGGCAGACGCGCACCGTAAACTCGCGGTGACCGAACTCGTTCGGCAGATCGAGGCGATCGCAAAGCGCCGCAAGCTGGCGCTGCAGGTCGACGTTACGCATGAGAACCGCACCGTGCCCTGCGCTCTTTGGCTGAAGGCGCAGGTGGCCGATGCCATTGCGGGAGAAGGGTTTCGCGTGTTCGAACTGCCGAGCGGAGCAGGGCATGACGGCATGGCGATGATCGACATCGTCGATGTCGCGATGGTGTTCGTACGCTGCCGCGGCGGCGTCAGCCATCATCCGGACGAGCATGTCGACCGCGCCGATGCCGACGCCGGAGCGCGCGTGCTGCTGCGGCTGATTGAGAATTTTACGCCGCGGGACGCGGTAGGCTAAGCCTGTTCGTCATTGAGCGTTGGACGTTGGATAGCCCGCCGTAGCCTTGCGGAGGAGGGTTGGACGTTTCTCTTCTTCGCCATGAAAGTCACACCGCGTTCAATTCATCTCGCGCTCCTCCTCTTCCTCCCGCTTCTCCAGGCCCGCGAACCGCAAACTTCGCCGTCTCCCGTTCAGCAAGCCATCCGCGCCCGCGCTCTCGGCATTCCGTTCGAAGGCATCCCCGGCGCGCTGAATTCCATCACCGACGTTGCCGGCGTCGAAGTCGGCTACACCACGCTAGTCAGCGGCGAGGGCAAGCTCGAGGTCGGTAAAGGTCCGGTGCGCACTGGCGTGACGGCGATTTTGCCGCGCGGAAAGAACGAGGATCCGGTTTACGCCGGCGTCTTCAGTCTCAACGGCAATGGCGAGATGACTGGCGCTGCGTGGGTCGAGGAGGGCGGATTCCTGGAAGGGCCGATTGCGCTCACGAACACCCACAGCGTCGGCGTCGTGCGCGACGCGGTTATCGCCTGGCGAGTGAAGCGCGGCGGCGCGGATCCTGGCGGTTTTTACTGGAGCCTGCCGGTCGTCGCCGAGACTTGGGATGGCTGGCTCAACGATGTGAACGGTTTCCACGTGAAGACGGAAGACGTTTTCAACGCGCTTAACTCAGCGCACGGCGGTGCGGTCGATGAGGGTAGCGTGGGCGGAGGGACGGGGATGGTTTGCTACGAATTCAAGGGCGGCACGGGGACATCGTCCCGCAAGGTCGAGATGAAAGAGAAGAAAGACGCCACGCCGCGCACCTACACCGTTGGCGTATTGCTCCAGGCAAACTTTGGACGGCGCGCTCAGCTTGTCATCGCGGGAGTGCCGGTGGGCAAAGAGATTCCCGGCGAAGTCTACAAAAGGGAAAATGGCTCATGTATTGTCGTGGTCGCGACCGATGCGCCGCTTTTGCCCCATCAATTGAAACGGCTTGCCCGCCGTGTTTCGCTCGGCCTGGCTCGAACCGGCACGGTCTCCGGTAACGGCTCCGGCGATTTGTTCATCGCTTTTTCGACGGCTAATCCGGAGGCGTCGAATCCCGACCAAGTCGCGCGCTCAGTCGAAACCGTGCCGAACGATCGGCTCGATCCGATTTTCGAAGCGGTTGTTCAAGCGACCGAGGAAGCGGTCGTGAACGCTTTGGTCGACAATCAGAGCATGACCGCGTGCGCGAATTGCTCAGGAAATACAACCGCGCGCACTGATGTTGCCCAAGAGACGTGGTCCCAAGCGGTGCAGAGGCGAGCGCCTCTACATTCGGATTCCGAAATTTCGCAGTGCCTTACGCCAGCGAGGGACGTCCGTTGCCGTTTAGAAGCAATTTGGGTCGTCTCCGAAGAATTCCGGCGCACGGGAGGGAAGACCTTTGCAAATCTCCGGCAGTGACGCGCACGCTGACACAAGCATCGCTCGGATCTTTCCCGGCGAAGTTGCGTTCCCATTGCTGCTTCCCGGTTTCGAGCAGCCGGGCGTAGTTTGAATCAAGCGCCTTTCTTAATGCGCCGATCAGTCTGCGATTTTCGGTATCATGGCTCTCCAGATCGATGTACATGGCGAGTTGCAAAAAGCAGGTTTTGCGCCTGATGGGCTGTTGACGCGACTTTGACGAGGAGAAGAATCAGTCCGCCTCGCCCAACTCTGCGAGCAGATCCTGCTTCAAGTGCCGGCGGGCGGACTTCTTGATCGCGCGCCGCGGCCACCGCCTGTTTTTCCGCCTGCCATTCCTGCCACGTGCGCGTTTCAATCGCGCTGGGCAAGTGGGAAATCTTCGGCCGTTTCGCACCGGCCTTCCTCTCGTTAGGCTTTGCGTACGGGTCCACGGCTCATTTAGCGATCTGGCGATTAAGCCGATTTTGCGAATGGAAAACGGCGCGGCGCGAGTGCTCAAAGATTTTCGTCGCTTCGCGCGTCGCGGGTGTCTATCCTTGCGCCTTTCCAAAACAAGGAGTTTCCAAGATGTTGAAATCAATTCTGGGGGTAATCGTTGGTTATATCGTGATGGCGATCTTCGCGTTCGGCATCTTCACTTGTGCTTATCTTGGCCTGGGCGTCGACCGGGTCTTTGAACCCGACAGCTACGCCATCTCGACTGCGTGGATTGTGCTCATGATCGCAGTGGGCCTTGTCGGCGGAATTCTCGGCGGCTTGACCTGCGCCGCCATTAGCAAGAGCAAAGGGGCCTGCACGGCGTTCGCGGTCATCGTTCTGGCTCTCGGCCTTCTCGGTAGCCTCTCGGCGATGAGAAAGGAACATGCGACCGAGGCCCGTGCCGGTGACGTTTCAAACTGGGACGCCATGTTGAAGGCGGAGAACCCGACCTGGCTGCTCTTGCTCAATCCGGTGATCAGCGCGGCAGGCGTCCTCCTGGGTGCGCGGATGAAAAAAATTCCAACTGCGTAAGATGGCGCGCTTTCGCCGGGGACAGCGGACAAGCGGCCGCCTGACCTCGGGCGTTGCCGAAACAAGGAGGTCAAATGCTGAGAGCTATTGTTGGAGTGATCGCGAGTTACATCGTGATGGCGATTATTATCACCATTGCCTTCATTGGCCTTTTTCTCGCGCTGGGAGTCGAACGCGTCTTTCAAACTGACAGTTATGAGGTCTCGTCCCTTTGGCTGGTAATCTCTACCTCAATTAGCGTTGGCAGCGCCGTTTTGGGCGGCTACGTCTGTGCCGCCATCAGCAGGAGCATGCGAGCCTGTCAGGTGCTCGCGCTCATCGTTCTCGTCCTGGGCATTCTCCTCTGCCTTCCCAAGATGCATGAGGATCCCCATGTGCGCGCCGGCGACGTTCCGACACTACAGGTAATGCATCTGGCCCAGATGCCGGCCTGGATGCATGTGCTCAATCCGTTTCTCGGTGCAATCGGTGTGCTTCTGGGCGCCCGGATGAAAAAGCCGGTGTAGCCTGCGGCCCGTAAGCGGGTGAGCGGTGTGCAGGTAAATCTTCTGCGCGCTTCGCATAGTGAAGCGGCTACAGTTAAACACTCATGCTGCGACTCATAGCTTTTCTTCGGGCAATCAATGTTGGCGGCCACAACGTGACCATGGGGGAACTCCGCGGGCTTTTTGAGAATCTTGCCCTTAAGGAAGTCGAGACTTTCATTGCCAGCGGCAATGTGATCTTCGCTTCACGTTCCAAGGACATCAGGGCGCTCGAACAGAAAATTGAAACCCAGCTTCTGCGGTCCCTGGGCTACGAGGTGAGAGCATTCCTCCGAACCGTGCCGGAAGTGGCAGCTGTCGCGCGCTACAAACCGTTCGACGAAGCGCAGCTAAGCTCCGGAGCAGCACTCAACGTAGCATTCATGGCCGATCCCTTAAGCGCCGCAGCCGCGAAATCGGTCCTGGCCTTGAAGACCGACATCGACGACTTCCACGTGCATGGCCGCGAAGTCTACTGGCTCTGCCAGACGAAACAGAGCGACTCGAAGTTCTCGAACGCGCGTTTCGAGAAGCTACTCGATGCCCGCGCGACTTGGCGGAATGTGAATACCGTCGTTAGGTTGGCGGCTAAGTATGCTTCCCTGGAATGAACATACTCGTAGTCGAAGATGACCCGCGCATTTCGGACGTGCTGGAATATGCGCTCAAGGCTGAGGGTTACGAGGTGCGAACGACGCAGCGCGGCCGGGAAGCGGCGGAGATCGCGCGGAACAATTCTCCGGGCCTTATCGTCCTCGACGTCGGCCTGCCCGATATCGACGGATTCGAGGTCTGCCGTATCTTGCGCACTTTTTCCGACGTGCCGGTGATTTTTCTTACTTCCCGCAGCGACGAGATCGATCGCGTCGTCGGTCTCGAAATCGGCGGCGACGATTACATGGTGAAGCCGTTCAGTCCGCGCGAGCTAGTGGCGCGCATCAAAGCGATTCGCCGCCGGAATCAACGGCCGGAAGCAGCCTTGGCGAATGATTCGAAGAGTCAGTTGCATTATGGGCCGCTAACGATCGACGCCGAAAAGTTCCGCATCCAGTGCCAGGGTCGTGAAATTTCCCTGACCGCGCAGGAGTTCAAGCTGCTCGAACTGCTCGTTAGGCATCCCGGGCGTGTTTTCACCCGGGAGCAGGTGCTTGATCGCGCCTGGGGCGAAGGCGGCCTGGTGGCCGATCGCACGATCGATGTCCATGTGAAAAGTCTGCGCAAGAAATTCGGCAAGTTCGAGTTCATCGAAACGGTGCGGGGCATCGGCTATCGGGCGCGGGAGCTCTAGATGCGTCTCCCCGGTTTGCATAGCATCCACTGGAAGGTCTTCGTCTTTCATCTGGCGGTGCTGATCCTGCCGCTCGGCTACATTTCGTGGAAGGTCCGGACCAGCATCGAGACGAGCTATCTCCACTCGACGGAGGAGGGGATGATCGATACCGCGGCCGTGGTGAGTGAGTTCTACGCGCGACTCTACGAACAATTTGGCGCGGATTCGGGAAAGGTGGGCGCGGAGCTGTCGAGGGTCTATTCGAACTTGAACGAGACTTACGAAATCAAGGCGCGTTTGTTTGGCTTCACCAAGGCGGAGGTGGACACGCGGCTGCTCGTCTATGATCCCGGCGGGCGGGTTATCTTCGACACCAAAGGCACCGCGACGAACCAGGATTTCTCGCAGTGGACGGATGTGCGTCACGCGCTCGACGGCCAATACGGTTCGCGCTGGGAGCTGGATAAGCCGCATCAGCGGGTAAACATTTACAGCACGCTGCCGGTTTTCGTGAGCGGGAAAATCGTCGGCGCGGTCAGCGTCTCGAAGTCGACCAATCGCATTCGGAATTTCATCTCGCGTTCGCTCGAAAATCTTCTTTTGCCGGGATTGATCGCGCTCGTTCTGGCGACCGTGAT
>Ga0307513_10010333_pt1 | contig 11707 bp, 9 predicted proteins | sample 15_EM_MG_FD_202174 | JGI IMG/M metagenome (GOLD analysis project Ga0307513, IMG submission 202174) | Populus trichocarpa ectomycorrhiza microbial communities from riparian zone in the Pacific Northwest, United States - 15_EM | ecosystem: Host-associated > Plants > Roots > Unclassified | place... | reverse complement strand
CTTTGGACCCGGCCGACCCGAGGCTGGAACCGAGCTAGGTTGAAGAAAAAACATGAAAAGAAAAAAACTCGGTGTGGCTCGGTCAAAAACCCAATTACAACCCGTTGATTTTTTTTTTACTAAAACGACGTTGTTTTAATTTTTTTTAAAAAAGAATTGATCCGGTAACTCGGTAACCCGGTTAAAATCTGAAATCGTCTAAAAAATAGACAACGTAGAAATCCAAGCCGTCTCTTTTCTTTTTCTCTAGTCAATTTTTTCCTCTAGAAAAGTTTCCTGTACAATCATTTTATTGCTCGAAGCTATCAAGTAGGGTCTCCGAGCCTTGCTGTTAGTTTCCTCCCTCTCATCTTTCTTTTAATCGTTTTTTAAGTATTTTTAATAGTTTTTTTAGTTTTCGTTTCTCTTTGGAGGCTTACCACAAAGCCTCTTTTGGGTATATTTTCTTTTATATGTTTTTTTCCCTATTCTTACACTCATTTTTTTTTGGTGTGATTTGGGGAATATTTCATAATGCAGCTAAGATGTTGTTTGTTTAAAATTTTAATTTTTTATTTAAAATTAATTATTTTAGTATTTTTGAATCGGTTTTAATGTGTTAATATCAAAATAAAATTTAAAAATAAAAAAATATATTTTTAAATAAAAAACATTTAAAATGTAATTTTTATTAGACTTTAAAAAATACACAACACATTGGCCATGGCCGAGACTGACCAAGAGGAGAGAAAAACTAGCATCCGCTTGCGAGATTGTCAAATGCCAGCAGTGCATTGGCCGAGACTGAGACTGAAACGGCGCGTGCAAAATGATAACGGCGACAACCTCCACACTGCCGGTGGACGTGCAACTACAAAAGGTAAACAAGAAGACGCCCACTAAAATGGAAAAGAATAAGTTATCTGAAGCCTAATATCACATCCCTATGTTTTTATTAGGAAAAACTGAAAAGAAAGCAAAGAATCTAAAACACATTGAAAGAAAAAGGAACAAAAGTAATGCTATGAATATTGCAGTTTTAACCAAAAAACAAAATGTACACTTGTTTATCTTAGATGATTTTGTATAGTATATTAATCAAGGTTGCAGATTCTTACAAAAAAAAATATATTTAATATTAATTTCATATTTTTTCAATAAAAATATTTTTAAAAAAATAAACAAGATTTTAATCCTGTTTGATTTTATAATATGATTATATTATTCAAAAAATTTCAATTTTTTAACTTGTTTTAAATTATTTTAAAATATTTAAAATATATTACTTAAATATTTTTTAAAATATATTTTTTTAAATAATTGGTAACACGCTCCTTTTAACCTCACATTTGCAACCATCAAATCGATAACATCACATCATCCAGTTAGGTAAACAGAGTAGACCTATCACAAATTGACATGCAAGTTAAGGCACGAAAACTTGCAGGCTATGTTGGATGGTGCATGCACAAACAACACGCGAGCAGCCGTGGAAAGAAGTATTTAATACTGTGGTAGCTATTAAAATATTTTAAAATTATATTTTTCTTAAAAAATTTATTTTTAGTCCCAACATATCAAATCAATATAAAAATATAAAAAAAGAAAAATTTTTTTAATCAAAATTTGATAAAAACATAGCCTGGCCACGAAGCCAATCGTGCTCTAAACACCAATCCCAGGCTGATCTTTTTGAAGTTTTTAAAAGTAAATATAATATAAAATGGTTGTTTCAAGAATAAAAAAGGAAAGAAGATGCCTTTGATGGAGTAATTTGCCTAAAACTTCAATGGGGAAAAGATCCTCCACAGAATCCAGTCAAAGCCTTGTAAAAAACCTTTCACAGGGAAAGCTCAATTACGGAGGAAGTGTGTGTGTGTGTATAGAATTAGTTCATAAATGATTACCTTGAAAATTGCAAAAGCATTGAATCCCTCTTACGCAGTTCATGTATGACTTCATATACAAGCACATTGGAATCTTATGTATACAAAGAAATTATACACAAAAAGGCTCACATAAGGTATACCCTTAAAGAACCCATACATGGTATTACTAATCACAAGTAAGCGAGTAAAATGTTCCAAGAAGTTGCCCAACTGCAGCAACTCAAGTTGTCAACTCTCTTGCGCTGCCAAACTTCCCTGCAGAAACGGTTGCCAGCAATTTAGCATTTTTGTTTCTAGTAAATTTTACTCTCATCAGGATCCTACATTAAAATTTATAAGGAGATCAAGAGACTCCCTTGTAGTCTCACAGTAAATCACTAGACTCCCAAAAAACTAGAATCAAGCTATTCCCAATGAAAATGCAACCACTTCCTAACAGTTTTGAGAGCATTAAATTGTGTGATTTAGATACTGAGAGAATAATTCCAATTCCCAAAATGTAGCAAGTGTAAGATCTACATCGGCGGAAGGAGGATGATTAGCTTCAAACTATAGGGGATTTCAGTGATGCTACTGAAAGCACAAACACTAAGGTATACTTGTTTAATAATTCAGACAAGAAAGTTAAGGTTATATATTGTTCTATAGGAAAGAGAACATAATTGTCTATGGTGCCCAGAAAATACTTACCATTTATAGCTTCATTCTTCAGAGCAAGAATCAAACAGCATAGAGCCTTACAACCTGGTTAATTGTGGCACGACACACAGGGCAACCCCATTTCTTGGCTTTGATTTCCTTCAAACAAGACATGCATCCAACCATGTGGCCACATGGAATGCAAGCTCCCTCAACTGGAGCATCTAAACATATTACACATGATGATGAACCTCCATCTTCTTTCTTTTCACCTGTGTTTTCTGGTAAATTCTCAATGGGCAGGGAAGAAATATCAAGGGGGCTGGAATCAATTGATGGATAGTGAATGGGACCATCTTCTATAAGCTCATCTACAATGGGTGGAGCTGATGGGACTGAATCTTGGGCATCAGTTGCTGTCTGGACATCAGCAACGCTGCTATTCAAGATCTTGGTTTGCTGAGTTGAGCTGCCACTAGATACACCTTCATTAGGTGCCCATCCGCTGCTAGTTGTTTTTGGAGGAGGTGCTGCTGGCACATCCATAGCACCTTGACCGCCAGCATTAACAGGGCAATTACAGCTAGTTGATGAACTTGCTCCAGTGCTAGAGTGGGTATCAGAAATAGGTTGCTCTGCCATGGCAGACTGAATGGAGGCATTTAGTGCCATTGCTATCTCTGGATCTTCATCCGATGGTGGAGCAGTTGCTTGAACAACCAGATTCTGAGATCTGGACAGAAATTCTGGAGGATGCATTACCTGTAACATTATAGGCATTCGTATCACAAGTCCTCTTGTAATGAACAAAGTCTTTGACTAAATGATATTAGCTCTTATTGACCATGCAAGTTTTTACATTAAAATTTCCCACTCTATACATAGATATATAAACAACAAGGGAATTTCAATTTGAAGGTATGCAACACTCTTGAAAAGCTGATCAGAATCTGGACTATAACAGATCACAACCAAACAGATACACTTGTGACATTAGGATCCTTTTCTGCATATTTAAGTAAAAAACATTTTTTAAAGGAAGCAAATCAACTGTTAGAATTTTAAATATGAAACAAATAAATCAGGTGAAGAGGAATCTCAATCAGCAGTCTGTATGCATTACGATCTGAGTATTTCTGCCCATTAAAGCAGTATAGCACCAATCATAAATAAATGCATTTCTTCAGCAATAACCATATCGTAGTGACTAGTGTGCATTTCTGGGGAGTTTGAGCATGAGCTACCACTTACACAGTAGCAAGCATAATGACTAGTGTTCATTTCAAAGGAGTTTAGTGTGGGCTCATAAACTCTTGAAGGGGGACTATAAGCCTCAAGGGAAGTAGTCCAGTATATAATATACAAATATATGTCAACGAGAGAACAGTTAGAATTTATTAAAGACATTTAAGCTTTGGTTTCTCCCAATCTGAAACAAATGTATTGTTCTTCAATATGAGTTTTCAATTTGACCCAAGGTGACATGAAAACCAATAATAACCCAAAAATAACCGATTAAAGCCAACAAAATTCCCTGCAACAGCATGCATTCCTCCCATTTTAGAAGGCTCAGAATTGTCCGTAAGGGGAGGTTTTCATGTCCTCTTCTAAATGGATCTACTGGACTCCAGAACAAACCTATTCTCAAGGAGGCTTCTTATTTGGCTATAGCATCTAACATTAGTTATGCTGGAATCTGGATAGCATTGGAAATTATAGCGTTATAAAAAAAAGAGTCCTCAAATGTTATTATGGTTTCAATGAAAGGAAAGGAAAAATGCACATTCAAATGCTTCAGCTGAAAAATTGTATCATCTACTTGTAGCATACAAGTTATCAATTGCTCTATGACCAGAGAAGAACTGTATACAAGTGTGAATTGAACCTGTGGTATTCCTTTGCATGCATCACAAAACCACTGAAGCTGTTGCTTGTCTCTTTCATTGGCAGGTGCGAGTTTAATGCGAGTTTCTGAAAACAAAACATATCAGGTTTAAGTATAAAATAATCAATACAAATTAAAAAGCTTTTGATTACTTAAATCTTAACCAAAAGCAAGTTACTTTTGATGTGGTGATTCATCGAAAAACTTATTTTTGCTAGCTATCTGGTATGTCTAATTCACGTTGGAGGCAGGAGCATGGCGACGTACACTATATCCAGAGTAGTTCGAAAGATATCTAGTTCCTCATGTTGTCAGGATTATTTATCATACTTACTTATGCCTAATAGTCTGACGCCTACACCTCACTTGTCTCCGCTTCCTGCCTCTTGAGACTATGCATGGACATAAAAAATCCAACGTAAATGTAGGGACTAGGAAACCAACATGATATCAACTTCAACAAAGGTCAATAAAAGATTCGTGAATAGTTATCATCATTGAGAAATTACTAGTGGAGTTGTCAACAATCATCACAGTAGGATCGGCGTGGTGAAACTTTGGTTGTTCCAGATTCGCTTTCCACAATGCAATTATCGTGTGTGGTTGAGCATCCTGGTCATCCATTAATATGTAAGAAAATTACCAAAAACCAGAAAGTCATAACTTAAAAGAGAAGAAAATATAGCACTTTAAAACATAGGAATACAGCATCTTACATTTGCAAACACTACTTGGAATACAAATTCAAACAAGGAAAAAGGACAACGAAACTAAGATATAAAACCCTGATAACATACTATCATCAAAGGAAGAGACCGTTGAAAGTGAGTCGTCAGTCCCATTTCATGCAACTTCATAAACAAAGTTTGCTTTGTTTTAACATGCAGTACACAGTGAGAGGTTCCAAAACCCAACCTATTCTGAAAAATTCTAGCACCAAAATGTTCAAGTGGTAATTGATGCAAAGCATGCTTGGATGTGGAAGCAGTAGCTAAACACATCACCACCTCTCACGCTGCGATATTCTCATTTCTGAATGCCATGAAGTATTGACATCTTTGAAGACTATTTCAATAGCATGAAGGAACAAAATAGCAGCATTTTTAACCAACGAAGCTTGTAGCAGTACTGTAGGTGCTTGGATAACTTAATAAAATATCTTTGATTCAAGCCACTGTGCTAGGTGGTATGAGCCACTGTGCTAGGTGGTATGAGGTAGACTTCAACCTAGGAACGATAACCTTGTGTCTCACTCACATGTAGAGGCACTCACACAGGGTTTTTAGAGGGATATATTCTATTAGTTTGAGTCTCAACCTGAGCTTCTATTTCCACCTGTGGAATGAGCTAGCCAAACAACATTTATTGTTTCTCACCACATTCTATCGATTAAATACATGGAAGGTTAACAGGTATAGCTATAGCCATTACGAATCCAAAACCAGATAAATTTTATAATAAAAGTGTGTTTTTGGTAAAACCCATAAAACCAACCCATGTGTATAAACAGGAATAAAGATAAAACACCGATGCAAACCAGGAATGTGCCGAACAAGAATTCCAAAAGCTTAAAGACAAATACAAGTATCATTACAGCAGAGCCTAGAACCAAAAAATAACTCTCAACGGCAGCACAAAAACAAAAGCCTCCATCATTGAAAGCTTTTAACAATGAATGTGAATCTGGTATCCAATTTCTTGCAAATTAGAAAATTTTACTTGTCATACCTGCAATCTAGAATAAATGGCAAGCTCCAACTTGTAAGGCATTCTAGGACTACGGGAACCAGTAGGTAAAACGACAACCCATCTGCACATGCCATGACACTATTAGGCATAACAAATCCAGTGCCTTTTGAGAACAATTAGCTGTATAGCAAATGTTACATGAAACAAGCCATTTTAAACTGTCTAGATGACATATTCCCTAACTTAAAATGGAGTAGCAAAAAACAACAAATAAAACCCCATCAATGCGAGAACACATGGAATTGATACCCACATGTTTCTTGAAACCAACCGAGGTGCCAATACTTCTAGAAATCCAGGTCCATAAAACTCCCGCAACCAACCAGAGAATAGGCAAATATGACTCTGCAAAGAATTAGGGGAAAAAATCTTTTTTACATGGTAATTAACAGAAATTATTTTCCCACGTTGCCCAGTTACAAAGTAGTTACAACATCACAGCATGAACTGTTAAGCATACCTCAATTGCCCGGACAACATTGCCGTACCCTTTTGCCCTAGCAACTTCTAGAGGAGTTTGACAATCATCATTCATCATTAATGCATTTGCTGAAAATTGAAAAGAAACAAACACTTATTAAACTACCGCTGACACTCAAAAAAAAAAAAAACTAGACAGCTGCAAGCAAATGAAGTTTCCAAATTGACGGCAATAGACGACAGTGCACCTCACCTCCATGTGAAAGAAGTAACTTGACAGTATTTTCAAGACCTCTTTTTGCCGCATGATGCAAGGGAGCCCCCCCATTACGACCTACAGCTCAATAAAAATAAATAAAAAAAATTAACACTCATAAACAGAATTAACACGTTAATCAAGAATCCGTGGGCAGAGGCAATTCCTTAAAAAAAAAAAAAAATCCTCTTCTGTAATATATTCGAAAATGAACCTGTTTTGTTACACAGTGGAGTCCTAAACTAATTAAGAACGAACTGATTTCTCTTAATTGAAAAATTAAGAAAGCAAATGAATATTTAAATTAGTAAAGAAAGGGATACCTGGGCGATAGGCATTAACATTAGCACCGAGCTCAATCAAAGTTTTAGCCACGTTAAAGAGTTGAGGATTCAAACACGCCACTATCAGTGGTGTTTTTCCTTCTTTATCAATCCACTGCACAACAAAACCAATTAGATTTAATTTTGTTTTTTTATTTTAAAAAATAATTAAAAGGCGAAAGATAAAAAAAGTTGGAATAATCGGAACCTCAAGGCGAGCGCCTTCTCTGCAAAGATTTTTGATTCCTTCTATATTGCTGCAATTCACTTGCTGATACAGCAACTCGTCCTTTGATTGCTGTTGCCCCATTTTTTTTTGTATCACAAACAAACAAAAATGAAGGATTCCTTCCTTCCTGGATTGCCTTCTCTTCTCTTCTTGTATTATTTAGAGGTAAATCGGAGCGGTACTGTCCGGGAAAGCTACGACTATAATTTTCCTGGAAAATCGAATTTCGATATTTTTTTTTTGCTTAAGAAAGAAGAATTTGGAAAGTCAATTGATGGGAAATTTAAAAAAAAGGTGAGGAGTTGAATGAACTAAACTAAGCTTACGTGTCCTCTAATTTGATGGTGTGGGCTAGAGAGCGCGTGGATGGTGGACCCGAAACCGCCTTCAACTTCATTGTTGAGGAATTTGCTTCTTCTTCTTTTTTTCTATATTGATTTGTGCCCAAGGCCCATAACACAAAAACCCAGCTATAAAATAAATTATTTTTTAAATTATTTTTTATTTTAAAATATATTAATTTATTTTTATTTTTTAAAATTTATTTTTAATATTAATACACCAAGAAAAATTAAACTAAACAATTTTACTATAAAACTATGAATTAATATTCTATTTGGATATTCCAGATTTGATTTGTTACCAAATGGTTTTAGGGATCATTCTCGATTCTAAAAAAAAAGTTAAATATACTTCTATATTTTACCTTTTTTTTTTACACAACGAATAATAGAAATTCAAGTCATGATCTATTAACATCCCTACTCAAAAAGTAGTTCGAGAAAAAGCTATTGTTTCTTTCTCGAGTAACTCTTTCCTTATCGATGCAAGCATTAGAGATAATGTAGCTTTTTATATTTAGGGTAACCTCTTATTGGTCCCTAATTTATACACCAATTTTCAATTAGGTCATCAACCTAATTTTATATTAATTTGATCATTAAAATACCAGAAATCCTCAATTGATTCCCTTCATGTTTCTCGTCTAAACTTTGTAATTTATGAAATAAAAAGACGTCATTTTATGCCATTTTTCTTGCAATAACTCTAAGAACATAAGAACTTGATTGAGGATTTCTAAAAGGATAAATGTGATTAGAAAATAGACTGGGATCTAATTGAGAAATGGGTAACAAGTTAGGGACTAAAGTGAGGTTGCCCCTTTATTCAACTTGTATTAAATGGATGTGGACGACATTTAGGATGTGGATGACATTTAAGAGTAGACAGAAAACATCCTACGTGCTTTATGCAATTAGATTGCGGGATCAATTACAGTAACAAAAAAAAAATGATATTTTTAATTTTTTCATAATTTTTAAAAAGTATATTTTATCTACAATAAAAGGAAAATACTTTCCTGAAAACCAAGTCAAATTTTTTTTAACTGAAAAGTGTTTTCATTGACTAGTTTTTTTAATAACAAACAAATACATGAAAGTTTGAAAATTAAATTTTAAAAAATTATTTTCCACCAAACAAATAAAGCCTTTTGGGTTTCTCCTTGAGGCTTACCACAAAGCATCTTTTGGGTATTTGTTTTTATATGTTTTTTTTCCTAGTCTTACACTCATTTTTTATGTGAATTGGGAGTGTTTTACAGTTAAAATACTATTTGTTTAAAATTTATATTTTTAACTAAAATTATTTTTTAGTGTTTTTTAATCATATGGATTTTTTAATATAAAAAATAAATTCAAAAAATTAAAAATAAAAAACAATTTATTAATACATTTCTCAATAAAAAATATTTTAAAAATAATTTCTATCACACTTCTAATATTTACGCAACTTATTGGCGATGGCCGAGACTAACCAAGAGGAGAGAAAAACTAGCATCTGCTTGCGAGATTGTCAAATGCCAGCAGTGCATTGGCCATGGCTGAGACTGAAACGGCGCGTGCAAAATGAGAACGGCGACAACCTCCACCCTGCAGGTGGACGTGCAACTACAAAAGGTAAACAAGAAGACGCCCACTAAAATGGAAAAGAATAAGTTATCTGAAGCCTAATATCACATCCCTATGATTTTATTTGCGTGTATAACTTACCCTCTTTCTTAATTGTTTATTAATAAGGTCCTAAACTGCCAGTAATTTAATTGTTTTCTTTCCAGAATATCCATTAATTTGACCATATATATATATTTTAAAAAATCTAGGAATAATTTGGTCATTTTATAAAAACTAACGGGCCATTTTAAGAATTAGTATATAGTTTATGGACTAAGTTATGGTTTTTGAAACCAAAGAAACTAAGTTATTATATCGCTAAAAACACAAAAGTATTAATTAATATTTACTCAAAGGAAAAACTGAAAAGAAAGCAAAGAATCTAAAACACATTGAAAGAAAAAGGAACAAAAGTAATGCCATGAATATTGAAGTTTTAACCAAAAAAAAATGTGTGCTTGTTTATCTTAGATGATTTTGTTTAGTATCATGTTGCAGATTCCTTATAAAAAAACATTTAATATCAATTTAATATTTTTTTAATGCTAAGCTGGTTGATAATTTAACTTTGTAATTTTTTTTACAAGTAAAGCTAAATCACGTGGGGAAAGCACTGTAGCTTTCCTCACAAAACATTGTGGATTGCTACCATGTTTTTTTACATGTTTTTTTTTTTGTTTTTTTGTTATGATTTTTTTCAAAGTTATCTTTGTTGATTTTGTTGAGGAAACACTGTAGCAATCCATATAATTTTTTTTTTGTTATATTTTTTTTAAAATTGTCTTTGTCGATTTTAGTTTTTTAATATTACAATTACAAGTAAGGCTAAATCATGTGGGAAAATAACTATAACTTTCCTCACAAAACACTGTAGATTGCTACAGAGTTTCTCTGCATGAGTTTTTTTTCCTCATGGAATATTAACTTCATCACATCTTCAGTTTCTATTATCTAACACTGGTTCACAATTATATTACCATCAAACATATTTATTTTATAAACCCGCGACAGCGTGCAATATCTAATCATATGTATACAAAGAAATTATACACAAATGGCTCACATAAGGTGTACCCTTAAAGAACCCATACATGGTCTTAATAATCACAAGTAAGCGAGTACAATGTTCCAAGAAGGTGCTTAACTGCAGCCACTCAAGTTGTCAATTCTCTTGCGCTGCCAAACTTACCTGCAGAAACGGTTGCCAGCAATTTAGCATTTTTGTTTCTAGTAAATTTTACTCTCATCAGGATCCTACATTAAAATTTATGCGGAGATCAATAGGCTCCCATGTAGTCATACAGTAAATCACTAGACTCCCAAAAAACTAGTATCAAGCTATTCCCAATGAAAATGCAACCACTTCCTAACAGTTTTGAGAGCATTTACTTGTGTGACTTAGATACTGAGAGAATAATTCCAATTCCCAAAATATAGCAAGTGTAAGATCTACATCGGCGGAAGGAGGATGATTAGCTTCAAACTATAGGGGATTTCAGTGATGCTACTGAAAGCCAAACACTAAGGTATACTTGTTTAATAATTCAGACAAAAAAGTTAAGGTCATATACTGTTCTATAAGAAAGAGAACATAATTGTCTATGGTGCCCAGAAAATACTTACCATTTATAGCTTCATTCTTCAGCAAGAATCAAACAGCATAGAGCCTTACAACCTGGTTAATTGTGGCACGACACACAGGGCAACCCCATTCCTTGGCTTTGATTTCCTTCAAACAAGACATGCATCCAACCATGTGGCCACATGGAATGCAAGCTCCCTCAACTGGAGCATCTAAACATATTACACATGATGATGAATCTCCATCTTCTTTCTTTTCACCTGTGTTTTCTGGTAAATTCTCAAGGGGCAGGGAAGAAAAATCAAGGGGGCTGGAATCAATTGATGGATAGTGAATGGGACAATCGTCTATAAGCTCATCTACAATGGGTGGAGCTGATGGGACTGAATCTTGGGCATCAGCAACGCTGCTATTCAAGATCTTGGTTTGCTGAGTTGAGCTGCCACTAGATACACCTTCATAAGGTGCCCATCCGCTGCTAGTTGTTTTTGAAGGAGGTGCTGCTGGCACATCCATAACACCTTGACCACCAGCATTAACAGGGCAATTCCAGCTAGAGGATGAACTTGCTCCAGTGCTAGAGTGGGTATCAAAAATAGGTTGCTCTGCCATGACAGACTGAATGGAGGCATTTACTGCCATTGCTATCTCTGGATCTTCATCCGATGGTGGAGCAGTTGCTTGAACAGCCAGATTCTGAGATCTGGACAGAAATTCTGGAGGATGCATTACCTGTAACATTATAGGCATTCGTATCACAAGTCCTCTTGTAATGAACAAAGTCTTTGACTAAATGATATTAGC
>Ga0307513_10010332_pt1 | contig 11707 bp, 8 predicted proteins | sample 15_EM_MG_FD_202174 | JGI IMG/M metagenome (GOLD analysis project Ga0307513, IMG submission 202174) | Populus trichocarpa ectomycorrhiza microbial communities from riparian zone in the Pacific Northwest, United States - 15_EM | ecosystem: Host-associated > Plants > Roots > Unclassified | place... | reverse complement strand
ATAATAGAACTTCAAAAAAAAATGTAATGGGGAAAGGCCCTTAAATAAGTAATTACACAAGGTATGTACACTTTAAATTATAGTGAATTGAAGGTGGATTCCCCCCCGGATTCCCCCGGAATCCGCCAGAATTCCGGAATTCCGGCTCATTCCTGCGGATTCCCCCTGGTATCAATGTACAACAACGGATATTTCTGGACGCTGTCAGATATTGACAGTTATCATTGGTTGCTGTTGGTTATTGTCGGCCATCACTAAATAGTGGATATTGATAGTGTTCAGTAATTCCTGATGGAGTAGTGCCATCATTTTCCAGTATCCTCCATTAGCGCCCATTGAGATCCATTAATCATCACCAAGCTTTTATTCACCCTCATTCATGTCCTGGGTGCTCGCAGCCTGCACTCCATCCTTGTCCCGCACCAGCCTCGACTTACTCCAGTTGCCCAGGCACATAGGCGTCCTTGTGGATTGCCTGACGCGGCCTGTTGCGGTTGAGAGAGAACCATGCAAATGTGGGCAAACTGTCCAAGATATTGTCAGGTTTGGGTACATTTTGAATATAAATTTCTTCCTTAATTAGTGAGCGTGGCGTAATGCATGAGATTGAAGACGATCCGGTTCACAAATTCATGAACACACACGCGTGGTTGAACTCAGTTTTAAGGCACATCTGGCATTCATGAATTAATTAAATCTATGGCGGGTGATGTGGACCAATGTATGTCACTGTTAGCCTCTCATTCTCGTTGACCCCCATCGATGTTCTGTGACATAGTAGCGAATTCCATTGAACTTCAGTGCCATTTCCATCTAAATTCTAAGGAAATTGATGGAAATCATAGAATACTGAAGGTTTCTCACTGGAATTCACAATGTTAATCATCATTCGACACCAGTAGAACATCAAGTGCTCAATGTCAACCATTGTAGATGAATGCATATTACACCGCTGGTAATCATTGTCTGATAATGACTGCTCAATTACAACGACAACAGGTACTGGTGTCTAGACACCACGGTGTATTACTAGTCTTAGAACCGGTGATTCCTAGCGTTGGCCAATAATCTCCATCATCTCCAATAGGGTTACATCACGACTCGGGGCCGAGTATGGCAAACAACAGACTTCAATGGGGCAAATGGGGAAGGACACTGGAAAACAATATTACTCACTGGAGGCGCCGGAGACAGGCATTGGTGTGTGTTGGAGATTACCGAGTCCTACCATCGATTTCCAATGAGTAGCAATAGTTGTCATTGGGATTGGCCGACGTTTCCAGCTCTGGGCATATTACTGCTACTTCTCACCTTCCTTTGACCAGCCAACTGGAACCAGGTGATTGACCCAGGTCCACAAATCCCCATCACAATTTGGCCGCTTCCGTTCTCATAATCCTGTGCTGAGCATGGCGGCCATTCGAACGTCAAGGTTGGAGGAACGAGGAAATTCCGATTCAAAGGACTCGAGGACGGGGGGGGTAGAGGATATAGGCAGAACTTTCAGGAGTTTTTCCCACATTAGTTGGTGAGTAACACATCTAACATCCCGTCGCCTGTGTCCTTCTCTCTCTATTCGATATCGTTTCTCACATTTTCCTCTCCTCTTTCTATTGCAGACCCCCCACCTTACAGCCGTTTGCGAAAAGGTTGGCAAATTCGGAAAGTAAACAAATGGATGCAAACCCTAGATTAGGACTTCGTCATTCTAGCGCATTGAAAGGTCGTAGAAATTTAATTAAATGCTTCTTAACATAAAAAGGACCACTCCGTAGTCTTTGGTAAATTTTTGTGACCCAAATTGCACTTGGATAGCGTTGGCGGGAAGTCCACGGCAGGATTTGGGCTTCCGCACTTGGCTGCCATCACCTGCCATTTGATTTCCGTTCTCGGCAGGCTCGGCTTACACTAGCCACCTTCGCGAATCATTGAAGCCCGGCTTTATTTGCAGCTCAGGAAAGTTTTAGAGAAAAATAAGATTCCATTTATTGTATATCTCTGAATTCCACTGCAAATTTGACACAAAAAATGAATAAAATTGTGCGAGAGATTATCCATTGAACGATTGATGGCATCAAAAGCACGTTGGCATTGTGGTCCTCAGTCTCCGAAGTCGCTTCAAACCTAACTTACGATACAGAACACAAGTTATGTCTATATTTTCTTCTACAATGTTAGGGTAAACATGGGATGAAATTAAATTTTAGGCAAAAACAAGCTCTAGCTAAACGAAGTTAGCCACAGTAAGTATCTCAAAATAAACGCCTACACATCCCAATCCTCCGCAAATTGTCTGTCGTACAAATTTGAGGCACATAATTGACATTAAATCTTTCTTTTTTGGACAAAATCCCACTCTTGCTATCCGATAAGGGACATTGGAGCCCCATTGAGTCCATTTAAGTCGCTCAAAGAGGTTGCCGAACTGATGGCAGCTGATGGCAAGCAGCGGCCATCAAAATCGGGAATGCAAACCTGCCGTGGACTTCCCGCCAACCTTACTTGGAAGCTCATTTGCTGTGTGGCAGAATGAATCTAGGGGTTAATTGGGCCAGATGTTATTTTCTACATATTCCGAGGCCTACTTGGGCTCAAACCTATCTTAAATACTATATTTGACTAATATTAGACACTTCTTATGATGAGAAATGGCCCAGTTACCAAGGGATAAGCCAAGGATGAGCCAAACCCTAAGATTGGGTGTTTGTTTATTTCCGAATCTGGTACTTAGTGCCAACCTTTTCGCAAACGGCTGTAATCAAGACACCACCCTCACTATCCACGAAAATAGCAATGCCCACATTCATGCAATATTCATGACCCAGGTCTCCTCCACCCTGCCCATTAAGGTCGCTGCACTTTCCACGTAACTACGCCTCTTTCCGCTGGCGACACCGTGGGTGTGAGTTATTCAACACCACAAATATTTTCCCGCATTGTGCAATCATTCTTCCCTCAAATTCGTTAAACGTCGTTTACCCTCAATTCAGGAAAAAAATTAGGCGCCAAGAATACACGAAGTTGGGATTAACACCTAACTTAGCACCGACGGACGTTCTGAAGGGGTGAGAACGATGGTTCGGTGAATCTACTTATATATTACTATCTCGGTGCGTGTTCTTCGTGTTCTTCTTTCAACACGGATATTTCTCTTCATCGCGTATTTCCATACTCTCTGCCACGCCATGCCCTTAATCCTTCTTCGTCTCCCATCGCCTATGCCAACTTTGTTCTAATCTCCTTGTTTTATGCAGACGGCCGCCCAACCTTGACTATCCCAACTCTCGAGTCATTGTTGAATCAACACGGCGAGAACAGCAAATTCAGTACTCAAGACTGGCAGTGACTGAACAACGAATATGAGGATCAAGAGACACGTCATGGAGGGAAGGCCATGTTGGGGTAAGTGAGAACCGGAGGATCGCTGTGTCCATGACGAGGAACGCGACCAGTTGCTCAATGGGTACATCCCTTTTTTCTTGCTTCTCTGTGTTCCCTTTCGTTCGCCTTCCTTTTTGCTCCAAGTCCTTGCAATTATCCGACTTTCTCATTCGATCCAGTCTTCGATTGGTAAACGTTCAAGACCTTGCCCAAAATGATCTGCCCACAACGATGAATGCTAGGGCATCATCATCTTTCAATCTTAGCGTGTTCCGATTCGATTGGAGGATGTTGGTATCGGCGAGGGAGGCGGGAGGAACGATGGTAAGCCACAAGAATGGGAATAAAATTCGTCGTTTACGAGGTGTGTTACCGCCCTTCTGTCAATCTCATTTTCTCTTTCGTTTTATTCCTCCTTTGTTGGGTTGCTTTTGCATTCGAGACTCGACGCTGATTATATTCTGAAGCAGGATTCGTCTTTTAAAGCTGCCGGCCTGTGTCTTGGAGAGACAGACCCATCGAAGTATCAGTCATTTGGGAAGAAGGGATGAGGATTGGGCGGCGAGAGCGATAGCGAGAATGCTCAGTAGGACGGCCGGGAGAATGTAGGCATGGGTGGCGCAAGGTCAAACTTATTTCCTTGAGGTGTACCACTCAACCTTCAAATGTCAATGTTTTCCTGTACTTTGTGCTCCTCGTCTTCCTTCACTAATTCATCCAGGTTATTTCCTGCATTGAAGTTTGGGTTCGGATTCCAGTACGATGAAGAGGCCGCAGACCATACCCTTATTGGACCATGTTACCAAATTCTGTAGCACCACTACTCGAAACCAGTGTATACAAGTCGCAACACACTCCCCAAATCGGGTCAGCGACACATAGGGTAATAAAGCGACACATGGGGTGAATTACGGACACATTTGTGTGTTCCTCCCTCTGTCGATTGTACAAGTGTTCGACACATCCAGATGTGTCTGACCAATGTCGCGCGACGCGACGCGCCTGCTCACCAAATGGTTACCACAGAGAGTCAAGGGCTTATTGAAGTACTTTAAAGGATATCGAGCACCCCCTAAAATATGTTATTCACTATTAGGTATGACTATATATATTACTCGTCAGAATGAGCCGACTTTACACATTTCCGACAGAGTTCACAGGATGTTAGCAGTGTCAAGATCAGCTGCAAGTTGCAACGGCTGGACGAAGCCACTTCAAGTTGGGTATTAAGCCAAATTGGTGAGGTCAAGATCATCCTTGAAAATACGAACTATCATACAAGAAGTGTAGAACTAAGAGATAAAGATGAACGTAGGGACACTGCCGCTACTTGACAGTCCCTTTCCAGTCGGCGGTGGTTGGACCCTTGCATATACACGGCACCACAGATGGAGGCGCTCGTGTTGCAGTCTGCTAACAGGAATGCGATCCGCCGGTTGTCGGGAAGTAATCAGAGGAGGAGGAAAGGGTTCTGGAGATGTACCGAAAAGGGGAGTGCGTTTGGGAGCCTCCACTCCTCGTGGATGTCCTGGGAGTCACCGTCGAAGGCGATGTCGTAGTGGTGATTGGCGTTGGCGTTGGCACCACTGGATGCATTGATGATGGTGCGCATAGCCTCGATCCTATAGCTGTGGTCGGATTTGCCGATTGCCCGGCTTGGTCCAGCATGAGCAATCCGTTCAACATAGCAAGTGGGGGTACGCACCTGGGCACGCATTCCCATTCCCTTCCTCCTGTTCGTTTAGCTGTGCGTTATCTCCATGGCTACTGGGGCCTTTGTGGTCACTGGTGCGTGCGGGGACTGGGCCATCAGGGATGAAGAAAGCGGGGTGACATCGCGTAGCGTCACACTCTCGAAGTCAGTCACGGCGTGGCTTTCGTCGACGGTGTGTCGCATACGTTCATCTGCGACGCATTTTGTGCAATGTGTCGACCTCTGCCACATGTGTCATTCTTCTCCTTGTGGGGAGCGTGACGTACTACGTATCTCCTCACTCGAAACAATCAGGAAGATGTCTTTCAACGTCTCTGCCAATTCTCCAAATTTCCAACTGCCTCCTGCAGACATCCATTTCTTTGCCTACCCACAGCACCGAGTACTCTCTCAGAGTTTGGATACACGATAAGCTAAGATGAAGGTGGGTTCTCGGGCCGTGCGATATCCATTCGCGTCAGAATCCTCACGGTTGTCTCCCACCATCAGCGTACCCCATTATCGACGGAGTGACGCTTCCATTTGGCCACGAATCGCAGAGATCGAACACAGACAACCATTGAGCTCCATGTTCGAATCATCCCACAATGTGATCACCGGGGGGACTTTCACCGTAGTGAACAACGACGCATGTCACCACCACCTTCGAGGTATGTTTCTCTTTTGAAGTTCTTACCATGCAAAACTCATGGATTAGCGAAATTGATAGAGAGCGCAAACAACCCCCATCGGGGAAGAGCTACCACTGCATTTCAAAATTGGCAAGAACGGTTCGATCCTTCCATATCTCATCCAAATGCATGCATCCTGCCACCCTCATCGGACGCAGTCGTTCGACAAGAGATGCCGTTGAAGCCCGAAATATTTCACGGACGAGATGATTTCGTCAAAGACATTGCACGATCGCTCCTGCGGGAGGAAACCTCTCGCATCTGCATTCTCGGACCGGGTGGCATGGGCAAGACGTCAGTTTCACTCGCCGTTGTCGAATTGCCTGTTATCAAGGAACGGTTTCCAGGTGGAAACTGCGTTTGGGTGCCTTGTATTGAGGCGACGTCGGCCAATCTCTTCCTCGAGATCCTATACATCCAACTGCAGGTACCAGGAGACAATCAGGTCACGCTGGAAAAGATCATTTCGGAACTTAATGCCTCGAAAGAGCCCCGCCTTATCCTGCTGGACAACTTCGAGACACCGTGGAATGCGCCTGGCGGAACTCAGAAACAAGTCAGCGATATTCTTCGAAAGCTAGCCATGCTCAGTCACGTTGCGATCCTCGTTACAATGCGTGGCACATATCCGCCATGTGACACCATCGAATGGCAGTCGCACACAATCCAACCTACTGATAAAGCAGCCTGCCGTCGTATTTTCCACGACATCAATCAGAGTTCGAAGAATGACCCCAATGTCGACCGTTTACTGGCTGTGTTGGGCCACATGCCTTTCGCGGTCACACTCATGGCCAATCTGGGGAAGCGAGGGAAATCGACGGCAAAAGAGTTGTTAGAGACGTGGTACACTTCCGGCACTGACATGCTCTCTGTCACCAACTCACCCGAAAAGAGCATGAACCGAAGCATCAGCCTCTCGGTCGACAGTGAATTCGTTAAGCAGGACGCTGACGCTCTTCTTCTCCTTGCCATCCTCTCATTGCTGCCAGCAGGAACAACCAAACAGAATCTTCGTTGGTGGGGAACATCCGTCAAGATGGTTCCCTCTGCCATCGCCACTTTATCGGATGCAGGATTACTGGTTGAGAATAAATGGGCAAATTCTTCCTCCCCAGTCCTCTTTATCGTCCCCGTCGTCCAGTCGTTTATGCAACAGCAAGGCAGGATTTCAGAGAAGATCCGGAAGCAGGTACAATCGTCGTGCTGTGAATATGTCCTAGCGCACGCTTGCCGCTGCGACGATCCCACATTTCCTAAGTATTCGAGAGCGCTCGCAGTCGAAGACACGAACATCCAATCCATCCTTTTCAGTTCGCCTACGTTGCAGCATATTGTTTCATCCGATATAACTATGGAGGCTCTCATTGCCTTTAGCTGGCACCGCTGCGACACAAAGCCCAATCTCGAAATCGCCGACCATGCCGTGGCGGCAGCCAAAGCCTCTGGGGTTTTGAGATACATAGCCTCGGCAGTGTGGTGCTTGGGCCAGACCTATGCTCACCTTAGCGACTATCATTCCTCCTACGCCCACCTGCGAGAAGCTTACAGGCTTTTCAACAGCCTTCCTCTTGGTGAGGTCGAGTTGCAACGGCTCGGCGGCCAATGTGGAATTGATCTTGTTGACACTGCGCGGCTGGTATTACAGGACAACGACGAAATCGTTTCCTTAGCACGGGATGTAGAAACGAAATGTGCCACCATTTCGGATAACATCATACGTGGACGCAGTTTGGTGTTTCTAGGCGTTGTTCTGCAAGAAGCTCAACAACCGCAGGAGGTCTTGCGCTACTTGGACCGGGCTCGGACCATACTGGAGGCTGCGGGGAGCACTTACAACCTTGCTGAAGCCTATCAAATCACTTCCTGGGTACATTCCAGAGAGGGTAGGCTCCCGGAGGCGCTGGATGTTATCGAGGAGGCATGGAAGCACGCCCAATTTAGCGAAAATGTGTACATGCAAGCATACATCTCCCTAGACTTCGGCAGGTTCCTCTTCGACGCCGATAGAGATGCAGAAGCATGGGAGTATATCAAAATATCACTAACGAAGGCCTCATATATTGGGGATCGGCTCCTATCTGCACAGGCATTAGAATACATGGGCTATGGGTACCTTCGCAGAGGTGACTACCAAAGTGCGTATGGTGCCTATGAGGCCGCAGCTGAAAAATACCTTGGTACTATCTATGCCAATACTAGTGGGGAGCGGTGCAAGGACAACATGGCCGGGATCAAGAAGAAGCAGGAGAATACCGCCAGAGTCATTGGCTTTCGCCGGCATGGTGCAGATGTCGACGACACCCTTTTCTACCCCCCTTTTCAGGCGTCCGCGAGTGTTTCCGGTTCTTAGTCAGATTCAGCTTCCTATTATTACACGACTCTTTGCATATTTATTAGTGTGTACTCCTATGGTTATTTATGTTAATATTTGATATGGCTTGGTTCGGACCCAGTCCTAAAACTTATGAAATGTACGACCGTAAGTATTCCTGTAGAGTTGCTATGTAGCATTTTATAAGATGACTCCCCAGATCAGTACTGCTACAGGGGATTTGTGCTAGCACTATGTGGCACTTTAGGTCTATGGATGCTATGGGAATTTATGTGATTACTACAGGAATAATGATTTTGCTATACTTCACTACGACTAAAAATCACGTTTTGCTGATGTGACTTGTTCGAATTCCCAAGTTCACTTCCAACGCCGTCGCGGCGTCGCCCGCGTCTTTCTCTCTATTCGATATCGTTTCTCACGTTTTCCTCCTCTTTTTATCGCAGACCTCCACATTGATCAGGACACCACCCTCATTCTTATCCACGACAACAGCGACGCTCACACTCATGACCCAATCCTCCTCGACCCTGCCCATTATGATCCCTGCACTTTCCATTTAACTGCGCCTCTTTCGTCCCGCTTCCACCGGTGACACCCTTAGTGAGTTATTTAACACCATAAATATTTTCCCGCATAGTGCAATCGCACTTCCTTCAAATTTGTTGAACGTCGTTTACCCTCGATTCAGGAAAATATTAGGCGCTGAGAATGCAAAAGGTTGGGGCTAACACCTAGCACCGGCGGAAGTTCTGAAGGGGTGAGAACGATGGTTCGGTAAACGTATATATGTCTTAGTATTTTTCTGTCAACATTGACCTTTCTCTTCATCGCGTATTTCCATACTCTCTGCCGCATCACGCATCATGCATGCCCTTGATCTTTCTTCGTTTCCTCATCGCTTATGCCAACTTTGTTCTAATTTCCTTGTTTTATGCAGATTTCACCGTCGCCCAGCCTCGACTATTGCAACTCTCGAGTCATTGTTGAAGCAGCACAGCGCGAACAGTAAATTCAGTACTCGAAGACTGGTGACTGAACAACAACGAGGACGGGGATCAAGAGATAAGTCATCGAGGGAAAGGGCGTGTTGTTGTAAGTCAGAACCAGAGGATCGCTGCATTCATGACGAGGGACACGAGCAATAGTTCAATCGGTACATCCCCTTTTTCTTCGCTTCTCGACGTTCCCCTTCCTTTCGTTCCTCGCAACTCTCTGACTCTCACACTCGATCCTGCCTCCGATTTTTAAGACGACGCCCGAAATGATCTGCCCACCATGATGAATTCTAGCGTGTCATCGTCTTTCAATCTCAGAGTGTTCTAATTTGATTGGAGGATGGTGGTGTCAGCAAGGGAGGTGAGAGGGACGACGGTAAGGCATGGGAATGCGGATGAAGTTTGTCGCTCACGGGGTGTGGTACCGCCCTTCAGTCAACCTCAGTTTCTCTTTCGTTTTATTCCTCCTCTTAGGTTTGCTAGGATCTCAATGTTAATCATATTCATAAGCAGTATTCGTCTTTTAAAGTTACCCGCCTGTGTCTTGGAGGGACAGACCCATCGAAGTATTTGTCATCTGGGAAGAAAGGATGAGAATTGGTGGCGGCGAGAGCGAGAACAAAAATGCTCAGTAGGACGGCCGGAGGATTCAGAACGTAGGCGTGGATGGCGCAAAGTCAAACTTATTTGCTTGAGCTGTACCACTCAACCTTCAAATGTCAATGTTCTCCCTTACTTTATGCTTTTCGCCTTCCTTTGTGGCGTTGGAGTTGAACATTGATCTGCCATTAATATTGTCGTCCCCTTGCAGTGGTACATGGCCACGAGCGCCGTCCGGTGTTAGCCGTGAATGGTCCAAATGATAAATGATTGTACAACTATAAGCACCGCTGTACTTTCCAAGATATACATTGAACTTCACAACTACGGAGGAATATAGAGATGTAGATATTCTAGCAATAGGAAGGAAAATCTAACTAATAACCGGAAATGGGTAGTTGAATCGCAGAGGCTTGAACAGGGGGGTAGAGAAGGGTTTTGCCGACGTCTAAGCCATGCCTGTGAAAGCCAATGACTCTGTCACTATTCTCCTGCTTCTGCTTTATCCTGGCCATGTTATCCTTGCACCTCCCCCCACCAGTATTGGCATAGGCAGTACCAAGGTATTTTTCGGCCGCGGCCTCGTAGGCACCATACGCATTTTGGTAGTCGCCTCTGCAGAGGTACCCGTAGCCCATGTACTCTAATGCACATGCAACGGTGTAACGCTGCCCAATATAGGAGGCCTTCATTAGTGCTATTTCGATATACTCCGATGCTTCGGCGTCTCTGTTGGCACTGAAGAGGATCATGCCGAAGCCTAGGGAGATGGCTGCTTGAATAGACATCTTTTCGGTCAATTTGACATGCTTCCATGCCTCCCCAATAGCGTCCAGCGCCTCCGGGAGACTACCCTGAGCATAATGCACCTGGGAAGTGATATGATAGGCAGCAGCAAGGTTGTAATTGTTCCCCGCAGCCTTCAGCATGGTCCGAGCCTGGTCCAAGCAGCGCAGGGCCTCTTGCGGTTGTCGAGTTTGTTTCAGAACAGCACCTAGAAATACCAAACTGCGTCCATGTATGACATTATCCGCAAGGGTGGCACATTTCATTTCGACATTCCGGGCCAAGGAAACGAGTTTGTGAGTAGTCTGTAATACCATCCGTGCAGTGTCAACAAGATCAATTCCACATTGGCCGCCGAGCCGTTGTAACTCGACCTCACCAGGAGGAAGGCTGTTGAAAAGCTTGTAAGCTTCTCTCAGGTGGGCGTAGGAGGGATGATGGTCGCCAAGTTGGGCGTAGGTCTGGCCCAAGCACCACACTGCCGAAGCTATATATCTCAAAACCCCAGAGGCTTTGGCTGCCGTCACGGCATGATTGGCGATTTCGAGATTGGGCTTCGTGTCGCAGCGGTGCCAGCTGAAGGTAATGAGAGCCTCCATAGTTATATCGGATGGAACAATATGGCGCGATGTAGGCGAACTGAAAAGGATGGATTGGATGTTCGTGTCTTCGACTGCGAGCGCTTTCGAATTCTTGGGGAATGTCGGATCGTCGAAGCGGCAAGCGTGAGCTAGGACATATGCACAGCATGACGATTGTACCTGCTTCCGGATCTCCTTTGTGATCCGGTCTTGCTGCTGCATAAACGACTGGACGACGGGGACGACGAAGAGGGCTGGGGAGGATGAATTTTCCCATTTATTCTCGACCAGTAATCCTGCATCCGATAAAGTGGCGATGGCAGAGGGAATCATCTTGACGGATGTTGCCCACCAACGAAGATTCTGCGTTGTTGTTCCTGCTGGCAGTAATGAGAGGATGGCGAGCAAAAGCAGAGCATCGGGGTCCTGCTTGACGAATTCACTGTCGACCGAGAGGCTGATGCTTCGGTTCATGCTCTTTTCGGGTGAATTCGTGACAGAGAGCATATCAGTACCGGAAGTGTACCACGTCTCCAACAACTTATTTGCCGTGGACTTCCCTCGCTTCCCCAGATTGGCCATGAGTGTAACTGCGAAAGGCATGTGACCCAATGCACCCAGTAAACGATCGACATTGGGGT
>Ga0307513_10010331_pt1 | contig 11708 bp, 11 predicted proteins | sample 15_EM_MG_FD_202174 | JGI IMG/M metagenome (GOLD analysis project Ga0307513, IMG submission 202174) | Populus trichocarpa ectomycorrhiza microbial communities from riparian zone in the Pacific Northwest, United States - 15_EM | ecosystem: Host-associated > Plants > Roots > Unclassified | place... | reverse complement strand
ATCCTGCTCTATGAAATCTCGATCTGGTGCGTGTGGATCATCGAGCGCCGCCGGCTCAAGGAAGAGGCGGGAACGGACATCGCGGTGATCTAGCCCTCCCAGGGCTTTCCCCCTCCGCCGACGCGCTCTAGAGAAAGCCGCTTCCCTCCCACCTAGCGGCCCCCAATGCACGACATCCGAGCCATCCGCGAAAACCCGGAGCTTTACGAAAAGGCCTGGGCTGCGAAGGGCTCGTCGGGCCGCGTGGCCGAGATCCTCGCGCTCGATGGAAAGCTGCGCGGCGCTCAGACCGCCGTCCAGAGCGCGCTTGCGGCGCGCAATGAGTCTTCCAAGAAGATCGGCCAGGCCAAGGCCCAGAAGGACGAGGCCGAGGCGCAACGGCTGATGGCCGAGGTTGAAGGCCTGAAGGGCGTCATAGCCGGCGAGACGGAGGCCGAGCGGGCCGCGGCGACCGCGCTGCACGCAATCGTCGCCACCCTGCCCAACATCCCGGCGCCCGAGGTGCCGACAGGCAAGGACGAGCACGACAACGTCGAGGTTCGCCGTTGGGGGGAGCCCCATGCCATCGCCGCGCCGAAAGACCACGCCACGCTCGGCGAGGACCTGAAGCTGATGGATTTCGAGGCCGCGGCCCGGATGAGTGGCGCGCGGTTTGTCGTGCTGAAGGGCAATCTCGCCAGGCTGGAGCGCGCCCTCGGCCAGTTCATGATCGACATCCAGACCCGCGAGCACGGCTATGTGGAAGTCTCGCCGCCCCTGATGGTGCGCAGCGAGGCGATGTTCGGAACCGGGCAACTCCCGAAGTTCTCCGACGACCAGTTCGTCGCGATCCCCGGCCTGGAGAACACCCGGGCAATCTCCAACCTCGAAGACGCCCCGGAGATTCGCTGGCTGATCCCAACGGCGGAGGTGTCGCTCACCAACCTGGTGCGCGAGCAGATCACGCCGGAGGAGGAATTGCCGTTGAGGCTGACGGCCCTGACGCCCAGCTTCCGCGCGGAGGCCGGCGCTTCGGGACGCGACACCCGGGGCATGATCCGGCAGCACCAGTTCTACAAGGTCGAACTCGTCTCGATCACCACGCCGGACCAGTCCGACGCCGAGCACGAGCGGATGGTGGGGTGCGCCGAGGCGGTGCTGAAGCGGCTGGACCTGCCGTTCCGCACCGTGCTGCTGTGCAACGGCGACATGGGCTTCTCCGCCCGCAAGACCTACGACCTGGAAGTCTGGCTGCCATCGGAGGGGCGCCATCGCGAGATCAGCTCCTGCTCCAACTGTGGGGATTTCCAGGCGCGCCGGATGGACGCCCGCACCAAGACGGCAGGCGAGAAGGGAACCCGCCTGGTCCACACCCTGAACGGCTCGGGCCTGGCGGTGGGCCGCACGCTGGTGGCGCTGATGGAGAACTACCAGAACGAAGACGGCAGCATTTCCATCCCGCAGGTCCTGCAGCCCTACCTGCCGGGCCTGACGCGGATCGAGCGCGCCTCTTGAGGATCCTGCTGACCAACGACGACGGCATCCATGCCGAGGGCCTGGCGGCGCTGGAGCGAATCGCGGCGCAACTTTCCGACGACGTCTGGGTCTGCGCGCCGGAGTACGAACAGTCAGGGGCCAGCCGGGCGCTGACGCTCGCCGACCCGATCCGGGTGCGCAAGTTGGGCGAGCGGCGCTTCGCCACGACGGGAACGCCCACCGACTGCGTGCTGATGGGGCTGAACACCCTGGTCGAGGGCAAGCGGCCGGACCTGGTGCTGTCCGGCGTCAACCGCGGCGCGAACCTCGCCGAAGACGTGACCATGTCGGGCACGGTGGCCGGGGCCATCGAGGCCATGGCGCTGGGCGTGCCCGGCATCGCGCTCTCGCAGATGGGCTTCTATGAACCCAACGCCAGCTATGAGCCGTCGGAGGCCTTTGCGCCCGGCATCATCAGGAAGCTGGTCGAGACCGGCTGGCCGCGCGACGTCGTGATGAACATCAACTTCCCCAACGGGCCGATCGAGAAGATCACCGAGGTGGAGGTGACCCGCCAGGGCTTCCGCGACGCCCACATCCGCCACGCGGAAAAGCGCACGGACCTGCGGGGCCGCGAGTACTATTGGATGGGATTCCGTCAGGAGCGCTCCAAGCCCGCCGAGGGCACGGACCTGCGGGCGCTCTATGAGGGTCGGATATCGGTGACGCCGCTGCACATCGACCTGACGCACATGCCGACCGTGCATGAGCTCAAGGGCGTCCTGGGCGGCGCCCCACCTAAGGTTTGAGATGGCGACGAAGCACCACGACGACGACGATACGCCCGAGACGCGGCTCGCCCGGCTGATCCTCGCCCTGCGGTCGCAGGGCGTGATCGAGCCCGGCGTGCTGAACGCCATCGAGACCACGCCCCGGCCGCTGTTCACCCAGGAGCTCTTCAAAGACCGCGCGTTCGAGGACTCCGCCCTGCCGATCGCCTGCGGCCAGACCATCAGCCAGCCGTTCATCGTCGGCCTGATGACCCAGGCCCTGAAGGTCGACAAGCGCGACCGGGTGCTGGAGATCGGCACCGGCAGCGGATACCAGACGACCATCCTCTCCAAGCTCTCGCGGCTGGTCTATACGGTGGAGCGCTACCGCACGCTGATGCGCGAGGCGGAAAGCCGCTTCAAGACGCTCGGTCTCACCAATGTGATCACCCGGTTCGGCGACGGCGGGGAGGGCTGGCCCGAGCAGGCGCCCTTCGATCGCATCATGGTCACGGCGGCCGCGCCGGACGAGCCCAAGGCCCTGCTGGATCAGCTCAAGCCGAACGGCATTCTGGTAGCGCCGATCGGCAAGGGTCCGGTGCAGAGCCTTCGGCGCTACACGGGTGACGGCAAGGGCGGGTTCGAGATCGAGGCGCTCACCGACGTCCGGTTCGTGCCCCTGCTCGACGGGGTCGCCAAGGAGCTTTGAGACCGAGCCGATTCTGCCGCAGCAACCTGGGCTCTGGGCGCCTGAAAACGGCCCAAATAAAGAAGTCTGAGTGAATTGCGGGCTGTGGCGCACTCGGGGTTCGAGGCGTGCGCTGGGCCGGCCGTTAAGCCTTAATTCACGCTGACGCCCCGACTCATCCGAATATGTCTTCCGGAGCGCCGATGACGCCTTTCCTGCAGCGAACGGTCCTGATCCTCCTCGGAACCAGCGCGGTCTGCGCCGGCTCGACCGCTGCGTATGCGGACCCTTTCAAGCCACGCTATCCGATCCATCTGGCGGCCACGCCGACGGCGGCGGGTTTGCAGCCCGCGGTGCTGCGCGATGAGCCGCAGCCCGAGTTGATCCTGGCGGCGACCAACCGCAAATCCCGCGCGGCCAAGGGCCCGCCCGCGACGGTCACGGTCAGGAAGGGCGACACGCTTGACGCCATCGCCGACCGCCTCGACGTCACGGTGGAACAGCTGAAGGCCGCCAACGGCCTGAAGCGCAACACCATCCAGCCCGGCGATGTACTGAAGAACCCCAAGGCCCAGTCTGAGGCGAAAGCCTCGTCGGGCCGCAAGGTCGCCGTCGAAGCCAAGGCGCCGCCGGAGAGCTACACGGTCGCCCGTGGCGACACGATCTTCTCGATCTCCAAGCGTTTCGGTGTCTCGATGGACGCGCTGCGCCGGGCAAACGGCCTGTCCGCCAAGGCCCAGATCCACACCGGCCAGAAACTGCAATTGCCCGGGGATAACGCCGCCGAGGATGCCCAGGTGGCGGAGGACATGGCGCGCCAGGGTTCGCGCTCGGGCGGCCGCTCCACGCGATCACGCGAAGACGCTCCCAGTGACATGGCCGAAAGCCGCTCGGCCGCCGGCCGGGTGGTCACCGTCGAGGGCAGGGCGGTCAGCTACACCGTCAAGAAAGGCGACAACCTCGCCAAGATCGCCGACAAGCTGAACACCACCGTCGACGACCTGAAGACTGACAACAATCTCAAGAAGTCGGCCATCCATCCTGGCCAGGTGCTCAAGGGCCCGCGCACGACCGCCAAGGCCTACGTGGCCGCGCCGGGCGACAGCGTCGAGGATGTGGCCAAGCGTTTCGGCGTCACGAGCAGGGCGCTTCGGGCGGAGAACGGGCTTTCCCGCAACGCGCGGATCAAGACTGGGCAGAAGCTCCGCCTGCCGGCAGGCTACCGCGATCGCGGCCCGGTGAAGACCTACGAGCCGATCACCGCGCCGCCGCCGCGCGAGCGGCCGTCTGACTTCGCGCCGCCGAACATCACCCCGCAGGTGCGCGGCCAAGAGACCTCGCCCAGCCTGCCGTCGCGCCCGCAGCCCTACACCCCGTCGCCGACGACGCCGCAGCCCTACCCCCCGTCACCGTCGACGCCGCAGCCCTATACGCCCCTGCCGACGACGCCCAAGCCCTACAACCCCTTGCCGTCGACGCCGCGGTCCTACACGCCATCCAACCCGCCGGTTCAGCCCGGAACCGCCCCGCCGGTGGCCCCGCAGGCTGCCGCGCCGCTCAGCGACGCCCAGATCTCGGCCATCGGCCGCGGCAAGTTCGTCTGGCCTGTGCGGGGCGACATCCTTTCCGAATTCGGCCCCAAGCCGGGCGGTCAGCGCAACGACGGCGTCAACATCCAGGCCCAGGCCGGCGACACCGTGCACGCGGCCGCAGCCGGCGACGTGGTCTATGCCGGCGACCAGGTGCCGGGCTTCGGCAACCTGGTGCTGATCAAGCATCCCGACGGCTGGGTGACGGCTTACGGCCACCTCTCCCGCGTCGACGTGAAGATGCAGCAGAAGGTCACCCAGGGGCAGCAGATCGGCCAGGCCGGATCAACCGGCGGGGTGCCGGAACCGCAGGTGCACTTCGAGGTGCGCTATGCGGCCTCCCCGATGGAAGGCCGCGCCCGGCCAATCGATCCCAGGCTGGTCCTGCCGCGCTAGAGCGGCAGGCTCTTCCCCAATTCGCCGGCAAGATCGCGGATGAACTGCCAGGCCACGCGGCCCGAGCGGGCGCCGCGCAGTTGCGCCCATTGCAGCGCCCGGCGGTCGAGGTCGGCGGCCTTCAGCTTGTAGCGCTTGGCGTAGGCCTGGACCGCGGCGAGGTAGGTCTGCTGGTCCATGGGCGGGAAACCGATCCACAGGCCAAAGCGGTCGGAGACGCTGACCTCCTCCTCGGCGTCCTCGGCGGTGGCGATCAGGCCTCGGTCCTCGGTGTGGCCGCGCGGCATCAGGTGGCGGCGGTTCGACGTCGCGACGAACAAAACATTGGCGGGCGGACCGGAGACGCCGCCTTCCAGCGCCGACTTCAGGGCCTTGGCCGCGGCGGCGCCCTCCTCGAAAGAAAGATCGTCGCAGAGCACCAGGAAGCGCTCGGGCCGGGCGCGCAGGGCGTCAAAGAGCGCGGGTAGGGCGGTGACCTGGTCGCGGTCGACCTCGACCAGCTTCAGCGCCGGCGCGTCGCCCACGACCGCGGTGAACGCGGCCTTGGCGAGCGAGCTCTTGCCCGTGCCGCGCACGCCCCACAGCAGGGCGTGGTTGCTGGGCAGGCTGTCGGCGAAGCGGCGCAGGTTCTCCACGAACCGTTCCTTCTGCCGCTCGACGCCGACCAGGGCCGCCAAGGGCAGGGGATAGTCGGGCGCCGCGTGGAAGGCCCCACTGGCCGGATCGTGGCGAAACAGCCGCGCTTTGCTGAAATCGGGCGCGGTCACGCGCGGCGGCGCGAGACGCTCCAGGGCGTCCGCGATGCGGGCCAGGACGGGCTCAAGCTCATGGGTCATCGCCGCGACGCTTAGCCTTCACCTGCTTCCATTGCAAAAAGGGGGCGCAACGCATAGCTTCCGCCGACTTCGAACGGGGCCTCAAAAAAGCCCCGCCCGCACTGCTTTCCGGAGAGGCCATGTTCGCCACCCCCGCTTTCGCCCAAGCCGCCGGCGCCGCCACTGGAGGCGGTCCCCAGGACATGCTGATCCAGTTCCTGCCGCTGATCGGCCTGGTTGTTCTGTTCTACTTCCTGATGATCCGCCCGCAGCAGCAGCGGATGAAGACCCACCAGGCCATGCTGGCCGCCGTGAAGCGCGGCGACACGGTGGTCCTGTCTTCGGGCATGATCGGCAAGATCGTCCGCGTCGAAGACAAGGAAGTCGGCGTCGAAATCGCCACCGGCGTCACCGTGAAGGTGGTCAAGACCATGATCGCCGAGGTGCGAAGCCGCGGCGAACCGGCGCCCGCCAACGACTCCAAGAGCTAGGGCGCTCATCTCGTTATGATGAATGTTTCCCGCTGGAAGGTGATCCTCGTCGTCCTGGCGACGGTGTTCGGCCTACTGTTCACGCTGCCGAACCTGTTGCCGGCAAAAGTGCGGGACCAACTCCCGGCCTTCATGCCGAAGAAGGTGCTGAACCTCGGCCTCGACCTGCAGGGCGGCTCCTCGCTGCTTTATTCGGTGGACACAGCGGCGCTGCGCACCGAGCGGCTGACCAACCTCACCGAGGATGTCCGATCGACGCTTCGGGAGAAGGAGATCGCGTTCACCGGCCTCGCGGTCGTAGGCGACGCGATCAACGTGCGGATCACCGATCCCGCCCAGGTGTCGGATGCCGCCAATGCGTTGCGCCAGTCGGTGGGTGCGCCGCTTGCGAGCACCGCCGGCGGTCGCGATGTCTCGGTGAGTACGGCCGCCGACCAGCGCCTGCGCATCGCCTTCGTCCCCGCGGCCTTCGAGGCCGAGACGGCGCGGGCGGTGGAGCAGAACATCGAGGTCATCCGCCGGCGGATCGACCAGATGGGCACGAAGGAGCCGGACATCGCCCGCCAGGGCAAGGACCGGATCTTCATCCAGGCCGCGGGCGAAAGCGATCCCGAGCGGCTCAAGAACATCATCGGCCAGACCGCCAAGCTGACCTTCCAGATGCTCGACGAAGGGGTCTCGCCCGAGGACATCGCCTCGGGGCGTGTACCGCCCGGTTCGGAGATCATACCCAGCACAGACGGCTTCGCCCCGACCTACGTCGTCAAGAAGCGCGCCGTCGTCACCGGCGAGATGCTGACCAGCGCCTCGCCGGGCTTCGACCAGCAGACCGGCCATGCCGTCGTGCAATTCCGCTTCAATGGGATCGGAGCGCGGCGGTTCGGCGACGTCACCCGCCAGAATCTCGGCAAGCGCTTTGCCATTGTCCTCGACAAGAAGGTCATCTCCGCCCCCGTCATCCAGAGCGCGATCACCGGCGGATCCGGTCAGATCACCGGCAACTTCACCGAGCAGAGCGCCAACGACCTGGCGGTGCTGCTGCGGGCGGGCGCCCTGCCGGCGCCGATGAAGGTCGAGGAACAGCGCACCGTCGGGGCCGAGCTCGGCGCCGACGCCGTCAACGCGGGCGCCGTGTCGGCCCTCGTGGGCCTCGTCGCCACACTGATCTTCATGATCCTGATGTACGGCTGGCTGTTCGGCGGGATTTCGATCCTCGGCCTGGTGGTCAACGGGCTCATGATCATCGGCGTCATGAGCTTCACCGGCGCGACCCTGACGTTGCCGGGCATCGCGGGCCTGATCCTGACGCTCGCCGTGGCCGTGGACGCCAACGTGCTGATCTACGAGCGGATGCGCGACGAACTGCGGGCGGGCAGAAGCCTGATCGCGGCCATGGACGCAGGTTTCTCGCGGGCCATGGGCACCATCCTCGACGCCAACATGACCCACATCCTTTCGGCGCTGATCATGTTCCAGTTCGGCTCGGGCCCGGTCCGCGGGTTCGCCTGGACCCTGGCCATCGGCGTCCTGACGACGGTATTTTCCGCCGTCCTCGTCACTCAAGTGCTTCTGGCCTGGTGGTTCCGCACCTTCCGCCCGAAGACCCTGCCGATCGCTTAAGGGACCGCGACCGTGAAATTCTGGCCCCTCATCAAAGTCCTGCCCGTTCGGACTCACTTCCGGTTCGTACGCCTGTCGCGCTATGCGGCTCTTCTCTCCATCGTGGCGGTCATCGGCTCGCTGGCGCTGTCGCTGTTCCCGTTCACGCCACCCTGCGGCGGCCTGGAATGCGGCATCGACTTCAAGGGCGGCACCGTCATGGAGATCTCGACGGCGCCCAAGGCCGTCGACCTCGCCAAGGTCCGCGCGGCGGTGACCAACCTGCACATCGGCGACGTCCAGGTGCAGCCGTTCGGCAATACCAGCGAGGCAATGGTCCGCTTCCAGACGCCTGAGGGACAGGACGGCAACGCCACCGTCCAGAAGGTCCAGGCCACGCTTAAACAGACGCTGGGGCAGGTGCGGTTCTCCAAGACCGAACTGGTGGGTCCGAAGGTCTCCGGTGAGCTCTTCACCTCCGGCCTGATCGGCCTTGGCCTCGCGATCCTGCTGATGCTGATCTACATCTGGTTCCGGTTCGAGCTGCAGTTCGGCCTGGGGGCAGTGGCGGCGCTCTTCCACGACGTCTTCCTGACGTTCGGGCTGATCGCCATCCTGGATATCGAATTCAACCTGACCGCGGTGGCCGCGATCCTGACCATCATCGGCTATTCGATGAACGACACCGTCGTGGTCTTCGACCGGTTCCGCGAGAACCTTCGCAAGTACAAGCGCATGCCGCTGGCCGAGGTGATCGACATGTCGATCAACGAGATGCTGACGCGGACCATCATCACCAGCATGACCGCCGTGCTGGCGCTGATCGCGCTGGCCATCTTCGGCGGGCCGTCCCTCTACGGGCTTTCGGTGATCATGCTGTTCGGCATCGTGATCGGCACCTATTCGTCGATCTACATCGCCGCCCCGGTGATCCTGCTCTGGGGCGTGAAGCGCAGCGACGATCCCGCCGAGCCGCTGAAGCCGGCGACCGTCCGCTAGGCCGCGGGCGATGGCCCGCAACGCGCCTTCCATCGACGCCTATGGCGAGCGCGGTTTCCGGCTGGACGGCGAGCGCCACGAGGGCTCGCTGCTGATCGTCGGCGACCAGGCCCAGGCTTGGCCCGTGGCCTCGCTCGCCGAGCTTTCCGTCGACGCACTGAAGCCGGTGTTCGACGCCGGCCGCGCCGAGGTGGAGTTCCTGTTGCTGGGCCTGGGCGCCAGGAACGCTCTGCCGCCGCGCGCCATCCGCGAGGCCCTGCTGGCCGCCGGCATGGGCCTGGAGTTCATGGACACGCCGTCCGCCGCGCGGCTCTATAACGTGCTCACCGCAGAGGGTCGGCGCGTCGCGGCCGCCTTGATCGCCGTCTAGGTTTGGCTTGCTTCCCGGCCGCGGCGAATGGCCCTATACCTTGCCGCCAGGGCTGGAATCGAGAGGGCGTATAGATGGCCGGACTACTTTCAAACTTCCGTAACACCGTGATCGTCAGCGTGATCCTCGCGCTGATCGTACTGTTCGCCTACTCAACCGGGCCGCAGGGCGCCGGGGCGGTGTTCTGGCAGGGCGTGTTCCGCTGGCTGCACGTGTTCTTCGGCATCCTGTGGATCGGGCTGCTGTACTATTTCAACTTCGTCCAGATCCGGGTCATGCCGGCCGTGCCGGCCGAGCTGAAGCCGGGGGTCTCCAAGTACATCGCCCCCGAGGCGCTGTTCTGGTTCCGCTGGGCGGCCGTGGTCACCGTGGTCATGGGTCTCGCCATCGCCGGCAGCCGTGGCTACACCGTCCAGACCCTGACCTTCGGGCAGGTGGGTGAAACCGATCCGACCAGCATGAAGCAGCACGCGCTGCTGGGCCTGGGCATGTGGCTGGGCATCATCATGATGATCAACGTCTGGGGCTTCATCTGGCCGAACCAGAAGCGCGCTCTTGGCCTGGTCGAAGCCGACGCCGACACCAAGGCGAAGTCCGCCCGGCTCGCCATGCTGTTCTCGCGCACGAACATGCTGCTCTCCATCCCGATGCTGGTGAGCATGACCATGTCGCAGACGATCTTCGGCTAAGCTTCGCAACAAGCTTCACAAAAAGAAGGCCCGCCTTAACCGGCGGGCCTTTTTATATTCGGCCATGGTAGACGACGCCCTCATGGACGCTGAGGAGCTCGACGGCCTGGACGGGCTGCTGCGGCGCGTGGATCCCGATCGGTGGCTGTCGAGCCGCTTCATCGCCGATCCCGCGACCCGCGACGACGTGTTGGCGATCTATGCCTACGACCACGAGCTGGCGCGGGCCCCGCGGGTGGCGTCGAATCCGCTGATGGGCGAAATCCGTTTGACCTGGTGGCGCGAGGCGCTGGATGAGATGTTCGAGGGTCGGCCGGTCCGCCAGCATCCGACCGCCCAGGCGCTGGCCGACGTTGTCCGGCGTCACAATCTCGCCCGCCAGCCATTGGAAACGATGATCGACGCACGCTATCGCGAGCTCGATGCGACGCCGATGGGCGAGAACGAACTGCTCGACTGGGCGCGCGACACCGGCGGGCTCGCCGCCCAGGTGGCCGCCCAGATCCTCGACCCCGCCACCGACGCCAAGCTGGCATTGGCCGGCGGGGCGGCCTGGGCGCTGGGCAAGCGGCTCGCCGATCATCCGGAGCTGCGGCCCACCTTCCTGCGGGTGATCCATGCGGCGCGGGGGGCCTCGCACGCCCTGAGCGTCGCGGCATTCCCGGCGGTGGCCCATGCGGCCCTGGCCGGTCGGCCGTCGAAGAACGACTTCTCCCGCCGGCTCAGGCTCACCGTCGCGGTGGCGCGCGGAAAGATCTAGGCCGGCTCAAGGACCTTCCCAGCCAGCCAGCCGTCCAGGTCCGCCAGGGCCCGCTCGCCCATCAGCCGCTTCTTGGCCCGCCCGCGCTCCTTGTGCGGCAGGCGCTTGCCGTCCGCGCCGTGCCGAGGCCCCTCCAGGGGCGGCAGGAGGCCGTAGTTGATGTTCATCGGCTGGAACGAGCCCTTGCCCGCGTCCAGGTGCCCGCCGGTGATATGGCCGATCAGGGCGCCCAGCGCCGTCGTCGGCGGCGGGACGACAACCTCGCGGCCCAGGCGCTCGGCCGCGGCGAACCGCCCGGCCAGCAGGCCCACGGCGGCGCTCTCCACATAGCCCTCGACGCCGGTCACCTGGCCGGCGAACCGCAGCCGCGGATCGGCCTTCAGCCGCAGCGCGGCGTCCAGCAGGCGCGGGCTGTTCAGGAAGGTGTTGCGGTGCAGGCCCCCGAGCCTCGCGAACACCGCCTTCTCCAGCCCCGGGATCATCCGGAAGATGTCGGTCTGGGCGCCGTGCTTCAGCTTGGTCTGGAAGCCCACCATGTTCCACAGTGTGCCGAGCGCATTGTCCTGGCGCAGTTGGACGATGGCGTGGGCCTTAACCTGCGGATCGCGGGGATTGGTCAGGCCCACCGGTTTCATCGGCCCGTGGCGCAGGGTCTCGCGGCCGCGCTCGGCCATCACCTCGATCGGCAGGCAGCCGTCGAAATAGGGCACGTGCTCCCAGGTCTTGAACTCGGACTTCGGACCGGCCAGCAGGGCGTCGATGAAGGCCTCGTACTGGGCCTTGTCCATCGGGCAGTTGATATAGGCCGCGGCGTCGCCGCCGGGGCCTTCCTTGTCGTAGCGCGACTGGCGCCACGCCACGTCCATGTCGACGCTTTCCAGGTGGATGATCGGCGCGATGGCGTCGAAGAACGACAGCTCGTCTTCGCCGGTGAGCTGCAGGATCGCGTCGGAGAGGGCTGGCGAGGTGAGGGGGCCGGTGGCGACCACCACGCTGTCCCATTCAGCGGGCGGCAGGCCCCCGATCTCCTCGCGGGCGATGGTGACCAGGGGATGGGCTTCAAGGCGGGCCGTAACCGCCTCGGCGA
>Ga0307513_10010330_pt1 | contig 11708 bp, 7 predicted proteins | sample 15_EM_MG_FD_202174 | JGI IMG/M metagenome (GOLD analysis project Ga0307513, IMG submission 202174) | Populus trichocarpa ectomycorrhiza microbial communities from riparian zone in the Pacific Northwest, United States - 15_EM | ecosystem: Host-associated > Plants > Roots > Unclassified | place... | reverse complement strand
CAGAGCCCAGGTTCTGCACTGTCAAGACGATCGTGAGATGCCATTGGGAACTCCTCAAGGTTGAATTTAGGCCTAGAATAGGCCAGGGCAGAAGAGAGAGCAGGGATGCAATTACGATGTATGGTATCCTTGTCCTTCCCTTAATTGGGATGCAGTCAGACAAAATTCTGCAAGCAAGATGCAAATTTAAGTTTCCAAGAATATACACAAAAATAATGTATAGCAAAAAGGGCAATATTCTTCGATTTCCATCAATAAAGAAATTCCACATAAGCACTACATTGTAATTTGTAATGCATATACAATCCCTGTTTTGGGTTTCACATACTATTTTGAATGTTTGAAACAGCAGTATAAAGGAGTTGGCAAAACTGCTATTCCATTAGGAAATTACCACTCCTCTACAAAACAGCAGATACTTTCTCTATAAAATGAGTATTTCAATGCAAACAGTTATCTCCCTTTGTTCTTTAGGTTGCACACAGATCTATCAAGAAAATTGAACAGAACAAAGAAACATACCCATATAATGGTTTTACGCTCCATGGGATGAATGCTACTGAAGACACGAATTGGGAAGCCGATGGTGACAGCTTAAGATTGTCTTTTAGCTGACAGGAAACCGCTGTCCATACAAAGGACCTGAAACCCTACGCTCACATGTCATAGAAACACCATTGTTAAGCTGGACGTTAATTTTTTTTCAAGAATAGACAACATCTGCAACTTGGAAACAGAACACTTGCAAAACCCTAACTACACCTTTGACTAAACTAGGTCGTAACATTAACAAAACACCAATAAAGTATGCCACAAACACACCAGCAGAATATCACTAACAAATCATCTAATTTGTATAGAAAGACTTGAAAATCTTCGAAAATGTGAGCAACATGCTATAAGTACTTCTTTTTCTTTGAAATGCGAACAATTACGCATGTAAGAACCTGCTTTTTCCTATTTTGTTCATTTCTTAAGAGCAAAAACCAGGAGAAATGTTGCTTTAAAAAAGCAATAAAGCTAACTTCAAAATGCTAACCAAGCTACAAGCCAACAACATTCTCAAAAAATCAGCAGGAGAGCAATAAATTCCTTAACAACATCACTGCCATCTAAATTTCTAAAACGACAAAATCACCCCTAAGAAACTCAAAAATAAACAAACCCACAAAAACAACAAAGTTACAGACTTTAACATCCCCTCTTTCTTCTTATCAAAGGATAAAACAACCCATTTCACAAAAAAAAGGCCAAAAGATCAACTTCCTATAGAATTAATCAAATTTGATCCAATAAAGCCCATGCATTCATCACAGAGGCCAAAAAGAAACGATAAAGAAACCTGAGTGAAATAAATCTAGCACATAAGCCATAAAAATGAAGCCCCAAATGCCTTCTGCTTTTCCCATTCTAATCATCTTTGAAATCCAAAAACAAAAACCTCTCTAATTTTCACCGAATCTTCACTTTCTTCGTTTGATACCCTTCTCTCCTGCTCTCTCTGTTTCAGGATTCAACCGTTTATTACAATTTTCTTTTTATTGACATTAATGCCCACGTTCTTTTCTCTTTCTGGAGCATAATACGATGCTAAGACAGGTCTTTTCGTCATTCATTGACAAACATCTGCCAAACCATAATCACAATAATGATGCAGCTAATACAACGAGAATACAGCAATGAAACTCATGATCGCAGCAAAACAACAAAATAGTTCTACCATAAAAACAAAAAATATAAACACAGTTTCATCATTTCCCAGCAACAATCTGAATTTACTTTATCCAAGTACACTCATAAACAGAAACAATTTCATTCAATTACATTAATAGACAAGCTATTTGAACCTAAAACAGGTAAAAAAAAAAACCCAAAAAGGATTCATTAACCATCACCACCACCCCCAACAACTTTAAAATTAAAATTTAGTTAACTGGTGCATATACACTCACAAACAAATCAGTAACCATTCAATAATTAAAATGAAACAATTTTTAGCACAAAGCATCATTATAAACACTAACCTACTAAGTAATCACTCACCCCTACGAAATCCATGAACAAATTAGGCTTTTACATCTAAAAAAAAAGTAAAACAACAAAAGCTAATTCCAAAAAATAAACTAAAAAACACATTAATCTAAGATACAAAAAAAAATGAGAGAAATTAAAGAGGAACCTTCTAAAACATGATCTTCAGGTCCAATAAAAGAATCACCATAAAAATCACAAACAACTCTTCCATGGATTTCACCTATCCAAGCTTTGACACTAGAAGCAAAGATTGCTGACTATAGATGTAAAAAGAAAACTTACTTGTTATGTGAGAATTTATTTTCCTGTCCTTGAATCAATTACTTTAGTATCACTTCAATTACTAGAACTAAAGTGATAATTTACAGTACGAATATATTTGTAAATCTTGTCAGGTTAATGCAGAGAGTCCAACGTGGAAAAAGAGAAAAAAAGAACTATATTATTTCAACAATAAAAAAAACTTTTTTTTTCATATGAGTTATGTCTTTATATATATAAGTTGAGGAAGCGGTTACTTCCTTTAGTAACTCCTCTAATGACTTGGACCAGGTTCATCCCTCATAGATGGACCATGCATAACCCAATAACCATCATTTCTCACTCGCACCTAAAAGACTAAATCTATCTAATGCATTATATTTCAAACTCGGATAAACTTGCATACTTGATGAATAGACCGTGCGACTTAACACACACAGTGAAAGGAGCTCCAACATATAAACTTAATATAGGCCATATAGAAGACATCAATCTCATAATTGATTATTCCTTAAGATGTACTAATATATCCCAAATATTTTTAGTTACACATAACTGAATATAATTCAATCCCTTAAGAATTTCATACTCAATCCATCCTTAAAATTACAAGTATTCTAAATCATATTAAATTTATTCAAGTAATATCATCCTAACCGGTGAATACAAGTAATAGGTGTAGAACTAAAATTCTTTTTTTAAAACTCATATCAATCAAATCTGAATTAACTTGTTTTCCTAAGAGTATTTTTTTATGTTGAATCATTCCATGACCATAAGATATACTCATAAAGTAGCGATCATTTATACATCACCTCATGATACAGTTAAAAGTTACAAAGATCTTATACATGATCTCCAAGACTCGTATAATAAAGAAGTAGGGATCCATTTTTTTTATTCATGTAATAATCGTCAGCACATGTAGTATGAAATATATATTATAATAGAGCTTACTCTTTTCTTTTTAGAAGATAAATAGTGTATGTCGATGCTCTCCTTGTTAGATAATATACATCATACAAGTCTTAGTCTTGTCGCAAAAAATATAGACTTCAAATTAGAATTCTCATTTGCTCATTGCCATTATTGGGAGATGAATAATTGTATACTTGGCTTTAATCATAATAGACACATGAATGTTGAGAATTCATTTATGTCTATTTTTTTTTATTTAAGAACCTCATCTTAGTCCCAACCAAGGTGACATTTTAATAATTACTTTAAGTTAAAATTGCTCCCACTACTCTCAAATTGCTTATTGGGCATGAAAACTCAATTAGTCTCATCTCTACTCACCTTACAAGTGCTAGAAGTCATTGCTCATGTGAGTGGGTCAATCTAAGTCTATCGATATACTTTAACAAATTGTATTATACAATATTCAATATATTCCATAAAATAAATAATGAATACAATGATATTCTAATGGCATTTATTCATTACTTAATCACTGTAAACCTTCGTATGATCCTTAAAACTAGTTATATTTCTAATTACATTCTACATAGGTCAAGGGATCTCACATATCTAACAAATGCATCTCTTGCTATTGGTTTTGTGATTGGATATGCAACCATAGAATTTGTAGAAACTAGTTATATTACTAATTACATTCTACATAGACCAAGGGATCTCACTTGTCTAACAAATGCATTCCTTGCTATTGGTTTTGTGAGTGGATCTGCAACCCTAAAATTTGTAGAAATGTGTTTTAGGATCATGTCATGTTCAGTAATTGCTTTTCTAATGTAGTGATATTTCATCTTGATGTGTTTGGTCTTTCCATGGTTTTTGGATTTTTTGCCACAACTACTGCAACAGTGTTATCATAGTAAATTATCACTGAGTCTGATGTTGATTTGATAATTTTCAAATAATACATGAAACTTTTTAACCAAAAACATCTTATGTTGTTGTGAAGCAAGCTATATACTCAGCCTCTATAGTAGATAAGGCTATGCAGGATTGTTTCTTGCTCCTCCATTTTATTGCACTATCATTAAGCAAGAAAACATACCCCAAAGTTAATTTGAATTAGTCGACATCTCCTCCCCTGTCAGCATCAAAGTAACTAATCAATCATAAATCTTTCTTTTCTTGGTAACATAACATGTAATTTAAAGTTCCTTTCAAATATTGTAAAATCCTTTTGATTGTCATCTAGTGTTTTTGAATAGGGTTTGATTGATATCGACTAACCAATCCAATAACATAACATATATCGAGACGTGTGCATATCATTGCATGCATTAAACTACCGACAACACTGGCATAAGGTACTTTGGATATTTTCTTCTTTTCTTCTAGAGTCTTAGGACACATATCACAACTTGGGCTCAAGCTTTTATCAGCATGGGTGTCTATTGATTTGCTATATTGTATATGGTAGCACTCTAATATCTTTTTAATGTAAGTCTCTTGAATTAAACCCAAAAGCCTTTTAATACAATCTCTTATGATTTTCACACTAAGAACATAGTTGGCCTTACCCATGTCTTTCATTTCAAAGTTTGATGACAACCACCTTTTAGTAGTTTCAATCATCTCTTTGTTATTTTCAGCTATTAAGATGTCGTCAACATATAAGGACAATATTATAAAACTATTGTTAGAACGTTTTACATACACGCAATGGTCTTCTTCCATCATTGTGAAACCATCCTTAAGGATAGCTTGATGAAACTTGACGTTCCATTATCTATAAGCTTGTTTAAGACCATATATGGATCTTTTAAGCTTGCAAACTTTGCAATATTATCTTTTAGTCTCGAATCCTAAAGGTTGAACCATATAAATCTCTTCATTTAGTTCTCCATTGAGAAATGTAGTTCTAACATCTATTTGGTATAACTCTAGGTTCATATGTGCAACTATAGCTAAAATGAGGTGAACTAAAGTAATCCTTACAACTGGTGAGAATGTATCTTCATAATCAATTTCCTCTTTTTGAGTGTAGCCTTCTGCTACTAATTGAGCCTTATAACGTTCTATAGACCCATCTGAAATAAAAAAAAAATTCAGAATTATTTTATATTGCAGTTACATAAATAGGATTTCCAATTACGTCATCTACTTCATCAAAGTCATCTCCTCTAAGTTCATTTTGCTTGAACCATAGAATGAATTTAGTAGCAGCATCTAAATGACTTGTGCTTCTTCTAGTGCGTCGTATACCCTTTTCAGTATTCTAACATTCCTTCTCAAGCAACATTTCATCAGCGAGATTGTTGATATCGAAGGATTCTAGCCTATATTACAACGATAGTCGCACTAACATTCATTCCTCAAGCATAAAATTAAGAATGATTAACATTTAATGTTCCATGTAGAACTTGTAAACACCACTCATAGTCAGTATACTTATCCAATGATACATAATCAATGTGCTTTTAAATTTTATGAACAAGATTAATGATATAACTCTATAAATGATCAATTTGTAGTTGTCTGTCCACTACAAAAAAAAAATTTCAAAAGTATATAAAAATAATAATCAATATTTAATTAACGCATGTATAATTTTTTTGTTTTAAAAAAATTAAATCACCACCATAATTAATCAATAATTAATTGCCACTCTACATTTTTATTTGTCTTTTTTTTTCAACTATCAAATGGTAGTTACACATGGCAATTACTCTCAGTTTTTTTTTTTCAACTACCAAATGGTAGTTGCACATGTGTCATATTCTAGATGTGTATTTGCTTTATTTGGCAATTGTGCCATTTAAAGCAAATTTTCAATAGACATAATTTTTTATTTTTTTAATTAACAAATGGCAATTATACAAATGTTATTTTTTGACAGAAGGGTCTTTTTAATTAATGATAGAAAAGACAAAATCCTAATCAAATTATAATTATTCACTCTTCAATGCTTCATCAAATTTGAATGATAATACATCAGATAAAGTTTTGTCAATCAAAGACTTAAAGGAAGCATTCTTTCAACACAGAATGTACAACTAACGTTTATGCAGTAACAAGTGTATTGCATATAAAAAAATATTAAAACCATGGCTCCAATACTAATGTAGATTTAAAAAAAAAACTTGTTACATGATAATTCGTTTTCTTGTCCCTGGATTAATTACTTCATGCCACTTCAATTACTAGAACCAAAGTGATATTTCAAAGTAAGAACGTCTTTATAAATCTTGTCAAGTTAATGCAGAGAGTCCAAGATAGGAGAAAAGAAAGAGAGACCTATATTCTTTCAACAATGAAAAACTTCTTTTTTTCATATTGGTTATGTCCCTATATGTATAAATTGAGGAAGTGGTTACTTCCTTTAGTAACGCATCTAATAACTTGGACTAGGCTCATCCCTCATGAGCAGACTAGACTTACCCAACAACCAATAATTATCACAGGGTTAATTTCTCATCGAAACTTTCTTCCCTTATACAACAATATAGTCCCATTAGACTCATTCTTCCATTTATCGATCTACTTGTGTTTACCTAGCAACTAGGTGTTTCTCCTTACCAAGAGGTTTCCCCATACTCTTCCTTGTTACGAGACAAGCAGAACACACAAGTAGAAAGGGTGTAACGTATATAAACACACAAGTTATTACGGGAACCAATCCCAACCTTTATTAATCTCAATAATAAAGGAAATACACAAATTTGTATGTGTGTGTTATGCACAAAATTTGCATGCTATACATTTCTGCCTACATAGCCAAGGCTCTCTAGCTTATTTATAAACAAGCATATGAAAGGTTACAAAGCATACAATTATCATCCCTCTATTTTAGGGAGTAGTGGGGCACTTTCTCCCCCATGTTCCCATGAACTTAATGGGTGGTTTTTACCAATGATTTCATGATCTGAGTGTCTTATGGAGCAATCCCAACTATGATCCCACACTTAGTAACCATGTCTTCATGATCTGGACATCCATTTCCCCCCATGAAGCCATGGTCATAACTATTATAACAACTCACAAATATTGTTGCGTAATTGTCAGTCCATGCTTTTGAATCTGTCGTGTTTAATGTCTGCCTTGGATTGTCCTTCGTCCAAGTAGTGTTTTCATCAAGTCTTGAACTATTCATCGTCTAAACTTATCGCTAACCTCTGTTGCTGATTCTGTTGACTCTGTTGATTCTATTAACGTTGTCGATCTCATTAGTGCTACCAATTTTGACACTGTTGCAGAATTTGACATTGTCCATTGTGTCATTCTAACAGTGTTTTACGTTAGCGTATTCATTCTGGATTTTGACTATATTACAAACGTCCCCCACTAAAAGAAACTGAAGCCCTTATTGAACAAACTTATACCCCTACATAACATCTACCCACTATCATAAATTTATACCCAACACACAAAGCCTATCTACCCACATTCAATAAAATTTTATCCACTAAATCTAGGATGCCTAGGACTTTGACATTCTCGTCGTCACTAGTTTTAGAACCAAGCTATTACTAACGTCTTCTCTAGGGTCTTGCTTGTTTCCCACAAAGTCAAAACACACTTTAAGTCTCAACCCAAAGCAATGAGACCAATCTTATCGATCTCATCTAGCCAAAGAGAAAGTCACACCTCTTCACGATCACTTAATTTCGATGTCTACCAGAATTCATATGCGACTTCCTTAAGCCGCACATAAGCTGTCCTTATTTATTAGCAATCCCACATGCCAATTCATAAACCTGCAAGCCTATTTTCATGATGCTTCCATCCTTTTTTCTCATAAATAATACCATACAAAACCACTTTAAAGAATCACGTAAATCCCTATAAGATCCACTCAACTCTCTAATTGTTTCATATAAAACTTGTAAGCAAAATGAGACAACCCTTTTTAATGATCAACGTAATTCTATGTTGAAGTTCCTTCGCAAGTCCCAACCCTGCCCAAACATGCACATACATAGCATTTCAGCATCAAGCCCTCCTGACCTGTTATCCATATGCCTATTGTTGTGCCCAAGACACTTCATGACACCATTTATAGTTGATGTAACAGCCTTACTGCTCCCATATTTGCTGCATGTTTGTCCACCAAAAACTCACAACATGATAACCCAACAAAAGCCAATAATAATATTTTTATCACTTTGAATCTCTCAACATCAAGATACATAGAATAGCCACCCATATTACCTCTCCATTAAGACAGCATACCAAATCATCCTTGTCGATGATTTTGGCTCCTCAACCGAACCTACTAACCTAGTCATTGAAACTGTCACTCAAACTATTCATCATCAAAGTGCAGACTCCTAACGTCCTCAATGTTATTGTATTACCTCCCTTCCAAGGCAACATACCAAACCAAATTCATCTAGTATGGTGCCTCAACCAAATCTCTGCATGACTTGGCTATCAAATTCTTCTCCTCAATCAGTCCTCGTCGTTAAGGTTCCTTGAATTCCTAATCACTACAGTATAGCCTGTCTGTTGGCCACAATTCCAGCATAGCTATTTTGCTTGTCACCCTAATCTTTTATTGACAAAATACAAAAAAAGACCCCAAGCCTGCCCCACCCAAGGTAGTCTTGCCCGGCCATACCCACCTTATCCAAGCTGGTCCCAACATGACTAAATTTTATCTTAGCCATTAAACACATGTATGGGATTTATGTGTGCAGTGTCCTTATCACCATCTTTCATAACGATAGTATTGAGTTTTTCCCTCTTCGGACAGTCTCTAGTAGAGTGATTTCCATCACATAAAAAGCAGTAGAAATTTGGTTTTGAACCCTTACTGATTACCTTCCCACTGATTTTTCATTATCAACAGCATGTTTAGGTTCTCCCCCACCAAATTTCTTCTTCTTTTTTCATCTCATCCTTCCCCTTAAGGTTTAACAAAAACTAAGAAGCTTCAGTAGTCCCTTCGCTGGTTTTTACTTTAAAGTCTGCCAATCCATCGACAACAGCAATGGTTAAAGACAAATATGAAATCTTCTACCTCCTTAACTCTAACTATGCCCACGACTGAAGTCCAAACAGAAAGTTGAACAATTTATCCTCCTTGGACATGTTGTCAATATCTAAGATCAAAGAATTGAATCTCTTCACATAATCCCTCACCGATCCATCATGCCTTAACTTTTTCAAGTCTCCCCTTGCAATCCAGGACGTGTTATTGGGTAGAAATTATTCCTTTAACTCCTGTTTTAGACCCTCTCATGTCTTCTTTGGTCCTTGTTCGCCACCATAACTTTGTATCACCCGTTAGGTACATCATCACGATGTCCACTTAACCATCAACATAGATTTTGGCCACACTAAAATAATGTTCCATATCCCACAAAAAGTTCTCCAAATCCTTTGAACTCTTTGTTCCAGAAAATGGTTTTGATTTTAAAGCCTTTGGCTTGGAGGATCCAACACCCTTAGTATTGTTTGCAACTGCCTCCTTAAGACAGATAACTTTTCATCGACAGCCTACCACTTATAACCTGTTTCTGCCGCAAGTTCGACATACTGTCCATCAGCCTTTTTAGTGATATCCATTGCCAACTCTATCCTGTCATGAAATGAATAATCTTCATCTTCAGGAATTTGACCCATCAAGCCCTCAAGATGCGTCAATCTTTCCTGAATTGCCTTCATAACATTAGGCATATGAAGTTTAGCCACCAATTTCGCAACTATCCCAACGATGGCTCTCCCAAATCAGTTAGTCGATTTGTCCACAAAATAATCTCGTCATCCTGCTAAGAATGTAACCGCATTCTAATACCAATTATGACGGGGTTAATTTCTCGTCGAAATTTTCAGCTCCTATATAGCAGTCTAGTCCTACTAGACTCAGCATTTCCTTTAGCGATTAACTCATATTTGCCTAGCAGGTAAGTGTTTCTCCTCACCAAGAGGTTTCCTCACACTCTCCCTTGTTATGAGATAAGCGAAACACATAATAGAAAGGACGTAATGTATATTAAACACCCAAGTTATTATAGGAATCAATTCGAACCTCTATTAATCTCAACAACAAATGAAATACACAAATCCATATATGTGTGCTATGCATAAAACTTGCATGCTATACATTTCTGCCTACATAGCCAAGGCTCTCTAGCCTATTTATAAATAAGCATATGAAAGGTTACAAAGCATATAACTACCATTCCTACATTTTAGAAAGTAGTGAGACACTTTCTCCCCATGTTCTCTTGAATTTAGTGGGAGGTTTTGACCTATGATCCTGTGATATTAGTATCTTGAAAAGCAATCTCAGTCGTGCTTTCATGTTTAGTAACCATGTCTTTATGATCTGAACATTCATTTTTTCTATGAAGCCATAATCATAACTATCGTAACAACCCATTAACACTGTTGTGTAATTGTTAGTCTATGTTGTCAAATCTGTTATGTTTGGTATGTACCTTGAACTATCTTTTATTTAAGTAGTGTTTTTGTTAATTCTTGGACTATCTAAATTTATTTTTAGCCCCTGCTATCAATTCTGCCGACACTGTCTATTACTATCAACATTGTCGATCTCATCAATGTTGCTGATTTTAACAGTGCTGTTGAATTTGAAATTGCGCCATTTCAGCAGTGTTTTTCGTTAGTGTGTCTATATATATATAAATAAAGACCCAGCACCAGATTTATTGGTTTGCTTTGTCAATTTAAATATTTTCAATTTATTTTTTTATTTAAATTATAATATTGGAAAAAAAAATTATAAAGCAAAAGTTTAGGAGGTACAACAGTAAGTAATAGATTGAAAGCGCTGCCATTTTTGTTCTTGTTTCTACAAATACAAAAGCTAATCAATCTTCTTCACTAACACTCTACTCGTGAGATTTTCCATTTGGTTTGTATCCCTATGAAGAGTGAACTGATTTTTCAATTAAAAGTAGTGGGCTGATCTCCATTGATGATCACTAACAATTCTGAGGGATGTGCCACTTCTGTTCGGTTTCTGTCATTTCTTTGTTCAATATGTTTGCAAAGTAGTTTTCTTGTTAAAAAAAAATTGGGTTTTGCTTTAAGTCGGATTTTTTTACTGGGTCATTCAAAATGGCTTAAGAAGTTCATGATTTGGACCCATTGGAAACGCCCGTTTTTTGAGATTCTATCGTTTGCTTTGATGGGTCTTACAACGTGAATTGGATTAGTGAATCATTTTGTTGATTCCCAATACGGAGAAATTAAGGAATATTTGCTTGTCCAAGATAAACCGTGGAAAATGAGTGGTTTTCTTGAATGAAAGTGTGTGTGTGTTTATACATGCATTTGCTATTGGTTTCCTGGTGATATTGTTTTGTGTCTCTATGAAGAATAGAACTGAAAGTAAAAGTAATGAACTGATTCTGCTTGATGAACAATGTATCTGAGGGATACATTTTATCTTTCTTGTTTATTTGTACATTTTATATACAATATCTTAAGTTTGTACACGATCACACACTCTTGCTAGCTATAACATACCG
>Ga0307513_10010329_pt1 | contig 11708 bp, 4 predicted proteins | sample 15_EM_MG_FD_202174 | JGI IMG/M metagenome (GOLD analysis project Ga0307513, IMG submission 202174) | Populus trichocarpa ectomycorrhiza microbial communities from riparian zone in the Pacific Northwest, United States - 15_EM | ecosystem: Host-associated > Plants > Roots > Unclassified | place... | reverse complement strand
CCAAAGCCAGTCCCAGGCTACCCCGTGAACTGTAGCATTACCATGGGTTATTAGTGGACTCTAGAGGTGTGAGTCTTGTCACGATTTAAGAAGGTCCCGCATGGTTGACTGTGGGTAGCGCCCATGCGGTCAAGCAGTAGGAGATTTCTTATCGAGGGAGCATGCAGTCAGGATTAGAAGCTTAGTATAGCCAAGTAGATTTGCCGATGGACTGCATAGCTTGTATAGACGAAACCACCGCTGGGCCAGTGAGTCTCAATGGATATTATCTCTACGGTGGGCATGTCGGTCGGCCACTGATATGCTACCGATAGGAAAGAGTTTTCGCTCATGCAGATGTAGTTGGAGAGACATCACCGGAAGCACTTCCTATTTGTGGAGATAGTTAATATCCGAGCGGTCCGACTGCCTCCGAGTGTTAGCTCACTCTAGGCAGGTGAGTTGGACAGCCCTGAGCTGAGCAGGGTGCTCGCGAAAGGTCAGAATGGTTGACGGGTGTCCTCTGGCTTTACATTATTCTACTTAACTAAAGCGAGAGACACCCTATTCTGATAACCAACGATCCTCGAAAGAACTTATTGAGTGAAGCTTTCAGGCTTAACGATATTAAGTTTTACCGCTTGATTCTACTTTGAATTATCTTTATCTTTATTTTGATCCTTACTTCTACTTTGAGTCTTCGGTGCGGTTGCAATCTTAGGATCCGTCTTCCTATGGAGTGCCCCCGTTACAACCTATTGGAGGAGTATGCGCGTTCGACCGCCCTAGCACGGGAGAAAAGACGTATGGAGGAACCCATTGCTGGGACGTCACCGGGATGGACGGAGACAATGACGGAGGTGGCAGTCTTACCCACCCTGGACTGGGCGTCAGGGTTAAGGTATCTGGCGGCGAGGATGCGTATGTCCTTGGAGTTGAGGATCGACTCCGCAAGGCAGGGGAAAAGTTCGTTTGGGTCTTCGGGGAGGAAGGCAATGGGGAGGGAGTGGATGGCAAGCTGGGCCTCGTTGGGGGCGAGGCGGAAGGGCAACCAGGGAGATTCTCCCACTGGGAAGGACTTGTTGAGCTGGGCGGAGAGAGCGTCGAAGTACGGCGCGAAGGCGGCAGCAGGGGTGGCAGGGTCGGTGACGAGCAAGGTGACGGAACCGCGATCGTTGACCTTGGTCGTAACCGCGAGGGGGAGGGCACAGTTAGCATCCCTGAGGACGCGAGCAGCTATATCGGGGAAGGTGGCAGCTATCAGGGAGGCTTGTTGATGCTCGGAGGGGGAAGAACGAGGAGCGAAAAATCTTCTCTCGGCCGTAGGGAGCGACTTCGGTGGCTGGGAAACAGGCACACTGTAGCTGGCTGACGCGACTTGGGCGGCCGTGACGGAGCTCTTATTCTTCTTGCCCTTGGGAGCGCCAGCAGAGGCGGCCTTGGCATACGATTGGTGAGGTTTGGTGTAGTCGGGGGCTAGGTGCCCTGCAATGAAGGTGGTGGGGTCGGGGTACTTCCCTTCACGAAACGCATTTGCTTCCCACGAATCTGGGAACTTGTCCGCGTACGCCCTGGGGTCGCCGTAAAAGGATCGGGTACCCACATCGTATCTGGGTATGTCCGGGTCAAAAGAGGGTGTGGGGGTTTTGTTTGGGGGGGGAGCCCGTGTTTTGGGCGTGGGGAGAGGAAATGCGGGTGCACCAGGTGGGGGAACAGGGGGCCGAGCGGGGGCAGGTAGTTGGCGTGTGGTCGCACCAGTCGGGGGAACAGGAGGCCGAGTGGGGGCAGGCGCCTGGGGAGGGGGCGCAGCCACCCTATGTGACACGTCACGAATGGCTGCATTGATCGGTTCGAGGGTACCCTGGAGGGCCGTCCAGGTAGGCATGGTGTGGAGGGCGGTCTGAATATTACCCAGTTGGGTTGTTATGGTGTCCAGTTGACGCGTCATGGTGGCGAGCGCGTTGAGGGAGGAGCAGGAAAGGGGGACGAGGATCGTCTCGCCGTCCGACAAACCGGAGAGCTGGTGATCGTCGAGGATATGGAGTTGGGTCGAGGTAAAGTTTAGCATCTGACGGGTTTCGCGTACGAAGTCGCGTATGTAGAGGTGAGTCTCACTGAGCTCGGGAGAAGAAGACTGAGCCGAGGAGGCTCTGGGAGAGTTCCTCGAGGAAGGGAGGGGAGGGAGGTCTTCCATCGTGATGATGGTGGGCCAGGGACGCGAAGCCTGGAAGGCAGGAAGAGTTAGGGGGAGAGGGGGGATCGTGCACTGAAGGACGTGGAGTTGTAATTTCAATGACTGGAGGTGTAGAGGGCGCGGAGCGTGGAAGGAAATAGGAGGCTTTTTTTTTTCTTTTTTCTTTTTTCTTTTTTTCTTTTTTTTTTTTTTAAAGTCAAGTATTCGTTGTTAAGGTACAAGAAACTACATGGAGCGCTAGCTATGGCAGAAACAGAACCATAAAACAATCCAACGGCCCGCTTCACCTCGTCATGGGACAAACAAATACCCCCCGGCCGTAGGAAAGAAATCAAACATGAAGACCAAAACCGCACCTCCAAGACCCTATGGTATGGGCCTAACCGCACACCAGCCACCAGCCTAAACTAATGGGGAGGAAAGCATAGGAAAGCCAAACACGAAGAAACCCAACATAAAGACGTACAGGAGCAAAGAAACCCTTCAGCAGGCCCCCCTGAACAAAAGAAAAGAATCTTACGGCCCAAGGCCGACTGAGCGGAAAGGATAAAACTACTGTTGCCTGTTGCCTAAGGGAATTCCCCAAACCTAACGGCTTAGGGGCAAGACGGAGACACGGGTGGAGTGCCCGGTAATCGGCGCGCGGCAGACTTTAGGAACATCCAAGGAGATGGTGCAATACCATGGAATACCGTAACCGACACGAGGTGCTACCGTAGAGTAAATCGCGTAGTGGGTGAAGAGGGCGAGGGGAGCCACCCGGCGAGGAGAGCCACTCAGCCGTGGAGGTGCCAGCTGTCGTAAGGGGCAGTAGGGTGCCAGCCAAAGGGGCAGTAAGGTGCCAGCTAAGGAGGGATGTAGCAGTACGGTGCAAGCGGATCCAACGCGTGGGAAGCGGGAGGAAGAAGGCACGCCAAACAACCGAGAAGTACGAACACGGAGGACGGAGACGGGGTCACAGCTTTTCGCATGCCGACCGTACCGATCCTGCAACTCAGGAGAGAGTGCAATACCAGAGAGCAGGGCCACCAGGGCAACTACTTCACCGATAGCCCGAAACTAGCGACCGTGTGTTGACGGAGGAAGGAGGGTTGCCGACCCTGCAAATCGCTAAGCGAGATGCGTCGCGAAGTGCGGGGTAGAGGGTCGGAACATCAACGCGAGCGTGCTCAACGAAGACGAACGGAACCAGAAAGGAATCCATAACCCCCGGGAGGGGAGGCCAAAGGCCCCAGAGGAAGTAAAGGGATGAAGGCGTGATAAACCCCCGAGCAGTTGCCACGGGCGGGGCAGATCAGAGGCGGAGGACACTCTCACGATGATTTCCCATGGTGTTGAGATTTCAATCGCTGGAGGTGGAGCGGACGAGAAAGATGGAAGGAAATAGGGGGCTTTTTTTTTCTTTCTTTTTTTCTTTTTTTCTTTTTTTCTTTTTTTTTTTTTAAAGTCATATATTCGTTGTTAAGGTACAAGAGATCGCATGGAGCGCTAGCTATGGCGAAAACAAAACCCACAAACCAAAACGAACTAACAAAGGAAATATCCAGAACCAATCTCTTCATCTGGGGTCCGTACCGGTCCCAGGCCCACATACGGGCACGACATTTACGCAAGTGCGTCAAAGGAAACCCTCCTCAAACCAGCGGAAAGCATAACAAACAAAAGTACATAAACCTAGCCCTCCTGAGACGACATAAAGTACCCAAAGGAAACTACATTAGATGAGCGGGAAGAAACTGAGCTAGTTGAAGACGTCGGGCGAGAAAACATGCCCGGGGGGAAGGCAGTGGCCGTAGACCTAAAGAAGCGAGCGAGTGCACCCAAGAGGGCTGCCGAGGACCAGACGGGGGCGTCGGGACCGAGCTCAGTGACCCCCTGAAGGTGGCGGGTCCTGGCGGGTTCCTTTGCTGGGCAGTGGAGGATGGCGTGCGCGAAGGTCTCGGGGGCCTCGGAGCAGCTGGGGCAGGTAGTGGGGCCGTCATCGTCCCAGGATGGGTGGGCGCGGAGGTAGCTCTTACCAGACCTCATCTGGTGAAGGCGACCCGCGTCAAACTTGGGGAGGCCCATGAACGGGTGGGGCTTAAGTGAGGGGCGGTACGCATATCTCGCTGGGTCCGGCGCGGCCAGTTCCCATTCCTCCATGAGGAGCTCCCTGCAGAGGAGGTTAAGCTGCGGGTAAGTGCGGCCCGGGGGGGGAGCGGGGTATGCCTCGCCTAGCAGGTGCTGGGAGGTGACCGGAAGGGGGGCGCGGCCGTCGGGGCCAAGAAGGAAAAGCATTGAGTGGGGGAGGGCGTCCAAGGGGAGGTGGGCCCTGTTCTTCGAGGGGGGTCTCGGTTGGAGCCAAGGTAGCGCTAGTCGGCTGCCCGCGTTCCTGCGGGAGAGGACCCAATGGTCAGGGACGTGGCGGTTCAGCGAAGGCGTCTGGAGAGAGGCTGGAAGTCTGGCCGCTGCCGGGTTTATCTCCGGCGGGGAACACATCACCCTAAGGCTGGCCAGGCGGCGTTTGTATGCGAGGAGGAGGTCAAGAGGGGGAAGGCAGGCCTCGACGGCCAGGATGTCGGTAGGAGTGCACGCGAAACAGTTCGTCGACCACCTCTGGACTTTGTGCCAGAAGGCCGACATTTTTCTTGTCATATGAACAGTCGGTCTGAACACGTCCGCGCCATAACTCAGGACCGGGAAAAGGAGCGATGATGCCAACCTATGGCACAGGAACGGGGGAAGGCCCATCCCGGGCGGGGAGAGCCTCCGCACGGCCACGAAAGCAGCCTGGGCCTTCGTCAGCCTTTTGGTGAAGTGCGTAGTAGTCGAGATCGAGGGCGTGAACCAGTATCCAAGCCATCGGACCTCATCCTTAGGGGGAAAGATTCAGCCGTCTAGGTGTATAGGGGAGCGGGACACAGGACCTCTGTCCCTGTTTGTCCTCCAGTGGATGAGCTCAGTTTTTGGGATTGAGAAGCCGACGCCCAGCCGGGCGCCCCTGGCCTTCAGCACCGCGTATCATCTTTGGAGGGTCTGGATGTTACGCCGATAGGACGTAGAGGAAGCTGTGAGACCGAAGTCATCGACATAGGAGAGGGTGAGGCCTTGGGGGATCTCGCAGTGGAGTCTGGACACATAAATCACAAATAACAGCGGGGAGACGGGGGAGCCCTGCGGAGTGCCCACAGCTACTGGGGCAAATACTTTAGGCGATCCCTGGTATCGGAGGCGGCACGTCCTACCGGTGAGGATGGACCTGGTCCAGGAAACGAGGTACGGGTTGACAGCCTTTGCCTTCAGCATGCTGCAAAGAGTTGAAGAGTTCACGTTGTCGAAACCACCCTTGATGTCCAGGAAAAGCGTAGAAACTTTCTTTCCGGCCATCTGGAGGGTCCTCACCTCGTGGGTAAGTGTGGTGACCGCGTCGGAGGCCGATAGGCCTGCCAGCGAGCCGCATTGGTGGGGGTCAAGGAGGCCTACAACGCGGGCCACGCAGGAGAGTCTTGAGTTCATGATCCTTTCCAGGATTTTAGAGAAGGTTTGCAACAGCACGATAACGCGGAAGGAGGAGGGTGAATCGTAGGAGGGCTTCCCTGGTTTGTCAAGCACAATACCATCGGCCCTCTTAAAGGCTGAAGGGTGGAAGCCATGGGCCACCAGTGGGGAAAGGAGGTCCTGGATCAAGTGCGGGGCCACACGGTGCACTCTCTTCCAGACTGAGTTGGGGGTCATGTCAGGGCCCAGGGCGGAGGATGGTGATGAACGGGCCAGTGCCCTGCTAATCTCTTCTGCCGCTAGAGCCAGGGAGTCCGTGAACGGGAGCAGGATGGAGTTGGGAGTACTGACCGGGTCGCCAGGGAAAAAATGGTCGAGGAGAGCTTTGTTGAGTTCCGGCGGTGTTGTAGCGCCCCAAAGCTCCGGGAAGCGAAGGGGGGGGCGGCCCACAGCGAACTTCTTCGCCGTCCATACCGTCTGGGAAGGAAATAGGGGGCTTTTTTTTCTTTTTTTTTTTTCTTTTTAAAGTCAAGTATTCGTTGTTAAGGTACAAGAAACTACATGGAGCGCTAGCTATGGCAGAAACAAAACCATAAAACAATCCAACGGCCCGCTTCACTTCGTCATGGGACAAACAAATACCACTCGCCCGTAGGAAAGAAATCAAACATGAAGAGCAAAACCGTACCTCCAAGACCCTATGGTTTGGGCCTAACCGCACACCAGCCACCAGCCTAAACTAATGGGGAGGAAAGCATAGGAAAGCCAAACACGAAGAAACCCAACATAAAGACGTACAGGAGCAAAGAAACCCTTCAGCAGGCCCCCCTGAACAAAAGAAAAGAATCTTACGGCCCAAGGCCGACTGAGCGGAAAGGATAAAACTACTGTTGCCTGTTGCCTAAGGGAATTCCCCAAACCTAACGGCTTAGGGGCAAGACGGAGACACGGGTGGAGTGCCCGGTAATCGGCGCGCGGCAGACTTTAGGAACATCCAAGGAGATGGTGCAATACCATGGAATACCGTAACCGACACGAGGTGCTACCGTAGAGTAAATCGCGTAGTGGGTGAAGAGGGCGAGGGGAGCCACCCGGCGAGGAGAGCCACTCAGCCGTGGAGGTGCCAGCTGTCGTAAGGGGCAGTAGGGTGCCAGCCAAAGGGGCAGTAAGGTGCCAGCTAAGGAGGGATGTAGCAGTACGGTGCAAGCGGATCCAACGCGTGGGAAGCGGGAGGAAGAAGGCACGCCAAACAACCGAGAAGTACGAACACGGAGGACGGAGACGGGGTCACAGCTTTTCGCATGCCGACCGTACCGATCCTGCAACTCAGGAGAGAGTGCAATACCAGAGAGCAGGGCCACCAGGGCAACTACTTCACCGATAGCCCGAAACTAGCGACCGTGTGTTGACGGAGGAAGGAGGGTTGCCGACCGTGCAAATCGCTAAGCGAGACGCGTCGCGAAGTGCGGGGTAGAGGGTAGGAACATCAACGCGAGCGTGCTCAACGAAGACGCACGGAACCAGAAAGGAATCCATAACCCCCGGGAGGGGAGGCCAAAGGCCCCAGAGGAAGTAAAGAGATGAAGGCGTGATAAACCCCCGAGCAGTTGCCACGGGCGGGGCAGATCAGAGGCAGAGGACACTCTCACGATGATTTCCCATGGTGTTGAGATTTCAATCGCTGGAGGTGGAGCGGACGAGAAAGATGAAGGAAATAGGGGGCTTTTTTTCTTTTCTTTTTTTAAAGTCATATATTCGTTGTTAAGGTACAAGAAATCGCATGGAGCACTGGCTATGGCGAAAACAAAACCCAAAAACCAAAACGAACTAACAAAGGAAATATCCAGAACCAATCTCTTCATCTGGGGTCCGTACCGGTCCCAGGCCCACATACGGGCACGACATTTAAGCAAGTGCGTCAAAGGAAACCCTCCTCAAACCAGCGGAAAGCATAACAAACAAAAGTACATAAACCTAGCCCTCCTGAGACGACATAAAGTACCCAAAGGAAACTACATTAGATGAGCGGGAAGAAACTGAGCTAGTTGAAGACGACGGGCGAGAAAACATGCCCGGGGGGAAGGCGGTGGCCGTAGACCTGACGAAGCGTGCGAGTGCGCCCAAGAGGGCTGCCGAGGACCAGACGGGGGCGTCGGGACCGAGCTCAGTGACCCCCTGAAGGTGGTGGGTCCTGGCGGGTTCCTTTGCTGGGCAGTGGAGGATCGCGTGCGCGAAGGTCTCGGGGGCCTCGGAGCAGCTGGGGCAGGTAGTGGGGCCATCATCGTCCCAGGATGGGTGGGCGCGGAGGTAGCTCTTCCCAGACCTCATCTGGTGAAGGCGACCCGCGTCAAACTTGGGCAGGCCCATGAACGGGTGGGGCTTAAGTGAGGGGCCGTACGCATATCTCGATGGGCCCGGCGCGGCCAGTTCCCACTCCTCCATGAGGAGCTCCCTGCAGAGGAGTTTAAGCTGCGGGTAAGTGCGGCCCGGGGGGGGAGCGGGGTATGTCTCGCCTAGCAGGTGCTGGGAGGTGACCGGAAGGGGGGCGTGGCCGTCGGGGCCAAGAAGGAAAAGCATTGAGTGGGGGAGGGCGTCCAAGGGGAGGTGGGCCCTGTTCTTCGAGGGGGGTCTCGGTTGGAGCCAAGGTAGCGGTAGTCGGCTGCCCGCGTTCCTGCGGGAGAGGACCCTATGGTCAGGGACGTGGCGGTTCAGCCAAGGCGTCTGGAGGGAGGCTGGAAGTCTGGCCGCTGCCGGGTTTATCTCCGGCGGGGAACACATCACCCTAAGGCTGGCCAGGCGGCGTTTGTATGCGAGGAGGAGGTCAAGAGGGGGAAGGCAGGCCTCGACGGCCAGGATGTCGGTAGGAGTGCACGCGAAACAGTTCGTCGACCACCTGTGGACTTTATGCCAGAAGGCCGACATTTTTCTTGTCATATGAACAGTCGGTCTGAACACGTCCGCGCCATAACTGAGGATCGGGAAAAGGAGCGATGATGCCAACCTATGGCACAGGAACGGGGGGAGGCCCATCCCAGGGGGGGAGAGCCTCCGAACGGCCACGAAAGCAGCTTGGGCCTTCGTCAGCCTTTTGGTGAAGTGCGTAGTAGTCGAGATCGAGGGCATGAACCAGTATCCAAGCCATCGGACCTCATCCTTAGGGGGAAACATTGACCCGTCTAGGTGTATAGGGGAGTGGGACACAGGACCTCTGTCCCTGTTTGTCCTCCAGTGGATGAGCTCAGTTTTTGGGATTGAGAAGCCGACGCCCAGCCGGGCACCCCTGGCCTTCAGCACCGCGTATCGTCTTTGGAGGGTCTGGATGTTACGCCGATAGGACGTAGAGGAAGCTGTGAGACCGAAGTCATCGACATAGGAGAGGGTGAGGCCTTGGGGGATCTCGCAGTGGAGTCTGGACACATAAATCACAAATAACAGCGGGGAGACGGGGGAGCCCTGCGGAGTGCCCACAGCTACTGGGGCAAATACTTTAGGCGATCCTTGGTATCGGAGGTGGCACGTCCTACCGGTGAGGAAGGACCTGGTCCAGGAAACGAGGTACGGGTTGACAGCCTTTGCCTTCAGCATGCTGCAAAGAGTTGAAGAGTTCACGTTGTCGAAACCACCCTTGATGTCCAGGAAAAGCGTTGAAACTTTCTTTCCGGCCATCTGGAGGGTCCTCACCTCGTGGGTACTTGTGGTGACCGCGTCGGAGGCCGATAGGCCTGCCAGCGAGCCGCATTGGTGGGGGTCAAGGAGGCCTACAACGCGGGCCACGCAGGAGAGTCTTTAGTTCATGATCTTTTCCAGGATTTTAGAGAAGGTTTGCAACAGCACGATAACGCGGAAGGAGGAGGGTGAATCGTAGGAGGGCTTCCCTGGTTTGTCGAGTACAATACCATCGGCCCTCTTAAAGGCTGAAGGGTGGAAGCCATGGGCCACCAGTGGGGAAAGGAGGTCTTGGATCAAGTGCGGGGCCACACGGTGCACTCTCTTCCAGACTGAGTTGGGGGTCATGTCAAGGCCCGGGGCGGAGGATGGTGATGAACGGGCCAGTGCCCTGCTAATCTCTTCTGCCGCTAGAGCCGGGCAGTCCGTGAACGGGAGCAGGATGGAGTTGGGAGTACTGACCGGGTCGCCAGGGAAAAAATGGTCGAGGAGAGCTTTGTTGAGTTCCGGCGGTGTTGTAGCGCCCGGAAGCTCCGGGAAGCGAGGGGGGGGGCGGCCCACAGCGAACCTCTTCGCCGTCCATACTGTCTGCGGGGTTGCCGTGGCCAGGAACGCAGACCAGTGGTCCCTCTTGGCTTGCTTGATTGCTTTAAAGTAGGCCGCCCTAGCGGCCCTCGCCGAAGCAAGGAGTGCCGCATTGAACCTGTCTACTTTGGAGGAGCGGAGGGCGGAGTTGTAAGCTCTCCTGAGTTGAGAGAGGAGGTCGGTCCACCAAGGTTTCGACCGGAACGTCACCCGTTTTACCGGGGTGTGGAGGGCCAGTTCGGCCGTGATCCTGTCCAGGTTGGTCCGGAACCAGATGTCCATTGAGAGGGTGGTCGCGATGGGAGGGACAGGCGAGATGCTGGTTGCTTTAAGTGAGGATTCTAGTGTAGGCCAGTCCGTCAGGGCCCAGTTTGGGGTAGGGGGGGGAGCCCGGAAGAGTGGGGCTTCAAACCGGAGGAGGATCGGAATATGGTCAGAGCCCGTAGAGGGGAGGGGGTCAGTCCATTCCGTGAAGTAGGGGGCGAGGAGGGGGCACGCAAAGGCAAGATCGATGACACCAGGGCGCCCAATGAGGGACATGGAAAACCGAGTAAAGACACCCGGGACGTTAAGGAGAGAAAGCCCCAGCTCGGTGGCCCTGTCGAAGTAAGGGGACGAGGTGGCTATCTCATCCTCCTTAAACACTCTTAGGGGGTCGGCCGTGGGGTGATGAATGTTAAGGTCCCCCAGCGTCAGCGTGGGGAGAGGGGACATAGGAAAAATAATATCCGGAGGAACGGAGCGGGTATTGTTGGAACGACCCTTCGTGCGGTAGGAGTTAATGATGGTAAAACCAGTTGTGGAGGGGTTAAAAAAGCCGTCCGGGGTGAAGAGGTCCAGTGCCATAACATCACCCCTTCCGAAAAAACGCGGCAGGAGGGAGACCGTAGCCAAGAAGGAATTATACACGTAAAAAGCGACGCGGGGCTTGCAGCCACAGTCGGGGGGCGGGGAAAAAACAGTAAACGAATTAAAACCAGGGAGTTTGCCCCTATATACAGGAGGGTCCTGCAGGGCAACAACGGAGGAAACGAGGGCCAGCTGTGTAAAGGACCCGAACAAGGAAAGGAAAACATCCCAGCTCCCGAGGCAGTTGTGCTGAACGAGTGTGAAGGGTTTCGGAGGGGGAGGGGAGTCCTGCTCACCGCCCCACGGTGGTTGGGTGTACTGCATTAATGGGCCAGGCCCGATGGGGTTCTGCTCATGGGAGAGGGGCTGGCGGGCTCCGCGGGAGGGAGTGACCGACTGCCTTGGGCGGGCCCTATTGGGGCCGGAAGTATCGTTGAGCTTCTGGCTCTCGGAGTAGCCATCTCGAACGCTGACTGGAGGGAGCGGGTGGGTGAAGCGGGGGGCGAGAGGTCGTCATCGTCCGCGGCCGTGTCCATCGCGTCACCAACGGCCGGCGGGAGAACAATCGTTTCGGCAGCGGTGGAACGCCTGAGAGGGGGCGGAGCCGGGCGGGAGTCACAATCCCGGTGAGTCGCAGTGTGGGCGCCTCCGCAGTTGGCGCATCGCGGTGGTGAGGAAGAGCAACAGCCAGGAGTAGCCTTAAGGTTGCCACCTCCAGGGCAGGTAGGGTTTGGGCAGCGGTGCATGGCACGGGTGTGGCTGAGGAAGCAGATTGGGCAGACGGGGTCGACGGAGGGGCATCTGGGGGCGACGTGTCCGTAACCCCAGCAGTTCTTGCACTGTGTATACCTATGTAACGACCCTACGAATAGGTAGCTACAGTGGACTAAACTCAAGCCCGAATGGCATACCAAGTGGTAACCATATTGAGGATAGGCCAGTATACTTAGTATACTAC
>Ga0307513_10010328_pt1 | contig 11709 bp, 7 predicted proteins | sample 15_EM_MG_FD_202174 | JGI IMG/M metagenome (GOLD analysis project Ga0307513, IMG submission 202174) | Populus trichocarpa ectomycorrhiza microbial communities from riparian zone in the Pacific Northwest, United States - 15_EM | ecosystem: Host-associated > Plants > Roots > Unclassified | place... | reverse complement strand
TCCAGCGGCGTGTGGAACATGCTGTCCAGCAATTGCCCGCCGCCCCTGGTTTTTACCTGGTTGAACAGGCTATACACCGAACCCTGCCTGAATTTGCCCAGCAGGTTCAGCTCTTCCAGCGTTTGAATATCTATACTAAAGCTCATAGTGATGACGTCTGTTTTTTGGCTGGTGATTAACTGGTCTTAATTCCGTTTTTCAGTGTATCCAGGATACCCTCGTTCCTGATAATAATCATACCATGCCGGTCATCTGTAATACCCTGCTTCAGGGTATAGGTATATTCAGGCTTGTGGCCATTCATGCGGGTAGGGAGATAGAAGAACCCGATATTGTTCCGTTTCTTCAGTTGTTCTCCTGCTTCCACGATATGCGAGGAAATGATAAACATGCTGGTCTTCTTCCCTGCAAAAGCATTGGTGATGGCCACCGTGGCTTCATGCGCATCTTTTACGTTGGTGCCCCGGAACAATTCATCAAATATGATAAACAGTGATTTCCCGTGGCTTAACTCGGTAGCCATCTTTTTTACCCGCAACACTTCTGCATAAAAATGGCTGGCCCCTATACCCAGGTTATCCGGCAGGTTGATGGTGGTATAAATACCGTCCATAACAGAGAACTCCATAGATGCCGCCGGCACGGGAAACCCCATATGCGCCACATATACGGCTGTGCTCACCGAACGCAGGAAGGTAGACTTGCCGGCCATATTGGCACCGGTGAGGAAAATAACCTGCTGACCGGGGTTCATTACAATAGTATTGCCAACAGGATTCGCCAGTTCAGGATGATACACCCCTTCCAGTTTCAACATACACCCTCCCTTCTCAAGGGCTTTTGGAAAAATAAACTTCCGTTCCACGGCCACTTTCGCTACCGACAGGTATACATCGAGGTAATAGATGCATCCCAGCAATTGTTCTATTTTAGAACGCTCGCGCACCCTGAAAAGGACATCGTATGCTGCAATGGCGGTATAAGACAGTTTCGCTTTGCCCTTTTCCCGAAGCACCGGTTCAAATGCCGGGTCGGCTGCCAGCAACGAAATCGCTTCCCGTTCTCCTGCATAAGCAGCAATGCCTTTCACCTCTTTTGCTTCTATAAATTCCCTGCTGTGCCGGATAAGCTCTATCACAGATTCTACGCCATGCTGTATTTCTTTCTCACTGAGCAGGCTCTGCTGGCGGGTATGCTTTGTACGCTCATCGGGCTCCCTTACATACTTCTCCGCCATATCGATCAAAGCGGCGCTGAAAGGGAAGGCCATATTCAGGCGGGTAAAATGCCCGATAATACTGCTTCGCTGGTTGATCGCCTCTTTGTTGGACAAAGGGTGCAGGAACATCTCCTTCAGGATCGCTTCTCCTCCCCGGGTATGCGTACGATTGTATAGATCATAGATGCCGCCGCTGTTGCGCTTGCCAAATATTCCCAAATCGGCTATCGTTTGTTCGTCTGTATGCAAAACCATTGTTTCCCTGTTTTATTTTCTTTTGCGCCTGATTAACAGTATCGACCCAAAAACCAATACCAGGGCCGGAAGTATCCATATATACACTGTTTTCAATATTGATACGCCTGCAGGAGTAATGTTGAGTTTATTGTCTTTCGGGTCGGGCTTTGGTGTGTATATCGGGAATTTCCCATCATCGAGCCAGCTATAGAAGGCCCTGCTGAGAAAAAGGCCACCGCTCCTGAGCGTGCTCATGAAATCTGCATCGCTGCATACGATAATGCGTTGTTGCCGGTTGTTGATCTGCCTCGTCAATGAGACGACCGTGGGGAAAGAACCTTTTATGTCTCCTTCCTGCGGACTGTACACAGGGGGTGCGGAATCTGTCACCAGTACGCCTGCTTTCAGCCAGGTTTGCCGTTCATCGGTCATCAACAGCTTATTTACCGTAAAAGGGCCGGCGGCAGGAAAGGCAATCGCAGTGGCGCCCGGCATGAGCATATTCACTGTATCATCAGATTTTTTCATATCCCGCAGTGTCTTTTCTTCTGCAAGGGTGCTGGCTGCTGCCGTCAAATATGGCTTTACCATATGGGGCATTTCATCTTTGGAAGGTTCAATAAGGGTACCTTCCATCAGTTGCACGCCTAACTGCTGCAATAAAGGATTAAGCATCTGTTGTTTGCCCGGCTCACCCAGTAACAGCATATTGCCGCCATTATCTATATAGTGCCTGATTTTAGCGATGGCTGTATCACTCAGCATGGTTTTGGGATCGGCAAGCACCAGCGCTGTCACGTCATGGGGAATATCACGCCTGTTTAATGAAATGGTGTCTGCGTCAAATCCCAGGTTGATCAATGAAAAACGGTACTCTATTGCGGTAGCATGAAGACGGTATTCCCGCTCACCTTTTTTATAAATATCACGCTCAAGGTCGCCGGTTATAAAAAGTATCTTAGGCAGCTTTGCCTGTACCAGGCGCTTGACAGCAGCAGCTACATGCATTTCCATCGGCCAGAATATATTGTCGTCGTAGGTACGGAGAAAAGTGGTGCGTCCTTTATATTTCAATTGCATCACAAGCCGGTAGTTTTCCGGCTTCAGGTCCACTGTTTTGCGTATCGCCTCAGGCGACTGAAACCGGGAGAATTTTTCATCATAGGCTTCTGTCATTTGCTCCGCTATCTTCTTTACGCTTTTGCCGGGAAACGATTTTTGCAAAGAGCCCTCATCCATAAAAGGATAGTATGCATAATAATAGGCATAATTAAACCTGATATCCGGCTTAAAGCGTATATAAGGGTCCCAGAAATTGGATAAATAATCATTGCGCTTTTCCGGCAGTCCCCTGAAAGCTCCTCCGCCCAGGATATTGGTGTACAGGGTCACCTCCATGGGGTCTTTGCCAAGCTCTTTGATAACCTCTTGCGTCCGGGGGTGTATCGTATTGTTGTTGTTTGCTGTGGTATCCCAATAGAGCGTAAAGAGCGGACGGGAACTTATATAGCCAACTCCCAATACCAATATCGCCACGAGCGCATAGCCCCTCGCCTTTATATACCAGGGCCTGGATTCGCGTGTCCCTCCAAGTTTGAGTAATGTGAACGACAGGAACATATAGATGATGGCAACAAAATAAAGAATATCCTTTGTCGTGATCAATCCTTGCAGCATTTTTGCTGTTCGCCCCGACAGCGATAGAAAATAAGTAAGATCCCTTATAAAATCAAATTTCTGCCACAGACCGCCGATGCGGTCGAGGACGAAAATGATAATAAAGCTGCCGATGGCAGACACGATTTGATAAGTAGTAAGGCTCGACATAAACAGCCCGATAGCTGAGTAGGCGCATACCAGTAAATAAAAACCAAGGGATGCCGACAGCAGCATGCCATAATCAACTGACCGGATATTAAATGCCCCTGTAACCATAAAAATGCCGATGATGAAAAGCAGCATCAGGTTATACATCATTATGGCAAAATACTTTCCCAGCACAATCTGCCGCAGTTTCACAGGGGAAGAGTACAACAATTTAATGGTGCCATTATTAATTTCCCTGCTTATCAGTCCCATAGAGAGCAATGGCACGAATAAGTATAGATTCTGCAGTGCGTTTTCAAAGATGCCGTTTGGGTTCAGAAAAATACGCACTGTCAGCGAAGTAGGCCCGAAATCTTTGAATTTGGGGTTATTCCTCAAAAGAAGGTCCTGCAATTTGGCAGAGCCATACAGGGCATTAGTATAAAAATAGCTGCACTGCACCATGAATGCTACCGCAAGGAACCAGGCTACGGGAGAATAAAACAGGTTGCGAAGCTCTGTCTTCGCAATTTTGAATATCATCTTCATCTATTAAAGTTTATGAATGCGATTGAGTGGATAATTGTTTGAAAACGTCATCAAGCAGGCCTTTATCGAGACTGATTTCCCGAAGTCGCCATGCGTGCTGCACACTGGCCGCCACCAGTCTTTCTGCAATTTCCTCATCGCTGTCAAAGTAGATACGCACCTGGCGGTCTGTCAGGAATTCAACCTTGCTAACCCCCTGTATCGCCAACAGCTCCGCAGCCGTGGGCGGGTTTTCCATCCGGACCAATAAACTATGCGGCTGTATATAATCATTGAATGCGTTCATGGAATCTGAAAAGACAATTCGTCCCGCCTCGATCATGATCACGTCCTTACAAACCAGGTGTATTTCGGACAATATATGGGAGGATATGAGCACTACATGGTCCTGGGCAATTTCTTTAATCAGCTTCCTGACCTCTATCAGTTGGTTAGGGTCCAGTCCATTAGTCGGCTCGTCCATCACCACCAGCCTGGGCTTGTGAATAATGGACTGGGCGATACCTACCCGCTGGCGATAGCCGCCGGACAGGTTACGGATCAGCCGGGTACTGAAATGCGTAATACCGCAACGTTCCTTCACGTCATCTACAGCAGCTTTAATTTTATCTTTTGCCATCAGTCTCAGCTCCGCGCAATAAGTCAGGTATTCGTCGATGGTGAGGTCTGTATACAAGGGCGGATTCTGCGGCAGGAAGCCAATCTCTTTTTTGGCCAGTTCCGGTTCCTCGCGTATATCCACGCCATTGATATACACCTTACCTTCTGTTTGATTCAATACGCCGCACATAATGTTCATGGTGGTGGACTTGCCCGCGCCGTTTGATCCCAGCAGGCCCACTGCGCCATTCTGGCCTATCTCAAGATTGATATCGCGTATAGCCCAGGTGCTGCTGTACCGGTGCGAAAGCCGCTCCACTTTTAATATACTTTCCATAAGTAAGTTTATAATTGATATTTCGTGCTAGTTGTTGCCAGGCAGTGTGGTATCCACCTGCTTACCATTCGTCTTATTTGTAATAAACTGGTTCCACTCGCCTATATGAGTATCCAGCCTGCTTTGCTGCAGCGCTTGTATATCTTTCTGCAAACCGGGGCTGACAGCTGACATCTTTTTCCCGGCCGGCGTTTCATAAAATTTTATCAGCGCATCCATTTCTTCCGCGGTATAATATTTCATGTACAGCGTTATCACTTCGGCCTTAAGAACGTTCCAGCTTATACAGGTATCGAAAAACAGTTTCAGGTCGGCCCTGTAACTGGCAAGCGCAGGCGCGGCCGCTATCTGCTGTTCAACTGATGCATTTACCGCGTTGGCATATATAGCCGGCATATGTATGGCTTCCATCAATTGCGTTGCTTTTTGGGAGCGTTTTGCAGAATCCTGCTGCTGCGCCTGTACAAAAGACAGGCAGCAAACCAGTATGCATGTTAAAAATGCAGGCGCTTTCTTTCTTATCTGTTTCATGGTTATTTGAGTTAATTGGAGGTATACGTTTCTATCATCATTATTTTCCGCGTGGTCAGGTCTGTTGGCAGGCCCAGGAAGGCAAGTGTAAAGCTCCTGAAGCGGCGTGTGTTGCTGGATGCAATATTGTTTATACCCGTCAAATCATAGCTGCTCAGCAAGGTGCCTGTAGCCGCATCCCGGAACTCGAAATTGTAATGACTGGCAGCGGTGGCAGTAGCCGTATAATGCTTAAAGCCGGTAATGTTTTTGTAAGCCACACTGCCTGCTTCCGAACCATTGGCGCCACCGGTGATATTCACGCTTACAGGATTGCTACCGGGCGATAAGTTCACAAACCTGACACTGATACTGCTGTCGGACAAGGGATGGTAAGGAATGACATCGGTAGTAAACATCGTATCCGGCGATGCGAGTGTGCCGGTAAGGAAAAGGGTGCGGATGCTGCCTACCGGTAAATCAAGGGTTAGGTTGAACAATGGTGTGCTTTTGGCCAGCGTATCGGGATAGCGGTAGATGGCCAGTTTTTGCTGGCCGCTGTAAGAACCTACCTGGTTGCCGGTGCTCCAGGTGCCGTATACAAGCTTTACCGCGTTCTTATACCATATAATCGGATCTGTGCCACCAAAGTTGGTAACCAGTGAGGGAGTGCTGCCGGGCACTGCATTGACCAGGGTAAGGGATGCCGTACCCGGGGCCGTATTTTGCTTTCCACATGAAAGCATGGCGCATGCAAATATCCAAACAGGCAATATGCTGAAATGTATATGTTTCATCCGTTAATATTTTATTTTTTAATGGTCGGATGGAACCTCGCATTAACATTCCTCTGTGTGAGAAAAATTATCGTGCTCGGTTTCATGACTTTTTATTTGATTGTTAATATGCGTTTTCCTAGTAGCCATCGTTTTGCAACAGGCGTGGGTTTACCTGTATTTCCGAAGGCGGAATGGGATAGAGCAGCTGGTAATCGCCTGCCCAGGGCTGCTTACCTGCTATTGCTGAAAGCACATCGTGCGCCTTCCCGGTACGCTTCAGGTCCAGCCAGCGGTGCCCCCATTCAGCAAACAGCTCTACCTGTCTTTCACGCGCTATAGCACTGATTACCTGCGCCTGGTTCAGGGATGCAGACAATGCCGTCAATCCTGCCCGTGCACGGAGGACATTCACATCAGTGATAGCCGCAGCCACGCCACCGGTAGCACCGTTGGCTTCTGCCTCTGCACGTATAAGGTACATCTCTGCCAGGCGGAGCATCATATAATACTCGGTGGAGGGGTTGTTAGTGGAATTGGATGTGCCTATTTTATACTTATAGGGATAATAGTAAAGACCCGTGCCACTGTTGGTGGTGCTGTTTACCCACGCTGTACGGCGGCGGTCGCCGGTCTCAAATGCGCCCAGCAACGTTGGTGTGAGGCAATAACGGGGTATGCCGTTCGGCAAAATACTGGGAATGATAGTGTATCCCTCTATAGTACTGTTCTTGTAAGGATTGTCTGTGGTCCCCTGTTTCATTTGCCAGATGGCTTCTTTACTGCCCACCAGGAATACATTGTTTGGATCGCTTTCCAGGCTGAACAATGAGGTGTTGCTGATAATGGCAGTGGCCTGTGAAGCGGCATTCGCATTATCGCCCAGGTACAGGTATACTCTTGCCAGCAAAGCCGTGGCCACCCATTTATTGGGAAGTATCTTCCCGGCTGCCGGGTAATCCGTGCCTAGTATGGATTGTGCATCCTTAAGGTCCTGTACCACCTGCTGGTACACCTCGCTTACCGGGGTCCTTGTCATGTTCCGGGTTTTATTGAAATCTATTGTAAGCGCCAGCGGTACATCGCCGAAAAGATTAGCGAGATAAAAATAATGAAGCGCCCTTACGAATTTGGCCTCGGCGGTAAGCCTTTTCCGGGTAGAGTCCCTCAATGATTCCGAGGTGGATTGTTCAATCCCGTCTATCACCGCATTCGCATTATAAATCGTCTTATAGATATTGGTCCATATAGTGCTGGTATAAAAGTTGTTATTCAGCACCGTGTTTGAGCTGAGGTTGGTAAGGCCGGCATCGTTGGTAGAGAAGTAAAACAATTCATCGGACGACATCCCGCCCATGATAGTCGCATAGCCGTTGCTGAAATTGAGCGCCTTATTGACCATCAGTGTGTACACACCAGCCATGGCGGTAGCCGCCTGTGCATCGTTCTTGAATATTTCGACAGTGGTAATAGTATTGACCGGCGGGGGTACTGTCACCATTTTTTTGCACGACAGCAGGCACAGGCCGATAGCCATGCCAAAAAATACAGGTACTATATATTTTAAATGAATATGCATATCATAAAAATTAAAAAGTAAATGAAATCCTGCCCGCAATTACCCTTGGCTGCGGCAGGTTGCCAAACGTCACATCCGGGTCAAGGCCTTTATAACCAGTGATGGTAAATACATTGCTCATATTGACAGAGAACGAGGCCCCCTGCATATGCATTTTTTTGCAGAACGCTCCGGGCAATGAGTAGGAAAACTCCAGGGTGGACATCCTTATCATAGAATTGTCGGTATACACGCCGTCCGATTGGCCAAACTGGAAATCGCTTGTTGTGCCAAGCGTAGTAAGCCGTGGATAGATGACCTGGTCGCCCGGTTGTTGCCAACGGTTATTGAATACGTCCAGCGGCATATTTCCCATGGCGCCCCCGGTACCGGTATAAGGCATCTGCCCCCTTTGCTTTTTGAAATAGCAAAACGTGCTTAGCATAAACTGCTTGTATGAAAACTGGTTGGAAAAGCCTCCGAAATATTTAGCGGTAGGGTCAAATGCGATGTACCGGTCATCATTGGATGTACCGGCCGGCACACCTGAGTTTTGTGTAACCAGGCCATCATGGTTATAATCTTCATAGCTGCGCCTGCCGTTCAGCGGGTTCACCCCAATATAATGAAGCAGGTATATCGTATTCAGCGATTTCCCTATTTTCTTGGTGCTGTAATAGGGTGATAGTTCAAAGTTGGGATAGCTTATCAGCTTATTCTTGTTGATCCCGATATTAAAGCCCATTGTCCAGGAAAAGGCTTTTGATTTTACCAGTTGTGCATGGATACTTCCTTCCCAACCGGTATTCTCTACATTGGCAGGAGAGTTGCCCTGCACGCTGGCAAACCCGGTGTATAGCGGGGTAGGTAAGCTGGTGAGCTGGTTATTGCACCGGTGGTTATACCATGTCACGGTGAGGGTTATCCTGTCCTTCAGGAAGCCCATGGAAAGATCGGCATTTATTTTACGGGTCTCCTGCCATTGGTAATCCGGGTTCACTGCACGCTGGGCTGTCATCGGCACTACGCCATTATACAGCAGCGGGATGCCGGAGTAATCGCGGGTATTAGCCCATTGGGAGAGGTATCCGTAAGCTAAACCGTTGTCATCCCCCGTAATACCATAGCTGGCGTTCAGCTTGAGATAGCTCCACCACGAAGGCAGCAGGCGTTTGGCCCATGCTTCTTCCGAGGCTATCCAGGCGCTGCCCACTGACCAGAAATGGCCAAACTGCCTGCCGGGCCCGAAATTGGAAGAACCATCCCTGTTCCCGTTCAGTTCAAGTATATATTTATTCCGCCAGTTATAATTGATGCGCCCATACATGCTGGCATATTTTTTCTGGGCAAGCTGCTGCCCCGAGCCTACACTGGCAGCGCCGACAATAGACTGCAGCAATGCATCATTGGTATAGCCGGAACCCGACATGGTAGTTGTCTTGGCGAATGTGCTTTGATAAGAACCGCCGGCCATGCATTCAAGCTTGCCGCGCCCGATATATAACGAGTAATTCAGCCGGGGGTCTACATTCCAGTTGTTAATAGCCGTATTGCCGAAACCGGCATACCCCACCGGGTTAAAGAGGGGGTTTTGCGCAGCGATTGGATTAAACCAGGTGCTGTTAGATTGTCCATTGCTGTAACCGCCATTTACACTTACATTCAATCCTTTTGCCAAGTTGTAGCCCAGGCGCAGGCTTGCATTGAGAAAATGGGTGCTGTTACCGGAGGGAACAAGTACGCCGCTAAAAGGAAAATTACTGCCCAGGCCCGCTGCATTCCATTCTGCATAGTTCAGGTTGCCTTTGGCATCAAAAATAGGCGGCGCATTGGGGGATAGGGTGATAAGGCTTGGTATGCTGATAGCATTCACATAAGTATAGCTGTACCCGGCGCTGAGATCAACCGACAGTTTTTGATCAGCGCTGCGGTGCGTGATACCTGATGATACATTGATACGCTCGTTTTTTCCGCTGAGCGTGGTAATGTCCTGGCTCCGGTTGTAACCAGCGCCTATAGTAAAGGTGGTATTGCGTTCCCCGCCCGATAACCTGATATTAGCGCTGGTGCTCTTGGCTATGCCCAGCAGTTCTTTCTGCCAGTCTGTATAGCGGGTAGTATCCCATGCCAGCTCAGGCATAAAGGCCACCGTGAGGGGATAACCGTCATTTTTCATGGCCTCCCTGCGCATTTGCAGGTATTGCTGTGTGTTCAGCATATCCCAGTGCTTTGGAGCAGTGTTTACAGACTGCTGCAAATTGATATCGAACTTTGTTTTACCGGGTTTCCCTTTTTTGGTAGTAATGAGGATAACCCCATTGGACGCCCTCGAACCATAAATAGCGGTGGCTGTTGCATCTTTGAGCACCGAAATGCTTTCAATATCCGACGGGTTGATGCTGAACAGGGGGCTTTGTCCCCCGGTATAGGAAAAAAGACCTGCCTGGTAAAACCCGGTAGACCCGTTTGCATAGTTGCTTTTATTAAAGGAGCCGTTTACATCCAGAATGGTCAGGGGCACTCCGTCTATCACATACAATGGGTCAGATATGAGATCCGGGTTGATGGTATTCCTTCCTCTTAGCTCTACTTTTACAGGGGAGCTGAGGTAGCCGCTGGTAGGTGTTATCAGCAGCCCGGGCACTCTTCCGTTGAGGGCCAGCAGGGGGTTCATGACAGGCTGCTTTTGAATCTCCTCTCCGGATACTTTTACAATATTACCAACAGCCAGGCGCTGGCTCGTTTTTCCGTAGGCCTGTACTACTTCCTCATCGAGGGCATCGACGGCAACGGTCAACGGGACAAGCAATTCCCGCTGACCCTCCGACAGTGTGACCTCACGGGTAGTATAGCCCACATAGCTGATAATTATTTTGCTTCTTGCAGCAGGGGCCTGGATGCGAAAAGCCCCCCTGCCATCGGTAAGGGTGCTTTTACCCGATTCCCGGATGGTGACGGACGCGCCGGAAAGGGGTGTACCATTCGTCTCCATTACCAGGCCGGTTAAAAACTGCGGGCCGGCCGGGCGGACAGTCGTGTCGGCCGCGGGCGGCACGGGGAGCGTTGGTTTAGGGCTGATAATAATGGTCTTCTTTTCAATGGTCCAGGTAAGCGGCTGGTCTTTCAGTACGGCATTCAATGCTTGGTCCAGCGGAACATTTTTGAGTTCGATGCTCACGGGCCTGGCCTGCCGGACAAGCGGGATATCGTAAAAAAACACATACCCGGTCTGCTTTTCGATGGCCGTAAAGACCTTTTGCAGGGGCTCATTGTTAGCAGAATAAGTTACCTGCTGTGCCTTGCCGCGGGCGGCAACATGCAGACAACAAATAGTTAGTAATGCAGTCGTCAATCTCATAATTCGCCATGTTTTGGCAGAGACAAAGCCCCGGCATCCGGGTAGGGCTTTGCCATACGCAGTCAATTGCATAGTTTTGATTTGTTTGGGTTTACTGATAAGCGCCCTTCCAGTCGCTTTTTTATTGGGTAACCCGAACAGCCGGCCGGGATTGCTTCGACTCTTTCCCGGCTTTTTGTGGGTATACCCTGCTATATTCTTGCTACCGCCTTATGGCAGGACTATGATTTTTCTTCCTTCTATCCTGAAATGCACATTGTTTTTCTCCAGGCTGTGCAGTACCGTTGATAAGTTCAGATCCCTTTGCATTTTACCGCCAAAGGAGCGCGGCATCATCTTGCCTTCGTACACCACGTCCACATCATACCAGCGGGCCAGCTGTTTCATAATGGCAGGCAGGTCCGCGTCATTAAAAGAAAACAACCCGTCTTTCCAGGCCATCACGGCAGCTATATCGGCCTGGGCAGTCGTAACCGCATCTCCCGCCACCACGGCCTGTTCGCCGGGTTTAATGATCGCCGTTTTTTCGCCTTTGCGGACCCTGACGGAGCCTTCCAGCAGCGTTACCCGTACATCGGTGTTATCATCGTAGGCATTGACATTGAAATGGGTGCCCAATACTTCTATTTCCAGCCCACCCTTTTTCACAATAAAGGGCATGGCCGTATTTTTAGCCACTTCGAAATAAGGCTGCCCGGTGATTTCCACTACCCGCTGCTTACCGGTAAAGACCACCGGGAACCGGATAGAGGAAGCAGC
>Ga0307513_10010327_pt1 | contig 11709 bp, 3 predicted proteins | sample 15_EM_MG_FD_202174 | JGI IMG/M metagenome (GOLD analysis project Ga0307513, IMG submission 202174) | Populus trichocarpa ectomycorrhiza microbial communities from riparian zone in the Pacific Northwest, United States - 15_EM | ecosystem: Host-associated > Plants > Roots > Unclassified | place... | reverse complement strand
AAAAACTATGTTCATTGATACAACATTTTTGTGGTTTGTCATCTCTATTTTAAAAGGATTTTCTAATCCATGTGCTTTTAATATTGCATTTTGTCCATCAATTTGTTACATCCAGATTGCAAATTCATTAATTTCTCTTTTTTTAGGAAATGCATTGTCATTAAAGAGGGTGTTAGTATCTTTTTCCATTATGTACTCATCTAAGAAATCATTAGCATCAATTATAATCATTAATATCAGCATTTACAGTATCATTAGGTTTTTCTTAACTATTATTAAGTTTTCAACAAGTTAAGGTTGTCTTTATATTTAGGTTTTTTTAATAGGAATGTCCCATTTTTATTTCTTTTGAACACATGAATATCCTTTCCTTTCCTATTGCTTTACGATCGGTCTTTTTGGCCAATATAGTTTATTTATTTATTTAAGTTTCTTAATGTTGCCAAATACGATGGACAAATTTATCTTACTTCTAAAGGGCCATCATTTTATCATCATTAAATCTCTTCAATGTTGATATGAGGGTCATCTAGATAGAGATGGAGAACACAATGAACATACCCTATTATAATAATATTACAATGGTTAATAGTATCATACATGTCATATTTGATTAATTAAATTAAATATATAATAAGCTATGACAAAGTAGATCTAGAACTTCATGGACCTATAAACTTAAAGGGTAAGTCCTAATAAGTTTTGTAGTCACAAGTTCTCTATCATGGGTGTTTGGAACTACAATGTTATGTTCAAGGTATCACATAAAACATATCGGACGTTACAACAACCATAACTAAGCCTGGGCATAGTTGTGCCTATTACACTAGTTGTCTCATAAATGTATAGGAAACTACAAGCAATTACATAGCCTTACAACCTTATTACCAATTATAACAACTTGTCACAAGGCTTTAATGACCCACAAACTATTTTATAAAAAGAAAGCCCTAATCCTCATGTGTAACAACCCCCACTATCGATTAGTAAGCTAGGAAAAAGATAAATAAGGTTGAACTAGCCTAGCACTTATAGGAAATGAGGCTACGAATTAGACAAATTACTAGATTTACATATAATCATTCATGTCCAGGAAGGGTTGATAGGTTGTAATTGATTTATAAAGGTGTAAAAATTAATGGTTTTAAATAGTTCTCTAGGAAAACAACCAATCCATAAAAGAGTTCATCGTTACAAATTCACTAACTAATATGGTAACTATACAACAAATCCCTTTGTAAAGTTAAGATTACTTGGTTCATCATTGATCAAAATACCCTTTCATTTATTTTTTATGTTTCCATCCAACTTTATCAATAGTTAAGAAGAGATGGAGACTTATTTTCATGAGCACTTCTATAAAATAGAGCTAGAGATGACATTGGCTAACTTAGCTGGGACAATTCAGGATCTATAATAGTCTATTTTCTTTTAATTTTAAAACTCCAACACTATATGTAGTACAAGTATAATGGAGCAAGGGTGCATTATACTTATTTTGAAAATGAAGCAGTGGGACATCAAGAAAAGGTTTGTGCGAACCAAACACCAAGACATACACACCTTTACAAATGATGTTGATCATTATAAAAGAATAGGAAAATAAGTCATTAATAGGGATTTACCCAATTAGCTATATGAATGATATCTCAAACACTCACTCAATAATTGAATTAGACTTTAATAAGAAGTTTAACAATAACTCATATAAGTTACAAAACTTAAACAAGGAAGATCATTTGAAATTGCTACATTAAAAAAGCTTAAAGTTTTGAAAACAATGCAATTAAACATCATATAGAGGTTTGTAGGAACCAAACACCAAGAAATATACACCCTTATAGATGGTGTTATTCATTATAAAAAGATAATAAAACAAGATAAAAATAAGCCATTGAAGGGAATTTATCTAATTTGTTATATGAATGATGTCTCAAACACTTATTCAATTGCTTAATCAAGTTTCGATAAGGAGTTTAATAACAACTTATATCAGTCACGATGCTTAAGGAAGACCCTTTTAAATTACTACATTAAAATAGCTTTAATAAGCTAACAAACCTAGTAACAAAAAAGCAAAAGTTACAAAGGTGGTCGATGATAACAAGAAATACTCTTTTAACATAAAAAAAAGCTGAAGAAACCTGACTAGTTAACATACGTAGGGGAAATCAACTTTTTAGCAATATACATTCTTTATTGTTGATTAGATCAATAGAAGAAGCATTACAAGTGACATGAATTATGAAGACATGACACTAATAATTGTGTTGTCTTCAGAAACAAGATTCAGGAAGTATTAAAAGTTAGTCGCATTTTATTTATAGATAAAAAAAGATGAAAAGTAGATAATAATTAATTCCCTAAAGTAAGAACAATAATGGATGCCCTCAAGTTAGAAAGACTCATTGGGAAAAACAATTATAAATGATATAGCCTAATTGATTATGATAGAGGCTAGGACTAGTCACAATTACCATTATATATATATATATATATATACATATTATGGTAAGATAGACCTCTTGTAGGTGCCTTACCTAATACATATCCTTCAAAATGGTGAAGACTTAGAGCACAAAGTTGAGTAAGTTATAAGTCAGTTATAGGCTAACACATTTAAACCTAAAAGAATAATTGATATTAAGGAGCATAAACACAAGCTAAAATAAAAATCACCAACATCTCCTAGATTTAGAAAAGATATAGAAATAAGGATTATGGTTCAAGTCGTATTTTAGGAGAATGCAATGCCTAAACATATCGATAAAGAAAGATAATGAAAGAACCATACTTTTTAACAAAGAAACAAGCTTTGGATGATAAATAAACTAGTAAATTGGTAAATAAAATAGCCCCAAACACTATTCAATCCACTAATAAAAAGCATATAAGATAGATTTAAACTAGATAAGTTGCACTTAATCCTATTCAAACTAATAATAATGATTGATGCTCACTTTTTATTAAGGATGGAATCACATAACAACCATGAAACATTGGTAAAATAAGTAAAGAATGTTCTTACCCCAACACCTTCATCATTTTAAAAGGTTACATGAAACAAATTATTGAAGAAATCTTTAAAAAGGTAGATAAGGCTATTATAATGATAATTAAGAAATCTATAAAAAATAATCATCTTAGAGTTAAAGAAATAAAGACTAAACCTAATGCTAAGGTAAGATTGGATGTCAACCAACAATAACAAGACTGAGTTATCTAACATGTTAGGCTAACACCTAAAGAGATTAAACAAAGGAAATAAGCAACATAACACTAGCATGTTTTTTGGTTTAGTAATAAAAAAAATAAAGGTTGCATCAACTAGTCATAAAAAAAAAGGATTTAACTCCAACAATTAACACAACAAAGAACAAACCACTACATGTGATGAAAATATCAATAGCGGTAAAGACTGTCGAAACTTGATTTTTACCTCTTGTTTTGATCATTTTTTTCTACTTTGTTTTAAAATAGAAAAAATGCAAAAATATGAAAATTTCTAAGAAAATACATTTCCGATGCAATTTGACTAATTCACAGTCATTTCATGAGGTTCTAACTTTTGTGTTTATTATTTTAATGTTAATGAATTTAAAAAAAAACATTAAGCATTGAAAAATTCCAAAGAAATGGAAGAATAAAGAGACAAATGACCATGTTTTTCTTTTTTTTCTTTCTCACATCCACAATAAAAATGAAAAAACCTTCCCTTCGCTCTATCATATTCATTTTTTCTTTCATCAAAACAAGTCAAAACATTGTCCCTCTTACTATCTGATATCGTACACTAATCGTGGTTGTAAACTAACCTTTCATACCTATAGAAATTACTGAAAAATCAATCCATAAAAACACACATTAGAGTTCAAGTTTATACATGCAAAAGACATAAGAACACATCTTTTTATTTCATTTTTCTTGTTGCAAACCTTGTATGAACATGCTAAAAAAACACATTTTACACCTTTTTTTTACTGAAAATTCTACCAAGAATACATCTTCAAACTAATTACCATTCTAACAAAAACTTCAATTTTTGCACCTTTTTTATGCCGCATGAACATGTTAAAAGATACATTATTGCAATCCATGCAATTTTTGTATAATTTTTTTTTATATTAGAAAAGCCCTGCAAGCCTTATTTCTTGTTACAAATTTCATACACCTAGCTATAAAAAACCACAATATTTTCATAACTTATTACAAATATTAAAACAAGCCAAGAACACCTTTATTTCATCCTAAAACCAATTGCACTATCACCATAAAAAAAAACTCTCTAAGTTAGTTGTCATACTACCATAAAAAGGTATAGCCGTTATCATAGTTTTTAAACCCGACCCGGTGGTCGACCCGGTATAATGATCGGGTCACGGGTCAGATGAGTTGACCCGGGTTAAACAAAAAAAATAATCTAAGCATACATTCCTGAGGCGTGAATTAAATTAACTCTTTAACTGTTAAACACATATTAACTCTTTAACACAAAAACCCAACCAATAAAAAAAAATCTTCTTGACCTGTTGGCACCATTTAGCAAGGACATTGACTGTTGAGTGTGAACCAAGTACTTCAAAAGACTAATCTTCTTGTCAGAATCATATTGTTGGGTGGATTTGGATTTGTCCACCAATTCTTTCAAAGAAAAAAATGAATCATCGGCAGCTTGACTCATGAGAATTGAGAATTACACAATTTGTTGCCCTAACTCAGCCATTCCAGGTCTTTAAGAGTTAGGGCTTTATTTCTTCTTTTGGTTTATTACTGGATCTGCGTATTATAATTACTGTTATGAAGGCATAATAGAAGAAGCAAGGGTTTTTGGAGACAGAAACAGAAGAATAGGTTTTGTTTACTTTTACTTTTGTGTTCTGTGTTATTTTTTAGGTTTTGGAAGGAGAGAGAGATGGGGACTTACCTGGTATGGCTTGCGTGTGGCTTAAACTGATCTGCAACTGATATGGCTGCTGTGAACTTCAAAGAGAGACAGGGATTAGGTTTTCTACTAAAGCAAAAAACAACTGATATATATATAAAAACAGCCGGGTTTACTCGGGTTTTCTGCTAAAGCCAAAAACAACTGATATATATATATATAAAAACAGCCGGGTTTACTTGGGTCGACCCACCGGGTCTATCGAGTTTTTCCATGCCAATTCCCTTACCGATTTTTTCATCAACCCGACCCGGTTCTAGTCCCGGGTCAGCCGGGTCCCGGGTCGACCCGCTAGGCTGGGCCGAGTTTTAAAACTATGGTCATTATGCCATTTTACTACTGTAAAATACAACAAGAAGACACTCTAAGCTAGTTGTTATTTTTCTCTAAAACAACCATAAAAAGATATATTTTTCACACCTTATTCCCTATTACAAAACATTATACAAGAACAAATAAGATAAAAGAGCTATATGACCAAGAATTTTGTGGAAAAAGTGAGAGCCAAGATAGAGAGTTAAATGAGATATTATATGTCCCTCTTTGGGTCTTATAAAATAACACCAACTAGAATGAGAAAAGGGGCTAAAAAAGACATGGGAGATGATACATATTAAAGGAGATTTGATTTGGAAGAGATAATTTAATCTAGTCACACTAGAATATTATTTGGTTTTCTACTTTAACTAGAGCTAAATGACTTGGTTTTAGACATTCTTTAGCTTGATGGAATGATAAGATGTAGGCATAAAACTTTTATGTAGATTCTAAAACTCAGTTCTATAGTTTTGAAACTCAAAATATAAAAGAAATAGAAAAGCCCACATTTGTCCAGAAACCCACTGTAACTCATTCCTTATTTAAGTTTTTAGCCTATATATAGAGTTATAAAAGTTAGAATAAAACAAAATTAAGTGATCTGGAAAGTTGAGAATAAGATTTAAAACTTTTGTCAAGGCCAAACTCCAAACTTTATTGTTTTGAGGCTCTAAATCTATAAACAATAACATCTCTTTTCGTAGTAGCATTAACAACTTCATAAAGGTATAAACTCATGTCCTATTTGGAATAAATATATTTTTTCATGTCTAATCTTTCTTTTTATAATATGCATATTTTTGTTTATTTTTTTTATTTTTTCCCCTCATGACAACCCAAATGGTAAAAAGTTTAATTAAGTTGATTGGTTATGTATTGATGTTCTTCTGAACATGCTTTAAATAACTTTTTTTTTAATTTTAACAATTAGGTTAATGAGTCTCGTTTAGGGATCAATACATAAGCCTATTTATGAGCTTTTTACTAGTATTATAAGCTTTGACTGCTATAATTATTGACTTTACTACTGAAGAAACCTAGAAGATTAAGATGGTAGAAGACTTTAACTCTGAAAAATTGTTTGAAATAGAGGAATGATTTTGAGCAATAGAAAGAGTAGACTTTTATGACCTAGTAAAGGTAGTTAAAATATATCTCGTGCCTAGTATCATAATTACTAAAAAGTTCAAGGTGCTAAAGTTTATTAAGTATAATGTCTCATACCATATCCATAGGGGTATTGTAATAAAATGGTTGTAGTAGTCTATAACAAGAAGATTTTAATCCATTATTTTCATGAAAGCTTGAACAAACCTGCTTCTAGTTGCTACACAAGTCTTGATATAACCAAAATCAAGAAATGAAGTTATTTAGTCGAAGCTTTTATAAAAAAATATCAACTAAATCTAGAATTGGTATATGACCGAATAATCTTTCAAAGAATAGAGAAAATAGCTAACGAAATTGTTAAAGAATATGTTCAAAGATGGCGAGGAATCGTCATTCAAGTTAATTTCTTTCTTTCTAAAAAGAAATGGTCTTCATCTTTATGAACACCTTTAAGGATCAATATTTTAAATACATGATTTGCAATACTTCAAAGCAATTCTAAGATATGGTAGTAATAGAAAAAAAGCCAAATGAACTCTAAAAAAAAATAGGAAAATCCAAGATGAAAAGATTCCACCATCTGAAACAAATCCACCAGTTGATGACATTCAAGGAAATGGCCATAAAATTAAATACCATGAACAACCATCTTTCTTCTTAGTTCAACTCATTAATATTTATTAGCACTTTATGAATGCTTGTTAAATAATACCTCGACCTTAAAACCCAATCCAACTACTTTTTTCTAAAATAATATAACAAAAATACTATATGTGAATATCATGAAGGAGGCATAGGTCATTCCATTAACTATTATTATGGGTTTAAGAAACAAATCAATAATTTGATTCAACATGGATGGTTATTATTTGAAGAGAACAATAGTGAATACAACATTATCATAAAAACATTTAGGGTCACATGAAGAGAATAACCAAAACATGATGTTAAGCAGATCATGTAATTGATGTATGAATAGAGAGGTGTGGTTTGGCCTTTAATGAAGTGAACAAAAGAAATCATGACTATTAGAAAATAGGTGCTCGAACCTCACAAATACAGTTATATTACTCTTGTTATACATATTTAATTTTTTGTTATTTTTTTGTATGTTTTAGGACTACATTGCATCTTTTAATGAATTGTACTTTTTTCTATGTCTTATTGTTGTTTTGAAATTAATAAATGTTTATATGAAAGTAATATTTAGAATTTTATTTTCATCAATTATTAAGGCAAATTCATTCAAAAAACTTTCAAAATTGGTCAAATTTCTAGGCATCCCATGCAAATTTTAAGGGGCAATCTCTCTTTTTGAAACCTAAAAAGTCACATCTACTCCTAATAAACCTAAAGAGGTAAAGCCCTACTCCTATATATTTTAAAACCTCATTTTCATTTCTAATACACCTCGAAAATTAAAAATTTTACTTAAAATAATACAGTTATATCCAAAATAAAATAAAATGATTTGATAACATAAATAATGATAAAAAAAATATGAATTCAAGTCATGATCTTACCCATCCAACCCCCTTTTTTTTTCTAGGTTAACCTAATGATTTTTCTAATTAAATATAAAAAGGCTATGAATATACCAACTTGAATAAATTTTCCTCTTTAAATTTTTAGTATAACAACAAGGAATAAAATTTAAATTAACTTATACCTTTTGCTATAATATCATGCAACTACTTAAAACTAAAATTCATTTTTAGATTTTATATTGTATCTCTATATTTGTTTTGTTTTAACACATGGTGCTTTTTCTCTACTTTTATAAAAGTAACCATAGGTCTATTTGGTGTGGTTGTGTTGTGTTCTTTAAAGTTGTGTTTCTGGGTAAAAGCAATGTTTGGTAATTGATTGCTATATTGTGCTTGTAAATGTTTAAAGTAGCTAAATAGTATTTGGTTAAATTTTATTATTGTGGTTCTAAGATATAAAATAACTAATAAAGATTATGATATCCTAAAAATATTTTAAAAAATATATTTTTAAATTATTTATAACTTTTTAACTTACATGACTTGTGCGTTTATATTTTTTGTGAGGGTAATTCTTAAATTTGAAAAGATTAAAAAAAATTATAAAATCAATTACATAAAATATTATTTTGAAAATAGAATTGTGTAAGAACTAGCATCAAATGTGTATTTCAAAATAATGAATAAAATTGTCATTTTAGTATAAAAAATTGGATCCCACCATGAATAGTTATGCTTTTGAATCAAAAAGTAAAGATACTCTATTTTATTTTAAAAGCTAAACAATATATACTTGCTTTGGTTTTAAAACAAGGTGGATATCAAACATCAATTTATTTATTTTAAAAAAAAAACTAAAAGTAGTTGTGTTTCAAAAGGTGTAATTTAAATGGTGTAGGATTTTCACTATGCACTCTTTACTGTTCATCCTCTCACATTTTACTGTGGATGGACCATGCAAAAATTTGTTTTTTGTTTAGAGTCTCTTTTAAATGATGATGATTTTTTTGTTATATGTTTAATTTTCAAAGAGATTTTTCTTATTTATCTATGATTTTTTTTAGTCTTTTGTATAGGTGAACTATATTTTTAGAAATAAAAAATATTTATTTTCAGATAATATTTCTAATATGTGTAGCCTTGCATATTATTCTTTTTTTATTATTATTTTATTCAATCAATTTAATATGTTTGTTTATTTTTATTATTGTTTGATTAAATAAAAAAATATTTTAATAAACAAGAATTAGCAAACATGATTGGGTAAATGTTCCGTCTTGCGAAATAAAATATCTTAATTTACATTTATCTCTTAGTTTTTCAAGTTTATTCTTAGGTGTTATTAATGATTATTTATTTATTTATTAGCGTACATAGGTCTTAGTTTATTTGATTACATGTGTCCATAAACGTTTTGATTTGCACTTAAATTTTTTAACTACAAAAACGCGTTGAAAAAAATTACATGTAGAAATTTTTTTATGGAAAATAAAAATATTTGACTCGTGACGGGCGCGGGGCGTGGGTCACAAAACTAGTAAAATACTAAAGGGTGTAGTTAAATCATTATGGCCACACTCATAAAATGTTATTCATTAGAATAGTGTTCTGGTGTTTTTTTTTTGTTTCACCCTTCAACAACCTTTTTTTTAGCTTTTTTTTTAAAAAATTATCCTTTAATATTAAGTTGTTTTAGGAATCGTGCTTCATAATATTTTTTGTTGGGTTAAATATCGGTCTCATAGATTTAGTTTTTTTTTCAATTAATTTTAACCATTAACATTATATCTATCGGAAGTGGGGTTTCATGATTTTTTATTTGATTTTTATGAGTTTATCTCGATCTTATGATTCAGATCGTCAATTTAATAAGTTATCCCAAGTTGACTTGAATTCTTTATTTTGCTATCTTTCTAATTGATTTTTTTTTCCTGATTTTATCCTTTAACCTTGGTTTGTTGGAAATTGTGCTTCATAAGTTTTTCACTTGTTTTTTATGCTGTTATTTCGATCTTATTACTCGGATTACAAGTTTGACAGATTGAATCAAATTATTTTTTGGGTTATTTTTAATTTTTTATGTATATAATTTTATCCTCCAATAACTCAATCTTCTTTTTGGCATTTAGTTTTTTTTTTCAATTTTATCGTTAGGTTATTTGGTAATTAGGCTTCATAATTTTTTTCTATTTGCTAACTATGGAGTTATCCTAGTCTCAGGGATTTAGTTTTTTTGTTTTTCTCGATTTCAACCTTCAATATTGCATCTGTTAGAAATAGAGTTTTGTAAAAAAAAATTATTTTGTTTTTATGAATTTATCCTTGTTTTATGACCTAGGTTGCAGGTTTAACAGATTAGTCCGAGTTGATTTGAATTATTATTTTTTTCTTTTTTAATTGATTTTTTCTTGATTTCATCCTTAAATATTGAGTTAATAGGAAATTAGGTTTTGTATTTTTTCTTAATTTGTTTTTCATGAGGTTATCTTGATCTTATAATCTAGGTTGCAGGTTTATCGGGTTAACTTAGATTGACCCAAGTAGTTTTTTATTCTTTTTTAATTTAATATTTTTGTTTTCAATTTTGTTCTTTAATATTGAATTGATTAGGAATTAACATTCATAATTTATTTTGATTTGTTTTATATAAGCTTATCACAGTTTTATGATCTAGATCAAAGATTTGACAATAACTCTAGTCGATCCAATATGTTACTGTTTTATTATTTTAAAAAAATCTCATATAATATGTCACCGTATCAATATTTAAAAAATATATCATCTAATATGTATTATATTTTTATTTCATGATTAATTATTTTTATTAAAAAATACATTAGACTAGAATATTTTTTTTAAGTTAAAAGAATCTGACCCGTAGTGTGGGCTAATGATATAGTTACCTAAACACTCTATGAGAAATAGGATTCCTTATGATGCTTTATAATTTAGTGTCGTAACTCAATTGATTAGCAGACGAGACATACCAGAAGTCGCATGTTCTAGCACTAAGGGCACCAATATTTTCTACATTGTAATAAACGACTTGCCATTTGTCTTTTTTTAAAAAAAATAAAAATTAAAATAATAAAGAAAGGCTTGGAGCGTGTGCATGGTTAGGCATGTTCGAGAGTGTAGTTGTGGTTGTTTTTCAAAATATTTTTTTACTTGAAAATACATTAAAATAATATATTTTTTTTATTTTTTAAAAATCATTTTTGATAACAGCGCATCAAAATAATTTGAAAACACTAACAAAATATTAATTTAAAGCAAAGAAAAAAAAATTTAAATTTTTTCAAAAACACTTTTAAAACGTAAAAATAAACAGAGTTTTATGCGTTTAGACTAATGGGTTAGGCATTGAACCTGACTCTTTGTTATATTCTTTTTTCTTTTCCTTTTAGAAAATAAATTACTATATTTACTTCCTGTTTATTTTTGACATGGTTTAATAAATACTATTATAATTGATTTTCTAATTATTATTTATATAATAATAATAATAAAAATAATAATAATAATAAATTATTCATGAAAATTCGATTCAAATTATTTTTTTTTAAAACTTTTAAATAAATTTTAATGTACAAATAAACAAGAGATACTTTAATAAAAAAATTTATCTTAATAGAAAAAAATAATTCAAAACAATGTACTTTAATATTTAATAATAATACCAAAAAAATTTTATTTGTAATTTTTTTTGTTTAAAACTTTTTTAATACTCGAAGCATAGCACGCAAACAAAAAATTATATAATTTAGTAATTTGTAGTATTACTCATTATAATTTAATTTTTTTAAAAATAAATATAAAATATAAAAGAACATAAGATTTTTCATTCATTAA
>Ga0307513_10010325_pt1 | contig 11712 bp, 9 predicted proteins | sample 15_EM_MG_FD_202174 | JGI IMG/M metagenome (GOLD analysis project Ga0307513, IMG submission 202174) | Populus trichocarpa ectomycorrhiza microbial communities from riparian zone in the Pacific Northwest, United States - 15_EM | ecosystem: Host-associated > Plants > Roots > Unclassified | place... | reverse complement strand
ATGTCATGAACTAGATGAAAATTTGCACAGATTCGATGCTAGTAGACATTGGCTCGTAGGATGTGTTTAACACTTCACTCAATAAAAAAAGAAAGTTAACTTGTCAAAAGCCTCCTAATCTTTCGATTGAACCTAGCTGAGATTTTGTTGGGAACACTATTATTATCTGAATCGAATATGAAATGATTAAATCAGGAAAAAAAACAATACGTCAAGACTAAATTGAAACAAATAACAGATAGCAGGGAGTGCGCTTGCAACGAGTTGAATGATTTTTCTTTTTTTATTGGGAAAAATTTAGGTGATTATAGATGACATGGAGCTTTTTTCTTTCTTTCGGGGTATGACCAGCAGGCCGGAAGAGAGTTTTTATGGAGTATACAATTATAGTATGGGAAATCTTGGCATATCCTTGTTTTGTTGTTTCCGGAGATCGAGGGTTATGGATTAAGATATCAGAATTTGAATTTGAGTCGGATTGTTATGGTTAATAGTGACTCAGTTGATGAATCCATCATTGGAGATATTAATAGTAGCCTAAGGTATCAAGCCTTTGAGAAAGCTTTCAAACAAGAAAAGAACACACAACTACCAGGTTTTATCACCAAGTTTTATCCCAAGTTAGATCAAATTCAACATGGATTAAACCAAGAAAAAACACATCAATTCAAGAAATAAAGGAAGCGCTCAAGCGAAGAGAGTACATTTCTCAAAGGCCCAAGGCTTTTTGGCACCGTCACACGCAAATATTAATTTTTCCCTCAAGATTTCACATGCACATATATATATATACAAGCGCAAAAGCACACTGAGCAAGCATCAAACAAATTTACATAAAAAATCCAAATAGAGCTTCAAATGTAAAGTGCACCTAAACTGTAATTTCAAAAGCGTACAATATATATATTCCAAATTTGACAAAAACAACCTTTGATCAAAGCAAAAAATTGGTACAATGACAAAAGCAATTATATCTTTCTATTTCCATATAATATCAACGCAATTTCTCAATTATATGGTATCAAGGCAAGATGGTTTTCTTCAAATAGTATCTATACTATTCTTATTGTATTCCTTAATTATTATTTAATTGTGTATATATATTAGCTTATTTAAATATATAGCTTATACTATAAGTATTGCACCTTTGTACTCTTGGATACTATAAAAATTCAAGTAGTTAAACGGGTTACTTAATCATTAGAGAATTCTTTTTTGGAAAAATACTTTTGTTTTATCCTAACTAATGTTTGTATCACCAGATTTCTTGGTTCTTTTTTTGGTGATTTCATCTTCACATTGAAAATGGGGGATTTCTGGATAGCAAAGTTGGATCTTCGATGGTTTTTAGGTGTTTTCTGAGTCTTCTACTGCATTTTTGTCTCAAGCCTTGTTCTCTACCCATACTTCTACTACATTTTGGTTTCGTCAAGATGAACTCTCCTTTGCTTTTGAATGATCTCTTAAGGTGACTTGACGGTGTCTGATAAATGGTTCTTTCTAGCTACGACTTAATGTATTTGGGTTTGACCATAAGAATGGTAATGAGAATAAGGAGGTCCTGATTAATAAAGTGCAGCAAAAGGGTAAGAAAGTTATAGCGAGTCCAATGAGATTTCGAGACAACAAAACATGTACAGAGGTTGTTCATCAAGTAGAATCTCCTGTTCGATCACCAAAAAGAGAGATACCATTGAACTTTGTGTGCACTAAGAAGGTCATTATTGGATGAAAAGAAGTTTAGTTGGTGTCTTATCTAAGGGTTTGGATTATGGATCGGTTATGATCCAAAGCAGTGTGGGGATTGAGCTAGTTAGTTTCACCTTTCTAGGTAATTTGATGTGCCAGACCTGACAGCAGTTCTGATATTGTTTTTTTGAGGATATTAGATCTTATATTGTCTCAAATAGTCCTTACGATAGATTTAATAAGATTAATATATCTGGTTTCCCTATGGTTGCATAGTCAAGGGATTGTTTTTCAAAAATAATCTCTCTTTTTGGTAGGGTTGTTAGTTTTGATTCGTATATTGCTACTTACACTAATCTTAGCACAACAACGAGACTGATTGGTACAAGATGTAAGGACTCCCTAGTAGAAGAGGTGGTAGTCATGGTTGATGGGATTGAGCATAGGTTATTCATTGTGAAAAAAAAAACCTTGAACTCCACGACCTCAAAAAAGATCGTTACTCCATGGAAAGGGTTATTCAAATCAGAGAATAGATGATGAGGTGGACGGTGACAACGATGCAAGTTATGATGTGGTGCCTGAATTGGATGATGCCGCACTCGATATGTAAAAAATCAAGAAAATATATAAAGTTTAAAAGGCAGAGTTGCCACTCAATTTTTTTTTAAGGCAAAAACTAAGAAAAGTTTAGAGTTTGACGAGGATATAACGGGAATTCAAGCGGTGCATTGGGGGCGTCCTACATCGGGTAGTGTTTGGATTGGTGGCGCTGGGATCACCTACGGAAGAAGATTATGTTGGTCCTACTCATGTTGTTAGAAGTTGGCTGGAGGTTAGCAGTTGAGCTTCAACACACCCTCTCTCTGTTTTTTTTTTTTTTTACCTTGTCTGCTAGGTTTTTATGAGTGTTAACTGGTAGGAGAAGGGGAGTGTTTATTAGAGTGACCCCAAGTCGTTTATGTTTTCCATTTTATATATTTTCTTTATATATTTTTAAGGAATAAAACAGGAGCTGGCCTTATCAGCCCAGCGAATTTGGGCTTCTTGATTTGTTTTCTTTTTTAATTGGAAAAAAAAATTAGGTGATGGACCGATGATGTGGAGCTTTTTTTCGGGAGTATGACCATCCAGGCAGGAAGAGAGTTTTTCTGGAGGATGACAATTACACCATGGGGAATCTCGGCGTATCCTTGTTGTTTCCGGAGACAGAGGGATATGGAAATCAGAGTTATTGTTGTGGTTCATAGTGATCCAGTTGATAAGTCTTTTCCTTGGTGTCAACCTGCAGATGAATTAGGTGATGGGCTTCACGTGTCCTGCACACTCTATTTAGGCTCTCAAATGAAAATGCAGGAGAAAAAGAAAAGGAAAGCTGCAGTGTGCAAGCCCAACATGTTATGTTAAGAAGGTTGCCGTTTAAGAACATGGTTAGGATCAAAATTATTTTGAATTTTTTTAATATTTTTAAATTGTTTTGATGTATTGATATTAAAAAAAATTAAAAAAAAATATTATTTTAATATATTTCTAAATAAAAATACTTTAAATCATAATTATTACTATAATCTCAAACACATACTCAATCCTATCGGAAGGTATTACTCTTCCCTCTAAGAGATATAAATTAATACGAAACATCGACAAGGAATCTCGCATGTCTCAAAGATGGGAAAGACAAAAGGTGTTGTCCATTAAAACTGTTATTGGTTTTAATAGTACAGAATGTATATAAATATAATTCTTTTTTATCAATTAGATATCAATGTGTATTGGGTTATAAATAGTCATCTCAAATTCTATAGTCACTCCTTTCATAATATGAACCAGAAAACTTATTTTATGAAAGCATATATGTTTACCATGGAGATATCTATTTAAACATAATAAATTTCATAACTTTGATGTATGGTGTAACACCTTCTCATCATATGGTTCAATTCAATTTTTGAATCATTTTCTTTTATTATGTATAGATCAAGAGAGAGTAGTTTCTAGTATCAACCTATTAATTTGAATGGGTTTGTTTAGAATCATTTTTTTTTTCTTATTGTTTATTATGTTGTGTTTTCTAGGAATATAAAATGAAAGTAACATTTCCAAAAATATGTTTGATAAATAAATACTATACTTTTAAAAAATTATGTTTTTGCTTAAAAAATAATACATCCCATCATCAACTTTGCTTTTAGTTCAAAGCATGAGGTAAGCTTTTATCATTAACAACATCTACTTATTATACCAAAGGAAAATATTCAATCCTTCTTCGCATTATATATAAACCTGCACAAAGATAGAATTTATGGTGTTTAGAAAATAACTAGTATGATCCTATTAGTTACTCTTTTGATTTTACTTTGAAAAAAAAAAAAACAGATACAAGGAAGAGAGAAATAATAAAATTCATGACCCATAAAAAATAATATATACATTTCCACATATGATTTATCTCTCTTACTTGTATCTATTTATTTTTTTTACGAAAACTCCATAAAATAACTAATAGGAAGATATTAATTACTCTATAAATATCATAAAATTACTCTGACGTGCATGCAAATTAAAGTTAGTGACATGATTGCTTATAAATTCTTGTACATCATAATACTAAATTTGTTAATTAATTAAGATATTATTTAATCAATAAATCAATAAAATTATTAATTTATATATTATTAATAAAAGTCAATTTATTAAGGTATTATTTATTTATTTTTTCCAAACATTAAAGTTAATGCATATATCCTGTGTTGTTATATATGAACACTATCTAATTTTCAAATTACAAGTTATTTATTGTACCAAATGCAAATGATTAGTTCTTGGATGTATTAATATTGTGTCATATCAATACACCTAACATGACCAACATGCAAATTAAAGTGAGTGATTTGATTGCTTATATAGTCTTGCATATCATAATTTCTTATAACATGTGGTGCAAATAACATGTCCGTTACTTGCCATGTAAATGTTAGTACCACACAACAAGACTTGAAAGCTACTTCAAGAATTTCAGCTTAAAATTTAATGAAATTATCTTATCTTAAAATGGACAGACATTTATTAATGATGTTCAATTGTCCCATCATGTGGTTCATTAGACTTTAAAAGATAAAATTATATAATACTTAAAAACAAGTTGACCCAGACGATGTGAAATTTCAACACCATTCATTCTCTTATGCTTTGCAAGTAATTTGTTCATAAAAATACATAAAATTCTCCTTTTAGATTCTTCATAATCTTTCTAGAATTGATTTAAATTAACTAATTACCATCAATCTCAAACTAATTGATGCAAATTTCATATAACTCCTGAAGGAAGAAAACGAAAAAAAAGAGTTAAAACCATAGTTATCAAATCCGGTTCGGGTGTTGACCAGGTTGAGGGGCAGGGTCCCGGGTTACACAAGTCAACTCGAAAATATTAAAAAAAATATTTGACATTTTAATATTTAATGTAAAAAAAATTACGAAACAATCCATGTGGATATAGATTATACATGTTGTAAATAATGAATTTTAAAAGATTATTTCAAAAGATTTTTTTATGTCACATTGAAAAGATATTATCTTATTCTTTTAAGTTGAAGTATTTAAACCAAAAAGGTTGTTTATCCCACATTGAAAAAACATAACTTTTTTCTTGTGAATATAGAGTATTATTATTATTATTATTAACTATAACTAAAATTGATCAGTGTTTCACTGTAGCGGGGGCTACTGTTCACTGTGAGTTAATTCATTGTGAATTGCACTATTCTACACTATAGCACGGATACTGTAGATTGTGAGTGATTTCACTGTGGACTGCACTGTTTAGTGGGGGCATGAGGTGAGGCTGCAGCCTGCAGGATCCAAGCGCCATGCCGGAGGCACGCCCGCTGGGGCTGCGAACACCTGGGGCTTGGCTGCCAGACCTGGGCATTACCAGGTCCTGCGCTGGACCCAATGCAATTGGTCCACTGCAGGACCTAATGACAATGGGTCTTGCGCAAGACCCAAGTCTAATGGGTCCTACCTCAGGACCCAATTCGCATAAGTCCTCGCCAAGACCCAAATAATTTGTGTTGTAAATATTCTTCAGTTTTCTTAATATAATAATGTGTGTTATAAATATTATTATTTATCTTATAACTCAAAGTGTTAATATCAAAAATATTATTATTTGTGTTATAAATATTATAATTTTTATTATAACTCAAAGTATTGATATAAAAAATAGTATTATTTGTGTTATAATCATCCTTGGAATTCTTAATATAATTATTTATGTGATAAATATTATTATTTTTATTATAATTCTAAATATTCATATCAAAAATAGTATTATTTGTGTTATTAATATTATTATTTTTATTATAATTAATAGTATGAATATTAAAAATACTATCATTTGTGGTATAAATATTATTATTTTTAATATAATTAATATTATTAATAAAATAATTAATAAATTTGAATAAAAAATATTATTAATATTAAAAAATATTATTTTTTGTATTATAAATTTTTACAGTATTTTTTATGAAGCTAAAAAGTAAACCCGCCGCGTAACGCGGGCATCCAACTAGTATATACTAAAGATCTTCAATCCCACATTGAAAAAATAAAACATTCTTCTAGTATTTATATAGTAAACTTTGAAATGTGTTAGCAACCAACTAAAAAATATGAAAAAAAATAGGGGTCTCTGGCGAGAAGAAAAAACATATTTGAGAGAGAAAATAAATATATTTACTGGGTTTTGCTGGGTTACTCGGGTTTCGGGTCGCCCTAACAGGTCGATCAGTTTTCTCCAAACCAATTGTAAGTCCAAGTTTTTAATAAAATAAATGAGTTAATTTACTAATGTAGTTTCTATTTTTGTTTTCCAAAACGTCGAAATTAATGCATATATCATGTATTGTTATATGTGAACACTATCTAATTTTCAAATTACAAACCAAAGGCAAATGACTAGTCCTTGTCTGTATTAATATTGTGTCATATCAATACTACTAGCATGGCCAGCTTTTCCAAAACATCGAAATTAATGCATATATCATGTATTGTTATATGTGAACACTATCTAATTTTCAAATTACGAACCAAAGTCAAATGACTAATCCTTGTCTGTATTAATATTGTGTCATATCAATACTCCTAGCATGGCTAGCTTGCAAATTAAAGTTAGTGACTTGTTTGCTTATATAGTCTTGCATATCTCGATTTCTTATAACATGTGGAGCAAATAACATATTCGTTACTTGCCATGTAAATATTAGTACTTACTATGCAATAAGTCTTGAAAGTCACTTCAAGAATTCCAGGTTAAAATTTAATTAAATTATCTTATCTTAAAATAGACAGATGCTTATTCATGATGTTCAAGAGTCCCATCATATGGTCCATTATACTTTAAAAGATAAGATTACATATAATGCTCACCTAGACGATGTTTTTATTGTAATGTTTTCATAAAAATACATAAAATCTCCATTTTGATCCTTTACAATCTTTCAAGAATTGATTTGAATCAACTAATTACCATTAGTCTCAAATTAATTAGAACGGATTTCTTAGATTTTATTCCCCTACTTTTTTAATGGACTTTGTATCATATTTTACAATAGCCTCTCCAATACCAAAAAATAAAACTATGTTGCTTCACAAGCAACAAAAACTAATCAAATCTTTTATTCTTTTAATCAATTTTTTCTTACAATTTATACACCAGAAGAGGGTAGTTTATAATAACAACCGGTTGATTTGAACATGCTTATTTGAAATAGTTTCTTCCTGATTATATCTCAATGTTGTGTTTGTAATGATATGCAATATTATGTTGACTAGGAATATAAAATGAAAGCACATCTAAACCTATATGAATTAATACTTTTAAGACCATGAAAATTTGTTATTTAATTGAGATATTATTTAATTGATAAATGAATAATTTATTAAGTTGTGCATTAATTTATAAAAGTTGATTTATAAAGGTATTTTAATTTTATGTTTATTGTTTTCCAAAACATTGAAGTTAATGCATATATCATGTATTGTTATGTATGAACCCTATCTAATTTCCAAATTACAAATTATTTATTGTACCTAACACAAATGATTAGTCCTTGTCAGTATTAATATTATGTCATATCAATACTCCTAGCATGGCCAGCATGCAAATTAAAGTGTGTGACTTGTTTGCTTATATAGTCTTGCATATCATAAATTGTTATAACATGTGTTACAAATAACATATTGATTATTTGCCATGTAAATATTAGCAAGTCTCGAAAGCTACTCGTAGAATTTCAGCTTAAAAGTTAATGAAATAGTGTAACCCTTTTGGACGTTTTAAAAAATTAATGATTGAACAGATTTCGGTAAGCTCATCATATGGGGTCAAATTCTAAACTTGTATGCGAAGAAGACCTTTCGTTACACTTTTATATAAATAAGAAGTTTAATGGATTTTGAGTTTATAAATAATTAAGACCTTTCAATAATAATTCAAAGTATCAACTACTAAGTTAATTTCCTTAGAAATTCTAATGACCAATTTAATAGCATCCCCCACATAAATGATGCAAATATATATATATATATCATACCAAGAAATTAAACAAATTAACAGTACTCATAATATATTAAGCAATTTAAATTAACAGTCTAAATTTCAAAACAAGAAATAAGCTTACATTAATTAGGTGTACCTCGTACTGATGCATATATAAAATCATAACACAAGAAGGAAGAAAACGAAAAAAAGAAAATAAAACCACAAACTAACACTATAAACAAGGCAAAGAAAACATGCACATGGAAATGTTTCCATTCCTTCGCATCTATGTGGGGGAGGTCTTTTAGATTCAGCCAGGTAAGTGATTAAATATTAGTTCTTTAATAACATCATTATTAATTTTGATTAGTTTACAAGCATTATAGTAGTGGTAATTATTAGGGCCAATCAAATTACTTTTGAACTTATTATACCGGATTTAAACTTATTATACGAGCTCTAGAAATGTAATAATGATTATACGAGCTCTGGAAATGTAAATTTTTTTTGATTTGGTTACTTTATTTTAATAAAAATCAAACCGAACAAAAAATAATTACCCTTAAGTATATATATTAAAGAGTTTCAAATCCTACATTAAAAAAATAAAATATTCTTCTAGCATTTATATAGTAAACTTTGAAATGTGTTAGTAATCAACTGAAAAATATATATATAAAAAGGGTTTCTGACAAAAAGAAAAAACATATTTTTTCTTCTTTTTCTATATAACATGTAAACCAAAAATTATAAAATGTAGGGCACGAGCACTAAAACTAATCAAATATTTCATGCTACTTCAATGTAATTATAAAAGTTCACAACTTTATGTGAGATTAAGTGCAGTTTGATCCTAGAAAATATTGCTAAAAACATCAGAATTATATAACTGTTCATGTATCATGCCAAAAAAAAACATAAAAAAGCCTTCTTTCACAACAATTTTTTTTCTAGTGAGAACAAAATGAAGTATAATTAATAATAAGGTTAGTTTCGATTATAGGTAATTATTAAAGCATAGGATAATACAACTATTTAAAGTGAATCCCATGTTCATAATCTATACAGACAAGAAGAAAAGTAATAGGAAATTAGGGGCGGTGAATCCCATGTTCATATATATATATAAAATCATAACACAAGAAGGAAGAAAACGAAAAAAAGAAAGAATAAAGAATAAATAAAACTACAAACTAACACTATAAACAAGTCAAAGAAAACATGCACATGGAAATGTTTCCATTCCTTCGCATCTATGTGGGGGAGGTGGTCTCGTGCTATTGCTATTTGTTAGGTTATTTTTTCTCCTTTTTCCCTTTAATTAACTGTTAAATCCCAATCGATCAATTTGTGTTCTTTTATCTCTCTCTCTTTTTCTTTTTCTTTTTTTCCTTTTACTTAAAGAAGTTGGAGCCCAAATAATTAGAAAACCTACAAATAATACTTTACGGTTGCTCTATTTCCATTTTATGGAAGTTAATTCCGGCAAAAAGTGGAAATTTAGAGTAAAAATGTCCCATGACTTTTCTCCTGCTCGGATGTGTTTTATGTTCCCGAGGCCTGTGAATGAAGGAAGAGGAACCAACTTTGGCTGCTTGCTTGCTTGCTGGGGATCAATCCTGTAGTGTAATTTGCAAATGGAAAGCATTAATGCTGGCAATTATAGATAATTCCGAAATTGAAAAACAAATTGTATTTCTAACATGATTTGAAAACAGTCATTCTTAATCTCTAATTTCCTAGCCACTCCTGTCACATTTGAATTTGAAATTTTTTTATAAAAAGCCCACATTTTTACTATGGACATATCCATTTGAGCACTATAATTTTGATAAATTTGATTTGTGGTGTAACACCTTCTCATTAAGTTCATATACTTTTTAATCAAGTTTTTTTTTCTTGCTATCTTTTGATATAAAGAGGCTTGTTTCTAGTGCCAATCTGTTAATTTCAATAGGCTTGTTTTAATTAAAATCATTTTTTTTATTTGATATTTTGTGTTTTGTTAGTTATGTTTTCTAGGAATATGACATGAAAGTAGCATTTCAAAAAATATGTTTGATAAATAAATATTTTGCTTTTAAAAAAATTTATTTTTGCTTTAAAAAATACAACATCTTGCAATCATTTGCTTTACTTTTTAGTTAAAAGCATAGTTATCGGAAAGATATCATCTTATTCTTTTAAGTTAAAATATTTAAACTAAAAAAGGTTTTTTTATCCCACATTTAAAAAACATAACTTTTTTCTTATGAATATAGAATATATATACTAAAGAGTTTCAAATCTCACATTAAAAAAATAAAACATTCTTCTAATATTTATATAGTAAACTTTGAAATGTGTTAGTAATCAACTGAAAAATATATAAAAAAGGGATCTCTGGCAAAAAGAATAAACATATTTTAGAGAGAGAAAAAACAGGTATCTATTGGGTTTTGCCGGGTTACTCGTGTTTCGTGTTGAACTGGCGGGTCAATCAGTTTTCTCCGGACCAATTATAGGTTCGGGTTTTTAATAAAACAGACAAGTTAATTTACTAAGGTAATTTCTATTTTTGTTTTCCAAAACATCGAAATTAATGCATATATATGTGAACACTATCTAATTTTCAAATTACGAACCAAAAGCAAATGACTAGTCCTTGTCTGTATTAATATTGTGTCATATCAATACTCCTAGCATGGCTAGCTTGCAAATCAAATTTCGTGACTTGTTTGCTTATATAGTCTTGTATATCTCGATTTCTTATAACATGTGGAGCAAATAACATGTTCAATACTTGTAATATAAATGTTAGTACTATGCAACCAGTCTTGAAAGCTACATCAACAATTCTAGCTTAAAAATTAATTAAATTATCTTATCTCAAAATGAATAGATTCTTATGGATGATGTTCAAGTGTTCCATCATATGATCCATTATACTTTAAAAGATAAGATTAGGTATAATACTCACCTAAACGATGTGAAATATCAACACTATTTATTCATATACGCAATGTTTTTGTTGTAATGTTTTCATAAAAATACATAAAATCTCCATTTAGATCATTTACAATCTTTCAAGAATTGATTTGAATAATCTAATTACCATCAATCTCAAACTAATTGAAGCGAATTTCTTAGATTTTATTCTCCTTCTTCTTAAGTAGACTTTGTATCATATTTTATAATAGTCTTTCCAAAACCAAAAATATAAAACTTTGTTGTTTTCCAAGCAACTAAAACTAATCAAATCTTTTATTTTTGAATCAATTTTTCTTACAATTTATACAAAAGAAGATTATAGTTTATAATAACAACCGGTTGATTTGAACATCTTTCTTTGAAATAATTTTTTTTTAATTATTTGTTATGCATGTATTATTTTGACTGAAATGTTATACTGTGTTATTATGGAATATCAAATGAAACTATGGGTAAAAATCTCTAAATTAATATGTTTTAAAGATATTATTTAATTGATAAATTCC